>Ga0209683_10000179_pt1 | contig 25130 bp, 21 predicted proteins | sample DOMMetBare2Fresh_FD_187474 | JGI IMG/M metagenome (GOLD analysis project Ga0209683, IMG submission 187474) | Wetland sediment microbial communities from St. Louis River estuary, USA, under dissolved organic matter induced mercury methylation -... | ecosystem: Environmental > Aquatic >... | reverse complement strand
GAGGCCGCCGAGGCTCAAAGACGGCGAATTTGCTGCTGCCGCCTGGAGGTCACCCAACCACCGAAAATCCGTTCCGGTGCCCCGGACATTACCGACCATTTTCAAAAAATCTACCCGAAAATCTTCAAAAGTCAGCATTTCGGCTATTGCCGTCCCATTTGCTTCGTAGTTCGAATTGGTCCCGGCAACCGTTGCCGCCACATTAAGTGCTTTGAGAAAAACGCCACCCGCCCGTAAACTTTCGGCGTCAGCCTCACCTTCGATCTTGTAGGTCTCGCCCTCACCCGTCACCTTTCCCTTAAAATTTCCGACACCAACAAGCTGGGTGCCGTTTGCGAAGATGCTCGACGCCTGCGTCAGATCGACCGACGATTGAATGTCGAAACTATACTTCGGGGCCGCCCAATCGGTCAGCGTGCCAGTCAGTGTCGATTCGGCGATGGGTGTTTTCAATTCAAAACTGCTCAGCTCGGCACCATTATTATCCGCAATACCGATGGCCCGAACGCTTATATTTTCGACAACGCTCGTGTCGTAAACAAAATTCGACTCTCTCGATGTCAGGTCAAATTTGTATCGCTTTGGCTCGCCGAGGATATCCGTGACGATCGGCGACAAAAGGAACAAAACATTCTTGGCGTCACCGGAGATCTTTCGGGATTGGTCGCCAAAATGCACCACGCCATCAGAAAGCGAAAAATTGACCGAGTCGTATTTGAAATTGACAGTCGAACCGGCCTGGTCTTCGACAAGACGCAGATTGGCAAAATTCGAACGTCCGTTCTCGTCAAATTTTACCCAGACCTCGGCACCGCGAATCTCGGTCGAGTCGATATTTATATCGCGGCTCGCTCTGAGTGCAAGCAGATCGAGCACCGACATTTTTAGGTGAGCGTCGCGGATAAAGAAGAGTTTCTCGCCCGTCAGTTTATCGTCAAATGTGGCGTTGCGCAGCTCCAGCTCGAGCGGAGAGGCCGACAGGCGAAATACTTCGGCGTTAAAAACAATACCAATATCGGCCATTTTTGCCCGAAATTGATTCTTCGTGTAGGTATCGAAAACGCCAACCCTGAAAAGAATTGCGGCTATAGCGAAGACAAGCAGAATAACCACGACGGCACCGATAGCCGAAGCCACGATTTTGCGACGAGCAAAAATCTTTCGCACACGCGCTCTACCGGACGGCACTTCGTCTCCGCTTTTTTTAGGGTCTTTCTGCGACATTTATCTATGTTTTGCCGTTTACAGTTTCACCGTTTCGACGATCTCCAGATCAAAAGCATCAAGGGCACTTACCTTTGGCGGATGGTTTGAAAGCAGCCGAAGCTTTTTGACCCCTAGATCTTTCAAAATCTGCGCCCCGATCCCGTGATCGTGAACCTTTCCATATCCTGTTTCACGTTTTGCCGTCTGAAAATCAAGTCCCTTCTCTTGCATCAGCGCATACGTTTTTAACTGATTGACGAGGTCGAGATTGTTCTCACGCTGTCTCAAATACAGCACCACACCGCGTCCAGCTTGCGAGATCTTCGTGAGAGAGGCGTGGACGGCGTCAGTGGCTTCGCCAAGCGTCGAGCCGAACATCGCAAACGTCACGTTCTCGGTTTGGACGCGGACTAGCACCGGATCGGTTGTCCCCGAAACATCGCCTGCGATCAACGCCAGATGGGTTTCGCCATTTATCACATTTTCGTAAAGTATCGAGCGGAACAGCCCGTACTGAGTCGGCAGGTCTGTTTCGACCACACGCCGGACAAGCGTTTCCTTGTGAATGCGGTACCGGACAAGTTCGGCAACGGAGACTATCTTGAGCGCGTGTTTTTCTGCAAACTCCTCCAGCTCGGGTAGGCGCGCCATCGTGCCGTCGTCATTCATTATCTCGCAGATAACGGCCGCCGGCGTCAGACCCGCGATCCTCGCGATGTCAACACTAGCCTCAGTCTGCCCGACCCTTACTAGTACACCGCCGTTCTTTGCCCGCAGCGGGAATACGTGTCCCGGCCGTGCAAGATCCGAGGCCTTAGATACCGGGTCGACGGCCGTCAGTATCGTCTTTGCTCTGTCCGCTGCCGAAATGCCAGTTGTTACGCCCACACGTGCCTCGATCGAGGTCGTAAACGCCGTCCCCATGCTCGAAGTGTTTTCAGTCGTTTGCGGAAAAAGCTGGAGTTCGCTGCACCGATCCTCGGTCATCGGGAGGCATATCAGGCCCCGTCCGTGAACCGCCATAAAATTAATTATCTCGGGCGTTACTTTTTCAGCCGCGCAGACAAGGTCGCCTTCGTTCTCGCGATCCTCGTCATCGACGATAATTATCATTTTTCCGTCGCGGATATCGGTCGCGGCATCTTCTATCGAAGCTAAAGGCATTTTTGTTCCCAACGGCTCTAGAAAGGCTCCGTTATGATCTTATTAATTGAATTCTAACGAATGAGGACGTTTTAAGCGAGTAAAACGGATGATTGGGCTTTGTCGCGACTGTCAAGATCAACGAATTGGCAGTTTGCACTTCCCTTTGTAGTCCGAAGTCGTTATTTTGCGGCTTTTTGTCTTTCGGGCATAACTTGTCACAATGATTGTTTATGCCACAGGCTCGACGGGTCAGATTGCTTAAGATCCTCTTACATATCATCTTTTTTCTGTCTGGAATTGCGACTGTGCTGATCGGACAAATATTGCCGATACTGGCTAAGCATTTTACACTCAACGACTTACAGGTTAGCTTTTTCTTCCCCTCGCAATTTGCCGGATCGCTCTTCGGGACATTTTTCACTAGCCGTTTGGCCCGCCGAAACAACTTTATGGCTGCGGCAATGCTCGGCGGGGTCTCGATGGCATGCGGGGCGTTGCTGATGAATATTGATTCGTTTGCATTTTGCCTCGTAGGATTTTTTATGACCGGCATGGGCGTCGGTCTCTCGTTGCCATCAATAAATATGATGATCCTCGAGATCGATCCCGAACGGTCGGGGCCGGCGCTCAGTATTCTAAATTTCTGCTGGGGAGTCGGGGCTATCCTCTCTAAGCCCTTCGTCGATATCTTTAGCAGCGCCGACGGTATCGGCTTAACAACTGTTGTTCTGGCGGTGCCATTACTCGTATTTTCACTAATCTTACGGCTCGCGGCCGGACCGCCAAAAAGTGCGCCCGCAAAGGATTTAGAGTCCGGTGCAGTCGAGATCGTGCCGGTTTGGCGTATGCCGATCGCCTGGGCAATTGCCTTTTTTAATTTCGTTCACGTTGGTTTTGAAAGCGGTATGGGCGGCTGGTTGACGACTTACACGGGTCGGGTCGAGGGCGAGGCTCTTTTTCAGTGGCTCTCACCGACGCTGCTTTACTTTGCTTTTTTTGTGATCGGACGCGGAGTCGCCCCGATCCTGTTTCGCTATCTCAACGAGAATAAGATGCTCTTTTTAGGGCTTACGATAATGTTTGTGGGGATGGCCCTGACGCTGTCTGCCCATACCGTCATCGCGTTGAGTCTCGGCTCGATGATCACAGGTTTCGGCACTTCGTGGATATTCCCGACCAACGTTTCGCGGTTTTCAAAGACGTTCGGTCCCGCGGCAACACGTCGGGCGACGCCGCTGTTTATGTGTGGCACCCTCGGCGCAGCGTCAGTCACATGGCTGATCGGGTTTCTCTCAAATCAAACGGGTGACCTGCGTTATGGAATGTTTGTGCTTGGAATTAGCGTCGTCGTTCTGTTGGTTTTACAAGCCGGATTAGCATTCAGGAGCTCGGCTTTACGGCGAACCATCAACTAATTGCTCAGGTCCAGCGTCATTAGATACTTTCGAAATTCTTCGCCCAGATCATCGCGCTTGAGAGCAAGTTCGACCGTGGCGATCAAAAATCCAAGTTTGTCGCCTGCATCGTGCCGTTTCCCTTCAAGCTTGACCGCATAGAACGGCCGCTTCTTTAAGAGGATCCGCATCGCATCCGTGATCTGTATCTCGCCGCCGGAGCCCGGCGTCGTCTGCTCGATCGCATCAAAAATATCGGGCGTGAATATATATCTGCCGATTATCGCGAGGTCCGACGGCGCATCGGCAAAGGCTGGCTTCTCAACCATATCCTTGATTTTGTAAACATTCGGCTCGACCTCGTCGGCGTCGATCACACCAAATCGCGATATCCCGTCGCCCTCGACCTGCATCGTCGCGATAACGGGCGAGTCATACTTTTGAAAAACGTCTACCATCTGCTTTAAGGCGGGTTTCTCACCATCAACAATGTCGTCAGCGAGTAAGACTGCGAACGGCTCGTTTCCAACAAAATCCTTCGCCTGATAGATCGCATGGCCAAGGCCGAGCGCCTGTTTTTGCCGTGTGTAACTGATCTGAGCAATGTCGGAGATCGCACGCACCTGCTCGAACAGATCATTCTTGCCTCTTTCTTTGAGCATCTGCTCGAGTTCAAATGAAATGTCGAAATGATTTTCGATCGCACTCTTGTCGCGTCCTGTGATTATCAGTATCGATTCAATTCCGCTCGCAACCGATTCCTCGACAACGTACTGGATCAGCGGTTTATCGACGAGCGGCAGCATCTCTTTCGGTGATGCTTTTGTCGCCGGAAGAAATCGCGTCCCGAGTCCTGCGGCGGGGAAAACAGCCTTGCGAATTTTGTTTGTCATACCAACTTTGTTAAATTCGATACGTCTTTAACCAAAGATAAGCTGTAGATTTTAGGTTAAAAATGGCCGAGAAACAAACATTCGAAACGGTGCTCGAAAAACATCCGGGAATGAACGCCACCGGAATTACGATCCCGTTTGACGTTGAAACGGTTTTTGGCACAAAACGCGTTCCCGTCAAAGCGGTCGTCAACGGCGCAAACTATCGCGGCTCGATCGTCCGAATGGGCGGTGTATACTGCTTAGGAATTCCTAAAGCATTTCGTGACGCCGCCGGAATAAAGGCCGGTGACCACATTGTAGTTACAGTTGAGGTCGACAAGCAGCCACGGATCGTGACGCCGCCAAAAGACTTTGCGGACGCTCTTGCCAAAAGCGCGGCGGCTTCCGCAGTTTGGGAAAGGCTCAGTTTTACACATAAAAAGGAATACGTAAACGCGATTATTGAGGCCAAACGGCCCGAGACAAGGCAAAGAAGAATTGAAAAGGCCGTAGACATGATAGCGGCACTGAGAAAGAACTAGTAACGATGTTGGACTTGAATTTTGTAAGAGATAATTTGGAGGCCGTTCGTGCATCACTTACGAACCGAAGCTCTCCAACGGAAACTCTCGACCAATTTGTCGCGCTTGATGCCGAGCGTCGCCGCGTGATCGGCGAGGCGGACAAGATCAACCAGCAACGAAACGCGGCGAGCAAAGAGATAGGCTTTTTAATGCAGGCCGGAAACCGCGACGAGGCCGAGGCAAAAAAAACTGAGGTCGCGGGGTTAAAAGATCAGCAGACGGAGCTGGAAACGAAACGTGACGCGGCCGAGGCCGCAATGCGGGAATTGCTCTCGGGCCTGCCGAACACTCCCGCGGCGGACGTTCCTGTTGGATCCGACGAAACCGCGAATCGAGAGATCAGACGTTGGGGCGAGCCTCGAAAGTTCGATTTTGACCCTAAAGATCACGTTGATCTCGGTGTTTCTCTTGATATCCTCGATCTCGAGCGCGCGACAAAGATCGCAGGATCGCGATTTGCGATCTTGAAGGGTGCCGGTGCCCGACTAGAACGGGCGCTCGTCAATTTTATGCTCGAGGTTCACACGACCGAGCATGGTTATACCGAAACGCTGCCGCCCTTTCTCGTAAACCGCACAGCCCTATTTGGCACTAACCAATTGCCAAAATTTGAGGACGATCTATTTCATATCAGGGACGAACGCGGGTTTGCTCTCATTCCCACGGCCGAGGTCCCGGTCACGAATTACCACGCCGAGGAGATACTCGACGCCAAGGAATTGCCGATCAAATACGTTGCCTATACGCCGTGCTTTCGGAGCGAAGCCGGCAGCTACGGTCGCGACACGCGAGGGCTGATACGCCAGCACCAGTTTGAAAAAGTGGAGTTGGTAAAGCTGTGTGCGCCGGAGAATTCTGAAGCAGAGCATGAGAAGCTGACCGCGGATGCCGAGCGTATCTTGCAACTATTGGGTTTGCCGTACCGAACCGTAATTCTGTCGACCGGCGATATGGGTTTTGGGGCGCGAAAGACTTATGACATCGAGGTATGGCTGCCGGGCCAGTCGACATATCGCGAGATCTCAAGCTGCTCAAACTGCGGCGACTTTCAGGCGCGGCGAATGAATACACGATTTCGTGGTGCCGGCGGCTCAAAACCCGAGTTTGTACACACCTTGAATGGCAGCGGCCTCGCCGTCGGACGTACTTGGATAGCAGTCTTAGAGAACTATCAACAACAGGACGGATCGATAATAATACCTGAGATCCTCCACCCATATATGAATGGACTAGAGAAGATCGGTTGACGAATTTATCAGGCGTAATTACAATGTAATTATGAAATCCCAGATCATCCAGATCGGCAATTCACAAGGCATCAGGATACCGAAAGTATTACTCGAAGACAGCCGTATAACCAGTGAGGTCGATCTGGAACTTCATCCCGACGGCATCCTTATCCGGAATGCACAAAAGGCCCGATCGGGATGGGACGAAGCCTTTAAGTCGATGGCTGAGAACGAGGACGACGAACTCGTTAGCGGTGATTCGCCCACCAAATTCGAAAAACGGGGGTGGCAATGGTAACCAGATTCGATGTCTATCTCGTCAACCTTGACGCCCAAGTCTCGAAGGACGCCAAGAATACGCGTCCTTGCGTCGTCATCTCGCCAGATGAGATGAACCGCAATATTTCGAACGTTATTATCGCTCCGCTTTCGGCAACAACTACAAACTATCCGACCCGCGTTCCCGTTCATTTTCTAAATAGCGACCGTATGATCGTCCTCGATCAGATCCGAACCGTCGATAAAGTACGGCTGGTCAAGAAGATCGGCGAGATCGAAAAGGATCGTCAAAAGGAAACCCTCGACCGCCTTCAAGAACTCTTCGCCGACTAGTTTCCGTCATCGTATCCCGCAGGCCGCAGTCGCCGATGCAAAACACCGATCGCTTTCGGGTCCCGCCACTTACTTACTTAGCTCTTTTGACTTGTTCCAGAGGTCGTCCATTTCGCCGAGACTCGCTGCTTCGAGATCCTTCCCGTCACGTTTCAAATCGTCCTCAATAAACTTGAAGCGCTGACGGAATTTTCGGTTGGTCTTTTTGAGCGCGGTTTCAGGTTCGATATCGAGGTGCCTTGCGAGGTTCATAACGACAAAGAGTAGGTCGCCAATCTCTTCGGCGGCGTTATCGGTGTCTCCCCTCGTGATCGCTTCCTTTAATTCCGAGATCTCCTCGTGAAGCTTATCGAAGATCTGCCCGGCATTCTCCCAGTCAAATCCGACCTTTGCAGCCTTTTTCGTGAGTTTAAGCCCTTCGAGCAAGGCCGGAAAATGCACAGGCACTTCGTCAAGAATTGACTCTCTTTCCTTTTCAATTTTACCCGACGCCTTGCGCTCGTCGGCTTTGAGTTTGTCCCAGTTGTCTAGCACATCTTCGGCCCGAGCAAAATTGGCATCTCCGAAAACATGCGGATGTCTCAAAATCAGTTTTTGCGTCACTCCTTCCGCGACATCCTCGATCGTAAAATCACCGCGTTCGGTACCGATCGTTGAATGAAATACTACCTGCAGAAGCAAATCGCCGAGTTCCTCACGCAGATTCGTCGTGTCTCCGGACTCATCTGCCTCGTGGATAGCGTCAAAGGTCTCATACGCCTCCTCGAGCAAATATTGAGCGAGCGAGGCATACGTCTGCTCGTGGTCCCAGGGGCAACCGCCGGGCGCGCGCAATCGGGCCATTACCGTAACTAGTTCGTCAAAAGATTTGGACATCGTTCCATTTAAGTCCAGAAAGTCTGGAAAGTCTAGTAAGTCTTGGAAATCTAGGAAACAGGCACTTCCTAGACTGTCGAGACTTCCCGGACTTCCGAGACTTGTGGGCAAAATGCTACTATCGAGGTAGGTTTTCAAATATATGATCGGTAATGACGACAACCAGGAAGAGGTCAGTTTTAAGGTCGCGGATAAGCGAAAATTCAACTCGGACGGCTCGTTAAAAGAGGGTGTAACTCTGGAGCCAACAGTGGTTAAAGAAAAGCCACCGGTTGAATCGAGCGCGCAAGAGGTTGGCAGCGTGAGCGCGGGTTACGAGGACAAAATTGCGAACGAGCCGCCGAAAGCAGGTACCGATGGCGCTTCGGATGACGATGAGATTCCGGGTGCAGACGACCCTGCAAGCTTTGTAAATTTTCTGTCGACTTTGGCGACAAATGCTGCTGCGGCTCTCGGTGCGGTACCGCATCCGGCGACCGGGAAACGAAGTCTCGACCTGGACACCGGTAAATACTGGCTCGACATTCTTGGAATGCTCAGGGATAAGACCGCCGGCAATCTCCATTCACAGGAAAGCCGCTTGCTCGAGGGCCTGCTCGCCGATCTTCGGCTGCAATACGTTCAGCTTGTCCGTGCAACCGAGGAGAAATTAAAGGCGCAGGCCGCCCAGAAATTCTCTGGCGCTGACATTCTCGGTAAGAAAGTCAAGGAAATCTAGGAAGTCTTGAAGGTACTTTCTGGCTGTCCAAGACCTCCTGAACTTCTTAGACTTTCAAGACTTCCCAGACTTTTATGAGACTCACGTTCCTTGGAACAGGCACTTCCACCGGCGTTCCGTCTATTGGTTGTGATTGCGAAACTTGCCTGTCCGACGACCCCCGTGACAAACGCCTGCGTGTTTCCGTGCTGATCGAGCACCGCGACAAAAAGATCCTTGTAGATACGTCGATCGACTTTCGCCAACAGGCTCTGCGGGCAAATATTCGTCATCTCGACGCCGTTCTAATTACGCACTGCCACGTCGATCATGTATTCGGCCTCGACGACATTCGCCCGCTGAATTTTCGCCACGGAGCGATGGGCGTCTATGCAAACGAGATAGCCTGGACCGATCTCAAACGAATATTCAGATACATTTTCGAGCCGACGCATTTTGGCGGTGGATTGCCGCAATTGATACCGCACACCGTCGAGCCGAATTCGCCGTTCTGCCTTGGCGACGACCTAGAGATCACTCCTCTTGAGGTAATTCATGGCAAGCTGCCTGTCATCGCGTACAGGTTCAATGATTTTGCTTACGCGACGGATCTCAAAGTTATTCCGCCCAAATCGATGGACCGACTCCGCGATCTGGACGTACTCGTCCTCGATTGCGTACGGATCAAGCCGCATTCGACCCACCTATGCCTCGAAGAAGCCTTAGCGCTCATCGAAGACTTGCAGCCGAGGCGCGCGTTTCTCACGCATCTAAATCACGACATCCTGCACGAACGCGATTCGCGGCTTTTGCCCGATAACGTACAGTTTGGTTACGACGAATTGGTCGTCGATTAACGCGTTCTCCGACAATTTTGCAAGATAAAATCGTGTTACGAAATGTTTAATTCTTGACAAGAATGGATTTGCATTATTCGCCTGGTCGAAAGTATTTGGATTTTAATGCTTTACCTCACTCGGAGCGCGCTAAGTGTTGTAATGTCGACACTTAGCAGAATGTTTTAAAACCACTACATTTTGTGTTGACAAAGTGTTTTGACTACCATATAGTCTATATCCACTGCAGGAAAAGCCTTTGATTTTTTTTCCAAAGACCCGCCTGCAAATACAAAAAAATATCGTAGTGAAAAGCGGCCACGCTCACTAAATTGCGATGCGTGGGAGTGGGACTCTTTCTCTATTTTTCTCTAAAGTGGGCTCTTGTGTTGCTTACATTGCCATCAACACGAAGAGATTTGACGACTGAATATGGACACATTTTTTGCACAAAGCGGCACGGCAGCGGCAAGACAAACGGACACAAACGCGCAGACCTCGATGCAGGTTCGAAAGCGAAATGGGACGCTCGAACCGGTCGATATTAATAAGATCGTACGAGCCATTTCACGCTGCTGCGTCAATCTGCCGAGCGTAGATTCGCTAAGGATCGCAACCAAAACGATCAGCGGCCTTTACGACGGAGCGACGACCAAGGAGCTCGACAAATTGTCGATCCAGACGGCCGCCAGCCTGATCTTTGAGGAGCCGGAATACTCACGCCTCGGTGCCCGCCTTCTTAACCAGTACGTCGAAAAAGAGGTTCGGAATCAAGAGATCCATTCCTTTTCACAGTCGATCGCATTTGGCGTCAAAGAAGGTTTGATCGGTGAGCGCGTCGCCAATTTTGTTATCGAAAACAGCCGTAAGTTGAATGACGCCATAGACCAAACACGAAACGATCTGTTCGAATTCTTCGGCTTGCGTACATTATATGATCGTTATTTATTAAAAAACCCGGAAACACGCGATGTGATCGAAACGCCACAATTTTTCTGGATGCGCGTCGCATGCGGCCTGGCCGAAAATCCGTATGAGGCCATCGATCTTTATCGACTTTTCTCGTCGCTCGAATACGTTCCGTCGACGCCAACGCTCTTCAACTCCGGCACGCAGCACGAACAATTATCGTCGTGCTTCCTGCTTGATTCCCCTCAGGACAGCCTCGATAGTATTTACCGCAAATATTCCGATGTCGCTATGCTCTCTAAGTTTTCCGGCGGCATCGGAATCGCCTACCATCGGGTGCGTTCGAGAGGGTCACTGATTCGCGGTACCAACGGCCATTCGAACGGCATCGTGCCGTGGCTCAAGACGCTGGATTCGTCCGTTGCGGCAGTAAATCAGGGCGGCAAGCGAAAGGGTGCGTGCTGTGTATATCTCGAAACCTGGCATGCCGACATCGACGATTTTCTCGAGCTACGCGACAACACGGGCGATGACGCCAGCCGCACGCACAACCTGAATCTCGCGAACTGGATACCCGACCTCTTTATGAAGCGCGTCCAGGCCGATGGCCAATGGTCGCTCTTTGACCCAAAGGTCGTGCCGCATTTCCCCGACCTATATGGTGAGGAATTTGAGGCCGCGTATATCAAGGCCGAGGATGAGGGTCTTTTCATGCGTCAGGTCAATGCCCGCGATCTGTACGCAAAGATGATGCGGACGATGGCACAGACCGGTAACGGCTGGATGACATTTAAGGACGCGAGCAACCGCAAATCGAACCAGACCGCACGGCCCGAGAACGTCGTTCATTTATCAAATCTCTGCACCGAGATCATTGAGGTTACCAGCGACAACGAGACCGCCGTATGCAACCTCGGCTCGATCAACGCCGGGCGTTATGTAAAGGACGGCCACTTCGATTACGAAAAACTCCACCGCAATGTGCGGCTTGCCGTAAGACAGCTCGACAAGGTTATCGACCTCAATTATTACGCAATACCGAGCACGTCGCAGTCGAACAACCGCTGGCGCAACATCGGCCTCGGGCTGATGGGTTTGCAAGACGTTTTCTTTCAGATGCGTCTGCCGTTCGACAGTGACGAAGCTCGCAATATCTCGGCGAAGATTCAGGAAGAGATCTACTTCGCCGCTCTCGACGCTTCGTCAGACCTCGCAGTGGAACGCGGCGTTCACCCGGCGTTTATAGAAACGCGTGCGGCACAGGGCGATTTGCAATTCGATTTTTGGGGCGTAACGCCGGATGACATGCCGCGTTGGGACGCTCTGCGTGAAAAGATCAAATCGACCGGCTTGCGCAACTCGCTTATGATCGCCATCGCACCGACCGCGACGATCGCATCGATCGCCGGCTGCTACGAATGCATCGAACCGCAGGTCTCGAACCTATTCAAGCGCGAGACGCTCTCGGGCGATTTCGTTCAGATCAACAAATATCTCGTACAGGAACTCAAAGCCCTCGGCCTCTGGAACGAAGAGATCCGCAATAAGATCAAACTGAGCGAAGGCTCGGTGCAGGATATTGCCGAATTTAACGACGAGCTTAAAGCGATCTACCGAACATCGTGGGAGATCCCGATGCGGTCACTCATCGACATGGCCGCGATGCGCGGAGCCTTCATCGACCAGAGCCAGTCGCTCAATCTCTTCATGGAAAGCCCGAATATAGGCAAACTCTCGTCGATGTATATGTATGCGTGGCAAAAGGGTTTGAAGACAACGTATTACCTGCGTTCGCGGCCCGCGACGCGCATCGCTCAGGTTGCCGCCGCTGACAACATCGCATCCGTAATTGAAGAACCGAGGAAGGTCTATACGGACGAAGAGGCACTGGTTTGTTCGCTCGAAAATCCCGAGGCATGTGAAGCTTGCCAATAGGTCAGGTATCAGATGGGCAAACGCCTTTCCAAACCCGAGCTGCTAGTTGAGATCTCCCTGGAGAAAGGAAAACTCGACTTGCTGTTAGATAGATTGAATGCAAATGAAATGACCGAGCCGGGGGTGACGCCGGGCGGTTGGTCGGTCAAGGATATTCTGGCCCACCTCATTGGATGGCAACGAATGATCCTATCGTTTCATGACGCAGAGAAACGCGGAGACTGTCCGGAGGTGCCAGGTCATGGACTTACGTGGCGCGAGACACCAAAATTAAACTCGCTGATCTTTGAGCAATATCGTCTGACTCCATTGGATGAAATTTTGAGCGGTTTCGAGACCCACCATGAAGAAATGCTCGGGCTTATAGACGAAACTTCCGATGCGGACTTTGTTGCGGTGGGGAAATTTCGCTGGGCTGGCCCGTCCTGGTCGCTAAGCGATTACATTAGGGCGGAGACAGCAAGTCATTATCGATGGGCACGCAATCACATTCGGAAATGGATTGGCAATACAAGAAAGAGCACGTGAGTATTTGTGCCTGCAGCACGAGGTAAAGAAGAAATGTTATTAGATCAAGGATTCAACTTAACGCTTCGTCCGATGAAGTACCCGCAGTTTTATGAAATGTATAAAAATGCGATCAAAAATACGTGGACGGTCGAGGAGGTCGATTTTTCGACCGATGTAAACGACCTGCGTAACAAAATGACGCCGTCGGAGCGGCATATGATCAATCGTTTGGTGGCCTTTTTTGCGACCGGCGATTCGATCGTGTCGAACAATCTGGTTCTCAATCTCTACAAACACATCAATTCGCCCGAGGCGCGGATGTATTTGTCGCGGCAGCTTTTTGAGGAAGCGGTCCACGTACAGTTTTATCTGACTCTGCTCGATACTTACATTCCGGATCATCACGAGCGCGAACAGGCATTTGCGGCGGTGCAGAATATTCCGTCGATCCACACGAAGGCTGAGTTTTGCTTCAAATGGATCGATTCGATCCAGAATCTACACGCTCTTGAGACAAAGGAAGACCGCAAACAGTTTCTGCTCAATCTGATCTGCTTCGCGACCTGTATAGAAGGGCTATTCTTTTTCGCGGCGTTTGCGTACGTCTATTTCCTCCGTTCTAAAGGATTGCTTCACGGTCTCGCGGCGGGGACAAACTGGGTCTTTCGCGACGAATCGGCTCACATGGCGTTTGCCCTCGATGTCATCAAAGAAGTCCGGAACGAGGAGCCCGACCTTTTCGACGAACACCTCCATCGTCAGATCGTCGCTATGATCGACGAAGCCGTGACTTGCGAGATGCAGTTCGCCGAAGACATACTCTCCGGCGGCATCTCGGGCCTGTCAGTCGCCGACATGAGGCAATATCTTGAGTTCATCGCCGACCAACGCCTCGTTATGCTCGGAATGCAAAAGGTCTACGGAGCGAAAAACCCGTTCTCGTTCATGGACCTGCAGGACGTCCAGGAACTCGCCAACTTTTTCGAACGCCGCGTCTCGGCGTATCAGGTTGCGGTCGCCGGTGAGGTTAGCTTCAGCGAGGCGTTCTAGAACTCGGACGTATCCGTTCGATGTGAAGAGCCCGGTCGATCGAACGGGCTCTTTTCCTTTTCCTCGACAGACCTGTCAGCGCCAGTATTTAGCCGACATCTGACTGCCTGACCGGTCGAGCTCGAGCCCAGCTTTCACCACGCTGTAAACTGTCAACCGATACAGTCCGCGCAGTGACGACGACACGGAGAAGGTCGCGATGCCTTGGGCATTAGTATCGCCGGTCTGTATCTGAGTTAGGCCATTCGGCATTCGCCATCTGACTGTAACCGCCGCTCCCTGAACAGGTACGCCGCTACTGTCCGCGACATAGACGTCAGCGTTGACTGACGTTCCTGTCTTGCCCGTCGCGGTATAAAGCCTGATCGAACTCACGAGCATCGTGGATGAGGTGTTCGCAATTACGTTTACATTTGCTTCAGACCTTGCGATATTCCCGAGCGTGTCATACGCCATCGCGGTCACTCGGTATGTTGCAGGCGTTAGCTGCCGCGTGTCCCAACCGGATGTTATCTCGCCGCCGCCGGTTGCAGAGACGATCACGACCTCCTGGCCCGTGTACTGGTTCCAAAAACTGATCTCATGATATTCAAGCGCCACATTGTCGGTCGCCGTTGCCCGAACCGGGACAATGCCCGAAACGTTGGCGCCGTTGACGGGTTCATGCAACGTGACCGTCGGTGGCGTCGTATCCAGCGGAGTTGGGGGTGACGTGACCGTCACGATATTTGACCACCCGCTTGCACCTCCGAGCCCGGTGGCCCGGACCCGATAATTATAGGTGACATTGACCCCGACCGTCGTATCACGGTGATTTACGGCAGTTCCGGGCGGCGTCAATGCAAGCGTCGTCCAGTCGGCCGAACCCTGCACGACCCGCTGCAACTCATAACCACGCGTCAGCGGACTGGTGTTGACCCATGTGAGATCGATCGAGTTGAACGGTTCCATCCGTGTCGCCGGATGGGAAACGCCATTTAGATCGGTCGGTGCGGTGGGCGTCGGTAAGGCTCCGATCGGGGTCAGCAGGACCGCTCCGTTCTCTCCCGTGATCGTATTTCGCCCGACCGTCGCGACTGCCCTCATATCATTGACCAAAGCTCCGTTGCCGGTGATCGTCCAACCTGCATTTCTTACCGCCGGATCGAGCAGATTTCCGACCGCGTAGGTACCGAGACCGTCGAGATATAGCCCGGCTCCAAGCTCGCCATAGCCGATATCGCCAAGGCTGTTGATACTGGATGCCGTCGTGTAGCGGCTTGATCCTGCGATAAATGTCCATCCGCCGCCCGTGACATAGCGAAATACCGAGACGATATTGAGCGATGACGAGCGAAGCGATGCTGCCCCGGCGATCATTCCACTCGCATTTATCGCGACGCCGGCGACCGCGTTGTAATTCGCCGGGCCTTGTCCGATCACGTCCACCTGGCCGGTTGCCAGATTCAGTCTCTCCTGGCCGCCGATTATCAATCCGGAGTTGTTCAGATCGCGAGGTACGATCCAGAAACCGAAGGTTGTCAGATCCGTGAACCCGGCCGTGTCGCTGTAGATCCATCCGGTACCGGTCGGCTGATACCCCAGCGACCGTCGGGCACCGATGATCTGGCCAAGGTCGTTGATCGCGGTGGCGTACGAAGACGGGTCGTTGGCAATTCGCGGCAAGATCTCAAGCGTGTAACCACCGGTTCCGCGCGTCCAACGGACGGCAACCGGATTCCATTGCGGGCTATAAGAAACGCCGACGATAACGCCGCTATTATTGATGTCGGTCGGAAATGTGCTCATTGACCCGGCGGGTACAGGCAGTGTAACCCACGGCAACCCGTCCGAGCTGACGAGCGGCTCGTAAACCGAGCCTGTCGTTCTCACGCCGACGACGGTTCCCGAGTTATTTATCGCCGACGGCGAGCCATTACCCAGAAAGTCGAGGTCGAACGCAGGAGGAACGCTCTGAGCGTAAATCTGAGGCAGATTTACGCTCAGCACGATCAGGAAAAGGAAAATGAGATTTATAGTATGTGAACGGTTGTTGATTCTGTGACGACCTATATCTGAATGCATAAAGATGACCTCCAAAAGGGGTGATTGCATCCTACCGGTCGTCAACGGCTCTGTCTGCGGTTCGTAGATAAACGACTCCGCAGATACCCGGCGTACAAAGTACACCCGTAACTAAATGATTGCACCCAGAGCCTTCGGATTTTGTGATCCAGGTCACAACATTAGAAAAATATTTTTCCTGCTCTTCTCGCCAGGCTCAATCTTTTTTCTTAATCCGGGGAATAATGAACTGCGTTTGATTCCAAAGTTGAAAATCCGTGTCGAAGCTCGCGTGCGAATCCCCTCGAAACGAACAATAAACTACTTGTCACACCAAGGAGCAAAGGCTTTACATTACGAATTGTTAACATAATCAAAAAATATCCAGTCCCGGCTATGCTACAGCGTCCTTGCGATGCGGGAAGATCAGCGAAAGGATGATCGACGCTGAGATGACCGATAATATGAACCCAAGCGAGTACGAGATCGGGAATTTTCCACCAGACAGATCATTCAGCCAGACCATCTTTAATCCAACAAAAACCAAAACAACCGCAAGGCCGTATTTGAGTAAGTAGAACTTATCGATCACGCCCGCGAGCATGAAATACAACGACCGAAGGCCGAGTATGGCAAATATATTTGAAGTAAAGACGATAAACGGCTCATTCGTCACGGCAAAGATCGCTGGAACGCTGTCCACCGCGAATATGATGTCGGAAGCCTCGAGAAACAGCAGGGCGATGAAAAGAGGAGTTGAATTCCAACGACCATTGATTTTCAGGAAGAAACTCTTGCCGTCGATCTTGTCCGTGACCGGCATGAATTTTCGAAATATGCGGATCATCAGATTCTTTTCTGGCTTGATCTCTTCTTTGCTTGTGAAAAACATCTTAATGCCAGTGATTATCAGAAATCCGCCAAAAAGATATATCACCCAGTGAAATTGCATCAGTACCGAGCCCAAAGCAATAAAGACCGCTCTAAACACAAGCGCCCCCAGAATGCCGTAAAACAGCACACGGTGTTTGTACTTCGCCGGTATGCCAAAGTAGCTGAACACCAGTACAAAGATGAAAATATTGTCAACGGAAAGCGATTTTTCGAGAATATAGCCGGTTAGAAATTCAAGCCCGACTTGATACCCGATTTCCGGGCCAAATTTGCCCGCGGCATATTGATAAAAAAGAAAGTTAAAGATTAACGCAAGCGTCACCCAAACGATGGTCCAAATCGTAGCCTCTTTGAAGGAAACAACGTGGGCTTTGCGGTTGAAAATGCCGAGGTCGATGGCGAGCAAGGCCAACACAAAGGCCATAAACGCAACATAAAACCACCAATACTCGGCAAACGGAAATAGACTCATTTTTTTCTCTCCATCGGTAAGCACCAAGTGCGTTACCTGATTATTTCATCAAACTAACCAGTACTGTTTTACTTTCTTTTGATCGCTCCGTTCAGGATCCTCGCGATTTGCTTAACTGCGGTGATCTCCTCGTCGCAGATGCGGGCACCGCCCGAGGGAAACTTCGAATTGCCCCCTGAGGCCTCCGCAACTAAAGTACATTGTGAGATCAGGCTATACTTTTCGTTTGCATGGTCATCGTCGGAAAGTGTTTCTAATCCCGCCCTTAGCTTTTCAAGCGACTCTTGGAAAAACTCCTCTTTTGGGCTCAACTCCAGCCACCCGAGCAACTGGTTTAGATTCTCGTTTGTCGGGTCGATCCCAAGATCGAACATTGAATCAAAGATCATCTGCCGTTCTCGTTTTGTTATGCGGCCGTCCGCCCAGGCGACCTTTACGAGCGGCAGCAATTTGAGATGGTCATCGATGCCATTTTCTTTCGATACAGAATCTCCATCTGGGTGTCTGGTCTCCAAACGGGAAAAGCGTCTCTCCGTTTCTTCGAGTTTGGCCTTTTCGCTTTCACCAATCGAATGTCCGCGCCACATCCCGAATATTTGTTTCTGGCCGAGGTCAGCTACATATCGCGTTTGCCCGAGCATGAGCGACGAGATCGCGGCAGTCTGACCGATCGGTAAGCCTGATAAAAGGTCGCCGATACCGTTCCACCAACGCTCGATCGTCGCCGCAGGCGGTCGACTCGCAAGCCGTGTCATAATCTCGACGAAAGTCTCGTCGCCGTGCAACAGTCCGTAAACCTCAGCGGTTTTCAGAATTGCGTTCTGCTCGGCCCTTCCCACTCGTCCGTCGACCCACGCGACCTCGATCATCGGCGTCAGCATCAGTAAAAATGAGTCTTCTGATACTTTTCCCCCAATCTGTAGCAAAATTTTCGTGCGTCTCGCATAGCCGACGAATTGTTGTTCTAGGGCAGTTTGTTTTCGATACTCCGCGATCCCCTGCAGTATGAATTCGTTCATTTGCGTACTCCGTTCGTTTTTGAGTCTGCAAATACAAAAAGACCTCTTGCAGACTAAAGCCGCAAAAGGTCTCGAAATTTCCCCACGCACCGGTTCGCTTGGCTATTAATGCGAACGTATTGACGATGTCGTGGACCTCTGAGGAAACAGAGGTTTCTACTCCCCTAACAAATTATTTTTTGATACTAACGAAACATTATATTATTGTCAAGTATAATTCGGCGAGCCGTTCGCGGTGATGGAGACGGCGGAAAACTGCAGCCGCAATATGTTGAGTTTATCGCCAACGAAGGCCTCGTCATGCTAGCCCTGCCGAAGCTTGACTGAGCAGAAAACCCGTTCTCTTATATCGATCTGCAAGAGGTCCAAGCGTCTCGGTGTATCAGGTCGCGGTGGCTAGGGGTGTGAGTTTCGCCGAGGCCTTCTAGTTAATAACCAAAGGCGGAAACCCGAGCAGTAGCGGGGGTGCGGCTAGTGTCGACAAGATCCGACGTAGCGCACACTCCCTACCGGTCGTGTTTCCGCCCTTTGTGTCTTATTATTGAATAAATGAAAGCTACAGTAACAGAATTTATTAAACACCATTACAGGCACTTTAACTCTGCGGCCCTAATTGACGCCTCTGAGGCATATGTCCGACATCTCGATGCCGGCGGGAAGATGATGATCACGCTCGCGGGAGCGATGTCGACGGCGGAGTTGGGGTTGAGCCTCGCGGAGATGATCAGGCAGGACAAGGTGCAGATCATCTCGTGCACTGGTGCGAATTTGGAAGAGGACTTATTCAACCTCGTCGCGCACGATTTTTACGAACGCGTGCCGAACTACCGCGACCTGACGCCCGCGGACGAACAGGACCTGCTTGACCGCCACATGAACCGCGTGACCGACACCTGCATCCCCGAGATGGAAGCGATGCGGCGGCTCGAGAAGGCAATGGTCGATGTCTGGACAGCGGCCGATGCCGAGGGCAAGCAGTATTTTCCGCACGAATTCATGTATCAGGTGCTCAAGAATGGCTCGCTCGAAGAGTATTACCAGATAGACGTAAAGGACTCGTGGATGTACGCCGCGATGGAGAAAAATCTGCCGATGGTCGTGCCTGGCTGGGAAGATTCGACAATGGGTAATATGTTCGCCGGACATTGTATTACCGGCGACGTCAACAACATTCACACCGTGCGAACGGGTATCGAGTATATGATAATGCTCGCCCAATGGTACACGGATAACGCGACGGACGATTCGACCATCGGATTCTTCCAGATCGGCGGCGGCATCGCGGGCGATTTTCCGATCTGTGTCGTGCCGATGCTTCATCAGGACCTCCAGCGTGACAACGTTCCGGTCTGGGGCTATTTCTGCCAGATCTCAGATTCGACAACGTCTTATGGCTCGTACTCCGGCGCCGTTCCGAACGAAAAGATAACCTGGGGCAAACTCGAAGCCACCACGCCAAAATTCATTGTTGAAAGCGATGCTTCGATCGTCGCGCCGTTGATGTTTGCATATATCCTGGGATGGTAAATGGAACATTTTGACGTTCTCATTATCGGTGCGGGGCTTTCCGGAATTGGTGCGGGTGCTCGGCTAAGCATGGAGTGTCCGGGAAAGACTTTCGCGATCCTTGAGGGCCGCGAGGCGAGCGGCGGGACGTGGGATTTGTTTCGTTATCCGGGCGTGCGCTCGGACTCGGACATGTACACGCTTGGGTATAGCTTTCGGCCGTGGAGTGATCAGAAAGCGATCGCTGACGGACCTTCGATACTGAACTATATCCGCGAAACTTCGACCGAATACGACCTTGATAAAGAAATACGCTATGGCCATCGCGTTCGGCGGGCGGAATGGTCGTCTGAGACTTCGAAATGGACGGTCGAGGTCGAGGTCGGAGAAGATCTCCCGCAAAGTGGCAAAGACGCAAAGCTGAAGAACTTTACCTGTAACTTTCTCTATCTCTGCACGGGCTATTACGAGTACGAACAAGGCTACACTCCTGTCTGGCCCGGGTTTGACGAATACAAAGGAACCACAATCCATCCGCAAAAGTGGCCCGAGGATCTGGACTATACGGGCAAGAGCGTTCTCGTCATCGGCAGCGGAGCGACCGCCGTTACGCTCGTTCCGGCAATGGCTGAGACCGCTGAGCACGTGACGATGCTCCAGCGTTCGCCGACGTATATCGTCACGATGCCGTCGCAGGACAAGATCGCAAACTTCTTTCGCTCTGTGCTTCCGGCAAAAACTGCCTACGTACTTGCGCGGTGGAAGAATGTTTTCAGGCAGATGTTCTTTTACGAACTCTCGCGCAAATATCCGTCTGCCATGAAAAGACTGATCGCTAAAGGCATAAAGAAAGTGATCGGCAATAAGACCGCGGAAGATCATTTCACACCCGACTATAACCCATGGGATCAGCGGCTGTGTGTGGTTCCGGATTCGGATCTCTTCAACGTGATCCGCGATGGCCTGGCGTCGGTCGTTACAGGTAACATTGAGACATTTACCGATACCGGCGTTGAGCTGTCCGGTGGCGAGCGCATAGACGCTGATATCATCGTGACAGCGACGGGCCTTGTGCTCCGGATAATGGCCGGGCTGGAATTGGTCGTTGATGGCGAAACGGTCGATCTCTCAAAAGTGACTGCTTACAAAGGGATGATGTACAGCGACGTTCCAAATCTCGCACAGGCATTCGGATATACGAACGCCTCGTGGACGCTCAAATGCGACCTCACCGCCGAGTATGTCTGTCGGCTTTTGAAGTACATGGACGAGAAGGGTTTTGCGAGCTGCGTGCCGCGGCTCAACGACCCAACCGTCCGGCCTGAGCCGGTGCTCGATTTTACATCCGGTTACGTTCTTCGGGCTCTGGACACACTTCCGAGCCAGGGCTCAAAGGCGCCGTGGAAGCTTCATCAAAATTACGTGAAAGATCTATCGATGCTTCGATATGGCCGTGTTGATGACACGGCGATGGAATTTCGCCCTGTTCGCACCAAATAGATGACCCAGACTCAATTATGAACTTACTCGCGTCATTCCTTTTTCTGACATGTTCCACATCCGCACTTCTTGATTACGCCGCCCCGCTTTGGAAATCGGCACCTCATTTTCGCATTGAGGACGCGTACAAGTGGACATATCAGGCGACCAGCGGCGGCGAGCATGCGGTTCCCGACACTGATTCGGCGCGCAAGTGGCTCGACGGTGAGTGGCAGTCGCTTGGTGCTCCAATGGCAAATGACGCTCTCTGGGAGCCGCTCTGTCCCGGCGGTGAGATCGGCAGGTTAAATCTTCGCCCGTTCAAGGCGAGAGGTGGCAAGGCGGAGGATCTACTCGATGCCTTTCTCGCGAGCAGTCGTGAATACAGGTCCGAGCCGAAAGCGTTTAAGGACGCCTGGTTCGAGCTAGGCAGCCGACTAAGGAGAAAAACGATCGGTAAGCTTGACCGCAAAGCCTGGGTCAAACTAAACACCGAAATGAGGGCAAGGAATTATCCCGCAATCCACCACAGCGAGCAATACGAAAAAGCAGCGCAGCCGGCATACCGCATTTTGACTAAAGCCGAAATACAAAAGCTTTTCGAAACCCTCAAATGACAAACTGATTCGCCGTTTGCGTATTAGAGTTCCGTTGAAATACCATTTTCAGAGAAAGATGAAGATATTTCACGGCACCGAAAACGCAAATATCTCGCGACCGACCGTCCTGACGCTCGGCGTTTTTGACGGCCTTCATCTCGGCCATCAGCGGATAATGCAAACGGTCATTGACCGGGCTAAGGCTGCCGATGCAGTTGCTACAGCTATCACATTCGACCCGCACCCGCGGGCAGTTTTACATCCCGAATCGGCCCCGCCCTTGCTGCAGACGCTCGATCAGCGACTGGCTAACCTCGAGGTGCTCGGTATCGAACAGACCATCGTGATCCCATTTTCCCGTGAATTTGCCGGACAGCCCGCCGAAAAATTTTTATCTGATATCATCCACGACCGGCTGCACGCAAACGAGGTCTATCTGGGCAGAGGCTTTGCATTTGGCAAAGACCGCGGAGGAAATATTGAGCTGATTCGGAAGATGAGCGCCCGACTTGGCTTTGTCGCCGATGAGGTCGATGAGGTCCAGCTGCGGGGACAACGAATAAGCTCATCGAAGATCCGCGGTTTGCTCGATGCTGGACGCGTCAATCTCGCACGCCGCATGCTGGGCCGCCCGTACGGCGTCGAGGGCGTCGTTATTCGCGGCAATCGGCGCGGCCACACCATAGGATTTCCTACTGCTAATCTGAAACCGCACAATCGCGTCATTCCGCGATTTGGCGTCTACGCGACCGCGACGCTGATCGACGGAGTTTGGCGAAAAAGCATAACTAACATCGGGGTGCGTCCAACCTTTGAATCCGATGCCGAGCCCTCTATCGAATCATATGTGTTCGACTTTGATGGTGACCTATACGGCGATGTGCTGAGGGTGAGATTTCTGCACCGAATAAGGGACGAAAAGAAGTTTAACGGCGTCGACGAATTAAAGGCACAGATTGAACGAGACACGCATCGAGCGAGGAACTATTTTCACCATCAGGGCGTAAAGAATATGCTGGCGATATTGTAAACAGCTGCCTAAGATAAATGATCGAAACTGCGGATAAACAAACAACAATTAACTCGCAATTGACGGTTCTGGAGAATGGCAATGTCCCTACCGTCGTGCCTACAAATGAGCTTGCTATCGCGAAATTGGTCACAAACGACCAACTGATCAAAGAAGAACGCGAGCTGCAAAAGGTCGAATCATCGATCGAGAGTCGATATCACGGCATCCGCGGATATTTGCGGCTGTTTCAGATCTCACGTGTGATCTCGATGCTGTCGCTTTATCTTTACCTCGATCAGCTCGATCTACATATTAAACATCAGGACAGGCAAAAGAAAGATCGCCTAAATAGGTCATTACGCCTCACGCGTGCTGCTGTATATGGCGAAAAACTTTATGCCGTCAGGCTTTGGTTCTTTCAGCGGTTTTTGCTGATAGTGCGGCGCCTGTTTCTCGGGTCGGACATTAATCGCGAAAAGACGCAAGAGAAACAGGCCCTATGGCTAAAGGAAGAACTGATCAGCCTCGGGCCGACTTTCATCAAGATTGGCCAGTCGATGGGCACGCGGGCCGACCTGTTGCCGCTGCCGTTCGTAAAAGAGTTGGGCACACTGGTCGATCAGGTTCCGCCGTTCCCGAATGACGTTGCTTTCGCGATCATCGAACACGAGCTTGGCAAAAAGATCACCGAGGTTTATGCTGAATTCGACCTCGAACCGGTCGCCGCCGCTTCGCTCGGCCAGGTTTATCGGGCCCGTCTGCATTCCGGCGAAGAGGTCGCCGTTAAGGTGCAGCGGCCAAATCTCGAGGCCACTATCAAAGGCGACATTATCATTCTCAAGAAAGTCGCGAATTTTGCCGAACGGTTTCCACAACTCAATGAAAACGCGGATTGGGCCGGAATGCTGCGCGAATTTGACGTGACGGTCCACGAAGAGATGGACTACTCTGCAGAGGGACGCAATGCCGAGCGTTTTCGCGAAAGTTTTAAGAATTGGTCGAATATCCATGTTCCGAAAATTTACTGGAACGCGACGACCGCCAAAGTGCTTACGATGGAGTACATCCACGGCACAAAGGTCACTGATCTCGAGGAGCAGGCCGAGCGGAATATTTCGCCTGCAAAGGTAAATCGGCTACTCATCAAGACCTATCTGAAGCAGCTGCTCGAAGACGGATTTTTTCACGCAGATCCGCATCCCGGCAATCTGCTCGTGATGCACGACGGACGGCTCGCGTTTTTTGACTTTGGAATGGTTGGCCGTATTACGCCGCAATTGCAGGCGAAGATGATCGACGCGTTTTTCCATGTGGTCGGTAAGGATCCGGCAGGCATCGCTGATGATCTGATCGCCCTTGATTTTCTTAAGCCGGGAACCAGCCCGAGCATCGTCAAACCGGTCGTCGAGAAGATGTTTGAGTTTCACTTTAATCTCAAGCTCAAGGACGTCAACTTTAAAGAGCTGACCTATGATCTCGCTGACGTGATGTACGATTATCCATTTCGTTTGCCATCAAATTTTACGTACATTATGCGAGCGTTGATGACACTCGAGGGCATCGGAATTATCACCGATCCGGAGTTCAATTTCTTTGAAACGGCAAAACCTTATGCCAAGGAATTTTTGCTCCGACGCGAGGGTAACGATTTCCGCAAGATTTTCGTCGATAAGATCATGGGCCGCGACGAAGGCGGAAAGATCGACTGGGATCGGACGTGGAAACTTGCAAAGATGGCGTTTCGGACGGTCCTTAACTCCAGTTAGACACAGTTCCGCTTGTCATTTACCTGCAATTCGCGTTAAATCGTTTCATCGTGAAACGATTCATATTACTGATCGCTGTTTTCGTATTGCTTGGTGATAACATCGCTGCCTCCCCGAATAAAATGGCACCTTCGGCCCGGCTGACAATCAAACAAATCGCCAGGGACTTTTCGATCGACGCGCTCGATGATCCGGCTTGGAAAAGCGCGTCCCGGACAGTAATAAAGAGATACTGGTCCGGAAAAGCGGCGCCGAAAGGGCGACATTTTAGCGCCCGTCTGCTGTGGTCGGACACAGCGCTGTACGTGAGATTTGAGGCGAACCAAACCGAGCCGTTGGTTGTCAGCGGCAAACCCGATCTGTCGAAAAAGACGTTGAAACTCTGGGAGCGTGACGTGTGCGAGATATTTATAGCGCCTGACAAAGCCAATCGCAACAAGTATTTTGAGTTTGAGATCGCACCGACGGGCGAGTGGATCGA
>Ga0209683_10000176_pt1 | contig 25401 bp, 19 predicted proteins | sample DOMMetBare2Fresh_FD_187474 | JGI IMG/M metagenome (GOLD analysis project Ga0209683, IMG submission 187474) | Wetland sediment microbial communities from St. Louis River estuary, USA, under dissolved organic matter induced mercury methylation -... | ecosystem: Environmental > Aquatic >... | reverse complement strand
ATCCCGGGTGTTCAATCCATCCCTCCGGCTGTTCGAAACCGCGCCAGCGCCGCAGCCGTTCTATCCACGCCCGCTGGGCAGCATGGTGGTGGGCACGGTCGAATGGGCGGGCGAGGACGATTTGCGGCCCGGCGATCGGGTCTTTGGCTGGGCACCCATTGCCGACGTCCATGTCATGCCGGCCACAAGCCTGCGCCCGCTTGGCGCGCTCACGCCCGAACAGGCGCTGTGCATCGACCCGGCAAGCTTTGCGCTGGGCAGCGTGCTCGACGGGCAGATCGGAACATCGGACAAGGTGCTGGTCACCGGTCTCGGCGCCATCGGCCTTTTCACTATCCAATACTGCGTGGCGTTGGGCGCGCGGGTGGTGGCTGCGTCAAGCTTCGAGGAACGCCGCCGTTTGGCGACATCGTTCGGCGCCAGCGAGGTCTACGATCCCCGCTCCGATGGCGACGTCGCGCGCACAATCAAGGAACGCATCGGCGGCGTCGATGCCGCGATCGAGTGCTCCGGCAGCCTCGAGACTCTGGCCATGACCATCCGCGCCGCACGCCAGTGCGGTCGCATCGTCTGCGTCGGCTTCTACGCTCCCGGCACCATCAACCTCGGCGAGGAGTTCTTTCACAACCGGCTCACGCTTCTAGCCTCGCTGCCGGCATTTGCGTGGAACAATCCGGTGCGCACGACCCCGCCGCTCTACGCCCGGGACCTGCAAGACATGGCGGTGCGCGACTTCCAGGCAGGCAAGATCACGCCGCGGGGAGTCCTGAACCCCACCGTCGCGTTTCGCGACGCCGAGCAAGCCGTCAAGCTGATTGCGGACGAGCCGCAACGGGTCGTTAAAGTCCTTGTGCGGCACGATTGAGACGAATGGTCATGCACCAGCCGGCCCGCATTCATGTCACCTTCCCGGTCCTCAACGAGGAGGCCCAGCTCGAGAGCTCGATCGAGCAGACCATCGCGTTCTGCAACCAGCACAAGCTCGAGATTCACGAGCTCTGCATCGCGGACAACGGCTCCACCGATCGCACGCCGGAAATCGGTCAGGCGCTGGCGGCACGCCATCCCAATCTCAGCTATCTGCGAGCGGGCAAGCGCGGCTTCGGCCTCGCCTTGAAAAAAGCCTGGGGCGCGACCGATGCGGATGTCGTGGGCTATATGGATATCGATCTCGCGACCGACCTGCGCCACCTCAAGGAGGTCTGCGACCATGTCGCGCGCGGTGACGGCTACGAGCTCTATCTCGGCTCGCGTTTGAAACAGGGCGCCTCGGTCAGGAACCGCACGCTGTTGCGGGAGTTCACCTCTCGGGTGTTCAACCGGCTGCTGCGCCTGCGGCTTGGCGTGTCGTTCTCGGACGCCATGTGCGGCTTCAAGTTCATCGACCGCAACCTCTACCAGCAGCTCATCGATCGATTCGAATTCACCGACGACTGGTTCTTTGCCACGCAGCTTGCGGTGCGCGCCGAATGGGTGGACGCCAGGATCCTGGACATGCCGGTTGACTGGACCGACCAGCCGGACTCGAAGTCCTCGGCGCGCCTGTTCAACCTGTCGCGACTTTATCTCGCCGGCATTTCCGAGCTGAGAGAGGAAAAGAGACGGCTCACAAGCACGCCCGCGGGCGCGGGGCGTTAATGCGGGAACTTCAAATCGGCGGCACTGGTCGAAGGCTGTGAGCATGATGGAGATCGACTACCCGCACATCATCATCGGCGGCGGGACCTATGGCTGCTTTGCCGCGCTCAGGCTGGCGCAGCTCCATGGCGGCAGCACTGTCGTGATCGTCGAGCAGGAGCAGGACATCATGCTGCGCGCCTCCTACAACAACCAGGCGCGCGTCCACAACGGCTATCACTATCCGCGCAGCCTCCTGACGGCGCTGCGCTCGCGCATCAACGCACCGCGTTTCATCGCCGAGTTCAAGGACGCGATCTTCACCGCCTCGGAGCAGTACTACGCGGTCAGCCGGCGGCAATCGAACGTGACGGCGGGCCAGTTCGCCCAGTTCTGCCGGCGCATCGGAGCAGACCTCAAGCCCGCCCCCGCGGAGGTCAGGCGGCTGTTTAATGACGAGTTCATCGAGGCGGTCTTCAGCGTCACCGAGCACGCCTTCGATGCCGACAAGCTGCGCGAGAACCTGCGCGAGCGGATGAAGGCTTCGGGCATCACCGTGCTCACCGGAACCGAAGCCACAAGAGTTGTCGCGGGCGCAAGGCTTGAGGTCGAGACGCAGGACATGCGTTCGGGCGACCGGCGGACGTTGCGCGGTCGCCATCTCTACAACTGCACTTATTCGCGATTGAATCGGATTCTGTCACAGAGCGGCCTACAGACGATCCGGCTCCGGCACGAGGCGACCGAGATCGCGCTCGTCGAATTGCCCCCGAGCCTGCACAATCTCAGCATCACGGTCATGTGCGGGCCGTTCTTCTCGGTCATGCCGTTTCCACCGCAGCGGCTTTCGACTCTCAGCCATGTGAGCTACACGCCGCACTACGAATGGACCGACGACCCCGAGGCCGGCGGACATTCCCCCCATGCCCCGGCGTTCCCGTTGCGCACGCGCTTCGATAGAATGCGACGCGATGCGGCACGATACGTGCCCGCGTTGCGGGAGTGCAGCTACGTGAGATCGCTGTGGGAGACCAAGACTATTCTGCCGCAGAGCGGCGTCAACGACAGCCGGCCGATCCTGTTCAAGCGCGATCCGTCGGCGCCGAACGTCATCTCCATTCTGGGCAGCAAGATCGACAACATCTTCGACCTCGATGAGGCGCTGCCGGCGCCGGGCGCCGAGCTGGCTCTGACGCGATGAACAGCCGGAGGGACGAATGAGGCGCGACATCTTCGTCTCCGTGGTGGTTCCGCTGGAGAACGATCTCGACATCCTGCCCGCGGTCGTGCGTGAGCTCGATGCCGTCATGCGAGCTCACTTCGGCGACTACGAGCTCATTTTCATCGACGACGGCTCGAGTGACGGCACGCGCTCGTTCTTCGAGCGCGCGAAGTCGGAAATCCCGTGCTTTCGCTATTGCCGGCTGACCAGGCCGTTCGGCCTCGAGGTCGCGATCGCTTGCGGGCTCGAGCAGGCCATCGGCGACGTCATCGTGGTGCTCAATCCTGCCGTCGATCCGCCCGAGCGCATTCCCGAATTTGCCGAGAAGGCCAACGACACCGACGGCATCGTGATCGGCATCGCCACCGACAAGTTCAGACGCTCATGGTTCTATCGGCTCGCCTATCAGGCTTATTACGGGCTGTGCCGCGCCTTCCTCACTCGCTCGCAGGTCTATGGCGCCACCCATTTCATGGCGCTCACGCGCACGGCGCTCAACGCGCTGCTCACGATCAAGGACAGCTTCCGCTACATCCGGGTGCTGGCGATGTACGCTGGCTTCGAGGTCACCAAGATACCCTATGATTTCACGCCCCGGCGCGACCCGCCGCGCCATCGCCGCGCGCTCGCGCTGCTCGAGAGCGCGGGCCACATGATCGTGTCGAATTCGGACCGGCCGCTGCGGGTTGCCGCACTGATCTCCGCGCTCATGGGTTTCGCCGATTTCGCCTTCCTGATCTACATCGTGGCGATGCGGGTCTTCTACATCGACGTGGCGCCCGGCTGGGCGTCGACCAACTTCTTCAACGCCATCATGTTCGGCCTCATCTTTCTGGTCCTGGCCGTGCTCTGCGAATATCTGGCCGAGCTGCGCAGCGAGGTGAAGCGGCGGCCGCTCTATGTGGTGCAGGGCGAGCTGCAGAGCAACGTCATGCTGGCCAATGCGGAGACGCGCAACGTCGTCTCGCACGAGGACCGGGTCGAGGCGGTGGCGCGCCCACCGCAACGCGCCAACCCATGAACACGAGCCCCATCCCCAATCAGTTTCCCGGTTCGAAACGTGCGCCAGCACCACGCGACTGTCTTCGTCGGCCGTCTACAATGCCTTCTCCATCGGCAGAGTCGTGATCCATCGGCCTGTAGCTGCTGCATAGGCGTTGGCGACCGCAGGTCCAATCGGTGGGACACCGGGTTCGCCGATGCCACTCGGGGCTGCGCTCGAGGGAACGATGTGCACCTCGACGACCGGCATCTCCTCAAAACGCAAGGGCCGATAGGTATCGTAGTTTGTTTGCTCAACATGCCCGCCCGCGCCGAGGATGATCTCCTCGCGCAGCGCTGCGCCGAGCCCAAACCCGATACCGCCCTCGACTTGGGCGCGGATGACGTCTGGATTGACGGCCACCCCGCAATCCACCGCGGCGACAACGCGATCGACCTTGAACTGTCCCCGCTCGCCCATCGTAATCTCGGCCACCTGCGCGACGACGGTACCGAAGGATTCGTGCAGTGCCATTCCGCGAAAACGACCAGCGGGCAGTGCGGAGCCCCAGCTCGCTTTTTCGGCCGCCAAGCTCAAAACGGCCAGGTGGCGCGGCTTCTGCCGCAACAACTCGCGACGCAGCGACACAGAATCTTTCCTCGTTTCGCGGGCGATGCGGTCAATCATCGTTTCCATGACGTAGCCGGTATGCGTGTGGCCGACGGAGCGCCACCAGAGTATCGGCACCCCGACACTGGTGTTGTGAACCTCCGCGCGGAAGTTCTCGAGCTCATACTCGGTGTCGTGGACGCCCTCGACCGACGTCGCATCCACGCCGTTCTTGACCAGCATCTGCTCGAATGGAGTTCCGATCAGGATTGACTGTCCGACAATGCGATGTTGCCAACCGGCGATCGAGCCGTCAGCACCAAGCCCAACGCGGACCTTGTGCAGCATGAGCGGACGATAGCGGCCACCGGTCATGTCATCCTCGCGCGTCCACACGACCTTCACCGGCGCGCGCCAGTTCAACGCCTTGGCGGCCTCGACCGCCTCCGTAATGATATCCGCATCCATGACCGCCCGCCGCCCGAAGCCGCCGCCGGTCTTCATCACATGCATGCGGACCTTGTCCGGCGTGATCCCCGCAATCTGCGCGGAGACCGCTTGATACAGATCAGGCAACTGGTGGCCGCCCCAAACGTCAAGCGTGCCATTCGAAAACCGCGCCACGGCATCAAGAGGCTCCATCGCGGCGTGGGCAAGGTAAGGAAATTCGTAGGTTGCCTCGATCATGCGAGCCGCGCGCGCGAGCCCTGCCTCCGCGTTGCCCCGTTCGGCGGCGACCGTGCCTGGCCGATCCGCCACAGCGCGGTATTCGGCCAGCCGGTCCGCTGACGATTTCTTCTCGGCCCGAGAATCGTCCCACTCAACCTTGAGCGCATCGCGACCGCGCATCGCGGCCCACGTGTCTTCGGCGACGACCGCGACACCACGCGAGATCTGAACCACATCAACGACGCCCGGAACGCGCCGCGCCTCGCCCGTATCGAACGATTTCACAGTCGCTCCAAACAACGGCGGGTGCGCCACGACCGTCGTCAGCATCCCTGGCAGGCGCACGTCAATCGTGAACACCTCGCGCCCAGTGGACTTGGCCGCCGAGTCAATGCGGCGGAAATCGGCCGCGCCGATTGTCGTCCAATCCTTCGACTGCTTCAGGTTCACTTGTTGCGGGACAGGCTCCTGCGCCGCGCGATCGGCAAGCTCGCCGAACGCGGCGCTGCGACCGCCGGGCCCGCTCAACAGACCCTTTTCAAGGCGGATTTGGTCTGGCGGGACGTTCCAAGCGCGCGCGGCAGCCGAGATCAGCATGGCGCGAGCGGTGGCCCCTGCCCGCCGATAGCGCTCCCATGATGAGGCCATGGCGGTTGAGCCGCCGGTTCCTTGCGCGCTGCCGCCCCAGGCAAGATTGCCGTACAGTGCGACATTGCCCGCCGCGCCTTCTGAACGCAGCTGAGCCCGGTCGGCATCGAGCTCTTCCGCGACAAGCGTCGCAATCCCATGATAGCAGCCTTGGCCCATGTCCATATGAGCCGAGAAGATCGTCACGGTGTTGTCGGTTCCGATTCTGACGTAGCCGTCGAATGGATTCGAAGCCGCAGCGCGCGATGGCGACTGTCCCAACGACGTCTGCGGCGCAAAGCCGATTGTCAGGCCGGCGCCAATGGCCGCCGCGCCCTTGATCAAATCGCGGCGGCTCGTTGACACCGGAGCTTGCGCATTCCTGATGCGCTTCGATACGGGGAGCATGGTCACCTCCTCAAAGCATCTTGGCAGCGTCGAGAACGCCGGCTCGAATCCGTTGATACGTTGCACAGCGGCAGAGATTGCCGTTCATCGCCGCATTGATGTCGGCATCGCTCGGAGCTTTTGTTCTCGTCAGCAACGCCACCGCGGCCATCACCTGGCCGGACTGGCAATACCCGCATTGTGGGACGTCCAGCCGCGCCCAAGCATCTTGGACGGTCTTTGCAACTCGGCCCTCGAGCCCTTCGATTGTCGTGATCCTGGCGTCGGCGACAGCCGATACCGGTGTGATGCATGAAAACATGGCTTGCCCGTCCACATGAACGGTGCAAGCGCCGCATTGGGCCATGCCGCAGCCGTACTTGGTTCCAGTCAAACCCAGAACATCGCGGAGTGCCCACAAAAGAGGCATGTTGGGATCGATATTTAAGTCGCGAGCTTCGCCGTTTACGGTCAATCGCATCCCTGCTCTCCATTTTTGGCTGACGAACTGACCCCCTTTGCTCTCCGGTTCAACTAACGAGTTGCTCTCCGGTTCGACTAACGAGCCGAGTTTGGTGTTAGCGTTATGGGGCCGTTCTCTTTGATTATGAGATTCCTCTCCTTGATTATGAGACTCCTCTCCCTTTCTACGCGCGCCAGATAGTCCTGCGTGTGAGAATTGCAACGGCGAGAATGTCGCACCGCACATGTCCGGGACGCGCTACAGATCAGCAGAGCGCTCAACAGATCGAGCTGCTGCCCGCGCGGCATCACAAGAAAGTGAGAGAGATCCGTGCTACATCTTGCGCGCTGGTCATTCGGCCAACCATGCCACATCTTGCGCGCTCGTCATTCGGCCAACCATATGTGCTCTCACATTATTGTTCCGACGGGGTGCGCGCGATGTCTTTCAGCTTCTTGCTGCACTATGCCACCATGTCTCTGCTTCCTGCAGTAAGCGAATTCCCACGTGGCGCCAGGCTTTCCGGCATGCACCGGCCGAAGCGTTGCCGCTCGGCCATAACCTTCCGTCTCGCACTGATCGTCTTGTCAGGGCTTGCAGCGCCGCTCCTGCCGCCGATTCTGGGATTGGCAGTTGCACAGCCCTTACCAACGGTGACCGTCACGCAGCCGATGGCCAAGCGTGTCACGAATTGGGAAGAGTATTCGGGGCGGTTTGTTGCCGTGGAGACGGTTGAGGTTCGTCCACGCGTCTCGGGGTTCATCGACAAGGTGCACTTTCGCGATGGTCAGATTGTCGGCGCCGGCGATCTGTTGTTCACGATCGATCCGCGCCCATTCCAGATCGCCTTGGAGAGCGCGCGCGCCGACGTCGCGCGCGCGATCGCGCAGGTCGAATTGGCCGAGAACGAGGTCGAGCGGGCCACTCCACTTGCACGATCGGGCACCCTGACGCAGCGCGAATACGATCAGCGGCGGGCCAATGCGAGCGCCGCACGCGCGCAGCTTCAGGCAGCGCAAGCAAGCCAGCGATTGGCGCTGCTCAATGTGGATTGGACCGAGGTGCGCGCCCCGATCGGCGGCCGTATCTCGGATAGAAAAATAGACGTCGGAAACATCGTCAGCGGCGGTCAAGTTGGGGCTACCTTGTTGACCACCATCGTCTCCATCGATCCGATTCATTTCATCTTTGAAGTCTCGGAGTCGGATTTCCTTCGATACTCGCGGCTCGGGCTATCGGGCGCGCGGCCCTCTTCGCGCGAGACCGCCAATCCGGTGCAGATCAAGCTCGCGGACGAGCAGGAGTGGAAACGAAGCGGCGAGATGAACTTCGTCGACAATCAGTTGAATCCACGCTCGGGGACCCTGCGCGGGCGCGCCGTGATTCAGAATGCGGACGGTCTCCTGACGCCGGGCGTGTTCGGGCGGATTCGCCTGTTCGGCGGCGAGATCGATGCCTTGCTGATTCCGGACAGTGCAGTGGTGTCGGACCAGACCCGCAAGATCGTATTTGCGGTCGGTCCGGATGGCGTCGTGCAAGCGAAGCCCATCGAGCTCGGGCCGATGATCGAGGGCCTGCGCGTGGTGCAGGCCGGACTGTCCCAGGATGACCGGGTCGTCTTGGATGGGCTTGCGAACCCGGCCGTGCGCCCCGGCGCGCGCGTCCTACCGCAATCGGACGCTGCCAAAGCGGCAAGCAGCAAGTAGCGCCAGAGCGCTCAGGTGGGAGAGCAGTCGTGATCAGGCTGTCACACTTCTTCATCGATCGGCCGATCTTCGCGACGGTCTTGTCGCTCATCGTCTTGATCGCCGGCTTGATCGCGCAGCGCACGCTGCCGATCGCGGAGTACCCGGACATCGCTCCACCCACTGTCAACGTCACCGCCACCTATCCCGGCGCATCTGCCCAGGTCATCGCCGAGACGGTCGCGACGCCGATCGAGCAGGAGGTAAACGGCGTCGACAATATGCTCTACATCGTCTCCCAGTCGACGGGCGACGGACGTATCTCGATTGACGTCGTCTTCAAGCCAGGGACCAACGTTGACCAGGCCCAGGTGCTGGTGCAGAACCGCGTCGCTGTCGCCGAGCCTCGCTTGCCGGAAGACGTGCGGCGGCTCGGCATCTCCGTCCGAAAGGCTTCGCCCGACCTGATGATGGTCGTGCACATGACCTCGCCCGACGGCAGTCGCGACCAGCAATACATCTCCAACTACTCAACCCTTTATGTGAAGGACGTGCTCGGTCGCATCGACGGTGTCGGCAATGTCCAGATTTTCGGGGCGCGCGACTACTCGATGCGGGTCTGGCTCGACCCTGCCCGAGTGGCCGCACGCGGCCTGACCGCCGGCGAGGTCGTGAATGCGGTCCGCGCGGCGAATCTTCAAGTCGCAGCCGGCGCCGTCAATCAGGCACCCGCAACCTCGCCAGGGGCATTCACGTTTTCGGTCCAGACTTTGGGCCGGCTCTCGGCGCCCGAAGAGTTCGGCAACATCGTTGTCAAAGCCGAGCCCGACGGATCAATCACGCGCGTGCGAGACATCGCGCGCGTCGAGATTGGCTCGCAGGATTACACCGTGAATGCCTATCTCAACAACAAGATCGCCACCGCCATCGTGATCTTCCAGCGCCCCGGATCGAACGCGCTTGCGACAGCGGCCAACGTCAAATCCGAGATGAACCGGCTCTCGAAGGATTTTCCGCCGGGCGTCGGATACTCGGTCGTCTACAATCCGACCGAGTTCATTCAGGCCTCCGTCGATGCGGTCGTCAGCACATTGTGGGAAGCCGTTCTGCTCGTCGTTCTCGTCGTCGTCCTGTTCCTGCAAACCTGGCGCGCCGCCATCATTCCGATCGTGGCCATTCCGGTCTCTCTCGTGGGGGCGTTCATTGTCATGTCGGCGACGGGAGTGTCGTTCAATACCCTCTCGCTGTTCGGTCTCGTGCTTGCCATTGGCATCGTGGTCGACGACGCCATCGTTGTGGTCGAAAACATCGAGCGATACATTCGCATGGGCCTGTCGCCCAAGGAAGCGGCCCACAAGACCATGGACGAAGTGGGCGGCGCTTTGGTCGCGATCTCGCTCGTCTTGATGGCCGTGTTCCTGCCAACCGCGTTCATTACCGGTCTGCAGGGATCGTTCTACAAGCAGTTCGCGATCACGATCGCGGCCTCGACTGCAATCTCCGCATTGGTTTCGTTGACCCTATCGCCCGCCCTGGCGGCGCTCCTGCTCAAGCCGCATCGGGAGAGCGAGGCTCACGAAACTGGCTTGTTGCACAAGCTCGGCACGCCCTTACGCTGGTTCTTCTCCGGCTTCAACCGCGGCTTCGGTCGACTGTCGGACAACTACGGCGCGTTGACCGCGCGAACGGTCCGGTTCAGCACGATCTTCCTTGTGCTCTATGCTGGCCTGCTCGCGCTGACTTATCAGCGCCTTGCCGCGACCCCGACCGGCCTCGTTCCACAACTCGACCGCGGCTATTTCATCGCCGCGTTCCAGCTTCCCCCCGGTGCCACGCTCGATCGAACCGATGCCATCGTTCGCCGCGCTGGCGACACGCTCGTCTCCCGCCCCGGTGTCCAGGAGTCGGTTGCTTTTGTAGGATTCGATGGCGCGACCTTCACGAACGCGCCCAACACGGGGGTGATCTTCGTGACCCTCAAACCTTTCAAGGATCGACATGCGGCGGGGCTCACCAAGGACGGCATCCTGCAGGATCTCCGGCAGCAGATGGCGGCCGAGCGCGAGGCCTTTGTCCTGGTGCTTGAACCCCCGTCCGTGCCTGGGATCGGGACTGGCGGAGGTCTGAAAGGTTACGTTCAAGACCGGTCCGGGCGCGGCCTCGTCGCGCTGGAGAACGCAACGTGGGCGGTGGCGGGCGCTGCCGGACAGACTCCTGGAATTGCCCAGGCCTTCACCCTTTTCAATACCCGAACTCCACAGATCTATGCCGATATTGATCGCACCAAGGCCGAGATGCTGGGCGTACCGGTCAGTCGCGTCTTTGAAGCGCTGTCGATCTACAACGGCTCCGCATTCGTGAACGACTTCAACATCCTCGGCCGCACCTACCGGGTCACGGCGCAGGCCGACAATCCCTACCGGCTGACGCTGCGCGATGTCGCCAATCTGATGACACGCAACGTGACTGGCGAGATGGTCCCCATTGGAACCGTGGCGACATTTCGCGACACGACCGGCGCCTATCGCGTCGCGCGCTACAATCTCTATCCGGCTGCCGAAGTGCAACTGGGGCTCCAGCGGGGTTTTTCCTCTGGTCAAGGGATTGCGGCACTCGAGAAGCTCGCGGCCGAGCGGTTGCCGTCCGGATTCGGATTTGAGTGGACCGAGATTGCTCTCCAGGAGAAGCTTGCCGGGAGCACCGCGATCATCGCGTTTGGGCTTGCCGTCGTGTTCGTGTTTCTGCTGCTGGCCGCCCTGTACGAGAGTTGGCTCTTGCCACTTGCCGTGATCCTGATCGTGCCGTTGTGTGCTCTCGCCGCGATGATTGGCGTCAACCTGCGCGGCCTGGATCGCAACATTCTCGTTGAGATCGGGCTTGTCGTCCTGGTCGGCCTTGCGGCGAAGAACGCGATCCTCATCGTCGAGTTTGCAAAACAATCGGAAGAGCTCGGCAAGAGCCGATTCGAAGCCGCCGTGGAAGCGGCGCGCACCCGATTGCGACCGATCCTCATGACCTCGCTTGCGTTCATCCTCGGCGTCCTGCCCCTGGTCATCTCCTCCGGTGCAGGAGCCGAGATGCGTCAATCCCTCGGCACCGCCGTGTTCGCCGGCATGCTGGGCGTGACGCTCTTCGGCTTGCTGTTTACGCCCGTGTTCTACGTCGTCTGCCGAAGACTGGCGCAGATAGGAACCGGTTCGTTCTGGCCCAGAGGGCGGCAGCGCGGCAAGCCAGCGGACGCCGCGCTCTCGCCGGACCTCTTTAGCCTTACTGACAAGTCCGCAGGGGCTGCCGAGTAATACAAAACTGGCGTTGGCGGAAACGCTGCTCAGTCCGTTCCGTCAGCGCGGCATCCCTTTGGCGATCCGCACCAGCTCTTCCTGCACCCAGAGAAAGAGCTCCTGACGCTCCTGCGCCGCCATCACCATCTGCTTCGGCATACGGATATTCGGATCGGTCGCCGACAGCCGCTCGGCGATGCGGGTGAGCGTGTCGTGCGGCGCAATCTGCTTGCGGTCACGATCGAGGTGCGGAAAGGTCCGTGACTTGCCGTCAGGCGCGGGAATCCACGATGTCAGATCGAGGCCGGCATTGCCGTCCGGCCCGCCATGGCACTGGGAACAGTTCTTCTGCAGCACAAAGGCCACGCGACACGGCGGCGCATTCTCGAGCTTGGCGCCGGGGGCATGGTCGTAGCACGCCCGCGGATCGGCGTTGACCTGCCGGTAGCTGTTGCCCAGCATGATACGAACGATCGCGTTCTTCATCGCGGCCGACGAGTCGCGGGCCGCCTCCTGCTCGAACGATCGGGTCAGCTCGTCCAGATAGCCGCCTTCGATGGTCTGCTCTTCCGCCACCAGATATTCAAACAGCCGCTTCATCAGGCAGCGCTTGGCCTCCGGCGCTTTGTGAATGATTCGGGTGAGGTCTTCGATCGTCGTCCCATAGTCGTTGTGCTCCTCGTAGCGCGGTGAGCGCACGTAGCCTGTGCCCCACTCCCGCCCCGAGCCCCTGGGGGCGCGCCATGCGTTGCTGTATTTCGCGCGATCAATCTCGGCGCCATCGTCGAATGTCAGAGTCTGATCGTTCGCATAATCGGAGAAGTAGGTGCCGCGATCGCGGAAGAAGCCTGCCATCGGGTCAAGCTTGAAGTGGCAGCCGTAGCAGGGCGTGTCGGAGCCGTGGGCGCCGCCGACATGCTGCTGAGGATCGTCAAAGCCGACCGGCGTCAGATCGTCGCAGAAAAAGTGCTTGAGCAAATAGGCGCCGCGCCTGCGGTTGTAGTTGGTCGACGAGTTCTTCAGCGCCGTGCTCTGCTCGAAGCCGAACGCCAGCCACTTGTCCATGTCGAAGACGCTGAGGTCGAACGGCTTGAATTCCAGCACCGTCCGCGGCTTGTATCGTGAAGGCTCGAATTTGAGGATCTCGCCGAACGCGCGATAGTAGCGGTCGAGGGCGGCCCAGGCGGCGGCGGTCAGATTCTTGACGCTGGCCTGCGACTTGGGCTGGTCGACGCACTCCTGATTGTGTGCGCGCGCCACGATGGTGAGCGGCTCGATCAGCACGCGCCCGCGCGTCATCATCACAAAGATCTCAGAATCATTGAAGGCACGGTAGAGCTTGTCGTAAATGGGCGTGGAGTCTTCGATGAGCGCCTCGAACTTGTCGCAATAGTCGGCTGCCACCAGCGGCTTCGGCTGGGCGCCGAGCTGGTGGAGCCCGATGAAGATCGCCTCGACCTCGTCGATGGCCTTGAGCCGGAGCGCCTCCAGCGTCAGCCCGGCATCTTCAGGCGCGGGCGGGTCGTCAGCCACCGTCGGCAGCGGCGGCATGAAGAACGGGCCTTCGAGATTGAACAGCTTGAGATAGTCGCCGCCGGTGAGCAGCGCCTGGGCGGCCGCCACCGCATTGGAGAAGTCGAACGCGGCGCGTTTGTAGACTTCGTCATCCTTCAGGCTATCGACCTTGAAGCCGAGGAAGTACATGTTGAAGTCGAGGATCGTGTCTCCGAATCGGATATCGCTCATGAACCGACGTGCGATCTCCTCCTCGGGCAGCGCCAGCAGCGCGTTGATGTCGTCGCCGGGGCCGAGCCCATAGCCGCCGCGCAGAATGCGCGCGGTCTTCTCGATCCACCAGCGCTTCTGCCAGAGTGCCTCATCCGCGCTCGCCTGCAATCGCTCCGCGGCGGGCGGCATCGGACCATTGGGCTGCGCCGACGGCTTGCCGACCAGCATCCACACGGCGGCCGCGACGCCCACCACCGTCGCCAGCAGGACTCGCAGGCTGTTGGCGTAGAATGCAGGTCCCCGAGGGATGCTCACTGGCGGCTCCTGGTGTCGGCGCTCGTCTGATGCGACTTGAGATGTGGCTTGAGCAGCCAAGCCTGTCAACGACCACTCCCAGCATAGCGTTCCCGGGTCTTCCGCAGCCCCGATCTGGCGCGCAGATTGCGGACTGATCATGGCCGGGCACCCGCCAGCCGGCGCGCACGGCTGCCACACGATGCGGCCGCCACCGCCCACCTCCCTGACGCGCGCGGTCCTCGCCGCTACGCCACCGCCGCATCCGCCTGCGAGAACAGCCGGCCGAGTCCTGGAATGCGTGGCACGTCGCCGAACACCGGCATGCGCTTGAGTGCGGCCCACAGCGTCGCCTGGTTGGAATTGATCGCGGGCTTGCCGGTCTCGCGCTCGATCGTTTCGATCGCCTCGATCTGCGTCGTATTGGTGCAGCTCAGGAAGAAGCCGTCGGCCGGAACACGCGCATGCTCGCGCGCGAGCTCGACCCAGCGCGTCACCGGAAGGCGGATGTACTCGTCGCTCGAGCCGACATTGAGCGCGACGTCGCGCACCACCTCGATGCCGTGCTCGGCGAGGAACTCGCGCTCGTGGTCGTTGACGGCCTGCGGATAGGGGCTGAACAGCACCACGCGGCGCAGCCCCAGTTCTCTCAGCGCCTCGACGATCGCCTGCGCGGTCGAGAACGACGCCGCGCCGCTCTCCTGCGCGACGCGCCGCACCAGCGCGGCCTCGCCTTCCGTTCCTTCCGCCATCGCGGTGCCGGTGCAATGGAACACGACCGGGTTGCAGCGCGCGTCCGCGAGCGAGGACGCCGCCCGCCCAATGTCATCGAGCAGCTGCGCGATCGGCTTCTTGTGGCGCCCGGTCATCTGCACGCGCGCGACGTGGACAGCGACGCCGGCGGGCGCATAGCGGTGAAACTGCGGCTCCGTCATCCGGTTGGATGATGGGACAATCAGCCCGATGCGCGCCTTCGTTTCAAGCGCATGACAGCGCGAAATGACGGCCTCTTCCAGCGCGCTCATGATGTGCTCCCTTGCTTGCACCCGAACAGCCGCCGAGGATAGCTTTCTTGTCACTCGCTTACGATAGCATGACTTACGATCGCATGAGCGGAATTGCCAGGATCAGTCCTTCAATGCGCCGGTGCCCAATGGCGCCATGCTCTCGACGATCGATAGCGTTTGGATGAAGTCCGCTGGCCCGAGCGGCACAAAGCCGGTCTTAAGGAGGTATCCGTCGGCACCCAACGCATCGGCGGACATGAATTCCCGGCCGATCCGATCGAGTGCCGGGACCACGCCAATCTGCGCCTTCTTGATATAGATGTAGAGCTTGCGGGCCCCCGCGTATTTGCCATCGGCGATGGCGTCATAGCTGGGATCGACGCCGTCGATTGCGACCGCCGCCACTTTGTCCTTCGCGCCTTGGAAGGTGGAATACCCAACGACCACGAGCTGATTGCGCTTGGCGGCGAGCATTGCATGAAAAGTTGCCTGATAGCCCTCGCCCGCCTCGACGTAGACGCCGTCCGTCCTCAGCGTCTTCCATAGGCGCTCAAAGCCTTTCTCGTCCCTTCTCTTGAGCTCCGCGAGCGCCGGGATGCTTTGCGCCCCCTTGTTGAGCAGGTGGTCGTGCAGCGAATCGCGCGTGCCATGGCCTTGGCTCGGGCCCAACACCGCAATATCGACGGCTGGCAGCGATGGATCGATGTCGGACCATTTCCGATGGGGGTTCGGAACCAGCCGGCCACCCGCGCCAGGCGTCTCCTTGGCGAGCGCCAGGAACAGTTGGGCAAGCGTCAGCTTGAGGGACGGGCCAGTCCTGGATCGGACAATCGCCTCGCCGTCAAGCCCGATCGGGATCTCGACAATGTCCTTAACCCCATTTCTCCCACAGGCCTCGAACTCGCTCTTGGTCATGCGCCGGGAGGCGTTGGCGATGTCAGGATGGGACGCGCCGACGCCCTTGCAAAAAGCCGCGATGCCAGCGCCCGTGCTGGTCATCTCCACGAGCGGTGTTGGGGCGGCGGCAGCTTTCGCAACGCGCGCGGCCACCTCTTTCGTGAAAGGGTAGACGGTCGAGGAGCCGACGGCATGAATCTGTTCACGCCCGGCGGCGATCGAGGCTTGCCATAACGTAAGACCAGACATGGTCGCGATCAGCGCTATAGCCTTGCGCAAAGATACCACTGCCCCCTCCCCAATTGTGTCGCAGGTCAGGTTATGCCCTCACCCTGATGAAGAACTGCTCTTCTTTCTAAACATCTTGAGTTCCTTGGCAAGCACCGCAAGACTCAACTTGTCGTAGACACAGCGACCATGAAACTCGATCGGCTCGCGCAGTCGCGGCCGGCTCTGGAGGAGAGTGGAATTGGCAGCGCCTTGGGCTCGGCCGGCAGCGAAAACCAGGGCGCAAACGCAGGCTTGGCCTGACCACGAATTCGAGACATGATCAGGCTAACGAGGACACCAAGGACGGGGGTTGGATGACGGATCTCAGGTATGAAGCGCCGGCGACGCTGCAGGCTGCAGTGGCGCTGTTGGCCGGCGCGACGGGGCCGACGCGCGTGCTTGCCGGCGGCACCGATGTAATCGTGCAGATGGAAACCGACCTGATCGAGCCTGCCCTCCTGGTCGACATCAAGAAGATCCCGGAAGTGCGGGCGATCACCGCCGAGAATGGCGGCTTTCGCATCGGCGCCGCGGTCCCCGGCATGGAGATCATGCAGCATGCGGGACTGTGCAAGGCCTGGCCGGGCGTGGTCGACGGCGTCAAGCTGATCGGCTCGATCCAGGTGCGCGGCCGCGCCTCGATCGGCGGCAACCTGTGCAACGCCTCGCCGGCGGCCGACAGCGTGCCGGCTCTGATCGCGGCCGGCGCGATCGCGCGGATCGTGGGCCCGAACGGCGTGCGCGAGGCGCCAGTCGAGACCATTCCGGTTGGTCCGGGCAAGACCTCGCTCCAGAAGGGCGAGATCATCACATCATTCTTCCTGCCGGCGCGGCCGGCGCATTCGGGCGACGCCTATCAGCGTTTCACGCCGCGCACCGAGATGGACATCGCGGTGGTCGGCGTCGGCATCAACCTCGCGCTCGATGCCGGCGGCACCTGCACCGCGGCGCGCGTGGCGCTTGGCGCGGTGGCGCCGACGGTGCTCCTGGTCAAGGAGGCGGCCGACGCTCTGATCGGATCACGGCTCGACGAGGCCGCGCTCGACAAGCTCGCCAAGGCGGCGAGCGCGGCCTGCCGGCCGATCGACGACAAGCGCGGCACCAAGGAATATCGGATCAAGGTCGCGGGCGTGCTGGCGAAGCGCACCGCGCTGCAGGCGCTCGAGCGCGCGAGGAAAAACTAAATGAGCAAGAAATATCACGTCACCACGACCATCAACGGCGACGAATGCGAGTTCCTGTGCGAAGCGCAGCAGACGCTGCTCGACGTGTTGCGCGACGAGCTGCAGCTCTCCGGCACCAAGGAAGGCTGCGCCACCGGCGACTGCGGCGCCTGCACGGTGACCGTCGACGGCACCATGGTGTGCTCGTGCCTTGTGCTCGCGGTCGAGACCGAGGGCGCCAAGATCGAGACCATCGAGGGCATGGCCAAGGGCGACAATCTGCATCCGCTGCAGCAGAAGTTCCTGGAGCTCAACGGCCTGCAATGCGGCATCTGCACGCCCGGCATCCTGATGGCCGCCAAGGCGCTGCTCGAGCGCAACCCCGACCCGACCGAGACCGAGATCCGCTACTGGCTCGCCGGCAACCTGTGCCGGTGCACCGGCTATGACAAGATCATCCGCTCCGTGCAGGCGGCGGCAAAAGAGATGAGAGGAGCCTGATCATGGCGACAATTCTGGAGAAGAGCGGCTTCAATCCCGACAAGAAGCTCAGGATCGTCGGCACCTCGCCGGTCAAGCATGACGGCATCGACAAGGTGACCGGGCGCGCCAAGTTCGGCGCCGACCTCTACCTGCCCGGCATGCTGGTCGGCAAGATCCTGCGCAGCCCGCATGCACACGCGCGCATCAAGTCGATCGACATCTCGGCGGCCGAGAAGCTGCCGGGCGTCAAGGCGGTGGTGACGCGCGACGACTTTCCGGAGATCAAGGCCGGCACGCCGGACGGCGACATGACCCGCAACGCCATGGCGCGCGAGAAGGCGCTCTACGACGGCCACCCGGTCGCGGCGGTGGCGGCGACCAGCGAGTCGATCGCGAAGGCGGCGCTCAAGCTGATCAAGGTCGAGTACGAGCCGTTGCCGCACGTCATCGATCCGGTCGCGGCGATGCAGCCCGGCGCCCCGATCCTGCACGAGCATGTGCGCACCAAAGGCGTCAAAGGCGCCGACCAGCCTAGCAACGTGATCGAGCGGCTCGACCTCGCCATGGGCGACGTCGCGGCCGGCTTTGCCGAGGCCGACGTCATCGTCGAGCGCGAATACGACACCAAGCCGATGCACCAGGGCTATATCGAGCCGCAGGGCTGCGTCGCGACCTGCACCGAGGACGGCCAGATCGAGCTGTGGTGCTGCACGCAAGGGCCCTGGGTGTTCCGCGACCGGCTGTCCAACATCCTCAAGATCGAGGCTGCGAAAATTCGCGTGCAGCAGTCGGAGCTGGGCGGCGGCTTCGGCGGCAAGACCGGCTTCTACGCCGAGCCGGTGGCGATCCAGCTCGCCCGCAAGGCCAAGCGGCCGGTGAAGATCGCGCTCACAAGGAACGAAGTGTTCCGCGCCACCGGCCCGGTGTCAGGCACCAGGTCGCGTATCAAGATAGGCGTCAAGAAGGACGGCACCATCACGGCGGCCGAAGCCGAGCTGATCTTCCAGACCGGCGCCTTCACGGGCTCGATGTTCTCCAACGCCCCGCAGGCGATGTTCACGCGCTACAACCTCAAGAACGCCAAGACCGTGTCCTACGAGGTCGTCTCGAACCGGCCGAAGGTCAATTCGTTCCGCGCGCCCTGCGTGCCGCAGGTCGTGTTCGGCGTCGAAGGCGTGATCGACGAGCTTGCCCGCAAGATCGGCATGGACCCGATCGACATCCGGCTCAAGAACGCGGCGACCGAAGGCTACAAGACCATCTATGGCGAGACCTTCGGGCCGATCGGCTTTGTCGAGACGCTCGAAGCGGCGAAGAAGTGCGACCACTATCGGTCGCCGGTGCCGCCCGGCCAGGGCCGCGGCGTCGCCGCCGGCTTCTGGTTCAACCGCGGCGGCGAGACCACCGGCACGCTCAACATCGCGATCGACGGCTCGGTCACGCTGATCCTGGGCACCACCGACGTCGCCGGCTCGCGCATGTCGATCAGCATGATGGCGGCGGAAGAGCTCGGCATCCCGGTCGACAAGGTGCGCGCCATCATGGCCGACACCCACTCGCTCGGCTTCAACCGCGTCACCGCCGGCAGCCGCACCACCTATTCGACCGGCATGGTGATCGTGGACTCCGCCAGGAAGGCGATCGCCGAGCTGTGCAAGCGCGCCGCCGGCATCTGGGGTGTGCCGGAGGACGCCGTCACCTTCGAGGACGGCCATTGCAAGCCGGCGGGCTCGAACGTCGGCACCTTCGAGCCGCTGTCGATCGCGCAGATCGCCGGCAAGACCATGGCGACGCATGGCGCGATCGCTGGCCACTCCGAGATGAACGTCACCGGCGCGGGCCCGGGCTTCGGCCTCCACATCGTCGACGTCGAGGTCGACCAGGAGACCGGCCGCGCCGAGGTCAAGCGCTACACCGTGGTGGAGGACGCCGGCAAGGCGATCCATCCGCTGCAGGTCGAGGGCCAGTACCAGGGCGGCGCCGTGCAGGGCATCGGCTGGGCGCTCAACGAGGAATACTATTACGGCGAGGACGGCCGGCTGCAGAACGCGAGCTTCCTCGACTATCGCATGCCGGTTGCTTCGGACGTGCCGATGATCGGCACCGAGATCGTCGAGGTTCCGAACCCGCGCCACCCATTCGGGCTGCGCGGCGTCGGCGAGGTGCCGGTGGTGCCGACCATGGCGGCGATCGCCAACGCGATCGGCAATTGCATCGGCATCCGGCCGCAATCGCTGCCGATGTCGCCGCCCAAGCTCCTCAAGCTGATCGAGGAGGCGCGGGCGAAGGGCTAGCGCCTAATAGGATTGAATGCCGCGCCTCCTCCGTTCGTCCCCGCGCAAGCGGGGACCAAGGCGGCATATTGCGCGGTTGGAGCAATCGACACTGGATTCCCGTTTGCGCGGGAACGCACGGCCAGGTTTGCCGCCATTGTTCCGCCCCTTATCGGCGCTTCAAAAAAAGTTCTTCACCCACTGTCGGCGGCCCGCTCCCCCGTTCGTCCTTGGGTCAGTAAACTGACGGCAGTCGCCCAACCGAGCGGACCTGATGGCCAAGGTGGTCTTCACGCCCAATGTCCAGCGCCACGTCGGATGCCCGACGGCCGAGGCCGGCGGGCGCACCGTGCGCGAGGTGCTGGAGAAGGTGTTCGCGGACAATCCGCAGGCGCGCGGCTATGTGCTCGACGACCAGTCGGCGCTGCGCCGGCACATGACGATTTTCGTCGACGGACAGATGATCCGCGATCGCATTCACCTGGCCGATGCCGTCACCGACCATAGCACCATCCATGTGTTCCAGGCTTTGTCAGGAGGATAACGATGAGCGACAAGCTGCTGGTTTCGACGCGCAAAGGCCTGTTCACGGTGACCCGCAAGGCCGGCCAGTGGGACATCGCCGGCGTCGACTTCCTGGGCGACAACGTGACGCTGACGCTGACCGATCCGCGCGACGGGCGGAGCTACGCGGCGCTCGACCACGGCCATTTCGGCGTCAAGCTGCACCGCTCGACCGCCAACGGCTGGGAGGAGATCCCGGTCCCGGCCTATCCGCCGAAGCCCGAGGGCTATGAGGAGAAGGACTTCTGGGGCCGCGAGATCAAATGGACCACGTCAAAAATCTGGGCGCTGGCAACCGGCGGTCCGGACGAGCCCGGCACCATCTGGTGCGGCACGCTGCCGGGCGGCCTATTTCGCTCGACCGATCACGGCCAGAGCTGGGAGATGATGCGCTCCCTGTGGGATCATCCCATGCGCAAAAAGTGGAACGGCGGCGGCGCGGATTGGCCCGGGATCCATTCGATTTGCGTCGACGCGCGCAATTCTAAGCGCGTATGGGTTGCGGTGTCGACCGGCGGCATCTGGCTGACCGAGGACGGTGGCGAGAGCTGGGTGCTGATCGGCGACGGCATGCGCGCCGAATACATGCCGCCGGAGCTTGCCCATGACCCGGTCGCCCAGGACGTGCATTGCCTGGCGCAGTGCCGCGCGGCGCCGCATCGCATGTGGGTGCAGCATCACAACGGGATTTTCGTCTCCTCCGACGAGGGCAAGACCTTCACCGAGATCACCGGGGTCGAGCCCTCCGTGTTCGGTTTTCCTGTGGTCGTGCATCCCAAGGAGCCCGACACGGCGTGGTTCGTCCCCGAGATCAAGGATGAGAAACGCATTCCGCGCGAAGGCAAGCTCGCGGTGACGCGCACGCGCGATGGTGGCAAGAGCTTTGAGATTTTGACGCAGGGACTCCCGCAGACTCATGCTTACGATATAGTCTATCGGCACGCGCTTGCGCTTGACGAGGCTGGCAACCGGCTCGCCTTCGGCTCGACGACGGGGGGACTATGGGTGAGCGAGAACCAGGGCGACAGCTGGACCGGCGTGACACACACGCTGCCGCCGATCTATGCGGTCCGGTTTGCTTAGAGCCCTTCTCCGTTCGTTCCCGCGCAAGCGGGAAGCCAGGGCCACTTGCTCCAATTCTTCAAACTGTCGCACTGGGTCCCCGCTTGCGCGGGGACGAACGGCGGACAGGCGGTGGCTTCGCACTGGTCGCTGCAATCGCGGTTCTGGCCACCCCCGCCGCCGCCGATCCGATCGAGGATTTCTACAAGGGCAAGACCGTCACCATCGTGTCGAGCGGCGGCGTCGGCGGGCCGATCGATCTCGCCTGCCGGACGGTAGCGCGGTTCCTGTCGCGTCACATCCCGGGCAATCCCACCATCGTGGTGCGCAACATGCCGGGCGGCGGGCATGTGCTGATGTCGAACTACATGGCCGCGCAAGCGCCGCGCGACGGCACCACCATCGGGGGCGTGGTCAACAGCATCCCGACCCATCAGGTGGTCGACGGCCGCGGCGTGCGCTTCGACGCGCGCGCCTTCCACTGGCTTGGCTCAACCGGCTTCGCCAACCTGATGACGCTCGCCTGGCACACCTCGGGCTTCACGAGCATCAGGCAAGTGTTCGAGCGCGAGCTCCTCACCGGCGTGACCGGCGTCGGCTCCGGCACGTTTGTCTACACCAACGCCATGAACATGATCCTCGGCACCAAGTTCAAGATGGTGATGGGCTACAAGGATTCGGCTTCCGTCGATCTCGCGATCGAGCGCGGCGAGGTGCAGGCACGCGGCGGCTTTACGCTCACCGGCATCAAGCAGGAGCGGCCGCACTGGATCGCCGAGAGCAAGATCACGTTCCTGGTGCAGGTCGGCGCGCAGCCCGAGCCGGAATATCCCGACGTGCCGCTGATGCACGCGCTCGCGCGCACCGACGAGGAGCGGCAAATCCTTGAGCTGATCTCCTCGCCCGCGGCGCTGGGGCGGCCGTTCTTCACCCCGCCCGAGGTGCCCGCCGACAAGGTCGCGGCGCTGCGCGCCGCGTTCGCCGCGACCATGAAGGACCCCGACTACATCGCGGAAGGCCAGCGCGTGCGGCTCGACATGAACCCGCTCTCGGCCGAGCGTGTCACCGAGCTGGTCAACGCGACCGTCAACGCACCGCCGAACGTGGTTGCGAAAGCACGCGCGGCGCTCGGCTCGGACAAATGATCGGCCGATGATCGGGACGCGGCAGGCTAAGCCCACCGCGCGAATTTGTCGCGAGGCTCGCAACGCCTAATTTGCTGGCTTTGGCCCGATGCGCGCGCCGTGCTTGACCCGTTCGGGTGCCTTGTGCACGAGCGTGTAGGCATAATCGACACCCATGCCGTAGGCGCCGGAATGCTCCTGCACGATCTTGATCGTGCTGTCGTAGGTGCCCTTGCGCGCCCAGTCGCGCTGCCATTCGAGCAGCACCTGCTGCCAGGTGACGGGCACCACGCCGGCCTGCACCATCCGGTCCATCGCGTATTTTTGCGCGTCGGCCGAAGTCGCGCCCGACGCGTCAGCCACCATGTAGATCGCGTAGCCGCCCTCCTTCATCGCCGAGAGCGCAAACATCGCGTTGCAGACTTCGGTCCAGAGCCCTGACACAACGACCTTCTTGCGGCCGTTCGCGGCCAGTGCATCGCGCACGTTCTGGTCGTCCCACGAATTCATCGAGGTGCGTTCCAGGATCGTGTGGTCCGGGAATACGGCCAAGAGCTCAGGATAGGTGTGACCCGAGAAGCTCTCGGTCTCGACCGTGGTGATGGTGGTCGGCACCTGGAAGGATTTGGCAGCCTTGGCGAGCGCCACCACGTTGTTCTTCAGCGTCTGGCGATCGATCGACTGGACGCCAAACGCCATCTGCGGCTGCTGGTCGATGATAATGAGCTGGCTGTTCTGCGGGGTGAGAAGATCGAGATAGTCGGGCATGACGGTTTCCTCGGTTGTCGGTTGTCGGATCGCGTTCGTGAGTGTCATGAGGGCCACACGCCCATGTCGAACAGCAGCACCTCCGCATCACGCGAGGCTTCGAACCGAAGCTCGCCCGGCGTCTCGATGGCGACGCCGTCGCCCTCGCGCAGGGCGGTGCCGTTGAGGGTGCCGGCGCCCCGCGCCACCTGGATCCATGCGCTACGGCCAGGCGGCAGTGTGTGCGTCACGACCTGCCCCGTGGACAGCAGCGTCGCGTAGAGATCGACGTCCTGGTGGACAGTGACCGAGCCGTCACGACCGTCCCGCGAGCCCACAAGGCGAAGCTTGCCGCGCTTGTCGTCGTCCGCGAACGCCTTCTGCTCGTAGCCCGGCGCCAAGCCCTGCTTGTCGGGGATGATCCAGATCTGCAGGAAATGGACCGGCTCGGTCTTCGAGGCGTTGAACTCGCTGTGGCGGATGCCGGTTCCAGCCGACATGCGCTGCACGTCGCCTGGACGGATCACGGACCCGGTGCCGAGGCTGTCCTTGTGCGCCAACGCGCCATCGAGGACATAGGAGATGATCTCCATGTCGCTGTGCGGATGGGTGGGAAAGCCGCCGCCCGGCGCCACCCGGTCGTCGTTGATCACGCGCAACGGGCCAAAGCCCATGTGTTTTTCATCGTAGTAGTGGCCGAACGAGAAGCTGTGCCGGCTGTCGAGCCAGCCGAAGTTGGCCTGACCGCGCTCCTCTGCCTTCCGGAGTGTGAGTGTCATCGCTGGCTCCAATCCTGGTTTTTTCGGATCAACGTCCGAACCGTCGGGCGATATCTAGTTGACGATGATAAAGACGCAATCTATTGAATTTGACGCAGACTGCGTCCTAATCGGATACAATATTGACAGTATGGACAAACTCGACGCCATGCAGGCTTTCACCAAGGTGGTGAGCCTGAGCAGCTATGCAGAGGCCGGTCGCGCCCTTGGCCTGACGCGCTCGGCGGTCAGCAAGGCCGTCATGGAGCTGGAGCAGCTGCTCGGCGCGCGCCTGCTCGATCGCACCACGCGGCGGGTGAGCCCGACCGAAGCGGGGCGCGCCTACTACGAGCGCTGCCTCGATATCCTGGCGTCAGTCGAAGAAACCGAGCTGCAAGTTTCGCGCCTGCACGACGAGCCCAGGGGAGTACTCAAGGTCAACGGCCCGATGTCCTTCGGTGCGCTTTATCTCGGCGCCGCCATGGCTGAGTTCATGACCGCCTATCCCGAGCTCAAGGTGGAGCTGACGCTCAACGATCGCTTCATCGATCCGATCGAGGAAGGTGTCGACATCACGATCCGGATCGCGACGCTTGCCGACTCGAGCCTGATTGCACGCAAGCTGGCGCCGGCCCGGCGCGTTCTGGTGGCTTCACCGGGATATCTGTCGCGCCATGGCGCGCCGCAGCGGCCGGAGGATCTGGCGCATCATCGCTGTCTCAACTATGGGCACAGCACGGCGCTGCAGCGCTGGCAGCTGATGCAGGACGGTGAGCTCATCACAGTTCCGATTACCTCGTTGCTCTGCTCCAACAACGGCGACGTGCTCAAGGCGGCGGCGTTGGCAGACCAGGGCATCACCAAGCTGCCGACGTTTTTGGTCGGCCCGGACATCGAAGCTGGCCGCTTGCAGGTGGTCATGCCGGCGTACCCGCCGGCCGAGCTCGGGATTTACGCGCTCTATTCGCCGAGCCGCTATCTTGCAGCCAAGACGCGCGTGCTGATCGACTTCCTGGTCCGTCGCTTTGGCGATGCGCCCATATGGGATCGCTTCGCGCGACATGTGGTCCGATGACCGGCACGTGCTCATGTCGAGTTGCTCGGCCTTCGCTCCGAGTGCTTGCAACGCCTTTCGATTGTGTGCATGGTCCGCGACCGCCAACAAATCCATCCCATTCATTCAATTTGAGGACTTTCTCCATGTCGTTCTCGATGTCACAGGCATCACTCCCGGCGGTCGAGATGAGCCTCAATGCGCTGTCTGGTGTTCTCGACAAGGGCGCGGCTTTTGCCGCCGCCAAGAAGATCGATGCTTCGGTGCTGCTCACATGGCGGCTGGCTCCCGACATGTTCGCACTGACCCGGCAGGTGCAGGTTGCGACCGATCTGGCGAAGAACGGAATGGCGCGCCTGGCCGGAGTCGAGCCGCCGCGCTTCGAGGACAACGAGACCACGATCGAGCAACTCAAGACGCGGATTGCCAGCGCGT
>Ga0209683_10000174_pt1 | contig 25460 bp, 25 predicted proteins | sample DOMMetBare2Fresh_FD_187474 | JGI IMG/M metagenome (GOLD analysis project Ga0209683, IMG submission 187474) | Wetland sediment microbial communities from St. Louis River estuary, USA, under dissolved organic matter induced mercury methylation -... | ecosystem: Environmental > Aquatic >... | reverse complement strand
CATATTGGAGGGAATGCAGAGCCGAAATTGATAGGTTGCCTGCAAATATTAAGGTTGTGGTAGTCGGAGCAGTCTCCTATCCCGAAGGGCTTGAACGATTGTGTTCCAATCAGTTCTTCGTTCTGCCGACACTTAACGAAAACTTTGGATATGTGTTGATTGAGAGCCTCGCGGCCGGCTGTCCGCTTTTGACAACCGACAATACGCCTTGGAAGGATATCGAGCAACGAGGGGTAGGGTGGCAACTTCCATTGGAAAACCCAGATGGTTGGATCCATCGGATCAATAAATGCATTCAAATGAAGAATGACGATTACCGCACGATGTCGGCAGCGGCACGGGAATATGCCGTCGAATGGCTTGCGAAACCGGAGTCTGACGAGGCGACCGCTAGGGTTCTTTCCAGAGCGTTAGGAGAAGGTGAAGTTCAATAAAGCAATGGGCAACGAAACTCACCCGGTATATGACGCTGTTAACAAAAGGACGCTTTGGGTCGTTTCAGAGCTATACTTTCCTGAAGAAACCTCGACCGGATATTATCTAACCCGAATCGCGGAAGGGTTAACCGGTTCGTTCAATGTCAAAGTCTTGTGCGGCCAGCCAAACTATTCTCAACGCGGTTCGCGCGCCCCAAACCATGAGATCCTCAACGACGCCGAGATTTTTCGTGCCCGCGCGACAACGCTGAATAAGAACATTATTTTTTTTCGTTTGATCAACATTGTTACGTTGAGCTTGACGATTTGTTTTCAGAGCCTTTTTAGATTCCGTGCCGGTGATTCTATCCTCGTCGTCACAACTCCACCATCGCTCCCTTTCATCGCTGCCTTTTCGGCATTGATTCGTGGAGCAAGCTATACACTGCTTATTCACGACAATTATCCTGAGATCCTGATCGCCGCAGGAAAGATCCGAGACACTTCCGCTATTGCAAGGTCACTGAATTTCTTCAATCGTTGGCTCTACAAACATGCTTCCAAGATCATCGTGGTTGGGCGCGACATGAAGGAGCTTTTGGAATCGAAGACCCAGGGACTTGATATTCCGATCGCGATCATTCAGAACTGGGCGGAACTAGAGACGCTGCGGCCCGAATCGCGTTCGGACAATCAGTTGCTGATAGATTTAGGCCTAACCGACAGATTTATCTTTTTGTACGCTGGTAACATGGGCTACCCAAACGATATCGAGTCTATCGTTTCGTGTGCCGCGAAATTGAAACTGAACCCGAACATCCATTTTATCTTTCTTGGAGCGGGAGTGAAGGAGCCCTGGCTCAATAAAGCGGTCACCGCACGAAATTTGACGAACTGTACTATTCTTAAGCCTCGGCCTCGCGCCGAGCAGATCGTATTCCTAAACGCGTGCGATGTCGCGGTTGTTTCACTCGTCCCAAGAATGAAAGGAGTCTCCATGCCGAGTCGTACGTACAATATTCTGGCCGCCGGCAAACCAATCCTGGCGATAACGGACGAAGAATCGGAATTGAGCAAAATCATTGAGGAAGATAGAGTGGGTTGGAGGGTTTCGCCGGGAGACCCGGCGTCGCTGCTCGCCGCGATCCGTGAAATATACGCTTACCGCGATAAAATTAAGGTGATGGGTCTTAATGCGAGAAAGGCCGCACTTGAAAAATACTCCGTCGACAGAGCGATCGACAATTACAGGAGGGAACTCTCCTAAGTGATCGGATGGATACTGATCCCGGCGGTGTTTCTGCTAAGTTATCTTGGCGTTGCGTTCTTTCGCCGTTGGAGTTTGAAAAAGGGCTTTTTGGATTTTCCAAACGAGCGAAGTTCGCATGAAACACCTGTTCCCAGAGGCGGCGGAGTCGTAGTTGTCTTAGTGTGCCTCATTAGTTACCTAATTATCTCCGTCCAATTCCCGGAGGCCTATTCATGGGGCTATCTATTCGGCGTAGCTCTGGTGACATTGGTAAGTTGGCTCGACGACGTTTATTCGATTTCGGCGGTCTGGCGGTTCATTGCACATTCGGCCGCAGCCGTCACACTAATTGCGGACAAGGGATATTGGCAAAGTGTTGATTTGCCATTTTTGCATGTCCAAGCGGGGTTTGATGTTTTAGGTGCTGTTATAACGTTCCTCTGGATCGTATGGCTCGTCAACGCCTATAACTTTATGGATGGCATCGATGGCATCGCTGGTCTTCAGGCTGTTACAGCGGCTCTGGGCTGGCTAGCGGTATCCATTATTCTCGATATGCCGTCTCTATTGTTGTTCAGCGGAGTAGTTGCGGCCGCGAGTATCGGATTCCTTTTGCATAATTGGAGCCCGGCTAAAATCTTTATGGGTGACGTTGGAAGTACTTTTTTTGGATATACTTTTGCCGCATTGCCCCTGCTTGCCAGGGCCGAAGCAGACAGCTCAAAGAAAATTCTACCTCTTGCGGCGGCATTATTCGTCTGGTTCTTTCTGTTTGATTCGGTTGTCACAAAAGTTCGCCTCGTTGTTCGAGATAGAAGGCTATGGACCGCACATCGCGAGCATTTTTATCAAAGACTGGTTACCTCAGGGATGTCACACGCAGGTGTATCGGCTGTTTATGGCATTTTAACTCTGATTCTCAGTTTGTCAGTTTTGATTTCCGTCAAATTTTACGGTGATATTCGCTTTGCCGTGTTGCCGGTTATTTCTATCTTAACCGGTGTTTTATTATTTATTTGTTTCAAACGCCATGCCTTGATTTAAGTTGACGATTGATTTGGCAAATCCGCGAGTTTTTATGATTTCAACAAAAAGCGTCAATACTGATTCTGCGATTCGACCTTTCAGATTTGAGTCTTACGGCGTAAGGGTCGAGATATCGAGTAATGACCAAGATTTTATCGATGCAGCCGCGGAAGTTTGCCGGAAGTCATTGCTGAACAACGTGCATGAGGTCGAAAACGGTCCATTCGATGTTCACTTCGAATTCCCTTGCACAAAAAGCGGGAGAATTCGTATGATCCGAAATCAGGAACAAATTACGCATGGACGGTCACGCAGAAAATTTCTCCTTTTTTTTGACAGCATAATTCGGGTTTCAATTGCCGAGTACGCTGACGGCTGGGTGTTTCTCCACGCTGGAGTAGTAGGTTGGAAAGGGAAGGCTATCGTACTTCCGGCCGATAGTTTTAAGGGCAAGTCGACACTTGTGGCTGAACTGGTTCGACACGGCGCGGAATATTATTCTGACGACTTTGCTGTTTTTGATAAAGATGGCCATGTCTATCCGTTTCCGCGTTTGCTCTCAATGAGAACTGACGACGGTAAATACCAGCCGTATCAATTGACAGTCGACGAGCTCGGCGGCATCTCCGGCAAAGGTCCACTGCCGGTGGGTACAATACTTTTTACTGAGTACGTGCCTAAAAAACGTTGGACACCAACGGTCTTAACCTCCGGACAAGGGGTGTTAGAGCTTGTACAATACACGTTTCCAATTAGATATCAGCCGGATTTCTCGTTTAGGGTCTTGAATAAAATTGCAAGCCGTGCGACAATCCTCACTGGTTCGAGAGGGCCAGCTGAAAAATTCGCAAGGACTTTACTTAATTTTGTTGACAAAACCGTCGATTAGGGTAAAATCATCCTAAATGTTTTTATTTTTTTGATCAGGTCGTTACCGATCCGATTGTGATTGCTGAATCAAATTTTGTATAGCAAGACCCGCTTGCTTGGAGGAAAATAGATAATGACTACAAATAACCCGATGGCCCGTCAAAATGGGCTGGTAGTTCAGGAGATGCCCGGCGAAGTGCTGGTTTACGACCTGGATAGCAACAAGGCCCATTGTTTGAATCAATCCGCAGCCTCAGTCTGGAATTATTGCAATGGCAGTAACTCTGTAACGGACATCGTGCTGCAGTTTGAAGCAAATGGCGGTGGAAAGGTCACCGAGGATTTTGTATGGCTTGCGATCGATCAGTTGAATGAGAACGGATTGCTGGAAAACGATATTGCTCCTCGGTTTAAGGGCCAGTCCCGCAGACAGGTCCTCAAGACCATTGGACTGGCTTCGATGGTTGCATTGCCGGTAATCGCATCGCTTGTGGCCCCCCAAAGTGCGTTGGGAGCAGTTTCATGTATGTGCCTAGGGGACGGGGATTGTACAAATCAGAATGGCTGTGCGTCCATGATTATTTGCAACGGCGTCGGTGTTTGCGCACCGTAAGAGTTTCCCAACCTAATGGTTTTTCGGAGCAACAAGAGATCAAAGATCTCTTGTTGCTCATTCTTTTATCTGTTAAATATACCGAAAAGGCGGTAACAGAATACGGTCGCGTCTGCCAATTAGATGATCTATCGCCGAAACTGTGGATTCGGGAGTAGTGAAGATCGTTTGCCTTTGCTACTCTTTTTATCATTGTGGTAGATGCAGTTCCTGCTCAAAAGGTAAAACTTACGGATGAAGCCCGCTGGAGTCTGCTTCAAATAAAAGCACAGGAGATCAGAGCGCTCCAGGCCTTTTCACTCTTCCGTCGACATGGAATAGAACCGATTCTCATAAAAGGTCTAGCCGTTGCCAGATTTTATCCGCCATCGAGATCAAGAGCCTCGGTCGATATGGATATCGCGGTGTCCAAGAGTGATTTTGCCTCTGCCTATCAGATTTGTAATTCTGGGGCAGCCGCAGGGCTTGCGCTCGATCTGCATGAAGAGCTTCGTCACCTCGACACGCTCGAATGGGACGATCTGTTTGAGAATTCGCGATTGTTAGACGTTGACGGCGACACGATTCGGGTGCTTCGGCCCGAAGATCATCTTCGCGTTCTTATTGTCCATTGGCTAACCGATGGCGGTGGGGGTAAGGATAGACTTTGGGACGTCTATTACATGATCGCGAACCGTCCGGTAGATTTTGATTGGGACAGGTTCTTGAATTCTGTTAGCGCAACCCGTCGCCGCTGGCTGACCTGTACGATCGGTCTTGCCAGTAGGCACCTTGGTTTAAATCTGGACGACACTCCGATTAAGGATGAGGCTGCCGATTTACCCGCGTGGTTTATCAAAGCTATTGACCGTGAATGGGCTAGTGATATAACTCTGCGGCCTCTGCATCACTGCTTAAACGATCCGGGAATGCTTCTAAAACAAATCAGAAAACGGGTGCCACCAAACCCGATCTGGGCCACGGTTGATATGGAAGGCAGTTTTGACGCTAGGACGAGAGTCTTTTATCAAATTGGCAGTGTCATAAAAAGAAGCTTTCCGTCATTCCGGCGAATCTTGGGAATTCTGATGCAAAGGTGAGATGAACGGCTCCCCATCAATAATATTATCTATCGAATCCGCGATCTGTGGCGGCAGCATTTCGTTGCTTGTGGACGGACATGAAATTGCGAATTGGATCGGCTTATCGAATGTCTCTAAAGCCGAGGACCTCCTATTAAATATCGACGGCATGCTCTCAGCGAATAGAATTTCTCGAAAAGACATCGATCTGATCGCAGTCTCCGCTGGGCCCGGAAGTTTTACGGGAATAAGGATCGGCCTTGCAACCGCGTTCGGACTGAGGTCAGGGCTTGATGTCAGGATGTCGAGTATTTCGGCACTCGAGGCGATGGTCTCCTCACATTCGTCGTTAACCAGAGTTAGTGCCGCGTTACCGGTAGGCCGCAATGCAGTTTGCGTTCAAGAGTTTCGGCCAAAGAATGAAGAATCAAACTTCGCCTGCAAGCCTCGCTCAATGACCGAAAACGAATTGTTTGAGATCACAGTCAATGAAACCGGTACAATATTTCTGCTGCACGAAGCTTTGTACGAAAACGCAGAGCCTGCCGCGAATATAATCAACTTTGGTGCAAATTTAGCTTATTCGATCGGCCAAGTCTGCCGCGAAAACCCTGGTTTGGTCACGGAACCCTTATTCGTCAGCAAGAGTTTCTAGATGGACGTCCCCGCAGATCAATCACAGAAGGCACGAATTCGCTCTGTTGAGGCCGCGCACATAGGCGATCTTATCCGGATTGGCGAAGAAACAAATCTCAGCCCGTGGACGGCTCAAAGTTATCTCGAAGAGTTGAAAAACGTAGCCGCGATAATGCGTCGCCTTGTCGCCCACGACAATTCAACTATCGGCTTTATCGTCGGTAGAATCGTGGTCGGCTGGGACGTCGATACCCAGTTAGACGCCGAGATCTATAACATCGCGGTTGCCGGCACCCAACAACGGACGGGGTGCGGCCAGATCTTATTCGATGCATTCGTCGATGCATGCAAGGAGAGGGAGGTCCGAAACCTATGGCTCGAGGTTCGGGAATCCAATGAGAAAGCTAGACGTTTTTATGAGAAAAACGGGTTTGAAAGCGTGCAAACCCGCCCGTCCTTTTACGACAACCCGCGCGAGCACGCGATATTGATGAAACTCGTTCTGAAATAACACAGAGCTTGATTCTTTAATAGATTATGTTCTAGAATTGAAATCAAGCCGGTTTCGAAATCAAAACACGCATCCGGTTTTTAAATTTGAAAAGTGAGGACAAAGCCATATGGACATGTCAACAGCTGACCCAGTGCGGGACGAACTGCTAAAGAGCAACTCGGCATTCAGGGAACTGGTTCATCAGCATCAGGACTTCGAAAAACGATTAAGCGAACTCGCCCATCTTACATATCCAAACGACGACGAAGTATTGGAGGAAATTACATTAAAGAAAAAGAAACTTGCAATTAAAGACGAGATTTATTCAATGATACAGCAGCAGGCCGTTTCACATTAGACGACGGATTCGCTGCTGAAGTTATTTTAAATCGGCGGTTGCGGGCTTAATGTCCGGGCCGTCGTTTTTCTTTACGGAGCAGGTGTTCAGCCCGTAAGCCGAAACAGCTCGATTCGTCAATATCAATATCAAACCATTAGAAGTTAAAGGTCTTTGCACTAAGATTTCACCAGCATCAAGCGCGAGCTGCCCTGAAACCTTCCCGGTGGCGAGATCGATCAGAATGGCTTCGGCCTCTTCAGAGCTCGAAACCAATGCATATCGATCGAGAATAGTGCCGACTTGAGCTACACGACCTGAGAGCCGTTTTTTCCATGAACGGCCGCCGTTTCGGTTAACCAGAAAATAAACAAAATTGTCATGCGATGTTGCCAATATATGTCCGCGTGTCGGTAAAACGGTCGAGATCTCGCCGCCACTTTTGAATTTCCAATTTGTTTTATTAAGAGCTTTAAGCGACGAAACGGTCCCTCGATCGTCGCCCATAATAAGTTCACCGTTGGTGCTAAAACTCATTGCGGTAATGGCAAACGGAACTTTGCGCACCGAATCGATTTCGCCCGACGCAAGAGAAATACCAAATATTTGGTTTCCAACTGAAGCGACAAAGGCCTTGTCGCCATGGAACGCGGGCTCCGCCACAAAGGCCTTTGCAATCTCACGTTTCCATTTTAGGTTACCACTTTTGGCATCGACCGATTGAATAATGCCATTGTTGGAAATGACAATGACGTCGTCGTTAAATACGTTGAGAAAATGCCGGGTCGAGCCGGACAGTTGCATGGACCAATTCGTGATCCCGGTGTCTTTAGTTAGAGATCGCAGCCTGCTTTCGCCGGGTGCAACGTCCCCGGAAATCGGTGTAGTCACTAACAACAAAGTCGACTGAAAGGGTATGACATTCGAGGTAACCTCACCGCCAAGTTCCGTTGTCCATATCTTTTTTCCGTCAGGCGACAGAGCGTCAATCCTGCCTCCGCCTAGTCCCAAGTAGATGCGAGTGTCGTCGGTCGACAATGTCGATCCGATGCCCTCACTTATGTGATACGACCAGCATTTATTTACCTCAATCTCGCCTAAAGGTTTCTCTTGCCCATTTATCCTAACGCTGGAGAACATTAGACATATTAATAAGAATACTGTGATTTTTGGAAGAGTCGGGTGGTGCATGTCTGAGATCCCATCGCGACAAGTGCGAAATGTTGATTTTAGCACACGCCCCTTGTCGTGTTATATTGATGGCTCAGCAGTAGAAAAAGTTACACATAAAATTCACATTAAAAGGAAATCACTATGTCATTCAACAAGATAATTCTCGTCGGCAATCTAGGCCGCGATCCCGAACTCCGATACACACCTCAGGGAGATGCCGTCTGCAGTTTCTCGATGGCGACGAATGAAAAAAAGAAAGATAAATCGGGCGAACTCCAAAATGTTACAACCTGGTTCAAGGTAACGCTTTGGCGTCGTCAGGCTGAAACAGCAGCTAAATATCTCACGAAAGGTTCGCCCGTCTACATCGAGGGCCGATTAAGAATCGAAGAATGGACCGACCGCGAAAACAACAACCGGTTCACGCTTGAGGTTCAGGCAACCGATATGCAGTTCATCAGTGCCGGTCGCGGCGAAGGTGAGTACAGCGGCGGCCCGCACGAAGACGAACACGACACCCACAGTGGTCCACCGGAGTCCGCATCTTCAGCAAGTGCCTCTGGAGACTCAGGCTCAACGTCCGCACCTGCTGCTGCTCCAGCCGCTGACGACGATATACCATTTTAAGAGTCTGCCGTAGAGGTTGGATACTACTTTGACTTTGAGATGACCAGGGTTGCTCGGTAAGCGGATCGATCAACGGGTTTGTCGGCCTTGGGGTATGGATCAAGGGCTTTAAACGTAATACGAAAACCGTCGAAGTTAACAAACGGCGTCGGTCCATTCGTGTCGAGTTCGAAACACATACTAGTTTTGTGATTCCGATTTACTTCGATACGTATTCGCGCGTTTCCGGCCCAAAAACAATCCACGCCCTCCGGACAACGTGAGTCTTCCAAAACCTCAACGAACTTCACTTCGACGGCTGTGTCACCGAACGGCTTGGCGTTGCCGATGCTGACGGTGACTTCGTCGTCGTTTTGAGTTTGACCAAGTGCCATACCGCTAAGCAGGGCCACCAATACTGAGAACATAAGTAGACTATTCATAAGTAGGTACTGGGTGTGGGTAATTCGCTGGCAGTAGCACATTGCGGCGACGAATTGCCTTTAGTCACTCGAGTTTAAATCCATTCACCCATTTTGCGAAACTTCTGATAACGGTCGTCGAGCAGCTTTTTTGTATCGATACCACCGAGAGCTCTAACTTCTCGAATAAGACTCTTTTTGAGTGAATCGCAGATATGATCGTATGCTTTTTGGCGTTTTTTATCACCATCTGCTGGGATAGTCCACAGGTCTGGCTCGGGAATGATCTCGTCGATTATTTCGTGTTTTCTAAGCTCGTCGGCCGTTAACTTGAGGCCCTCGGCGGCCTCGGGAGCTTTGTCGGCGGATTTCCACAGGATAGCGGCACAGCCCTCGGGGGTGATTACCGAATAAACTGCGTTCTCCATCATCAGCACGCGGTCGCCGATGCCAATTGCAAGAGCTCCGCCACTGCCGCCTTCGCCAAGCACAACAACGATTATCGGAACTTTAAGCCCCGCCATTTCGCGAAGGTTAAAGGCTATAGCTTCGGCCTGGCCACGTTCCTCAGCGTCGATTCCCGGATAGGCACCGGGCGTGTCTATGATCGTAATAACGGGGCGTCCAAATTTCTCGGCCGTGTGCATGATTCGCAGAGCCTTACGATAGCCCTCGGGCTTTGACATTGCAAAGTTCCGGTGCCTTCGTTCGTTGATATCCCGGCCTTTTTGTTGCCCGATTACGCAAACTTCATTACCCTCAAGCCGAGCAAAACCGGTTATCATCGCAGGATCGTCAGCGTAACGGCGGTCGCCATGAACCTCCACAAAGTCCGTGAAAATCGTTTGAATAATGTCGAGTGCGTAAGGTCTGTCGGGATGCCGCGCCATTTGCACGCGTTCAAAAGCGGTTGTGGCCATAGGTGAATGATACCTTTTAGTGAACCCATTCGACAACGCAGCCATGATTTTCGAGGTCTCGCTGAAGCGAGCGGCTGCCCGCGACGCTGAGCATTTCCGTACGGAGTTTAACTACCGCATCCCCGGCTGTCACCGTCAGCAAGACATTGCACCGTCCTCGGTCGCGTTCCAAAAGGCCGTAAAGAGACTCTAAATATGCTTCGTCTACGGACCCATCCGGAATGGTTATGTTCACTTCTCGTGCCTGACCCGCTTCCGCCTCGTCTAACGACTTAAGGTCATTAACCTTTAGCGTCGGCTCCTGACCGTCGGCAGCCTCGATAATGCCCTCCGCGATGAACAGACCATCGTCGGCGAGTAACATGCTGAGTTTATTAAAGTTTTCTCCAAGCACAACTCCCTTAATGGAACCCGAACGGTCCTCACATCGAAACTGCGCGAATCGATTTCCTCGTTTACTGGTACGAATCTGCAATCCACCGATCATTCCCGCAATCCTCACACTCTGGCCCGATTGGAGGTCGTCGTATTCCGCTATACTCTGCAGCCGCATCCCAGCTAGCAAATCCTTGTAATTATCAAGCGGATGAGTCGATAGATAAAAGCCGATCGCGGCCTTTTCGCGCTTTGCGACCTCCGACTGCGGCCATGGCTCAGCATATGCCAGCGAATCTGTCGCCTCCGAATCGCCTACCTCAGCAACGCCAAACAAGCCGCTTTGTCCGCGCAAACGGTCCTCGGCCATACGTTGGCCCTGTTGCAATGCGGGTTCGATCGCGGCGTGAAGCTGCGCGCGCCACGTTCCGATCTCGGTGCCGTCCGGCATAAGCGAATCAAAGGCTCCGGCTGCAATCAGGCTTTCGAGACCGCGGCGGTTGACTGCTCCCGATCCAAGCCGGCCGCAAAAATCGTAAAGTGACGTGAACTTGCCCGTTCGCCTTGCCTCGATCATCGCAGCGACGCTTGTGGCGCCCATTCCCTTGATCGCCGTGAGGCCGTAACGTACTGTATTCTCGACCGGAGTAAACCCGTCATCGCTCTCATTAATATCAGGCGGCAACAACTCGAGGCCCATTGACTTCAATTCGGTCGAGTATTTATAAACCTTCGCGCTGTCCTGTGCCTCGTGCGACAAAACCGAGGCGTAAAAATAAGCAGGGAAGTGCGCCTTCAGATAGGCAGTTTGAAATGCAAGCAGGGCGTACGCCATACTATGGCTACGATTGAACCCGTAATCGGCAAACTTCGCCATAAGATCGAAGATCTCTTTTGCCGTCTTTTTCTTAATACCGCGCTCAACGGCTCCGTCAATAAACTTGTTTTCGTGAACCGCCATCTCAGCGACCTTTTTCTTACCCATCGCACGACGCATAAGATCGGCTTCGCCAAGGCTGTATCCGGCAAGTTTTTGAGCGAGCTGCATTATCTGCTCCTGATAAACGAGCACGCCAAATGTATTGCCAAGGATCTCTTCCATCTCCGGCAGGATGTATTCAACCGGTTTAACCCCTCGGTGACGATCGATAAAATCGTCGATCATGCCTCCATCGAGCGGTCCGGGTCGATATAGAGCGTTTAGAGCCGAGAGATCCTCTAGCTCCTTTGGCCTCAGTTTTCGGCACATATCCTGCATTCCGGATGATTCAAACTGAAAAATTGCTTCTGTACGGCCTTCGCCAAAAAGCTCCATCGTCTTCGGATCGTTAGTCGGGATCTTTGCCCAGTCGATAGTCACACCCAGCTTATCTTTCATCGACGCAAGGCAGTCGGCAATCACCGTGAGCGTCGTCAAGCCAAGAAAATCCATCTTCAGCATTCCGACTTTTTCGAGGTCGTTCATCGGATACTGACTTGTAAGTTCGTCCTTGCCCGAAATTGCGACCGGAACGAGCTCGTGAAGCGGTTTGGGTGAGATCACGACGCCCGCCGCGTGCACGGACGTATGCCGCGAGCAGCCCTCGAGCCTTAATGCAAGGTCGATCAACTCCTTGACCTTGGCGTCCTTCATGGCCGCCTTCATCTCGGGGACACTCTCAAGTGCCTGAGAAATGCTCACATTTCTTCCGCGTATCGGTGGGGGAATCATCTTTGCGATCTTTTCGACATCGCCGTAGGGCATATCCAGGGCTCGACCCACATCCTTGATCGCGGCCCGCGACGCCATTGTGCCAAATGTGATGATCTGGCAAACCGATTCACGGCCATAGAACTCAGTGACGTGATCGATCACCTTTCCTCGACCGCGAATGCAGAAATCGATGTCGATGTCGGGCATCGATATTCGGCCCGGATTGAGAAAACGTTCGAACAGCAGCTCATATTGCAACGGATCGACATCGGTTATCCGCAGACAGTAAGCCGCGAGTGAGCCAGCCGCCGAACCTCGCCCCGGCCCAACCGGAATTCCTTGCTCCCGAGCATATTTAATAAAATCCCAAACAATCAAAAAATAACCCGGAAACCCCATTTTCTTGATAGTCGCGATCTCAATATCGAGACGTTTCTCGTATTCTGATAGATCGTGAACAAGCGTTCCAAGTGCGATCATCGGTTCCCATTCAGTCTTTTTACGATCCTCGAAGCCGTCTCGCAGCACTTTCTCAAAATAGACGTCGACGTTCGCAAAGCCTTTATCGGTCGGGAGCGGGTAATTCGGCAGTTGCCGCACCTCGTCGCCCTGCGGTAAATCGAGGTCGCACATTTCGGCTATCTTCAGAGTATTTGTTAGCGATTGGGGCAGTTCGGCGCCGAATATTCCCCACATTTCCTCAGCGGAACGCAAATAACGAACAGCTCTTGTCGAATCGCGCGAAAGGTCCGATACGGTACGACCCTCGCCTATAGCGATCAGCACCTGATGCGATCGAGCGTCGTCCTTGTTCAGATAATGGACGCCATTCGTGGCTACTAACGGTATCCCGCTGAGTTTTGCGAGGTCGGCGGTCTTTTTGACAAGCTGTGCACCGCTTTCATCGGGCTGATCCTGAATCTCGAGAAAGAAACTTCCAGCGCCGAGAATGTCCTCGAGCGTCTTTGCATTTGAAAGGGCCTTATCTTCGTTGCCATTAGCAAGAAAATGCCCAACCGCTCCATCGATTCCAGCTGAAAGGCCAACCAATCCGGCACTTCGCTCGGCCAAAAGATCAATGTCGATCCGAGGTTTATAGTAAAATCCCTCCGTAAAAGCCTTTGACGCCAAATGGACAAGATTCTGATAACCTTCGAGATCTTGGGCAAGAAGGATTAGGCTGTAATAGCCTTTTTCGCCGGCTTCGACGGATGTGCTGCGATCAAAACGGCTGCCGAACTTAAGGTAGGCTTCATAGCCGATGATCGGCGTGATGCCTTTCGACGTCATTTCATTAAAAAACGAAACCGCCCCGTACATATTGCCGTAATCCGTAATTGCACAGGCTTTTTGGTTAAGTTCTCCAAGTCTCGCTGCAAGAGGCTTGAGTTGGATTGTGCTCTGCAACAAGCTATAATCGGAGTGCAAATGCAGGTGAACGAAGTCTTTTGTCCCGAAAACTGGCCGTTCCGTTTTTTCCGCCATATATGAAGAAAGTTTATCTCGAAACATTTGGGTGTCAAATGAACGTCTCCGATTCGGAGCGCATTTCGACGACCCTTGCGCGGGATGGCTTCGAAATGACGGCGGACGAGATGGCAGCAGACGTCGTGATCATCAATACGTGTTCTGTTCGCGAAAAAGCCGAGCATAAACTTTATTCGAGAGTTGGGCGGCTTAGAAAAAAGGCAGCGAAGAATATGCCTGTCGTCGGAGTAATGGGCTGCGTAGCCCAGTTAGAGGGTGAAACCCTGTTTGAGAAGATCGAAGGTGTCAATTTCGTATTGGGAACGCGGGCCGTGGGGCGCGTTTCGGCTGCGATTAATGAGACCTTTCAAACGGGCAAGAACATCCTCGATGTAGGCGAACGAGAGGATAATTACGATTGGACCGTCGCCGATACCCACCGCCATTCGCCGTATGTTGCGTTTTTGCCGATAATTGAGGGCTGTAACAAGTTTTGCACGTATTGCATTGTGCCGTTTTCACGGGGAAGGGAACGCAGCTTTGAGGCCGCGGAGGTCATACGTCAGGTTTGCGATTTGAAGGAAAAAGGCGTCCGCGAAGTCCACTTGATAGGCCAAAATGTCAATAGTTATAAGCCTCAAACCGACTCAGGCCTCGCGGGCTTTACAGGGAAGTCGGCGTTTTCGCGCCTTTTGCGGGCCGTTGCTGCTACCGGTATAGAGCGAATAAAGTTTACGACCTCATTTCCCCGCGATTTTAACTCGGACATCGTTGAAACTATTGAAGAGTACGAAAACCTCTGTAATTGGGTTCATCTGCCTATCCAGTCTGGCAGCAATCGGGTTTTGGCGGCGATGAAACGAGGCCACACGATCGAAAAATATTTCGAAAAGATCGATCGCCTAAGATCGTCAAGTCGCGAGATTGCACTCACAACCGATATTATTGTTGGATTTCCTGGCGAAACCGAAGCCGATTTTCAGGATTCAGTTAGAATGGTCGAGTATTGCGGTTTTGATATGGCATACATTTTTAAGTATTCGCCGCGGCCGGGTACGCCCGCATTCGAGATGGCGGACGATGTGTCGGAAGCTGAGAAAACATTGCGATTTCTCGAACTCGAAAATGTCCAGAAGCGTATACAGAACAATCGTTTACAGCGATATCTTAATAAAGTGCTTAAAGTATTAGTAGAGAGCCGATCAAGCCGCACCCATAATGGTCTCACGGGACATTCGACCTGTCATAAAGTCGTGAACTTCGAAGGGCCCGAACAACTTCTGGGCAAGATCGTTGATGTGAAGATCAATGAAATAAAGGCTAATTCATTATTTGGTAAGCTTAACTAGTTATATATGAAAAATGAGCAGCATCTTGTCGAGGTGAAAATCGGCGCACTGATAATGGACCCAAATACGAATACTCCAATTGTGGTGCTTAAGGGTGTCGAGTCGGAAACTGTTCTGCCGATCTGGGTCGGAGCGTTTGAGGCCAACGCAATTGCGCTAGAAATTGAAAAAGTAGTACCACAAAGGCCGATGACACACGATCTACTCAGAAACGTTATCATTGAATGCCAACTTTCAGCTTCGAGCGTCGTAATTTCTGATCTGCTCGAAAATACCTTCTTTGCACGCATCGAGCTCGTCGATCGCAATGATGAGCCCGTAATGCTGGACGCGCGACCATCGGACGCGATTGCGCTGGCATTGCGACTTGACTGTCCAATCTTTGTCGAACAAAAAGTAATCGATCTCTCGGCTGCGTCCAACGTGACCAGCGGCCCCGCTGACGATGCCGAGAAGCCAGCCGACGACTGGCCGGAGCTGATTGGGTGATTCCCCTTTGATGATTACATAATCTCTATTATCAGACGCGGTAGATATTCCTAAATGTCTCGCCCGATTACCAGTGCGACTCCAGCCTGCCTCTTCCCCCTCGATTTTTCTGATTCTGCTTTGACACATTTACAGTAAAAAGCTATCATTATCGTTTTGTTATTTATCGCAGATTCCAGTTAGTACAACCCTATTAAAGGAGTTAAGTAAACAATTGAGTAAAGGAAATTTTCTATTTACATCTGAGTCGGTTACCGAGGGCCATCCCGATAAGATCGCGGATCATATTTCGGACGCCATTCTCGACGCAATACTTTCGCAGGATCCGAACGCCCGAGTTGCGTGTGAAACGCTGGTTACCACGGGGTTGGCCGTTGTCGCCGGTGAGATCACGACCACAGCGACAGTCAATTATAAACAGATCATTCGGGACACCATACATGAGATCGGCTATAACGACGCCTCGTTTGGATACGATGCGAACACCTGCAGCGTAATCGATGCTATAGGCACGCAGTCGCCGGACATTTCTCAAGGTGTTGACACGGGCGGAGCCGGAGATCAGGGATTGATGTTTGGGTACGCTTGTAATGAGACGCCTGAGCTTATGCCGATGCCGATCCAAATGGCTCATAATTTGACTCGAAAGCTTTCAGAAGTACGCAGGGACGGTACGATTCCCTATCTGCGGCCTGATGGAAAATCGCAGGTGTCGATCGAATATCGTGACGGCCGACCGTTTCGTGTCGAAGCCGTGGTCGTTTCAACGCAAACAGATGACGTGCACATCGACCAGATCCGCGAGGATGTTATGGATAAGGTAATTAAAGCGGTAATTCCTGCAGAACTGCTCGACGAAAACACCAAATATCACATAAATCCAACGGGACGTTTTGTCGTCGGTGGGCCGATGGGCGATGCGGGGGTCACCGGTCGTAAGATCATCGTTGATACTTACGGCGGCTATGCTCCTCACGGCGGTGGTGCTTTCTCGGGCAAAGATCCGACCAAAGTTGACCGCTCAGCTGCATATATGGCCCGCTACATCGCTAAGAACGTTGTTGCTGCCGGTCTTGCCGATAAATGCACTGTCCAATTGGCTTACGCGATCGGAGTTGCCGAGCCGGTGTCGGTTTTGATCGAAACTCACGGCACGGGAACGATCGACGACGAGCAGATTTCAGACATCGTACGCGAGAATTTTACGTTAACGCCGGCGGCGATCATCGAGGCATTGGATCTGCGACGTCCGATCTACAAGGAAACGGCCCGATTTGGGCATTTCGGCCGTACGAATGATGAATTTACGTGGGAAATAACAGACAAAGCCGAAGCTCTGAGATCGGCTGCTGATAATCATAGAGGTATTGGAACAAATGGCTAATCCGGGAACATCAATGGAATACGATATTAAAGACATCGGCCTTGCACCGCAAGGCAAACAGCGCATCGAGTGGGCCGACCGCGAAATGCCGGTTTTGCGTCTCATTCGTGAGCGTTTTGAGGCTGAGAAGCCGCTCACTGGCGTTAAGCTAATCGCATGTGCGCATATAACGACGGAAACCGCGAATCTTGCTCGTACATTGCAGGCAGGTGGTGCAGAATCGCTTCTCATAGCCTCCAATCCGCTTTCGACGCAGGACGACGTCGCGGCTTCGCTTGTTGCTGATTGGGGTATTCCGGTCATGGCTCACAAGGGCGAATCGACCGAAACTTATGTCCGGCACGTCAAAGCGGCTCTTGATACGAATCCAAATCTCATCATCGACGACGGATCGGACGTTGTCGCGACAATGATTAAGGAAAAGCCTGAGCTAATCCCAAATCTGATCGGAACAACTGAGGAGACGACTACCGGAATTGTTCGTCTCAAATCGATGGTCAAGGCCGGCGTACTAACCTTCCCTTCTATCGCGGTCAACGACGCGCAGACCAAACACTTCTTTGACAACCGTTACGGAACGGGCCAATCCACGCTCGACGGCATTATTCGCGCAACCAATATTTTGCTTGCGGGCAAAACAATGGTCGTCGTCGGCTACGGGTGGTGCGGCAAGGGCGTGGCTATGCGTGCCCGCGGGTTAGGCTCTAACGTCGTCGTCTGCGAGATCGATCCGATCAAGGCGATCGAGGCCGTCATGGACGGCTTCCGTGTCATGCCGATCAAAGAAGCTGCCAAGGTCGGCGACTTCTTCGTCACCGTTACTGGTAATCGCCACGTCATCGATAAAGAGCATTTTGAGGTGATGAAGGACGGAGCGATCGTATGTAATAGCGGCCACTTTGACCTTGAACTGAATCTTGAGGCTCTCCGCGAAATGTCGGCGGATGCAGTCAAACGTCGTCCGTTCGTCGAAGAATACATTGGCGTTGCAGGCGGAAAGAGCATAATCGTACTTGGCGAAGGCCGCCTGATCAACCTCGCTGCTGCTGAGGGTCACCCGGCATCGGTTATGGATATGTCATTTGCCAACCAGGCGCTGTCTGCCGAGTATCTGGTGAAACAGAAAGGAAAACTCGCCGCCGGCGTTCACGTCCTGCCACCCGAAGTCGATCAGGAAATCGCTGGTCTCAAGCTACGAGCAATGGGCATCAATATCGACGAACTCACACCGGAAATGCTCGAATACATGTCGAGCTGGGAAACAGGCACGTAGTTAGTGTCCAATAATAATCGAATATTGGTAATATCAAATGGCCTTGTCGATCTCGACGGGCCATTTTTTTAGTGAAGTCCCTTACCGGCCACGCAGGCAGGCTGATTTCAGTCTCATCTTCCCTTTTTTTCGTAAACGAATTATTATGTTTTGAGTGGGGTAGCCTCGTCATAACGATAAGAACCCGTCCGCTCGCGTTGGTGCTTCTGGTCCAATCCTGAAACAAAAAACATGGAGATAACTCTCTTAGCTTCGCTCGAATCGGCTCTCGGCATACCGGATGTCATCGGCTATATTTTTGTGTTCGTTTTGGGGGCGTGCATCGGCAGTTTTTTGAATGTCGTAATCTATCGCGTGCCTAACGAACTGTCGCTTTTGACCGGTTCGGCGTGCCCGAATTGTAAGGCGGCAATCAAGTTTTACTACAATATCCCGATCCTAGGCTGGCTAATGCTCGGCGGCAAATGCAGCAACTGCAAGGAACCGATAGCATGGCGTTACCCTGCGGTTGAGGCTCTGACCGGCTTGGTTTTTATGATCGCTCTGATGCAGCTTGGCATGACGCCATATTTGCTGGTAGCGCTTGCATTTATTTCGGCAATGATCGCCCTCATATTTATCGACGCCGAGCACATGATCTTGCCAAACGTCATCACCTACCCGATGTTTCTCGTCGCGCTGGCGGTACGAATCCTATTTCCCATTTTTTTCGCGGGCAACTACTTTTCTGACACCACTTACGCTCCAATCGCGTCGCTCCACGGTTATCCGGCTTGGGCCGTGAGCCTTGCCGGAGCGTTATTCGGAGCATTGATAGGCGGCGGATCGCTTTGGCTGGTAGGAGCTTTGTGGAAGCTGCTCCGCGGGGTCGACGCGATGGGGCTTGGCGACGTCAAATTGCTATTTGGCATAGGAGCACTGCTCGGTTGGCGTTTGACAATTCTGACTATCTTTATCGGAGCTTTTACCGGTGCGTTAGCCGGCATTATTGTTGTGTCGAAACAGAAAGATCGAGATTTGCAAACTCAGATACCCTTCGGCATCTTTCTCGGTATCGGCTCGATCGTTGCGCTGCTTTTTGGCGACAGGATGATCGCGTGGTATCTGGAGCGCTTCGTTAGTTAGTTTTAGAAGTTTCCAGGCAGGTGTTCGAACAAAAGCCCAGGTCGCCCACCTTTATCGATTTGTTCTTCGGAACCCAAACACCACACTTCGAACAATTCACGAGCGGCACACCTGCGGGCTCAACGCCGGGCGCACCGGCCTGCAAAGCAGAATCTTTGGCATCTTTCAGCATTCGAGCAAATCCGATCATCCCCGCAATCTGTTTTCGGTATCGTATGGCCGTAAACGCAGCCAGCACGCAAACGATAAGGAGTATGAAGATCGATTCCTTCATCTATTTTAGGCCGTTTTGAGCGTCCGATATTTCTGAGGTCAAGTCGGGAATAGCATCATAGTTAGGATCAATACCCTTTAATTTTGCGAGGGCTTTCTCGGCTTCCGGCAATTTGTTTTGCTTTATAAGTACGCGTACGAGAAATTGCATTGACCTCGTATGTTTAGGATTTGCGTCCACTACCTTTTGCAATTCGGCAGCCGCTTTCTCCAAAGCGGGCGGCTCCTGCAAGAAATAGGTCAGGCCGAGATCGGTCGACACGTCGGCATCGCCGGGCTTGAGCTGGAGTGCGCTCGTATAGATCTCACGAGCCTTCTGATACTCGGCCGTCTCTTTCTCCGCAAAACCTAGGTCAAAATGTGCGTTGCCCAATGCGACCAGGACGTCGAAATCGGTTGCGTTAAGCGACTTTGCCCGGTCCAGGATTCGCACCACGTCCTTGAGCAAATCGGGATTTTGCTTCATCGACGCATATCTGTAAAGGGCGGTACCAAGACTCTTCTGAAAGGCGAAGTTGCCCGCATTCCGATCGGCGTCGGCGATCTTAGCTTTTATTTCATCTTCGGTAAGATCGGGCTCGGCGGTGACCGGGGCGGTGCTTGAAGTAGCCGTATTTGTTGTCGTTTTCTGCGCGACAGAAGTGTTTTGAGCGGAGCGGTTTATCGAATTTGCGAGCCAAAACCCAGCGATAAATCCAACGAGAGAAGCCACGATAATGTAGAGTACAGTGTTCTTTTCCATCTCGAATTATGGTATCAGACAAACAAAGCGCAAAAAAGGCGTTGCCGGCGTTATAGACGGCAACGCAAAGATATGTAGGTTTTTAGGGCCCTATTTCTTTTTACCTTCGACCGGTATGTACGGCAGATCTTCGACTCTTCTGCGAATTGGCGGATCGGTTGCACGTCGCCGCGGGATAATATGTGAACCGCGACGATCCACGCTGCCGGCCGGCAGCCCTTGACCGTGAACGGCTTCGACCAGTATTCGCGTGATCTCTTGCGAAAGCGTGCGATGTTCGCCTGCCGCTCGTCGACGCAGCGACTCTTTCAACTCATTCGGAACATATGCTCCGATAAATACACCTTTCCGGTTTGCCATAAAAAGAAACGTCTCCTACAAATTAAAAAAACTATTACCTTACAAAAAATGCGCGGCTATAAGCCGAATCTTGTTTCCGCCGAAGCGGACTATGATCATTCATCTAGCCCCGATGTTGCCATCGGGATCGAGCGGCCTACCCGAAAACGCCCCCGGATTGCTCCGGAACCCGAGCGAGCAGCTCGGTCTCGTTTCCCTATTTGGCCTTGCACCGCGAAGAGTTTACCTGGCCGCGACTGTTACCAGACACGCCGGTGAGCTCTTACCTCACCATTTCACCCATCACCCTTTCGGGCTGGTATATTCTCTGTTGCACTTGTCGTCGTTCGCCGTAAGCGAACGCCCGGATGTTATCCGGCTCGCTGCCCTTTGGTGTTCGGACTTTCCTCTCTTGCTTTACGCAACAGCGACCATCCACCGCACTTCTTTGTAAGGCTCGAAAAGTATAACAAAAAATGTTGAACAGTCAAATAACAGTTACAAAAGAGCTAATCTTGTATTTCAACAATGTCGCCGGGTGATAGATTGGGATCGACAGCTTTGCCACCCACAATGTCGCCCAGATTATATTGGACGCTCGAGAAGAGACCTTTATCATTCTTCCGACGAATGATCGCTTTTTTGGCGCTTCCCTTTGCTCCTCCCGACGCGATCACAGCCTGATAAAGCGTTAGTCCGGTGACGAACGGCTTCTGACCGGCCGACATCACCTCTCCGGCTACAAAGTACGTTTCTAAGGCCGTTACTGCGCCCGCAAACTCAACCGCGTCACCGGGATACACGAGTGCGTTGGCGGCATTAGGTTCGCGCAGATCGTACGAGTCAATCTTCATCGTCGCAGCCCTATTAATTATCGCGGTAGTGGCCTTGGAGCTAACGCCAGCCTCTGCCCGAATTACGAATAAAGGCATTGCCTCTCGGCGGAGATATACATCGCCAGTGGTCTCAGCCATTCCAGCGATCGTGATCTTATGACTCGCGTATTCTCGCACGACGACCTCAACCTGCGGGTTTGAGAATAGACTAATACCGGTCGCGAGTGTCGACTCGATATCTTCGACCGTTTGGTCGGCGACCACAACGTTTTCACCGGCAAGCGGATAATCGATCGTCCCGTCCGCTCGAACCGTGTAATAGCCTGACCCTCCGGTGGCATCTTTTAGCGTTACAAAGAGAATATCGCCGACACCGACCTTATAAATTTCCATCGGCGGCACGGCCCGACGGTCTGCATTCTTTGCGATCCTGAGCGTTTGTTGAGCGATAGTCGGTGATTCGTAACGCGTCGGAGAAGGGCGATTCTGCATCACGAAAACAACTTCTCCGGCGGACGGGTTGTCGTTCTTCACCGGCCGTTCAGGTGTTTGTGACTTGGCGTCCGGGCTCGGAGAATAGGGATTATTATTGCCCTGCCTAGTAGTTGTCTGTCCGGTGATGGTCGTCGCCGAAACGAGTAATACTGGCAGCAAAACAGGATAAACAAATCTTGCGTTTAGCTCTGAGAAAATTCTTAAAAGATTCTGGTTCATCGTCTGCCGCTCCGGATCAGGTTGATCGATGCGCACCTACTCACCATTTTCCTTGCGGACGTGTAGGCGCCACGGCTTAGTAAACAAACAAAAGCGAGCGAATTCTAGTTTTTATTTGGAAAAACTAACGATGTTTTGCTTCGATCAAACCGGGCGGAAAGAGATCGTGCCAATTCTGAAGATAATGCGCCCGGAGAACGCCTTCGATCTCTTCGGCTGTTTCGAGAGTTTTAACGGTTTCGGCGAGTTCGGCAAGGTCGTTTAGCGAGATGCCCGAAATCAGGCGCTTAACGGGCTTGATCGAATTAACGTTCATACTAAGCTCGCGAACACCGAGGCCGATCAAAAGCGGTACATAAAACGCAGAGCCGGCCATTTCGCCACAAACTGTCGCTGGTAGGCCGGCATCGTCTGCCGCCGACAGAACCTCGATCACGGCCCGTATCACCGCAGGATGCAGGGTCTGGTACCAATCGGCAACCGAATCGTTGTCCCGATCAACGGCTAAAAGATACTGCACGAGATCGTTGGTGCCGAGACATAAAAAATCAACTTTCGACGCGATTTCCCGCGCCGTTAGGACGGCCGATGGAACTTCGATCATGGCTCCCAACCGAGTATCGCCGAAAGGTAAATCATCAGCAGCGAGTTTCGAGCGTTCCTCCTCAATGATCGCTTTGGACCGCACAATTTCGTTCACGCCCGAGATCATCGGCAGAACGATGTCGATCTTTAGGCCGGCGGCGGCCCTGAGGATCGCTCGGATCTGAGTCCGAAAATGTGTCGTAACCGACAGGCTCAGCCTAATTGATCTAAGCCCGAGGGACGGATTTTGCTCAACCGCGAGCTCGTCAAAACCAAGTTGATCGGTACCGGTGTCAAACGTCCTTATCTTGACGCCAAACTCACCCGCCGCCTCAGCCGCCTTGCGGTATGCTGTCACCTGAGCATCCTCGGACGGAATCTCACCTGGCCGCTTTATCAACGATTCGGACCTGTAAAGCCCGATACCGCGGGCGCCTGAGTCCTTTAATACCAGATATGCATCCGGAAGATCGGCATTCATCCGAATGGCGATCTCGGTGCCGTCGAGAGTTGTGCATGAATTTGACCCAGTGTCGACATCGCTTTGTTGGGTTATACGTTCCTTGTCGATCAATCGAAAATCGTTGATCACTTCCCTTTCCGGGTTCACGATTATCTCCCCGTTAAAACCATCGACAATTACGGAGTCACCGTCGGATAACACGTTTTCAAGATCGCGGATGCCGGACACCATCGGAAGTTTGAATTCACGCGCAAGAATTGAGGTGTGCGATGTCCAGCCGCCGCTCGTCGTAATTATTCCGGCAGGATTGCTCTTGGCAAGCTCGACAATCGCCGATGGCTGCAGATCACGGGCGACGATAACCGCGTTCGAATCGCCTCGTTCAGTCTCATCCGGGCCGTTAAGCACGGTCAAAAGGCGGTTTGCGACGTCCTCGATATCGATGTATTTATCTTTGAAATATTGATCGTCTGCAGCTTCCTGCCGCGCTCTATGTTCACGGAGAACCTCTAAAATCGCCCATTCCGCATTTACACTTTGCTCTCTAATAATCGCATCTATCCGCTCGATAAAGGATGACTCGAGGATCAACTGATGAACGCCGAAAATACCCGTTACGGGATGCAAAGGGTCGGCATCGACGTCTGCCGCAACAATCTGCAGCTGTTTCAAGGCTTCGTCAACCGCGGCTCTAAAACGAATGCTCTCAGACTCGGCCGTGTCAACAGCAAGGTCTCGGCGAGGAAATTGCCATTTATCCCCGTGCAAAAACACCACATGGCCGATGCCTATACCGTGCGAAACGGCTATCGCCGGAAAGTGCCGTTCGGGTTTTCTGGCTGCTTGCTCCATACTGCAATTACTCTAACAGAGGAATTTATTCAATGATATTTCCGGCACTTTAGTTGCCGAAACCAAATCCTCGTCCGCTGCCTTGCGATGGAAAGAATGGTTTTAAGAGACCCGCAAAAGCCGCCAGGTTTCGTGTCTGGATGAGAATCTCGCCGGGGCCGGTGAATTCGGCGACCATACCTTCGCCACTTAGGAAGCTTCGCAAATAACCGCTTTTCGCCGCTTTTCGGATGTTGTACTGCAGATGCCCTTCCCATGCGATCAGGTGGCCGGTATCGATTACATACTGCTCGCCCGGTCGCAGTGTCCGGCGGTGTATCGCTCCGAACGACGACACAAGGAGCAAGCCTGTACCCGAGACCTGCAGAATGAACAAACCCTCGCCGCCAAAGAACGATTTGGCCCCGCCAAATTTTGTATCGACCACTAGTGAAGTATCACCGGCGAGATAAGAGCTCGATTGGACCATAAACATCTGATTCTGCATCTCGATGCCGGCAACGTCGCCGGGCGCACCAGGAGCGAATGTAACCTCGCCCGGGCCACCGCGAGCCGTGAACGTCGAAACAAACGCGCTTTCGCCGCCAACGGCGCGTTTCAGAGCGCCGAAAACCCCGCCTTTCATCTCTGAGTGCAGATCGACATTCGCCGACATTGAGACCATTGCACCGGCCTCGGCGGCGATAGTCTGTTCGGGCTGTAGATTGACGACCGCGAGTGCAAATGCGCCCTGATGCTCGATCGCCCACGTGTAACCACGCCCCTGCCCGCGTCCGTCGGCGTCAAAATGGAACGCCCCGCCCGGCGGTGTGGCGGAAGGTACAGCGGCAACCGGTGGTGGCGAAGGCGACGGTTGTGGGGGTGGCGCGGTGACAAGTGTAAAACCGCACGAGCCGCAAAATTTGGCCCCATCCATAAGTTCAACAGTGCACTTTGGGCAGATCATATAACAACTCCTTTGGCCTTTTCGACAATGATATCCGCGGCGGCTTTTGCATTTGAGGCAAAATCCAGATAGCTTACGTCCGAATCGCTAACGGCAAGATTCGCCTTCCACGCTTCGATCACGGGTTTCCAGCAATCTCCGACCAGTACGAGCGGACGTCTTCCCAGCACGCCCGTCTGAAGTTTATTCCATACCAGGGAAATTTCGGTAACAGTGCCCATTCCACCACGAAGAGCCACAAAACCAACCGAGCGCGTGATCAGATTTTGCAGCCGCTCATAAAAGTGGTTTGTCGCAACTTTATCGGTCAGATAGCGGTTGGGCTCGGACTTGAATTGATTCATCACGATGCCGAAAACGCGTCCGCCCTTTTCGCGGGCGCCACGCGACGCGGCCTCCATTATGCCGAGATAGCCGCCGGTGCAAATTGTAAATCCGGCTTCGGCTAGTCGCGAGCCGAGGTCCTTTGCCTCAATATACTCAGGCGAATTCTCAGCGCACTTTGAGCCCCCAAATATGGTTACGATTCGTTCGTTTGTATTGGCGATCACTATGTTTGGTATTGAAATATCGGGTCTAAATTATGCAGCCATTATATCTTTATACGCGTCGAAATCCAATCGTCATTCACCCGTTTGCGGCTTCCTCCGGCGTTAGATTGCCCGCCGCGTGAATCGCCCGCTTTGTATCCGTCGCCATCAAAATTATCATCCCGGCCACAAAGAAAACGATC
>Ga0209683_10000173_pt1 | contig 25468 bp, 21 predicted proteins | sample DOMMetBare2Fresh_FD_187474 | JGI IMG/M metagenome (GOLD analysis project Ga0209683, IMG submission 187474) | Wetland sediment microbial communities from St. Louis River estuary, USA, under dissolved organic matter induced mercury methylation -... | ecosystem: Environmental > Aquatic >... | reverse complement strand
GCCGATTGGCATGGATTGGCGCCGCCGCACGTCACGCCCGCGATCGGCTCAGAGCCGACACCTGGATTGTCGAACACCCCATCGACTGGAACGCGGAAGACCAACGGAGTCTTGGCCTGTCTCTCGGCCCTCGCGACGTCGCCGTCAGCTTCGTGGCCGACCACAACCTGAATGCCGGCCTCAGAATCAAAGCCGCAGAGGCGACGCTGGATGCCAGCGTGCAAGGGCTGCTCGCGGATCGCTCCGATATTGCCGGCATGCTTCTTGCCGAGATTGATGCGGGGTCGATCGATGACATCGCACGGTCAGGGCGGTAGCTAGCGATGAGCGAGGCAGAGATCAGCTGGATCGGCGGTCCTGTGCTCCGCGCGCGGGTCAAGGGCACGTTCCGGGTCGGCGAAGCGATTGAGGTCGGCCCTCGCCAGGTGCCGGGTGAAGTGATCCGCCTCAGAGGCGATGAGCTGGTCGCCCAGGTCTATGAGGACACGACCGGCCTGCGGCCGGGAGACCGTGTGCGCGGCATCGGCCGCCCGCTGTCGATCAGGCTTGGGCCGGGTCTCCTGGGCCACATTTTTGATGGCCTGTTGCGGCCGCTCGATCGGGCTCCGGCCCGCGATGAGAATGACCGGATTGATTTCCGTCCGCTCGTCAAGGTCGGCGACCGGCTGGCGGCCGGCGGCGCCTTCGGTGAGATCCCCGGCGAGGGCATCCGGCAGCGTTGCCTGGCACCGCCGGACCTGGCCGGGACAGTCGAGCGCATTGTCGAGGCGGGGCGGTACAGCGCAGAGGTCCCTCTCTGCACGATCCGCACCGGGGCGGACGCGCGGCGCGAGATCGGCTTCTTTCACAATTGGCCGATCCGCGATGTGCGGCCCGCGCGCGAACGGCTGCCGAGCGATGAGCCCATGATCACCGGCCAGCGCATTCTCGACACGCTGTTTCCGGTGGCGCGCGGAGGACGCGCCGCCCTGCCGGGCGGTTTTGGCACCGGCAAGACCGTGTTGCAGGAAACGCTCGCGAAGTGGAGCGACGCCGATGTCATCGTCTATGTGGGCTGCGGCGAGCGCGGCAACGAGATGGCCGAGGTGCTGCATGAGTTTCCCGACCTGAGCGATCCGCGCACGGGCCGACGTTTGATGGAGCGCACGGTCATCATCGCCAACACGTCGAACATGCCGGTGGCCGCCCGCGAGGCCAGCATCTATACGGCCGTGACGGTCGGTGAGTATTTCCGGGACCAGGGCCTTCATGTCGCGCTCATGGCCGACTCGACGAGCCGCTGGGCCGAGGCGCTGCGCGAGGTCTCCGGCCGGCTCGGCGAGCTACCTGGAGAGGCCGCCTATCCGGCCTATCTCGGCTCCCGCCTCGCCGAGTTCTACGAGCGCGCGGCGCGGGTGAAGACGTTGTCCGGCGAGACTGGCTCGCTCACCATCATCGGGGCCGTCAGCCCGCCCGCTGGCGATTTCTCCGAGCCCGTGACCAGCCACACCAAGCGCTACGTCCGCTGCTTCTGGGGTCTCGATCGCGAACGGGCCCAGGCGCGCTTCTATCCGGCGATTCACCCGCTGCAATCCTACTCGGAAGGCGCATCGCGCTTCGCGGCGTGGTGGACCGAGCGGGGAAATCCCGACTGGGTCGCACACCGCGATCGTCTGCTATCGCTGCTGGAAGGCCAGGCCGACCTCGAGCGAATGGCGCGCATCGTCGGCAAGGATGCCTTGCCTCCAGCGCAGCAGCTGACGCTCCTGTGCGCCGACCTGGTCAACGAGGCATTCCTTCGGCAGTCTGCCTTCTCCCCGGTGGATCGCTATTGCTCGCCGGAGCGCCAGACCGCGATGCTCAAGCTTATCCTGCGCTTCATCGAGCTTGCGCAGGCTGCGCTCGAACGCGGCGTTTCGCCCGGCGCATTGGCCGAGCTCCCGGTCCTGCGCAAGCTGCAGCGCATGGGGGAGGAATTCGGCGAGAACGCGCTCGATCAGTTACCCGCCCTGCGCTCGGAGCTGGATGCTGCGATGGCCCGGATCGACAAGGCGAAGCCCCATGCGGCCTGATCTGTCCGTACAGGGAACCGCAACTGCGCTCGAAGGGCCGCTTCTCTTCCTGAAGCGCAATGTCGAGGCTGGCCTCAACGAGGCGGTGGAGGTGCGCGGCCAGGACGAACGGCCCCGGCTTGGACGGGTCGCCGCCCTCGACGAAGTGGCGATGGTGATCGAAGTGCTCGAGTCGACAACCGGGCTCGGGCTGCGCGACGTTCGGGTCCGTTTCTTTGGTGAGCCTGTCCATTTTGCTTTGGGTCCGGGACTGCTGGGCCGGATCTTCAACGGCGTCGGACAACCGGTCGATGATGGCCCGCCGATTGCCGCCAGGAAGCGCATGCGGATCGACGGGGTATCGATCAATCCAAGCCTGCGCGACCTGCCGAACGACTTCATCGAGACCGGGTTCTCCGCTATCGATCTGATGAACAGCCTGGTACGCGGTCAGAAGCTGCCGCTGTTCTCGAGCGGCGGCCTGCCGCACGATCGCATCGCCAGCGAAATTGCGCAGAATGCCCGCCTCAGGCGCGCGAGCGAAGAGGCCTTCGCCATCGTCTTCGTCGGCATTGGCATCGCGCACGATACGGCGGAGGCGTTCCGCCGCGCGATGCAGGAGTCCGGCGCGCTTGCCCATACCGTGATGTTTCTCAACCTCGCGAGCGAGCCGTCGACGCAGCGCCTGTTGACGCCGCGCTTTGCATTGACGGCGGCCGAGTACCTGGCGGCGGAGGAGGATCGCCACGTCCTCGTGATCATGACGGACATGACGAACTACTGCGAGGCGTTGCGCGAGGTCTCGGCGAGCCATGGGGAGGTTCCAAGCCGCAAGGGCTACCCGGGCTACATGTATTCCGACCTGGCATCGATATACGAACGCGCCGGATGCCTGCACGGCGCCAAGGGCACCATCACCCAGCTCCCGATCCTGACCATGCCGGCGGAGGACATCAGCCATCCGATCCCCGATCTCACGGGTTACATCACCGAGGGCCAGGTCGTGCTCGACAAGGGACTTGATCACAAGGGTATCTATCCCCCGATCAGCGTGCTGCCGAGCCTGTCGCGGCTGATGAATCAAGGAATCGGCGAAGGCTATTCGCACAAGGACCATCCCGCACTGGCGAACCAGCTCTTCGCCTCCTATGCCAAAGCGATCCGGGTCCGCGTCTTGGCAAGCGTGGTCGGTCGCGATGGGCTGACCGAGCTCGATCGTGACTATTTGGAATTCGCCGACCGGTTCGAGCGCGACCTCGTTCACCAGCACGACCGTCGGACCCTCGAAGAGAGCATGGCGGCGGGCTGGCGTCTGCTGCGGCTCCTGCCGAAAGCGGAGCTGGCGCGGCTCTCCGATGCCCAGATCGCGCGCTACGTTCAGGCGGCCTCGGGGGGCGAGATTCATGCGTGAGGTGACACCCACCCGGAGCACGGCCCTCGAGCTCGCGGACGAGCGCAGGCTGATGCGCCAGGGCTATGAGTTTCTCGACGAGAAACGCATGCTACTCGCGACCGAAATGCTGCGCCAGCTGCGGGCCTATCAATCACGATCCGAGGCTTTCGAAGCCACCCTGAAATCGGCGGCGGCAGCGCTCGCCGCTGCCATCGAGCGCCATGGCCTTGACCATCTACAGCTCTATCCGGTGCCCGCCGAGCCGCCGTCCGCTCCGGAGTGCAGGCGCTCACTCTTTCTCGGTGTGCCATTGCTGGACCTTGCGCCGCCTGCCGAGCAGGTTTGCGAGGCGCCGCCGACGATCGATGCCTCGCCTGAAGCAAAGAACTGCCGCGTGGCGTTCGCGGCGCTACTGCAGGCGGCGGCGGAGATCGGCGCGCGCGCCGCCAACTTGCATCGCCTCGCGCGCGACTATCGGCGAACGGAACGCCGCGCCAAGGCGCTCGAGAATGTCCTGATGCCGGAAGTGGAAGACACAATCAGGCGTGTCGACGAGCAGCTTGACACGATGGACCGCGAGGATGCGATCCATGCACGATGGCGGGTGCACAAGACTGCGCTCGGACCGTGAGGCTGTGTGCCGATCAGAGATCGAGCATGCGGGTTGCCACGATCATCAATCCGAGAGCGGTTGCGGCCGCAAAAGCGAGCAGACAGCACTATGACGACAATCCTTCGGCTTGTGCTCTCGCTTGTCGCCATGGTTTCGGCAGGCACCACTTTCGCCGCCGACAGAGTGAAGATGAGCTTGGCGGCCAATGACGATGTCGTCTATTTGCCGTTCTTCGTTGCGATCGACAAAGGCTACTACCAACAGCTCGGTCTGGACGTGGAGATCGTCCACCTGGGAGGCGGAATTGCCACGCCCGCATTGTTGTCCGGGCGACTCGACTTCAGCACATCGACCGCTTCGGCAACGAGCGCAATCCTCAGTGGAGCGTCGCTCAAGATTGCGATGACATTGTCTGAATCGGTCCCCTGGAAACTGTGGTCAACCCGGCCGGAGATCAAGACCTTGCAGGACTTGAAGGGCAAGGCCGTCGGCGTGCAGACCCGCGGCGATCTGTTCGAACTGTCGATGCGAGCAGTGCTCATGAAGGCGGGACTCCCTGAGGACTTCGTCGCGTATATCCCGCTCGGCTTCGGCAACACGCAGAGGCTTGGCGTCATTCAGTCTGGTTCGCTGCCGGCTGTCCTGCTGACCAACTTCGAGGAGAGGATGGCGCGGGAGCGCGGACTCCTGGGCCGCGCCCAAATGCTGGTTGATATCAGCCGTGTGATTCCGATGCCAAATAACGGTCTGGCGACATCGGACAAGCTGCTTCAGACGCAGCCGTCGGTCGCCGAGCGAGTGGCGCGTGGCACGTTGATGGGAACGTGGTACGTGAAGGCCCAGCGGGAGGGAGCGGCTCGAATATTCTCCAAACGCGTTCCGGACGTCTCGCTGAATGTGCTACGCGAATCGATCGACGACATAGCGACTGTGATGCTGGAAGACGGAATGGCGGCGCCCTCGACCCAGGAAGCCGAAATAGCGCTCAGGAGTTCGCTCATCGGCCCTTCATCGCAGCAAGTGCCTCCGCCCAACAAGGTCTTCGACTACCGTGCGATCACGCGGGCGGCGGAGCATCTGCGCGCTGCAAAATGGATGCCGACGGAATAAGGTGCTCCTCGGGTGAAAGAGACGTAGACATGTCGTCCTCAGCAAATGGACTGCCGCTGCATGCCGGTTGAAGCATCCCCGCACTCGTCACGAACAATTGGCCAACAGGACCTGCGGAGTGAGCCGATGACCATGCTGGCTCAAAGCCACCGTGAACAAACACCGGTCGAGGCGGTTGACGTCGAGCGATTTCGCCTGCGGCGCTTTCTCGAAAATGTCCGTGAGGCGGGCGAGCTTGACGTGGTTGCAGAGCCGCTCGATCTCGTCGATGTCGCCTCTCGGCTCGACGGCAACCGCCTGGCGGTCCTGATGCGCTGCGTCGGCCGTGAGCGGACTGAACTTGTCGGAAACGTCCTGGGTAGCCGGCGGCGACTCGCTTTGGCGTTTGGAACGACCGGTCAGGGCCTTCTCAAGGAGATTCTCAAACGAATTGAAACGCCGATCGCGCCGGTGGAATTGTCGAGCGCGGTTGCGCCGGTCCATCAAATTGTGCTCACCGGCGAAGATGCCGACTTCACCCGCCTGCCCGTGCACCTTCAGCACAGCGAAGACGGCGGCCCGTACATTTCCGCCGGCATCGACGTCACGCAGAGCTTTGACGGCAAGCGACGCAATGTCGGCTATCGCCGCCTGATGCTGCGAGGGCGCACGGAGGCCGGCATGGATCTGGTCGCGCCGAGCGACCTGCGGGCGATGTACGCTGAATTCGTCAAGCACAAGGAGCGCATGCCGATCGCGTTCGCCGTGGGCTCGCATCCTGCCGACAGCGTGGCGGCCGTCTGTACCTGGACAGCAGCGGATGAGGTCACCATCATGGGCGCGATGCGGGGCGCCGCTGTGCCGCTGGTCCGGTGCGCAACAATCGATGCGATGGCGCCTGCCGATGCCGAAATCATTCTCGAGGGCTATCTCGATAGCGATGGCTGGACCGAGCCAGAGGGCCCCTATGGCGAATTCCTCGGATATTACGGACACTTGAAGACCAATCCGGTCTTTCACCTGAGCGCCATCACAATGCGGCAAGACGCCCTGTTCCAGACGGCAACGATTGGCGGGCGTTATCTGGAATCGACTGATACCGCCCAGCTCAACGCCGTGCGCACGGAAGCCGCAGCATGGGCGGCGCTGATGACAGCCATCCGGGAACCCATCGCCGTTCATGCGACACCCGCAAGCGGCGGCGTATACAATCTTCGATTGTCACTTCGTCAACGCGTTCCCGGCGAGGCGCGCAATGCCATTGCTGCAGTGTTCGGCTCGCACGCCGAAGTGAAGCACGTGTTCGTGGTGGATGAGGACATCGACATATTCTCCGACTCGCAGATGGAATGGGCGCTCGCCACGCGCTTTCAGGCTGATCGGGATCTGGTGGTGGCCACCGGGTTCCGGGCCGTCCCGCTCGATCCATCGCTTCAGGGGCATCGAACCGGCGCCAAGGCCGGTTTTGATCTCACCTTTCCATTGGGGGCGGATCGGCACATCGAGAGGAGCGTGCCGCAACCCCCGCGCATTGGATGCGGGCCAGACCAGAGCGTACGTGAAGCCCTCGAGCTCGGACCAAAGAGCTTTCAGGATTTGATGGAGGCCACCGGCAGCCGCGACGGCCGCGACGTGCTTGTCGCGCTCGACCGGGTCCGCCAGGAATCCGGATTGGATCGCATGCCAGATGGGCGCTACCGGCTGGCAGCGACAAAGCAGGCATGACGATGACACGACTGGTAGGGCAAGCGACATGGCTCGATATGCCGAGAAGCGGCATCTCCCCTTTACCCCGCAACAGCTCTTCGACCTGGTCGCGGACGTCGAGAGCTATCCGGATTTTCTGCCATGGCTTGTTGCCGCCCGCATCACCCGGCGCGAAGGCAACATGTTCTGGGTCGACATGGTGATCGGCACTACGCTCATGCAAAGGCGTTTCGCCTCCAAGGCCCTGCTGGAGCGGCCGCACCGTATCGACGTCATGAATCAAGATGCGCTGTTCAAACAATATAAACAAGCTTGGACCTTCCAGCCAGGCGAGGATGGCGGCACTATGGTTGAGTTCCAGGTTGAGTACGAGTTTCGCTCACGTGCACTGCAACTGATCATGGGCGCGTTTCTTGAAGAGGCGGCGAAGTCGATGGTGAGTGCGTTCAAGCGCCGCGCCCGAGCGATTTACTCCAGGCATGAGCACAGTCTTAGGTAGATGGCTCTCTCAGTCCCCACGGTCGCGAAGGGCGCGAGAAGGACATCGATCAAGGCAGCCGAGGCAAGAGCATGAGTCAGGCCCTGAGTTGGTCCCGAAGGGAGATATGGACCCGGAAGCTGCTCTATCCCGGCCATACGTTCCCCACGGCGGCGGCGCCGGTCATCGTTGCGGTCGGTCTCGCCTACCGCGACGGCGTCTTTACGCCGGTCCCCGCGCTGGTCGCGTTTCTGGCCGGTTGGCTGATCCAGTTCGCCGGCGTGGTGACGGACAATTATGAAAACCTGGTGCAACAGCCCGAAGACCGGGAGCATCCCGAACTTGTCAACGCCGTCAAGACGGGCTTGCTGACGTTGCCCGGTCTGAAGACAACGATCATTACTTGTTATGCTTTGGCCCTGCTTGCCGGCGTCTATCTCATATTCGTGGGCGGCGCCCCGGTTGTGTTGATTGGGCTCGCAAGCATCCTCGCGAGTTGGGCCTATTCAGCGGGCCCCTGGCCTGTTGGTCGGCATGGCTGGGCCGATCCTTTATTCTTTCTCTTCTTTGGAGTCGTGTCTGTCATGGGCACTTACTATGTCCAGGCGGCGGCAGTGCTTGGAACGTCAAACTGGGCCGCAGGAGTCCCGTTCAGTGCCTTTGCCGTGAGCTTACCGATCGGAGCGTTGATCACGAATATTCTCATCATCGACGATATCCGCGATCGCGAGTTTGATGCCGTCAAAGGCAAAAATACGATCGCGGTGCGCTTCGGCAGACGATGGAGTCGTGTCGAATTCATCGCGTTGATGTGCTTTTCATATCTTATGCCATTCTGGTTCTGGCTGGGTCTTGGCTTGGGCGCCTGGGCTCTTCTGCCTCTGCTCAGTCTGCCCCTGGCCGTTGCTGCTGCTCGCGCGGTCTGTACGCTCGATCAATTCGTCGACCTTGTGCCGATGACGCCGCGGGCGGCACAGTTGGTGCTTGGGTATTCGATCCTGCTGGCGCTCGGCCTGGCGATATCAGCCAGATGATGGAGCAGCCCCGTGTCTAGGCAATTTCATTGATTACGATCAATCTGCCGGAGACATTGATAGCCTAGTAAGTACCGCTGAGCCGGCAGAGGATGGGCCGACGATGAAGCGATGGTTGGCGGTTCTTGCGACGCTGGGAGTAGGGGGGCTGATCGGCGCCGCCGCGATTGTGGGGTCAGTCGAGATCAATCGATATACGTCGACTGATGCTTTCTGCACCTCATGCCACAGCATGGCCCGCTTGGCGGCCGAACCTCAGTTCGGGCGCTCGGCACACCGCAGCAACACGGCCGGTGTTCTGCCGAGTTGTGGGGATTGTCACATCCCGTCCACCAATTGGTTCGCCGAGACCTACGCCCATGCCGTCAAGGGGCTTTGGGACGTCGTTGCGGAGAGCACCCGGGACTTTCGTGATCCCGTGGTTTGGGAGGCGCGGCGGGTCGAGCTTGCACACTATGTTCGGGACGAGATGCGCAGCCAGGACAGCGTGACGTGTCGCCGCTGTCATGATGCCGCCGCGATCCAACCTGCGAGCCAACGCGGCCGTGCCGCGCACGAACTCGTCAAGGAGGGGCGGATGACATGCATCGACTGTCATTTCAATCTGGTTCACGCGCCGGTTTCCCCGCGCACGAGCTTCATTCGCGGCTCGGGTCTGGGAGGCCAAAAGAAATAAGCCAAGGCTCTCGGTGACGTGATAGGGCCGCGACTTGACGAGGAGGGCCGATACGATGAGCAACCGACGTGGTTCGACGGCAATCGTGGCAGCAGGATTGCTCGCCGCGACCTTGTCCAGCGGCATGGTCCTGCTGGTTGCTGGCACGCCGCACGCGCAGACCGAGCCGGCCGCTCCTTCGCCGCCAGGCTCCATCCCGGCCATCGAGGTTCCATTCTATGCCGAATGGGTGACTTCTCCCCATGCGCATCGGGCCTCTGAGGCCTTCACGCATTGGAACCAGGAAGGTGCGATTCCGGTCGCATGTGCGAAGTGTCACTCGACCCCTGGATTCCTGGATTTCCTGGGCGCAGATGGAAGCGCAGCGGGCGTGGTTGACCGGCCGGCCGCAATCGGAACGGTGATTACCTGCGCCGCCTGTCACAATTCCAAGACTCGTACATTCACCTCCGTTGTTTTCCCCTCCGGACTCAAGGTCGAGAGCTTGGGGGCCGACGCCCGCTGCATGGCGTGCCACCAAGGCAGAGAATCGAGCGTCAGCGTCGGTAGGGCCGTCTCTGGTCAGGACGACGATGCGCCGAATCCAAGGATCGCCTTCCTCAATGTTCATTACCGCGCGGCCGGCGCCACGCTGATGGGCGCGATGGCGGGCGGAGCATACGAATATCCGGGCAAGACATATGCCGGGCGGTTCCAGCACCGCGAACCCTACAATCATTGTTCCGGATGCCATGACCCGCATGCGGCTGCCGTGCGGGTGGCGGACTGCGGCGCCTGTCACAAGGAGGTAACGGACAAGGCATCGTTGCATCGTATCAGAGTGAGCAAGATCGACTATGACGGCAATGGCGATGCCAATGAAGGCATTGCTCAGGAAATCGAGCATCTGCGCAGTCGTCTCTATGCCGCCATCACCACTTATGCCAAGACGATTGCAAAGAAGGACATCGTCTATCATCCCGATGTGCATCCATATTTCTTCATCGATACCAACGGCAATGGGACTCCCGACAGGGATGAAGTCCGCCCTCCCAACAAGTATGACGCATGGACGCCGCGCTTGCTGAAGGCAGCATACAATTATCAGTTTGTCACGAAGGAGCCCGGCGCATACGCGCACAATCCGACCTACACGCTCCAGATTCTCTACGACTCGCTCGCCGATCTAGGCATCAAGGTTTCACTCGACTTGAGCCGCGCCAAACGGCCGTAGCCGTGCCGAGCAGCAGCAGGATGCTTTCCGCAGCCACACCCCTGATTTCAGCGATTCCACGCTGATAGCGGAGCTGCGCAAACAGCACGTCACAATTGACGTGAAGTCGCCATCGCAATGGCTATCGCTGCTCGGACGCCTACCGTGGCCGATGGTTCTCTTCGTCGGTGTGTTGTTGATTGGTACGCATCCGGTGAAGGCCGCGGGGTGGGGTCTGTTTTGGCCGGGAGGCGCGCTCGCTCAGGCCGCTTCAGCTACGCTGTGCTGCTGGCGCCAATTCCAGGGCAGGAGCTCGTGGATGCGCTTGGCGGGATGATCCGGCAACCGCGCCAGCACGTCGGCGAGCCAGGCCTGGGGATCGACATTGTTGAGTCTGGCCGTGGCGATCAGTGTGTAGATTGCTGCTGCGCGCCTGGCGCCTTCGTCGGAGCCCGCGAAGGTCCAGTTGCGGCGACCAACCGCCACGGGACGCAGCTCGCGCTCGGCGGCATTGTTCGACATGCACAGTCGCCCGTCGTCAAGGAAGCGAGTGAGTGCAGCCCAGCGCTTGAGGCTGTAATCGATGGCTTTGCCGGTTTCGCTGTTCTTGGAGACCCTTGCGCGCTGCTCGCGTAGCCAGGTCTCCAGCGCGATGACGAGTGGGCGGCTGCGCTCATGGCGCGCAGCCACGCGCTGCTGCGGCGTCAGGCCGTTGATCTCGCGTTCGATCGCAAACAGGGCGTCGATGCGCGCGACTGCCTCCTCGGCGATCGGCGCCTTGTTGATGCGAGCGAGATCGAAGAACTTGCGCCGCCCATGCGCCCAGCAGGCCGCCTCCACGATCGGCCCTGGCTTGCGGTTGGCCTCGTAAAGCCGATTGAACCCCGCATAGGCATCGGCCTGCATCAACCCGGCATAGCCGGTCAGATGCTGCGCGGGGTGCTCGCCACCACGATCGCGCGAATAGAAGAACGCGGCCGCCGGCGGTTCGGGACCCGAGAAGGGTCGGTCGTCGCGCACATAGGTCCATAGCCGGCCGGTACGGGTCTTGCCCTTGGCCAGGACCGGCACGGTCGTATCGTCCGCATGGATGCGCTCGGCGGCGAAGGCGTGCCTTCGGATCGTCTCGACCAGCGGTATCAGCGTGGCTGCCGACGCCCCCACCCAGTCCGCCAGCGTCGACACGTCGAGCTCGATGCCTTCCCGCGCATAGACAGCGCTCTGGCGGTTGAGCGGCAGATGCAGGCCATACTTCGAGAACAGGACATGGGCGAGCAGCTTGGGGCCCGCACGCCCGCGTGCGATCGGATGCGACGGGGCTGGTGGCTGTGTGATCGACTCGCAGGTCCGACAGGAGAACTTCTCGCGCACATGCTGGATCACCTTCCACTGCCGCGGAATGAGCTCCAGCATCTCGGTCACGTCCTCGCCAATCTTGCGCAAAGTCCCGCCGCCACAACAGGGGCAGGTCGCCGGCAGCGGATAGACGATGCGCTCGCGCGGCAAATGCTCCGGCAAGGGCCGGCGTGCCGGCTTGCGCCGCTCAAACGACAACACCGCAATCTTGTCACTTGCCGCAGCCATCCCGGCCACCGCCTCGGCTTGTGCGGCATCCTCCTCCAGATCAGCCAGTTGAAGCTCGAGCTGATCCAGCAATGTGCCGCGTTCCGAGGATTGACCGAACCGCTCGTGCCGCAGCTTGCGGATCGTGTATTTGAGCTTCTCGATCAGCAGCGCGCGGTGTTGCGCCTCGCCTTCCGCGGCGATGCGCGCCGCACGCTCGGCAACGAGCATCGACCTCAGCGTCTCGACATCATTGGGCAGAGAATCATCGTGGCTCATCGCCAATGATGGAATCACATGGCGCGGCTCTTGTCCGATCCGCCGGATCAGGTGTGGATTCAAAATGTTGCGATCAGCCGGCGGCTTGCGGTCGCCACGTGTGCTGCGGCATCCGCCAATCGATGCCTTCCAGCGAGGGGGTTCAAGAATGCCCTGAGGGCTGACGCTGACGTGCCCTCCGAGGACGTTGAGGTCGTTGATGCTACGCATCCGCTGTATGGTAAGCGATTCCGGCTGATCTCGATCGAACGATCAACGTGCCCAGAAGCCTGCGCGCGCGTAGAATGGCGATTCGGTCTCACGCTGCTCCTGCCCCTGCACGTCACGAATCTCGGGCCGCGTAGGGAGCGGCCTGTCACGCAAACCAAGCTCAGCATTGAAGCGCTTGAAGAACTGGTTGCGGTGGCCGAAGGAAGCGAGGGCGCATGCCCATCGAGCCTCGGGAGGTCTGGCGCAATCTGCCGGCGGCGCTCCGTCGGGAGATCGTCGACGATCTCGCCGCGGTCCTGCGGGAGATGAGCCATGGGCTCGGAACTCGTCAAAGCGGATCATCTGAACCGCAAGGCCGTAGTCTACATCCGTCAGTCGACACCGCACCAAGTCGTGAGCAATCAGGAGAGCCTGCGGCTACAGTATGCGCTCTGCCAACGCGCTCGCGAACTCGGGTGGCATGAGGCCGACATCGATGTGGTCGATGCCGATCTCGGATTGAGCGGTGCCGCCGCATCGCATCGGCAGGGGTTCAAGGATCTCGTTGCCCGTGTCACGCTCGGAGAGATCGGGATTATCCTGTCCATCGAGGTCACGAGATTGGCGCGCAATTGTTCGGATTGGTATCCGCTACTCGACGTGTGCGGTCATCGTGCCTGCCTGATTGCCGATCGCGACGGCGTTTATGATCCTGGGACGCCCAATGGTCGGCTCCTACTCGGCCTCAAGGGCACGATCTCGGAACTCGAACTGCACACAATCCGCGGTCGACTGACGGCAGGCTTGCTGGCCAAGGCGGAGCGTGGCGAGTTGGCGGTCCAACTTCCAACAGGCTTCATCCGCGATCCCTCTGGCGTGGTTACGAAGGACCCGAACCGCGAGATCCAAGAGCGGATCGTCCTTGTCTTCGAGAGCTTCTTGAGCGTCCGCACCGCCGTGAAGGTCACGCGTACTTTGGCTGCACGTGGGCTCGCATTGCCGCGTCGCGATCGGTACGGTGAGGTATGTTGGCGCCGCCCGACCATTCCGGCGGTGACCGATATGCTCAAGAATCCGGCCTATGCCGGCGCCTTCGTCTATGGTCGAACACGTCAGCAAACATCGTCGAGGGGGCGACCACAGAAGTCACCACGGCAGACAAGGGACTGGCGCATCGTAGTGAAGGATAAATATCCCGCTTACATTGGCTGGGACACCTTCGAGAAGATCCAGATCATGCTGCGCGACAACCGAGCTGAGTACTTGCGCACCAAGAGCCGCGGCATCCCGCGCGACGGAGCTGCGCTGTTGCATGGCATTACCTGGTGCGGCGAGTGCGGCCACAAAATGTTCGTGCGCTACAAGGGCGGCAGCCAATACGTGTGCAATCACCTGCGTCAGCAACACGACGTCCCTGTTTGCCAATGCCTCCGAGCAGCGCCGATTGACGCTAAAGTCGCAGAAGCCTTCCTCGAAGCCGTCATGCCGGCGGAGATCGATGCGTTGTCACGTGCTCGCAAGGCTCAGCGGCGAGCCGATGAAGCCCTGCGGAATGCCGAGGAGCAGCAGGTTCAACGGCTCCGCTACCAGGCCGCTCTCGCTGAGCGGCAGTTCAACCGCGTCGATCCGGACAATAGGCTTGTCGCCGGCGAGCTCGAACGGCGATGGGAGGCTGCCCTCATCGAGTTGCGGCGCGCGGAAGAAGCATTGAAACGATCGACAGCGGCCGCCACGCCGCAACCCGTTGGCGTCGATCCTCGCTTGCGGGGCAAGGTCGTCGCGCTTGGTGAGCGGCTTCCGGCACTGTGGGCAGACCCTGCGACCCGACGCGAGCATCGCAAGGCGTTGCTGCGCTGCCTGATCGAGAAGGTCGTCATGCGCCGAAGTGCACGAGACCAAGCAGAGGTCCGCATCGTGTGGCGGGGAGGCGCGACAACCGAGTTCACGGTCAAGATGCCGGTCAACTCGTTAAGCGCACTTCCGCGCCATGCCGAGATGGAACGGCGCGTCTGCGAGCTGGCTGCCGAGGGACACTACGATGATGAGATCGCGCGAATGTTAACGGCAGAAGGACATCGTTCGCCATGGCGGGGCACGGAGGTTCTGACCAGCACGGTTCGGGGCATCCGCATTCGCCGTGGCGTGAAGGTACGACAGAGAACTCGCTGGCCTGTAGTCTCCGGTTGTTTGACCGTGACTCAGGTTGCCCAACGGCTCAAACTTCCTCAGAAGTGGATTTACACCCTGCTCAGGCGTGGAGTGCTTCGGACGGTGCTTGAGCCCTCCGGTCGTTACCTCTTTCCTGACACGGAACCCGCTATGCAGGCGATCCGAGAACTGCGCGAACATCGCATCCACCGAGTCGATCTCACGGGAGGGTCAGCATGAAAAGGAGGGGCATCACTAAGGGGGATCGAGCAGATAGCCAAGCTGCGCCGATGAGATCGTCACCACCCCGTCCGCCGGCGACGGCCACAGGAAGCGGCCCCGTTCCAGCCGCTTCGCGAACAGGCACATCCCCTGCCCATCATGCCAGAGCACCTTGATCAGACCGCCGCGGCGGCCACGGAACACGAACAGATGCCCGTTATGCGGGTCGTGTCTGAGCGTCTCCTGCACCAGGAGCGCCAGGCCATCAAAGCCCTTGCGCATATCGGTGTGGCCGGCCGCCAGCCAGACCCGCGCGCCGCTCGGGACCGGGATCATCGCCGTCGCTTGCCCTGCGCCAGCGCCTTCATCAGCGCCGACACCGTTCGAGCATCAACCGGCCCGGTCATCCGCATCCGGCCCCCGGCCGCAAACTCGATCTCGATCGTGCCGGCTGCCTCCGACACTGCGGGGACTGCCGGTGCCGGCTCTGCCGCGATCGCGACCGGATTGAACGCCACCGGTATCTGGACTCGCTCACAGAACTGCTGGCGCCACCGGAACAATTGGCTCACGTGGATCCCAGCCGCGCGGGCCACCTCAGAAGCGCTTGCGCCAGGCTCCAGCGCCGCCGCAACAATCCGTTCCTTCTCCGCCCGTGACCAGCGCCGCCGACGCTGCACCGACGTGATCACCTCAACCGCCTTGGTCATAGGAGTAGTCCTAGTGATAGCACTAGGACTTGCCAGGAAAGCTCACCTCCGCAAGGCGGTCCTCACCGGGCGCTTACCGAAAAGGTTGCTGTCGATGTTCTACTCGGTCAACCAGAAAGACCGAGTTTAACCGCCTGCTCTGATTAGTTCGGCAATTTGCCGTGCAGCTCGATCGGCGGCATCGCGCCGTGTTTGCAGAAGACGGAGCGTTTGCTTCACGACTGCGTGGTGCGGATCAAGTACATCCCGGCCCGAGAGCCAGTTCCGCAAAGAGCGTGGATTGACGTTGATGGCTCGCGCAAAGGGTTCCATCCATTGCTCGCCATAGAGCGCGCGGCCAGCCTCGGCGAGAAGATCAGCTGCCAGCGTTGGTAGGCCGATCTCATTCATGGCGGCATTCTCTCGCGAGTAAGAGCAACGAGACCTCATGAACCATCGCCCCCACGACGACCCCTCCATTTCATCTCTTATAATAATTGACTATAACGTTCACCTTCTCATTGAAAAACCGGCCCGATGGTGCCGGATGCCACGGCATCGACGATCTGATCGTCGATATACCGCGTCCCGTTGTCAAAAACCTCAAACAAGATCGCTTTGTTGGATCGCTTTTCGACGTCGTCCTTGAAGCGCGCGAAGCTTTGTCCCTGGATCGGATCGGTTAGCGGAGCCTGAAGGGCAGCCCTGAGCTTGGTCTGTTGGGCTTCCACATGGACAGGTGATCCCAAAAGGTACGCGAGCGCCAAACAAAGCAATCGTATCCGCATCATGCCTCACTCCGCTGTCGTGCCGATCTACTCCGCTCCAAGGTACAGGTTGTCACGTCCGTGAGCGGCGCGGTGGTTCAGTTTGAGTGTGGTATCGACCGACAAGCGCGGCTAACGGCATCTCGCGCCGGTGAGCCTTTGTGCTCCGGCAAGTCGCCGGGCTCAAGCGCTGCCGACGCCGGAAGCAGGCCGAAGGTGCGCGGTACGATCGCTCCCAACCCACTGAGCAAGACCGCCTTCCTGAGCGGTTTGCCGCGTGTAGCCTGATCCAGTGCCGCCGATTTGAAGTTCCTACACCACTTGCCGCAAACTCGGTTAGGAACTTCAAATCGAAAAGCGGCACTAGAATCATAGAGTTGCTAGTGCCCCTTTGTTTCCGAAGTTCGTGTCAGAGGTTGCCGCGACGTATCACGAACTTCGGAAACGGGGCACTAGTCATTCATCCTATGTGAGAAGAGTGCGAGCGGCAACGCACAAGATCGGCACGCACGAGATCGGTACTTTGCAGATCGGCCCTCTGATCGTTGCTGCCGCAGGACTCGCGGGATCGCCAGCCCACGCGCCAACGTGCGAAGCAAAACGTGCGCTACGACTTGACCCCGACCTGGTGTTGCTCGACGTGTCAGCGCCGATTGAAGTTGCCGCCAGCGTCGGGTCTCGACGTGCAGCACGGGTCGGTCCGCAGCTTCCCGTAGGCCGCCATCAGCCGTCGGGCGAGATCGGCGTTGCCGTGAAGGTAATTCTCGAGGACGGCGGCGCTGCAGGCACGCCAATCGGCCACCTGGTCGGCGGTCAGGTCATGGACGGTCATGCCCTTCTGGCGAAACTGCGTGTAGAGGCCAGCCTCGATCTTCGTGACGGTCTCGCGGCTCTGCCGCTCCTCGCGTCTTGCTGCTTCCGTCAGGATGGCTCTGTGACTTTCGGGAAGCGACTGCCAGACCTTATCGTTGATGATGAGGGAGAACTCGATCGGTGCATGCATTGTGCGGGTGATGGTATCCGCCACCTTCCAAAGCTCGCGAACGAAGATGGCATTGCTCGCGCCGGTGGCCATGTCAATTTCGCTCTTCAGAAAAGCCTCTTGCAGCCTGGCGGCAGATACCATGACCGGGCTGCCGCCGCAGTGCCTGACGAATTGTCCCAGCGTGTCGCTGAAAACGCGGATCTTCTGGCCCTTTATCTGGCGCGGTTCCGTCGTATTCCTACCCTTGGAAACAAAGACCTGGTTTCCGGCCGACTGCCACCAGAGAATGCGTACGCCAAGCGCATCCAGGATGGCCTTGTCAATGAGCCGTCTTATCTCGTTATCAGGGCTCATGGCCGCCCGCACCAAGGCCTCGAAATTGAAAAGAAATGGCTGCTCCATGACATCAATTGCGGGAATGCTCTTGGAGAATTGGTTGAACCCCGCGATCCCCATTTCGACGCCGCCAGATCTGACGCCCTGGACGACGTGGTCGTCGATATAGAGCTTGCCGCTGTCGAAGATCTCCATGGAGATCGCATTGTTGGAGCGCTTCTCGACTTCTTGCTTGAAGCGCACAAGGCTTTGTCCCAGCAATGCATCGGACGCCGGAGTCTGAAGGCTAGCCCTGAGCTTGGTCTGTTGCGCTTCGACATGGAAAGCCGAGGCCAAGAGCCATGCCAATACCAAACAAGACAATCGTATCGTCATGATACCTCCGGTGGCGGTCGACTGCGGCAACCCGATAGTGTTACCGGCGCGGGCAATGACAATCGGGCCTCCAAGCGCGCGCTGAACGCCACGAACGTATCTAAATAGTCGAAACATGATCTCTACCCATCAAAACGAAGGAGGTGATGTCAAATCGCCTGCGCTCAATGAATCGGTTCAGCCTATGATCCTGTATATCAAAAGATGAGTGTGAGAACATAAGACCATTCCGCGCTGTACGAAATAGAAGCGTATAAATTATTCGATTCGTCTTTGAATTGAATCTTGTGCATGGGATCCCGCATCGGAGAGAAGTAGTCGCGTAGCAAATGTTATACACGAGATATGGGAAGGAAGCGGGCGACAATACGATCGCTGCTTTTGTTCGGCAATCTGTTCCTATAGCTGCTCTTCAAGCCGAAGGTATGTTTTAACTCACGTATAGGTCAGCTTGCGCTGTTGTCTCTCGTGCCGCCAAGCGAAGCGCTGGCCTTTTTATTTGTGGTCTCCATCAACGAACGAGGCCAAGTCGCCGAGCGGATCGATGTGTGCCCAGTCCTCAATCGGCGCGTTTTGCGGGAGCGGTCGCTCAGCTGTTCGTCCCGCCGAACGACGGGCCTTCGCGGGCAGCCCGGTCGCATCGCGAGGCCTGAAGCCATGCGCGGTGTTCGAGGTCGACTATGCGTCGTGGATGCGCAAGCACCAAGGAATCAACTCAGTCGATCCAAGCCGCTGTCCGGAATCGTGAGCCAAGGGCATGCATGACATCTTTGGCCGTGCACGATAGCGTCTCCGTGGCGCAGGCTTGACCCGCGCATCCAGCTTGCGAAAAGGATGGATGATGCCCGCCGCACGCCCTCCTCCGCCGTGCTATAGACGGCCGCGTAGAACGGAGGGTTCTGGTGCGCGGCCGGTGGGTTCCGCTTTCGCTGCCTCGGCGCATGATGGCCGACGCGATGCATTTCGCGTTGGGGGTGCCGAGCGTCGTGGTGCAGCGCAAGCTGGCGCTCGCCCCGCTGGTGGCCGCACGCAAGGCCCACGGCCGGCGGGTGCCGTGGTCGGCCATCGTCACCAAGGCCTATGCGATCACGGCCAATGAATTCCCCGAGCTGCGCCGGGTCTATCTCAAGCTGCCGGTCCCGCACTTTTACGAGTACCCGGCGAGCGTCGCGAGCATCACCATCGAGCGGGAGCTTGACGGGGAGCGCTATCTCGTCGGCTGCCAGGTGAAGGACCCGGCGGCGCTTGCGCTCTCTGAGATCGGCCGCCGGATCGTGCATGTGCGGGAGGCGGCGCTCGCCGAGTTGCGGCATTTCCGGCGGGCGCTCGCGGTGGCGCGGCTCCCTTGGCCGCTGCGGCGGCTGTTGTGGTGGCTCGCTTTGAATATTGGGCGCGTGCGTGCCAACCAGGTCGGGACGTTCGGCATGTCGGCCATCCCGGAGGCGGGCGTCGAGGTGCTGCAGCCGCGCACGGTGTGGACGAGCTTCATCGCCTATGGCTATGGCACGTTGAACGACGACGGGATGCTGACCGTGACGATCACGTGGGATCATCGGGCGTTCGACGCCGCGACCGCGGGCCGTGTTCTCGGGCGGCTCGAACAGGTGCTCAACGGCCCGATCGCCGACGAGCTCAAGGCGCTGACGGCAGATGAGTAACCCGCACTGCCCGGTGACCGGCGAGCCTGCGGTGCGGCTCATCCAGTGGATCAAGCCGCGGTTCCTGATCGATCTGTGGCGCTATGGCCTGCGGGTGGACGCGCGCTCGAGCTTCGGCAAGGTGGAGCGGTTCGGCCTGTGGGAATCGCCGACCGGCCTGTTCTTCTTCGATCCCATGATCGAGGGCGACCACGCTTTCTATACGCAGTTCTACGCCAACGCGATCGAGCGCAAGCTCTGGGCGCGCGACTGCATCCGGCGAGAGTTCAATCTTGCGGCCCGCAGCATTGCGCCGGGCGCTCGCGTGCTCGATGTCGGTTGCGGCTTTGCGGAGTTCCGCCGCGTCATCCCGCATGCGACCTATACCGGCCTCGATCCGCATTTCGCGGGCGAAAGCCGCATCCCGGAGGTGCGCAACGAGACCCTGCGGGCGCATCTCGTCGAGCATGCCGGCCACTATAACGCCGTCTGCGCGTTCCAGGTGCTTGAGCATCTGCGGTCACCGACTGAGATGTTCGCCGACATGGTGCGGGCCGCGAAACCAGGCGGTCTCTTGATCGTCGGCGTTCCGCACGTGCCGTCGGCGCTCACGCGCTTCCCCAACAACCCGGTGAATGCGCCGCCGCACCATCTCACCTGGTGGACGCGCGCCGCGCTCGTTGCGTTGGCCGAGCGGCATGGCGCGGCGGTCGTCAGTGTCGACAACGTCCCCTGGGGAGATTGCGATTCTCTCCTCTACTGGATGGAGCGCTGCTCGCCCATCCGCTGCACCGAGGTGTACTATCGCAATCGGCCGTGGTGGCATGCCGCCGTGCTGATCGGGCTCGCGGGCGGCCGCGTGATGCATGCGTTGCGGGGAACGCCACAGACCACCGACGAAGGCGTCGGCCTGCTGATGGTGGCGCGCCGGCAGGCGTAGTTACGACTCGCGTCGCCGCAGCCTTCGCTCGGAATCGATCCGGTAGGTGCGACCGGCCCAGCGAATGGTGCGCCCGAACAGCGTCGACCAGATCACGGCCGCATGCAGCGCAAGCCAGGCGGGCGTGGCCCAGCGGTCCAGCCACTTGATGCGCGGGAGATTCTCGATGCCCCACAGCTTGCGCGGAATGCGCTCGCGCAGCCGCGCGCGCGTGTAGTCGAGCGCATAGGCGACCACAATGGTGCCGATCGCGAGCTTGTGTCCCGAAAGCGCCAGCGGCAGCGCGGTCGCCCAGCCCACGAGCGGGATCGTGGTCGCGGCTGCGGCCACCATCCAGAGCCGCGGTGCATGCGTGCGCGTGAACAGATATTGCCGCCGGCCGAATGCGATCGCGTCCTGCCAGCTGTAGGCGGCCGGCGCCGGAACCAGCGCATCGCGCGGGCTGCGCACCTTGCCGCCGATGGCGCGCACCGCGCGCGAGATCGTCAGGTCGTCGGAGACCGCGCGGTCCCACAGGGCCGGGAGCTCAAGCGCTTCGATCGTGTGGCGGCGCAGCGCCATCGATCCGCCCCAGGCGTTGGCCCATTTCGAGTCGCGTGGCGCGGACGCGATCGAGGAGTTGACGATGCACACGAACGCCGTCGACCAGCGCTCGTCGGTCGGCATCAGCCAGCGATAGCCGGACGTCATGCCGATGCGTTGGCTGTCGAGCTCGCGCAGGAGGCGCGCCAGCCAGTCGGCTGCCGGCGTGATGTCGGCATCGGCAAACACTACGATCGCGTCGCTTGGCTCGAGCCGCGCGAGCGCGGCCAGCATGTTGTGAATCTTCTGCCCGCGTTTGGTGGCCACGCCGGCGATCACGACCTCGACTGGTGGACCGCCTGTGAGCGCCCGTAGCGCCGCATGAGCCGGGTCCTCGGCGCTTTCGACCGCGAAGATGACGCGAGCAGGCCGATGGGACTGCGCGCAGATACCCCGCCACAGCTCGTGGAGGTGCGGTGGTATCCCGCGCACCGGAATGATCAGCACGGTCGGCTCGATTTGGCCGATAGTGATCGGCGGGCGCTCGCGTTGCGTGATGTAGACGCCAAAGCAGGAGAGCGCGGCGACCACCAGCCACGCCGCGAGCGGAACGATGAAGGGGTCGCCGAACATGTCGGGGGCTTTGCGTGAATGTTGGCGATCTCATACCGCGTCCGCTGGGCGCGCGCCACCGCGATGGCGCGCGGTGGTTGCGCTCAACGCATTGTGGAGCAGGGTGGTCGTGCGCGATAATCCGAGCCCGTGAGGATCAATACACCATGACGTCCCCAGTACCCGCCACCGCGATGTTGCCTGCCCTGCGCTCGCTCGACGAGGTCAAGGCCGAGGTGATGCGCCGTGCCGGCCGGATCAATCCGTTCGAAGGCATCCGCCGCGAGGAGGCCGAAGCGATCGTCACGTCGCTCACCAGCCTCGATCGCGATCACTGGGCGCAGGCGTGGTGCAGGGCCGGGCTGGCGCACGAAGCGAGAGGTGACGAGCGCGCCCGGCAAGGCGCGGATGGCGCCGAGCTTGCCGAGATCTACACCATGGCGTTCGAATATTGCCGCATCGGCCGCTATCCGGTCGCCTCGACGCCCGGCAAGAAAGACGCTTATCGCCATTCGGTGCGCCTGTTTCGCGAGGCAGCGGCGCATGTCGACCCGCCGCTGCAGATTGTCGAAATCCCGTTCGGCGACAAGACGCTTGTCGGCTACCTGCAGGTCCCGCGCGGCCTTGCCAGGCCGCCGATCGTCATGCATTGGGGCGGGGTGGACGGCTGGAAGGAGGATCGCCAGCGCCAGAGCGCGACGCTGCACCGCTTGGGCCTTGCGACCCTCACGGTCGACATGCCGGGCACCGGAGAAAGCCCCGTGCTCTACGCGGCGCCGGATGCCGAGCGCACCTATTCGGCATGGATCGATCATCTCGCGCAACGCGCTGACGTTGATGGCGCCCGCCTCGGCCTATGGGGCGGAAGCTTCGGCGCCTACTGGGCGGCGCGGATGGCGTATGTCGAGCGAAAGCGCCTGCGCGGCGCCGTGTTCCACGGCGGCAACGTGCATTTCGGCTTTCAACGCGAATGGCTCCTTCCGGCCTTCACCACCGGCGGCGCGACCTATCTCTTCGGCCCCGCCAGCCTGCTCGAGGCGCGCGGGCAGGCGATGGGTACGAAGACGATGGAGGAATTTCTCGCCATCGCGCCCGCGCTCTCGCTCAAGCAACTGGGGCTCATCGACCAGCCGTCAGCGCCCATCCTCGGCGTCAACGGCAAGCTCGACGACCAGGCGCCGGTGCAGGACATCTATCTTCTGATGGAGCACGGCAGCCCGAAGGAGGCGCGCATCTACCCCGAAGGCCGCCACATGGGCCGCACGCCGGGCCGGCCCGAGCAGGAGATTTGGGACATGATCGCCGCCTGGCTCAAGGACAAGCTCGTGAGATAGCGAGTAGTGAATAGTGAATAGTGAATAGCGAATAGGAGCAGCGCAGCTCTTCAACCCTATTCGCTACTCGCCATTCGCTATTCGCCCCTTTGAAGAATCACCGCGGCCGGAAGATCTCGTTGAATATCCCGTTCCACTTCTTCTGGTCGTCGGCTGAGAACACCGCCGGCAGCACCTTTTTCTGGTGCAGCACCTGCATCACGCCCGGCGGGTTGGTCTCGACGTCGAGCCGCGTCGGCAACCGGCCGAACTGGGTGAGAAACTGCTGTGCCTGGCGGCTCAGCACGAAGTTCGTCGCGAGCAGCGCGGTCTTGGGGTGCGGCGCCTGCGAGTTGATGCCGACCGAGCCGAAGATGAGCGCCACCGGATCGAGCGCCCAGTAGTCGGTCGGCGCGCCTGCGAGCTTCACGTTGAGCGTGAGGTTCGTGTAGTTGTTCAAGGCGACCGCGTACTCGCCGGCACCAACCGAGCGCGCGAGCAAGAGGTGCCCTTCGGTGAGGATCGGCTTGAGAGTCGTGGCAAGGTCCTGGGCGAGCTTGCGGCCGCGCTGCTCGCCGTAATGCTCGAAGATCGCGCTCAGCCATTCGGTGTCGCTCTTGTCGATCGCGACTTTGCCGATCCATTCCTTGCGGGTGAGGAATTCCTCAAAGGTCTTCGGCAGCGCGTCTTTCTTCACCAGGTTGGTGTTGTAGGCCGGCGTATTGTAGTTGGCGTAGACGCCATACCAGCGCCGGTTCGGGCCACGCGCCTGCGGGATCACATCCTTGGCCTCGCTCGGCTCGAATTGCAGCAGCACCTCGTCGGGCAGCCGGTTCACGGGCGTGGTGACGACGAGGTCCCAGGTGCGCTGGCGGGCCCGATGCTCGATCAGGATGCGCGAGAACAACGCCGTGTCGGAGGCGCGCACATAGGTCACCTTGATGCCGGTCGCATCCTCGAACATCTTGTAATAGGGCAGTGCCTCCTGCTCGTTCATCGAACCGTAGACCGTCATGGCGCTGCCTTCGGCCTTGGCGGCGCCGACCAGATCGGGCGCGGCCCAGCTGGGCGCCTGGGCGGCGGCAGGTGCCGCCACCAGACAAAGGCTGAGCAGGCCGGAAAGGGCCGCGCCGGTCGGCGATGTCCAATGGTGCAGCACGGGCGTCTCCCTCGGTCTCGTGTCGATTGAGCAAGACAATAGTTGATTGCGGCGCTACGGGCGAGCGGGGTTATGTCGCATCCCGGGCAGCAAGTGGAGCTCTACACATTCGGCCTGGCGTTCGATTTCGGCCAGCGCTTGCGGCTGTGCTTGAGACCGAGACCGGCGAGCATCGCCGCCATGCGGATCGGCGCCCCGATGCCTTCGACCACCGGCACGCCCAGCTCCTTGCTCACCCAGTCCGGCTTCATGTGCACTGGGCATTGCGTGATGCCGTGCACGATGATGACGTCGGCGCCGTCCTCCTCGACCAGCGAGCGGCCGGCGGCGAGGAAGTTCTTGATCATGACGTCCTTGTTGGCGCCGATGTCCTTGAGCTTGAAGCCGGAGGCGCGCCGGCCGGCGATAAAGGATTCCATGCCGTAGTAGCGCGTTTGGGTGATCTGCCGCGGGATCACCGACTCGTGGTAGCAGATGATGCCGAAGCGGTCGCCGAGCTGGGCCGCGATGTGGAACATGGCCTCGCAGGGCCCGACGATCGGGATGTCGACTAGCGAGCGACCGCCGTCGACGCCGAGGTCGAGCGTGCCGAGCGGCACCGCCGCGTCATAGCCCTCGCGCTCCGCCTGCAGATAGGCGGCATGGAAATAGGGCGCCACCAGCTGGATCTCGGCCGGGCTCAAGCCGCCGAACGGTGACGGTTTGACCGAGAGGATGCCGACCTCGACCTCGGCGGTCGAGAAGCTCTTGGCCACCTCCTCGCGCAGGCGCCGCTCCTCGGGCGGATAGTCGCCGATGATGAAAGCCACGCGGATCATGTCGCCTCCCTGCTGGTTAATCCTCCACGGGCGATGCCGTGGGGACCATTGGTTCGATGGCGGCCTATCACAGCTTCAAGGCCGGTACCATGCCGGGGTGACGGTCGCCGCAGATAGCATCTTGCGTTTGTGCGGGTTGCGCGGGAAAACCAGCCTGCCATCCTCAATACGCCTGGAGTAGCGCATGGCCGAACTCGTTGCCGGCATCGGCGTCCCCCACTCGCCCCACTATCCCGCCCAGATCGCCAAGGACGCCCCGCACGAGACCGCGCGGCTTTTTCGCGAGGTCAAGGCGCTTCTGGACGCGGCGCGAGCGGACGCGATCGTGGTGATCGCCAATGACCACTTCAACACGTTCTTCCTGAACAATTTCCCGACCTTCGCGATCGGCGTCGCCGAGACCACCTTCGGCCCCAACGACCAGACCAAGATGCCGAGCTACAACCTGAAGGTCCATACGACACTCGCCGAGCACGTGCGCCGGGTCGGCATCCGGGAAGGCTTCGATTTCGCCGTCACCCAGGAATTCGGCATCGACCACGCCATGACGGTCCCGCTGCACTACCTCACCGACGGCATCCCGACGCCGGTGGTGCCGATCTGGGTCAACACCTTCGTCAAGCCGCTGCCGACCGCGCGCCGCTGCTACGCGCTCGGGCGGATGGTGCGCGGCGCCATCGACAGCCTGCCGGACAAGCTGCG
>Ga0209683_10000169_pt1 | contig 25743 bp, 23 predicted proteins | sample DOMMetBare2Fresh_FD_187474 | JGI IMG/M metagenome (GOLD analysis project Ga0209683, IMG submission 187474) | Wetland sediment microbial communities from St. Louis River estuary, USA, under dissolved organic matter induced mercury methylation -... | ecosystem: Environmental > Aquatic >... | reverse complement strand
CACTCGGCCCCGGCGCGTTCATTTCCGACGATCGCCGCACAGAGGGGAACACCGTGATCGCCTGGCTCCGCAACATCGTGGAAAACCCGCGCACCGAGCGCGTGGTCATGTCGCTCATCATCATCAACGCCACCGTGCTCGGCCTCGAGACGTCGCAGAGCGTGATGGCCACGTCCGGGCCGGTGCTCGAATTCCTCGACCATATCCTGCTCGCGATCTTCGTGGCCGAGCTTGCCGCCCGCATCATCGTGCATCGGATGGCGTTCTTCCGCGATCCGTGGAGCGTGTTCGATTTCATCGTGATCGGCATCGCGCTCGTGCCCGCGACCGAGACGTTCACCGTGCTGCGGGCGCTGCGCATCCTGCGCGTGCTGCGGCTGATCACCGCGATCCCGACGCTCAAGCGGGTGGTGGCGGGTCTCCTGGCCTCGCTCCCCGGCATGGGCTCGATCGTGTTCCTGATCGCGCTGATCTACTACGTGTTCGCCGTGATGGGCACCAAGCTGTTTGGAGGAAGCAACCCAGAGCTGTTCGGCACGCTCGGCAAGGCGCTGTTCACGCTGTTCACCGTGATGACGCTCGAAGGCTGGGTGGATGGCGTCACCAAGCCGGTGATGGAGCATCATCCCTACGGCTGGATCTTCTTCTTCGTGTTCATCGTGGTTACCACCTTCATGGTGCTCAACCTGTTCATCGGCGTCGTGGTCAACGCCATGCAGTCGGAAGCCATGAAGGCGGAAGCCGCCGAGCGCGATGCCGAGCGCGAGATCGTGCACGAGGAGGCAGCCCCGATCCTCGCCGAGGTGAAAAACCTGCGGCAGGAACTCGCCGCGCTGCGCGCCGAGATGACGGGACGCGCGAAGGCGGGCGGGTAGTTCGCCGTGAGGACTCTGGTTCTCCGTTCGTCCCGCGCAAGCGGGGGCCCAGGGGCCAAATGTGCTGTATTCGACGAATTGTCTGGGCTCCCGCTTGCGCGGGAGCGAGTGTGCGCAATCTCCCGAAAGGGACGCGTTCAGGCAATTACGAGATTGAAAAACGCCGCCGCGTTGCGCCAGAGGATATTCTCCTCGTCGGCGGCGGAGAGCCCAAGCCCCTTCACGATGTCGATGTGCTCCTTGGGATCGAGCGGCACCGGGCCATAGTCGGTGCCGAACATCACGCGGCCGGCGCCGAACACCTCGACCGCCTCGCGCACATGCGGCGCCCAGAAGCCCATGGTGTCGACATGGAGGAGCTTCAGGTATTCGCTCGGCAATCTCTGGCAGCGGATCTTGGCGCGCTCGGGCATGCCTTCGGAGCCGAGCCGCCAGCCGAAATCGAGCCGGCCCATCACCGGTAGCAACCCGCCGCCCATGTGGGCGACGCAGATCTTCAGCCGCGGAAAGCGATCGAACAGGCCGGAGAGGATCATGCGCGCGAGCGCCATCGCGGTGTCGAACGGGCGGCCGACGATCTCGTCGAGCTTGTATTGATCCATCTGGCGGTCCGCCCCGATCGGCACCCGCACCGGATGGATGAACAGCGGCACCTGGCGGTGCTCGGCCCATTGCCAGAACGGGTAAGCCTCCTCGCCGTCGATGAAGCGGCCGTGCCAGCTCGAGTTGATCAGTAATCCCTTGAAGCCGAGCGGACCCAGGCAGCGCTCGCCTTCGGCGATCTGGCTCTTGTCGAGCGGATTGATGGTGCCGAGGCCCCAGAGCAGGCTCGGCGTGGTTGACGGCGCGCGCGCGATCAGGGCTGCGATCTGGTCGTTGCCATGCCGGACGATGTCGAGCGCGGGCTTCGTCGACTCCGCGGTGACGATCTCGGCTGTGAACGGCGTCGACATCAGGCGGCCGGTGACGCCGGCCTTGGCGCAGACCTCCTGCTGGGCATCGAAGTCGGTCATCTCCCAATGCCCGATCGCCGGCAGGTCGCGATAGTTGAGCAACGTGTTCCTGCCGATCGGGGTGCCGCGCATGATCGCCGCAACCCCGAATGGATCATCGCGCTGCCGCGGCGCGCAATGAGTGTGGATGTCGATGACGTGAGGCATGAGCAAATGAGACATGACCAAGCAAATGAGACATGACCAAATGAGACATGACCAAAACAGTATACTATCGCGATCGCACAGGCGAACTCGCAAGAGACGTATCCGGGAGACGCAATGCCAGGCAGAACGAATACGGGCGATCTGCGCAGCTTCATCGGCCAGATCGAGGACATCGGCCAGCTGCGCCGGATCGAGGGTGCCGACTGGAACGTCGAGATCGGCGCCGTCACCGAGACGGTGAGCGACAAGGAAGGCCCCGCCCTCCTGTTCGATGGCATCAAGGGCTATCGCAAGGGCCTGCGCATCCTCAGCAACGTGTTCCGCACCCACGACCGCTTCGCGCTCGCGACCGGCCTGCCGACCGGCGTCAACGGCATCGCGCTGCTCGATCTCTGGCGCAAGAAATTCAAGGCGATGACGCCCTATCCAACGATCGACGTGAAGGACGGCCCCATTTTCGAGAACACGGCCATAGGCGATGACGTCGACATTCTCGCGTTTCCGGCGCCGCGCTGGCACGAGGACGACGGCGGCCGCTACATCGGCACCGGCTGCTGCGTGATCACGGTCGATCCGGATGACTGCACCAGCAACGTCGGCACCTATCGCTGCATGGTGCAGGGCCGCGACCGCATCAGCATCAAGATGAACAAGGGCAAGCACGGCCGCATCATGATGGAGAAGTACCACGCCCGCGGCCTGCCCTGCCCGGTCGCGGTGTCGCTCGGCCATGATCCGGCGCTGTTTCTCGCGTCCGTGCTGTCGCTCGGCAGCGGCGTCGAGGAATACAGGATCGCGGGCGCGCTGCGCGGCGCCTCGATCGAGGTGGTGAAGAGCCCGCTCTACGGCCTGCCGATCCCGGCCACCGGCGAGATCGTGCTCGAAGGCGAAATCCCGGTTTTCCGCAAGGAGGACCTGCCGAAGGAAGGCCCGTTCGGCGAGTGGCCCGGCTACTACGCCGACACGACCGTGGGCGAGGTGCCGCTGATGATCGTCAAAGCGGTCTATCATCGCAACGATCCGATCATGCTCGGCATGCCGCCGCTCAAGCCGCCGAACCACTACATGTCGCTGCCGCTTGGCGCCGCCGCGCTCTGGGATCAGCTCGAGCACGTCGGCATACCCAATGTCACCGGCGTCTGGTCGTTCGTGTTCGGCGGGGTGGCGGGACCCTTCATCGTGATCGCGATCAAGCAGGCCTATCTGGGCCATGCCAAGCAGACGCTGGTTGCCGCGAGCGGCGTGCGCGCCGGCGCCTACGGCGGCAAGTTCTACGTGGTGGTCGACGACGACGTCGACATCACCAACCTGCAGGACGTGATCTGGGCGATGGCGACACGCTGCGATCCGGGCGAGGCGATCGACATCGTGCGCAACGTGTGGACCTCGCCGGCCGACCCGGCGATCCGGCCCAGCAAGCGCGCGATGGCAGCGGGGCAGACCACGCTGCGCCACGGCTATACCATGGACCGCGTGCTGATCGACGGCTGCAGGCCCTATGCGTGGCTGGATGAGTTCCCCAAGGTCAACTCCTTCCCGGCCGAGCTCAAGAAAGAGATGGCCGCGAAATGGTCGCTCTGATGGAGAGCACGATGACACGAGCACGATCGCTTGCGCTGGCAGCTCTTCTCCTGCTGGTGCCGGCCGCCGCGCCGGCGCAGCAACCGTTCTACCAGGGCAAGACCGTCACCATCATCTCGGGCGCCTCGGGCGGCTACGACGCCTATGCGCATCTCCTCGCCAGCCACATGAAGAAATACATTCCCGGCGCGCCTACGCTGATCGCGCGCAACATGCCGGGCGCGGCCAGCATGCAGGCCGCGAACCATCTCTACAACGTAGCGGCGCCCGATGGGCTTACCTTCGGCGGCTTCGTGCGGGCCATCCCGATGGCGCCGCTCCTTGGCAACAAGGCTGCCAAGTATCAGCCCGAGAAGTTCACCTGGATCGGCAGCTCCTCGCGCTACCTCGACGACGCGTATCTCCTGATGGTGAATCGCTCGCTCGGCATTACGAAGCTTGAGCAGCTGCGCGGGCGCCGCGAGCCGCTGCGGCTGGGCTCGACCGGTCCCACCTCGCAGACCGACGAAGGCGCGCGCATCATCCGCGACGTGCTCGGCCTCTCGATACGGATCGTGCGCGGCTACCAGACCACGCCGCAGGTGATGCTCGCGGTCGAGCGCGGCGAGATGGACGGCATCATGATCGGCATCTCGTCAATGGGCTCCTCGAAGCCCGAGTGGCTCACGCCCGACAGTCCGGTCAGTTTCCTGGTGCAGTTCGGCTACGGCGGCGAGGGCCGCCATCCAGCATTCCCGAACGTCCCGCGCGTCGATGAATTCGCGAAGACACCCGAGGACAAGGCGATCTTCGAGCTGTTGCAGCTTCCCTTCAAGGTGTCGCGGCCGTTCGCCGGGCCGCCCGGCATTACTCCCGAGCTGACCGCGATCCTGCGCGAGGCGTTCATGCGCACACATGAGGATCCGCAGTATCTCGCCGACGCCAGGAAGATGGGCCTCGACGTGAGCCCGCTGTCTGGCGAAGACGCCGCGCGCATCGTGGCGCAAGCCGCTGCGCTGCCGGCCAACCTCCTCACGCGCTACGCCGACCTGCTCAACCGGCAGGATTGAGCGTGGCGGCAAAGGCGTAGATGTCGTCCCTTCGCAAGCGGCCGGGTGCGCCCGCACGCAATGGAATTTCGCTGCACAGAAACTTGGGGCACACTGCGTCCGCACTTCGACAATGGGTGGGACACATGGCTAAAGGATATTGGATCGCGCATGTCGATGTGAGCGATCCGGCAGGCTATAGGGAGTATCAGGCGGCGAACGCCGCTGCGTTTCGCAAATATGGCGGGCGCTTCCTGGTCCGCGGCGGAGCCGCGGAGCAGCCGGAGGGCAAGGTCCGATCACGTCATGTGATCATCGAGTTTACCGACTACGCAACGGCGCTGGCTTGTTATCGCTCGCCCGAATACGGTGCCGCGAAGGAAAAGCGGCGCGGCAAAGGCGATATGGATCTTGTCATTGTCGAGGGCTACGACGGCGCGCAGCCAAGCTGACGCAGGCGCCGGGCTCCGGCACATCACCGGCACAGCCTGATGCCCCGTTTCCGAAAGTGCCGCTTTTCGATTTGAAGTTCCTGACAGAGTTTGCTGCAGGCGGTGCAACTTCAAATCGGCGGCACTGGTCCAGCCGCCCTTGCCTCGCCGCCTGCTACTGCTGCAGCGGATCGAAGGCAGCGCCTCCCGATGCGTTGTCCCTGGTCAGCGGATCAGGCCCGCGGCCCTCGGCAAACGCGCGGTCTTCCAGGCGCGACGCCCTCAGGATCGCGGGATGACCAAAGTTTCCTTCAACGCAGCGAGGCTCGTAATAGATCCGGTTCTCCTGCTCATTCTGCTTGCCGAACTCCTGCGTGACCGTCCAGGGACGCGTCCACACCGTCGGATCCTCGATGATCGCGACATAGTCAAGCGTGGTCGGCCCGGTCCGCGTCCAGCGCTCGACCAGGTGCAAGTTCTCGCGCGAGCCGCGATAATCGTTCTTCGGACTGAAGTTGGTTACGTCGATCACCAGCGTATTGCCCTCCCAGCGGCCGCGCGAATCGCCAAACCACTGGCGGATGTGGGCCGGCAAGTGCGGGCTGCCGTCCATGACGATGTTGCGCTGCCACCCTTGGCCCTGCCCAACATCGTAGGCGATCGAGATGCCCCCCGGCGTCTGCACGATCCGTCGGAAGCTGCCGCCGCCGTTGCCGGCGCCGAACTCGGGCAGCCCAATGGTCAGGCAGCGGTCCGCCAACGCGCCGTCCTCGGGGCCATCATGGCGGTTCATGCGCGCGGTGTTGTAGCGGGCCGGAAGCTCGTTGCGCCGCGACGTGGGCGTCGGGTCGTATTTGCCGCCGGCACATCCGGGCCAATTGTTCTTGCATGTTTGCGTCGCCTGCATCAGGGCGAGACGAAAGGCGCGATCGTCGGCGGCAATCTTCGCAGCCTCCGGCGTCAGCGGCGGAATTCGGCCGTTGGGCGGATCGATAATCGCTGATGTGCGCTTGCCGGTGCGCTTCATGGCGCCAAACTCGTCGTTGTAAGCGCCGGCGACGTCAAGCTCGCTGCCACGCTGGCCACGCTCATCGCGGCCGCGATTTTGTGAGCGGAGCCGATCGAATTCCGCGCGCTGTTCCTCCGTGAAGAATTCCTGGTTCGCAAACCGGGGGGAGCGCTGCAGCGGCGTGTCGTATTCGACCGTCCAAATCCCCTGCAAATCAGGCTCGCCCCAAGGCGTTTTCAGCGTCGTGGCCGAAGCCGTCGGGCCTTGCGCCGACGTTTGTGTGCCAAGCACCGCAACCACGGCGCCAATGGCCGCCGCCGTGATGGCGACCGTCGTCACCGAGCTCAAGAACCGATCGCGCATGATGGTCTCCTTTTACCCTGCAGCGCGCGGCTGCAAGGGGATCTCCTCCCAATGAACTATAACTTATGTAAATGGTAGCGCGGTTTGAGATGGGCGGAAAGCCCGTCAGCGTGGCTGCCCGCCCTGACCGCTGGCCTACGCCTTGAAATGCTTCGACAGCTTCAGGCTCTGCGCCTGGTAGTTGGAGCCAATGCCGGCGCCGTAGAGCGAGTTCGGCCGCGCCAGCATCTTTTCGTAGACCAGGCGCCCGACGATCTGGCCGTGCTCCAGGATGAACGGCACTTCGCGCGAGCGCACTTCGAGCACCGCGCGCGAACCGCGCCCGCCGGCGCCCGCATAGCCGAAGCCCGGGTCGAAGAAGCCGGCGTAGTGCACGCGGAACTCGCCCACCAGCGGATCGAACGGCACCATCTCGGCGGCGTAATCGGGCGGCACCTGCACGGCTTCTTTCGAGGCGAGAATGTAGAACTCGTCGGGATCGAGGATCAGGCTTTGGTCGGCGCGCGCCTTCATCGGCTCCCAGAAATCGGCGACCTCGTAGCCGGCGCGCCGCCCGACATCGATGACCGCGGTGTGGCGCTTGGCGCGGTAGCCGACGAGCCGCTCGGGACCGAGCCCGGAGAGATCGACGCCGACCGCGATACCTTCGCTGACGTCGGCCTCATCGTCGTCGACCAGCCGCTCGCGCGCGTGCAACGCGCGCAGCGCCTCGGCCTCGAGCAGCGCGTTGCCGTGACGGAAGCGGATCTGCGAGAGCCGCGAACCCTCGCGCACCAGGATCGGAAAGGTCTTCGGGCTGATCTCGGCGTAGAGCGGCCCGTGGTAGCCGGCCTTGATGCGGTCGAAACCGCGCGTCTTGTCCGCGATCACGCGGGTGAACACATCGAGCCGCCCGGTCGAGCTCTTCGGGTTGGCGGCGGCCGCGATCTCGTCCGGCAAGGCGAGGCTCTCAAGCAGCGGCACGATGTAGACGCAGCCGGTCTCCAGCACGGCGCCGTCGGAGAGCGAAATCTCGTGCAGCTTGAGGTCATCGATACGCTCGGCGACGGTGGTGCGCGGGCCCGGCAGGAAGCTCGCACGCACCCGGTAGGCGACCCTGCCCAGCCGGAGGTCGAGGCTCGCGGGCTGAATCTGGTCGGCGTCGAGCGCATAAGCCGGAACGATGGCGCCGCTCTCGACGAGCGAGCCAATCATGTGGTCCGGCAGGATGCCTCGTTGGTCTGCTGCAAAAGCGAGCGGCATGGTCCGTACAACAACAGCCTGCTCCTCATCCCGAGGAGATCCGGGTCGGTGTTACCCGATCGCCGCCTTGACGGAAAGGTTCCGCCCGCGTAAGACCGCATTATCCCGTGGTCATTTGAGCCGGCCGGCTTGCAGCCACGTTAAACAAGTCGCTAAAAGGCCGGGGACGCGTGGACCCGGCGGAATGATTTCCGGCCGGGATTTTTGTTGGGCAAAGGAGGCCCCTCATGTCCGCGTCCAAGTCAGAGTCGTCCAAGTCAGAGGCCAAGCGTTACCGCCCCGAGACCCGTCTTGTGCATGCCGGCACGCTGCGCTCGCAGTTCGGCGAAACGTCCGAAGCGTTGTTCCTCACCCAGGGCTACGTCTACGAGAGCTCGCTCAGCGCCGAGCGGCGCTTCAAGAACGAAGAGCCGGGCTACCAGTACTCGCGCTTCTCCAATCCGACCGTCACCATGTTCGAGCAGCGGATGGCGGCGCTCGAAGGCGCGGAGGCCGCGCGCGCGACCGCCACCGGCATGGCGGCGGTCACCACCGCCGTAATGGGTCAGTTGCGCGCGGGCGACCACGTGGTCGCCGCGAAGGCGCTGTTCGGCTCCTGCCGCTACGTGGTCGAGGAGCACTGCAATCGCTACGGCATCACGTCGACGCTGGTCGACGGCACCGATCTCGTCCAGTGGCAGAAGGCGGTACGACCCAACACCAAGACGTTCTTTCTCGAGAGCCCGACCAACCCGACGCTCGAGGTGCTGGACATCAAGGCGATCGCCGAGATCGCGCATGATGCGGGCGCGACGCTCGTGGTCGACAACGTGTTCGCGACGCCGATGTATCAGCGCCCGCTCGAGCTCGGCGCCGATTGCGTGGTCTACTCGGCGACCAAGCACATCGACGGCCAGGGCCGCTGCCTCGGCGGCGTCATCCTGGGCTCGGAGAAATTCATCCAGGACAATATCCACCAGCTCATTCGCCAGACCGGCCCGTCGCTCTCGCCGTTCAACGCCTGGGTGCTGTTGAAAGGACTGGAGACGCTGGCAGTTCGCGTGCAGCGGCAGACCGACACCGCCGCGACGGTGGCGGTGTCCCTGGTCGAGCATCCCAAGATCTCACGCCTGATCTATCCCGGCAGGCCCGACCATCCGCAGGCCGAGGTGGCGCACAGGCAGATGCGGGCAGGCTCGACCCTGGTCGCCTTCGAGGTGAAAGGCGGCAAGGCCGCCGCCTTCCGCTTCCAGGACGCGCTCAGGCTCATCAAGATCAGCAACAATCTCGGCGACGCCAAGAGCCTGATCACGCATCCGGCGACCACCACGCATCAGCGGCTCACGGCGGCTGCCCGCGCCGAGCTCGGTATCAGCGATGGACTCGTGCGGCTCTCGTGCGGGCTCGAACATCCCGACGATATCGTCGAAGACCTCGTTACCGCGCTCGCCGCCGTCTAGTGCCTCCGGTCAATGCCGAAAATTTGAGCAGCACGGAAGGGCACTCTGCCTTGAATTGCACGTGGTGATGCGGAACCAGTTATGTTGCACTGCGTTAATCGCTCAGGCCGCTTCGGCTGGGGCGCCACGTCTTTGACAATACTGTCATTTAACCAGACCATCATCGGGACCCAATGCGACTCTTGAAAGGTATTTTCATCGCTCTATTTGCGAGCGTGATGGCCATCCCAGCCTGGGCGCTGACCGACCGGCAGGTGCGGGAGGCGGTCACCGACGAGCTCGGCGAGGTGCTACCGGACGACAATGGCACTGGCGGCGCTGCGGTCGTGGTCCGGGTCGGCGGACGAACACTGTTCTTCAACTTTGGAACCGCCACGCGCGGCAAACCAATCACCTCGGACACGCTGTTCAATCTGGCATCGCTCGGCAAGACGTTCGACACCGCGCTGCTGTCGATGGCGGTCCTGCAGGGCGAGGTTTCGCTCGATGACCCGGTCACAAAGTATGTCACCGAGCTGCAAAGCGGCGGCGACATCCGCAACGTCAGGCTGGGCCAGCTGGTCAGCTACACGTCCGGTCTGAGCCTGCCGCAAGACCGGCCGCCCTGGCCCGATGCCAACTACACGCTGCCGGCATTCCTGCAGTACCTGAAGACCTGGAAACTCCCGAAGGATCACGAGCCGGGCAAGACCTACGTCTATTCGCACGCCGCCTACCTGCTGCTGCATATCGCGCTCGAGCGGCGGTTCGGCATGCCCTACGCGCAGCTACTCAATGAGCGGCTGATCGGCCCGCTTGGATTGTCCTCGACCATCCTACCGACGCACCGCAATTCGCTCGCGCAACTTCCTCCTGCGCTGATGCGGCGCGCCGTGCAAAATCACGACGAGAACGGCGGGCGCGTCGGCAAGCCCGGCAACGTGCAGAGCTTCTATCACTGGCCCGGCACCGGTCAGATGTTCTCCTCGGCGCGCGACATGGCAACGTTCCTTGCCGCCCAACTCGGCGAGGTGAGCGAGCCGCCCTTGCTGCGCCAGGCGGTCGCGCTCGCTCACAAGCCGATTGGTGCCAACCCGCCGAATTTCCTGCAGGCGCAGGCCTGGGAAGTGCGGCCGGGAGCCCTCACGGTCGTGGACAAGAACGGCGCGCTCGACAACACGTCGTCCTATATCGGGCTCGCGCCGGAACGTCAGCTCGGCATGGTCATCATGACCAACCGGGGTGACCAGTACGTCGCCAAAGCCGGTCGCCGCACGCTCCTGCGCCTCGGACTACCCGAGGACGTCGCACTCAAGGAGCTCCGGGAGCTGGAGCGGCGGGACGAGTAGCGCCGGTCGCATTGTCCCGCCGGGGCTCAGCGTCGCTTGCCCGGCCCGGCCACTTTGTCCGTCGGACGGGTCGTTGCTTCGGCGATGGCAACGCCGAACGACTTCGCCACGCAAGCGTAGCCCCAGTCGTTCATGTGCAGTCCGTCCCAGGTCATGAAGGTCTCGAAGGGGAGACCGTCGACCTCGTGCCAATGGCGCATCATGTCGTATCGGCGCAGCAGGCCGACCTTGTTGACCTTCGCGGCCCGGATGATATGCGCGAGGATCGCCTCGCGGCCGGGTTTTGCCAGCACGCGCGGGGAGTATTGCAAATCCATCAGCACCACGTCGGCGCCGATCGTCTTCAAGCGGGCGATCCCGGCAGCGATCAAGCCGTGCGGATCGAGCGGCCGATCGTACATCAACGCGTTGGTCCCGAATTGCCAGATCACCAATTGCGGCCGCTCCGCGATCACCGCAGTCTCGAACCGCGCCACCATGTTGGGAATCTCTTCGCTGTTAACGCCGCGATTGACGACGCTCAGCGCATGCCCGGGGAAGTGCTGGTGGAGCTCGGCCTCGAGCTGACTGGGGTAGGAACCAGCCGGCGAGCTCGCGCCGAACCCAGCCGTGGAGGATGAGCCGATCGCCACGATCTTGATCGGCATCCCGGCCGAGAGCCGATGCGAGAGATTGGTCAACGGCCGATCGAAGCGGGCGATGTCGGTCTGCACGTTGCATATCGCCGGGGCCGCCTCGGTCGTGGGCGCCTGATCTTGCGCCTCCGCAGGACCGCAGACGACCGCTATCGCGACGGCCGATGACAGCGCGGCACAACGAAGCAAGCTTTCAATTGCCATGGAAGGTGTGCCCTGCTCGCTGTCTAGCTCGCTTTTCGCCTTCGCGGACGAGTGGTTTCCCCTATTGGGTTCCAGTCTATCGCCGGATTGCCCCAGGGGGAGCTTGCCCTATCGCCAGGCACTCTGGCAATCACACCACTGTACGCGAGCAGGCAATGCCACCTGCGGCCACCGCCCCCACGACTAGGGCACGATGATCGATTGGCTCAACGCCTGGCCGGCGGAACAGCCGCCGTCTCGGTGGGACGGGTTGCCGCGTCGGCGATTGCCACCCCCAGCGACGTCGCGAGGCAAGCATAGCCCCAGTCGTTCATATGCAGCCCATCCCCCGTCACAAAGGTCTCGAACGGCAGATGCTCGCTCTCGTGCCATTGGCGCATCATGTCGTAGCGACGCAGCAATCCGACTTTCTGCTCCTTTGCGGTCTCGGCGATCTGCGCCACGACCAGGTCGCGGTCGGCCTTTGCCAGCACGCGGGGAGCGTATTGCGGATCCATCAGGACGACATCCATGCGCCTCGACTTGAGCCGCGCAATCCCTTCCTGCAGGACCCGGGCGCGCAGATCGAGCGGACGGTCGCGCAGCAATGAGTTGGTGCCGACCTGCCAAATCACCAGATGCGGATTTTCCGCGATCACGCCGGTCTCAAAGCGCGCTAGCATGTCGGCGGCTTCCTCGCCGTTGACGCCTCGATTGACGACCGTGAGCGGATGATCGGGGAAATGCCGACGCAGCTCGGCCTCGAGCCGGCTCGGATAGGAACCCGCCGGCGAGCTAGCGCCGGCCCCCGCCGTCGATGAGGAGCCGATCGCGACGATCTTGATCGGCAGACCGCCGGAGAGGCGGAGCGAGACCCGGGAAAGCCCCTGGTCGAAACGAGCGATATCCCCCTGCACGGCGCATTTGGGAGGTCCGGCGGAGGCCGATCGAACGCGATCCTGTGCCAACAGCGGACTGCAAGCGACGACCACCGCTACCGCGACTGCCGAGAGCATCGCGGCGCATCGAAGACCATGATTGTGTGTCATGAAGGAGGTGCTGCCCTGTTCGTTCAATCCCCGTAGTTCATTTTTTTGACGGTTATTGTCCCGCCTGTAGCCGGCCCGCATTGATCACCAACGCGGCGATCGCCCGGGCAATGCAGTCGTGGACGCGCTGAGCCAGCACATTGTCTTTGCCGGCCGCGTAGAGATCGAAGGCGCCCGTCTCCGACCAATGCCGCATGATGCCGAGCCGATCGAACAGCGGCGTGTCATAATGCTGCGCGACCACCCGCATGACGTCCGCATAGGGGCCCACCGCGATCATGGTCTCGGTCCGCGGGCTGAATTGCATGTTCATCAGGATGACGTCCGCGCCACCCTTGTGCAGCCGATCCACGCCTTCTTCGAGCGCGAGCTTGAACGTGTCCGGATCGACCCTCCGGATTGCATCAATAGTCCCAGTCTGCCAGATGACCAAGTTGGGTTTCTCGTCGACCACCAACTTATCCATACCTTTGGCGAGATCCTCGGCATTTAGCCGGGTGCGCAGCAGCGTGACGACCTTGACCGCCACGCCCGACAGGCGCTGACCGAGCACCGCCTCAAGCCTTGCCGGATAAGCCGACGGCGGTCCGTCGGGGCCCGCCAGCGCCGAGGAGCCGGTGCCGACCACCGCGATGCGCAGCCGCTTCTCGGCCACGACCGCGCCAAACACGCGCTTGAGCTGGCTGTCGCCGAACAACAAATAGTCAGGCACGCCACAGCGCGGTCGCTCCGCAGCCGAGGCGCTATCAGCAAACACAAGTGCGGCCAGCGCCGCTGCAAACAAAACCCTCATGCCTCGCCTCCCGCGAGGTCAGCATCAGCCGACTTTGGGCGCGTTGTCGAGCCGCGCCCTTCGACGGCCTTATACCACATAAGAAGTGCCGCCGTCCCAATCATTACTATAATACCTAAAACACTGATAAGGATCTGCATCCAGATCGCTCCCGACACTTCAACCATCGCAAAATGGCCCGCAAAGGCCAAAAAAACGCCCAAGCAGAAGACTTCCAGGGAGTGCTGGCCACACAGGATGGCCGGATAGAGCGCCCAGGAGTTCAAGAGCGGCCAAGTGCGGGGCACGAACCGCACCGTCACCGCCGCGAGAGCCAAGAAATGGGCAAAGCGCAAGACATCAAGATTGGTCTTGTCGATCGGATAGATCAGATCATCAAGCCAGACCGGCAGATGAACGAGACGGCTGAAGCCCGGCAGGTACCAGGTCAAGGCAATGACGATCCCGAACGCGATGTAGGCGAGCGCGACGGCCGTGGTCACGCGCGAGCGCAAGGCCGGGCCGAGCCGCGCGGCGCCGCCAAGCGCGCACCACGCTCCGAACACGAACAACAATTGCCACGCGAACGGGTTGAAGTACCAAACGCCCGACGGATAGGCGGGCAGATTGACATTGAACCACCAGGCCAGCACATAGGTCGCCGCCGACGCGGCCAGCGCCAGCGTGGGAGCCCGTTGCAGCAGCCAGAGGATCGGCGGAAACAGGATCAGCAGGACAATATAAAGCGGCAACACGTCCATGTTGGCCGGCTTGAACTTGAGCAACAGCGCTTGAACGATGGTCTGGTCGGGCTGTTTGAGGAAATCGAGGATGTTCATTTCCTCGGCGTACAGCGGGTTCTCGAAGCTCGTCGCCACATAGGAAATCTCGGCCATGTAAATGGCGAACAGGAAGATGTGAGCGACGTAGATCTGCCAGGCCCGCTTGAGGATGCGGGCGCCCGAGACGACGAACCCGCGCTCGTTCATCGCCCGGCCGTAGACGAAGGCGGCCGTGTAGCCGGAAATGAATATGAAGATTTCAGTGGCGTCGCTGAAACCGTAGTTCCGGATCGTGATCCAGCTCACCACGTTCGAAGGAATGTGGTCGAGGAAGATCAGCCAAAGCGCCAGCCCGCGGAACAGATCGAGCCGCAGATCGCGTCCGGTCGTCGTCGTCACCACGGGGGAATGCATTGACAGGCGATCTCTCGCACGTTTGGTGGATTTGAAGCTCCCGCTCTCTTGGCGGCCAAGCCCATCGGAAAGCTTCAAATTCAAGATCCGCGCCAGCACCCTTGGGTTGCCAGTGGACCCTTGATGTCGACGTTCGCCTCGCACCGCGCCGAGGCGTATGACAACGATCGGAGCCGCGGCCCGGGGGCGAGTCTACCGGATAATACTGTAAATGCGGCAATTCCAGAACTCACGATGTCGCGGCGGCGCCAGATGCAAGGCGATTGCAACTGGCTGCAGGAGGCTGTTCACTGCGGCTGGACTGCGCGATAGCTTGCACAATTGAGGCCCAGGCTTCCCAAGGCTTGATGATGACTGCTTCCAAACCATCCTACTGCACGGTCACCCGGCAGATCGAGGTCAAGGCGTCGCCGACGTTCCTGCCGGACCGCTCGTCGCCGGAGAACGGTTATTTCTTTTGGGCCTATACCATCACCCTCACCAACCTCGGTCACGAAACGGTCCAGCTCAAGACCCGCCATTGGCGCATCACCGACGCCAATGGCCGCCTGCAGGAAGTCCGCGGCGCCGGCGTCGTGGGCGAGCAGCCGGTGCTCAAGCCCGGTCAGAACTACGAGTACACAAGCGGCGTCCCCTTGCCCACACCGTCCGGCTTCATGGTGGGCAGCTATGGCATGGTCACCGAAACGGGCGAGCCGTTCGACATCGACATCCCGGCCTTCTCGCTCGACCTCCCGCAACAGGGCCGCACCATCAATTGAAGCCCGCGCTATATTAGCGCCGTCAGGATTCCCGGCCATGGGCATGCTCGCCCGCGCGCCCCTCGGCATCATTGCTTGCGACGTCTTGACTGCTTGCGACGTCTTGCGGCTTGAACACGTAAGTCGCACTGCAGAACTCGCAGGTGACGGTGATGACTCCGTTCTCGACCATGTGGTCGCGATCGTCCTGCGAAAAATTTCCGAGCATGGTGGCGACGCCTGCGCGCGAGCATGAGCACTCGGCGGCGAGGTTCCGGCTGCGAAACACCCGCACGCCGCGTTGGTGGAACAGCCGATAGAGCAGCCGTTCGGATGAGACCGTGGGATCGATCAGCTCGTCGTCCTGCACGGTCGAAACCAGCGAGCGGCCTTCGCGCCAGGCGTCGTCTTCGGGCAGGCTGTGCGGCTCGATGCCCTCGGGCGCGTCGCCTGGGTCGAAGTCCGCCTGCTGGGCGCGCTTGGGATCCCGAGGCAGAAACTGCAGCACGACGCCGCCGGCACGCCAATGCTGGCTTGTTCCCTCAGCGCCTACGATGATCTCTTCGCCGACCGCGATCCGCACCCGGGTCGGGATTTGTTCCGAGCGCAGGAAGTATTCATGCGCGGCATGCTCGAGATCCTTGCCCTCGAGCGCGACCAAGCCCTGGTAGCGGCTCATGTCAGGACCTTGGTCGATGGTCATGGCGAGGTGTCCGCGACCAAGAAGCGCTCCAGGCGCATCGTCTTTGGCCGCCATCGCGGCGGCAACCCGCTCCTTGTCGAAACGCGCGCAGCCGCGCACGCTTCCGGGCGTGCGGAAATCCACCACCAGCATCCGCACCGGTCCGTCGGTCTGGGTCTGCAGGATGAAACGTCCTTCGAACTTGAGCACGGAACCGAGCATCACGGCGAGCACGATCGCCTCGCCCAGGAGCCGCGCGACCGGGGTCGGATAGGCGTGGCTGCGCAGGATCGTATCAACAAGCGGCCCGAGCCTTACGACGCGGCCGCGCAGGTCGAGCGCGTCGACCGCGAACGGCAGGATCGTGTCATCGACCGAGGTCGCTGCGGGTTCGCGAACGGGAATACCGGTATCAGGGTCAGACATTGGCTCTATATGGACTTTGCCTCGGCCATTTGCGAGCGGCCGGTGCCGGGGGCCGCAAGAATTGGAAGAATCTGTCCCCAATTTCGCTCTAACGGGCAAGGCACCAGGCCAGAATACCCTTCTGAGCATGCAGCCGGTTCTCCGCCTCGTCGAAGACCACCGATTGCGGTCCGTCGATCACGTCGGCTGTGACCTCCTCACCGCGATGGGCCGGCAGGCAGTGCATGAAGATGGCCTCGGGCTTGGCGCGCGCCATCAGCCGGGAGTTGACCTGGTAGCGCTTGAGCAGATTATGGCGGCGCGCACCGTCCCGGTCTCCCATCGACACCCAGGTGTCGGTGACCACGCAATCGGCGCCCTTGACCGCCTCCTCGGGGTCCGAGACGACCCGGATGTCGGCGGGCGACGCCTTGATCCAGTCCATCAGCCATTTCTTCGGCTTGAGCTCGGGCGGCGAGGCAACGCGCAGCCGAAACTCGAAGCGATCAGCGGCATGCACCCACGACGCCAACACGTTGTTGGCATCACCCGACCAGGCGACCGTCTTGCCGCGGATCGACCCGCGGTGCTCCTCGAACGTCATCACGTCGGCCAGCACCTGACAGGGATGCGAGCGATGGGTCAGGCCGTTGATCACTGGCACCGTCGCGTGCCGTGCCAGTTCCAGCAGGGTCTCGTGCGCGAGCGTGCGGATCATGATGCCATCGACGTAGCGGGAGAGCACGCGCGCCGTGTCCGCGATCGTCTCACCGCGCCCGAGCTGCATTTCCTGACCGGTCAGCGTGATCGACTCCCCGCCAAGCTGGCGCATGGCGACATCGAAGGAGACGCGCGTGCGGGTCGACGGCCGATCGAAGATCATGGCGAGCGTCTTGCCCTTGAGCGGCGCCTTTCCGGGCTGGCCATCGCGCTTGAGGCGCTCTTTCATGGCGCGGCTTGTCTCGATCATGCCGCGCAAGTCCTTCGAGCGGATGTCGCCGAGATCGAGGAAGTGACGGATACTGGCGGTGCTCATCCGGCAGTTCCCCGCTGGCGCGTAGTCCGCTCCGAGAGCCGGGTGCAGGCGCGCTCCAGCCGCCGCACAGCCTCGGCGATCTCGGCCTCGGACACGATCAACGGCGGCAGCAGCCGCACGACGTTGTCGCCCGCCGCGACGGTGATCAGCTTCTCGGCGCGCAGCTCGTCGACGAGCTCTCCGTTCGGCACGACCGCACGCAAGCCGACCAGGAGCCCCTCCCCGCGCACTTCGGCAATCACCGACGGAAAGCGATCCTTGATCTCGGCCAGCTTCTGCTTGAGCACCAGCCCACAGCGGCGCACGTGGTCGAGGAAGCCGTCCGCAAGGACGACATCGAGCACCGCGTGGGCCGCCGCCATCGCCAACGGGTTGCCCCCGAAGGTCGAGCCGTGACTACCCGCGGTCATTCCCTTGCCGGCCGCCGCCGTCGCAAGGCAGGCGCCGAGCGGGAAGCCGCCGCCCAACGCCTTGGCCAGCGCCATGATATCCGGAACGACGCCGGTACGCTGATAGGCGAACAGCTCGCCGGTGCGGCCGACACCGGTCTGCACCTCGTCAAAGATCAAAAGGAGTCCGCGCTCGTCGCACAGCGAGCGCAGCGCCCGCAGGAACTCGTGCGGTACCACGCGGACCCCACCCTCGCCCATGATGGGCTCGATCAGGATCGCCGCGCTTGCCGGGCCGATCGCACGCTTGGTCGCCTCAAGATCGCCGAACGGCATCTGGTCGAAGCCATCGACCACCGGCCCGAAGCCGTCGAGATATTTTTTCTGACCGCCGGCCGCCAACGTCGCGAGGGTGCGGCCGTGGAAGGCGCCTTCGAAGGTGATGATGCGGAAACGCTCCGGCTGTCCGTTCGCCGCATGGCACTTGCGCGCGGTCTTGATCGCGCACTCCATGGCCTCCGCGCCGGAATTGCAGAAGAAGACAAGGTCGGCGAAGCTCGCCTCGCACAGCCGCGCCGCCAGCCGCTCCGCCTCCGGGATGCGATAGAGATTAGAGACATGGATCAGCTTCTGGGCCTGCTCGCTGATGGCAGCCACAAGCTGCGGGTGACCGTGCCCGAGCGCGTTAACCGCCACGCCGGAGGTAAAGTCGAGGTAGCGGTCGCCATTGGTGGCCGTGAGCCAAACACCCTCGCCCCGCTCGAAAGCGAGTTCGACCCGCGCATAGGTCGGCAGCAGGTGTGATGTCGAAGGTGCGTTCATCGCATTTCTAACTTGCCCGAGACGAACTTGCCCGAAACGAAATGTGCCGCCTCTCCGGGCGGCACAGTGACATATTGTATTGCTGCGCGAACCGCTGTCAACACGGTCTCGGCTGCTATGTATCACGAACTTCGGAAGCGGGGCACCAGTCTCGGCGCAGTGTGGCGGTCACGACACGGCAACACCGCCACCGACAGTGTCGGCGACGCGCAATCGGGGAAATGTGTGGACGACAACCGCCGCGCGGCTGGAAGGTGTGGACGCGCGAGAGCGCGAGTCTTGCGCCTGACTCTCGCCGTATTGTAGCCTTCCGATCGTTGAGACACGACATTTCGTGCGGCGGATCGGTCTCTAGAGCCCCTAGAGTCAATCGTCAGTGGGGAGTTGGCGTCGGGCAATCTCATCGTTGCCCAGACTTGGCGCTGGATTCTGCGACGATCGTGCCGTCCCCGCACCTTCTGGGACCTGGAAGCATGGGCTGGACTGACGAACGCGTCGAGCTGTTGAAGAAGTTGTGGGCCGACGGGCTCTCGGCGAGTCAAATCGCCGCAGAGCTCGGCGGCATCACGCGCAACGCCGTGATCGGCAAGGTCCATCGGCTTGGTCTGTCGGGCCGCGCGAAGTCGCCATCCTCGGCGGCGCCGCGCCCGCGCAAGCCGCGCACGCATTCGCATATGCTGCGCGTCCCGCGTCCGGCGATGCGCGGCAACACCGCTCTGGCGCACGCCTTCGAATACGACGTGGAGCCCGAGCCGGAAGTGCTCGATAACATCATCCCGATCGGACAGCGGCGCACGCTGCTCGAGCTCAACGAGATGACCTGCCGCTGGCCGATCGGCGACCCCGGCAGCGCTGACTTTTTCTTCTGCGGCGGTCAGACTGTGACGAGCCTGCCATATTGCGCCTATCACTCGCGCGTCGCCTATCAGCCGCCGAACCTGCGCCGCGACCGGCGGCCGCAGCGGTGATCGATCCAACCGAACTGAATCAGGCGGTTTTCCCGAAGCGGTCATCCAGCGCATAGCCCGAGCCGCGCACGGTGCGGATGGGATCGGCCTCATCGCCACGGTTGAGCGCCTTGCGCAGGCGCCCGACATGCACATCGACCGTGCGCTCATCGATATAGATGTCGGAGCCCCAGACGCCGTCGAGCAGTTGCTCGCGCGAGAACACGCGGCCCGGCCGCTCCATGAGAAATTCCAGAAGGCGGTATTCGGTCGGCCCGAGATCGATCGGACGCCCCCCACGCGTGACCCGCTTCTTCTCCCGGTCGATCGCGATATCGCCGAAGCCGAGCACGTCGGCGACACGTTCCGGAGAGGCACGGCGCAACAGCGCCGAGACCCGGGCGAGCAGCTCCGGAACGGAGAACGGTTTGACGACATAATCGTCCGCGCCGGTCGACAGGCCGCGGACGCGCTCGCTCTCCTCGCCCCGCGCGGTCAGCATGACGATCGGCAGCTGCCGGGTTTCGGGCCGCGAGCGCAGCCGCCGGCAGAGCTCGATGCCGGACACGCCCGGCAGCATCCAGTCGAGGATGACGAGATCGGGCACGGCCTCCCGCAAGCGCAGGTCGGCTTCGTCGCCGCGCGGTACGCTTTCGACGTCGTAGCCAGCGGCCTCCAGGTTGTAGCGCAGCAGCAGCGTGAGCGCTTCTTCGTCCTCGACGATCAGAATGCGTGGATTCATATAGTCGTAGCCTCGGCTCAATTATCCGACGCCAGCGCGGCGGCCAGTGTAGTCGTGTCACCCTTCGGCCGCTGCTCGGCGATCGGCCGGCCCTCGATCATGTAGTGGACGGTCTCCGCAATGTTGGTCGCGTGATCCCCCATCCGCTCGATGTTCTTGGCGCAGAACATCAGGTGGATGCAGAACGTGATATTGCGGGGATCCTCCATCATGTAGGTCAACAGCTCGCGGAACAGCGAGGTGCACATCGCGTCGATCTCCTCGTCGCCCTTCCAGACCGCGAGCGCCTTGTCGACATCGTGCCCGACGTAGCTATCCAGCACCTCCTTGAGCTGGCCGAGCACCATGGCGGCCATGTGCTCGACGCCGCGGATGAGCTTCTGCGGATGGAAATCGCCGCTGATCGCCGTCACCCGCTTGCCGATGTTCTTGGCCAAATCGCCGACGCGCTCGAGGTCGTTGGCGATGCGAAGCGCTCCCACGACCTCCCGCAGGTCCACCGCCATCGGCTGCCGGCGCGCGATCGTCAGCACCGCCTTCTCCTCGATCTCGCGCTGGAGTGCATCGATCGCCGGGTCGAGCGCGACCGCGCGCCGGGCGCGCTCGGCATCGCGCTTGGCCAGCGCGTCGACTGCATCCGCGACCTGCTTCTCGGCAAGGCCGCCCATTTCCGCCACCAAGCGGGCAATGTCCTGCAGATCGACATCGAAGGCCTTGGCGGTGTGCTCGCCCATCGTGACTGTCATTGGTGTCATCCCTTATCGATCAACCGAAGCGACCGGTGACGTAGTCCTGCGTGCGCCGGTCGCGCGGCGCCGTGAACACCTTGCTGGTCGTATCGAACTCCGCCAGCTCACCCAGGTACATGAACGCCGTGAAGTCGGAGACGCGGGCGGCCTGCTGCATGTTGTGGGTCACGATCACGATCGTATAGTCCGCCTTGAGCTCGTCAATCAGCTCCTCGATCTTGGCGGTCGAGATCGGATCGAGCGCCGAGCAGGGCTCGTCAAGCAGGATCACCTCGGGCTTCACCGCCACCGTGCGCGCGATGCACAGGCGCTGCTGCTGGCCGCCCGACAGGCTCAGTCCATTGACCGCGAGCTTGTCCTTGACCTCGTCCCACAAAGCGGCGCGACGCAGCGACATCTCAACCCGGCTTTCGAGCTCCGACTTTGGCAGCTTCTCGTACAGGCGAATACCGAAGGCGATGTTCTCGAAGATCGACATCGGGAACGGGGTCGGCTTCTGGAACACCATGCCGATGCGGGCGCGCAGCAGGTTGAGGTCCTGACTGGGCGACAGAATATCCTCGCCGTCGAACAGCACCTGACCCTGCGCGCGCTGATGCGGATAGAGATCATACATCCGGTTGAGGACGCGCAGCAGCGTCGATTTCCCGCAGCCGGAGGGGCCGATGAAGGCCGTCACCTTGTTCTCGTAGAGCGGCAGCGTAATCGACTTGAGGGCCCGACTGTCGCCGTAAAAGAAATCGAGGCCGCGGATGGACACCTTCTCCGCCAGGTCGGCGTGATCGACCGGGCTGTGGACGACGGCAGGCGTGGCGACGTTAGGTGCGGCAACGGATGCAACGGTCATGGCTACTTTCTCGCGGCGAGCGCCCGCGCGATAATCGAGAGCGCGAGCACCGCAATGGTGATGATCAGGGCGCCGGTCCAGGCGAGCTGCTGCCAATCCTTGTAGGGCGACAGCGCGAACTGGAAGATGACGACCGGCAGGCTCGCCATCGGGGCGTTAAGGTTGGTGCTCCAGAACTGGTTGTTGAGCGCGGTGAACAGGAGCGGAGCGGTCTCGCCCGAGATGCGCGCGATGGCAAGGAGGACGCCGGTGATCATGCCGGCCTTCGCCGCCCGGTAGCACATCCGCGCGATGATATAGGCGCGCGGCATGCCGAGCGCGGACGCCGCCTCGCGCAACTGGTTGGGCACCAGCGTGAGCATGTCCTCGGTGGTGCGCACCACCACCGGCAACACAATGACGGCAAGCGCGACGCCACCCGCCAGGCCGGAGAAGTGGCCCATCGGGGCGACCATGACCTCGTAGATGAACAGGCCGATCACGATCGAGGGGGCGCTGAGCAGGATGTCGTTGATGAAGCGAACGACCGAGGACAGTCGGTCATAGCGGCCGTATTCGGCCATGTAGGTGCCGGCGAGAATTCCGACCGGGGTGCCGATGGCAACCGCCAGCGCCGTCAGGATCAGGCTGCCGATGATCGGGTTGAGCAGGCCGCCGGCCGCGCCCGGCGGCGGCGTCATCTCGGTGAAGACTGAGAGCGAAAGCCCGGAGAATCCCTGCCATAGCAGGACCCCGAGGATGGCCACCAGCCAGCCAAGCCCGATCGCGGTCGCGATCAGCGACAAGCTCATCGCGATGGCGTTACGGCGGCGGCGAGAGGCGTAGAGCGATGCCATTGGGAGCGATGCCATGGGGTCAGCCAATCCTTCGCTCGATACGGGCCAGCATGTAGCGCGCCGTCGAGAGCACAATGAAGGTGATGACGAAGAGGATCAGGCCCAACGCAATGAGCGAAGACGTATAGAGATCGCCGACCGCTTCGGTGAACTCGTTGGCGATGGTGGCCGAGATGGTGGTGCCGGGCGCCAGGATCGAGGTCGAGATCTTGTGCGCGTTGCCGATCACGAAGGTCACCGCCATGGTCTCGCCCAGCGCGCGGCCGAGTCCGAGCATGACGCCGCCGATGACGCCCACGCGCGCATAGGGCAGCACCACATAGCGCACGACCTCCCAGGTCGTGCAGCCGATGCCGTAGGCCGCCTCCTTGAGCACCGGCGGCACCGCCTCGAACACATCGCGCGAGATCGAGGTGATGAACGGCAGCACCATGATGGCGAGGACGAGGCCCGCCGTCAGAATCCCAATCCCGTAGGGCGGCCCCTCGAACAGCGCCGATAGGACCGGCACGTTGCCGAAGGTCGCGATCAGGAACGGCTGCAGCGTGTCCTGCAGAAACGGCGCGAACACGAACAGGCCCCAGATGCCGTAGATGATGCTGGGAATCCCGGCGAGCAGCTCGATCGCGATGCCGATCGGCCGCCGGATCCATTTGGGACATAGCTCGGTGAGGAAGACCGCGATCATGAGCCCGACCGGCACCGCGATCAGCATGGCGATGAACGACGTGACCAGCGTGCCGTAGATCGGCGCCAACGCGCCGAACTTCTCGGTCACCGGGTTCCAGCGCTGCTCGGTCAGAAAGCTAAAGCCAAAGGCCTGCAGCGCCGGGAGCGAGCCGATGAAGAGCGACAGGATGACGCCGCCCAGGATGACCAGCACGCTGATCGCCGCGGCGCGCGTGAGCAATCGGAACGCGGTATCCCAGGCGCGCACCCGGTCGAGCGCTTTGGCGCGCGATTCCCGCTCACCGACCCTGACGGCACCGGCCTGCAACGCGACATCGACCACAGGCTGCCTCCTGGCTGGGTCCATACAAGGGCTCTCCTGACATAGATCCGGATGACAGAGATCCGGGAGAGCCCAATCAAGCGGTCTAGCGTGCCTGGCACAAGCCGCAAGTGATCCCTCCCCCAAAGTCATGGGGGAGGGATCAAGCGACCGGCGGTTAGTTGGACGCCGCGAAGACCGGCTGGCCTTTCTCGTCCTTGATCTCCTGCCAGCTCTTCTGGATCAAGCCGACAATCTTGCCGGGCATCGGCACGTAGTCGAGCTCCTCGGCCATCTTGCCGCCCTTGGCATAGGCCCAGGTGAAGAACTTGAGCGCCTCAGCCGATTCAGCGGCCTTCTGCGCCTTCTTGTGCATGAGGATGAAGGTAGCGCCCGCGATCGGCCACGAGCCGGCACCCGCCTGATCGGTCAGGATCACGCCGAAGCCGGCTGTGCCTTCCCAGTTGGCATTCGCCGCGGCGGCCGAGAACGCTTCCGCGGTCGGATCGACCACCTTGCCATCCTTGTTCGCCATCTTGGCATGGCTGAGCTTGTTCTGCTTGGCGTAGGCGTATTCCACATAGCCGACCGAGCCCTTGGTCTGGCCGACGTTGTTGGCAACGCCTTCGTTGCCCTTGGCGCCGATGCCGACCGGCCACTCGACCGCGGTGTTGGCGCCGACCTTGCTCTTCCAATCGGCGTTGACCTTGGAGAGATAGTCGGTGAACAGGAACGTCGTGCCCGAGCCGTCCGAGCGGTGGACGACGACGATCGGCTGCGACGGGAGCTTCACATTCGCATTGAGCTTCACGATGGCGGGATCGTTCCAGGTCTTGATCTGGCCGAGGAAGATCCGAGCGAGCGTCGGGCCATCGAGCGAGAGCTCACCGGGCTTGATACCTTCGACGTTGATGACCGGCACCACGCCGCCCATCACGGTTGGGAACTGGGCAAGGCCATCCTTGTCGAGCTCGGCTCCCTTGAGCGGCATGTCGCTGGCGCCGAACGTCACGGTCTTGGCCTGGATCTGCTTGATACCGCCGCCGGAGCCGATCGACTGGTAGTTCAGTCCGGAGCCGGTCTCTTTCTTGTAGGCGTCCGCCCACTTGGCATAGATCGGATACGGGAAGGTCGCGCCGGCACCGGAAATGTCGATGGCGGACGCCTGTGTCAGGCCCGCCGTCGCCATGACGCTGGCGGCCGCGAGGGTGGGTAGCAATCTCATGCCTCTCTCCTGTTGCATGAGCCTAAAGCGAATACCGGCGCGGGTCGTTGATCCCACGACGGCAAACCTCGGGCTCTTGTTAAGGTTGGTTACTGGCGCGCTCGGCGCGCCACCGGCTAGGCCCGTCCGATCGACGATCCATCCGGCTGGCGGTATCCCTACGCGTCTCATGTCATCGTTCTATGATCGCTCGATGACAGTTAGATGACAGACTAAGATATTATTATATTTGACTATTTTTGATTTTGGCGATGTCGCCGGCAAGCCGCGCAACAATGCCGAGCCCCAAAGCCCAAGCGTCAAGAAGCGGCTTCAGCGCCGCGACGGCGGCGCCGGCAGGTGCACCGTAAACGTCGCGCCCTGCCCCAGCACGCTTTCGATGGTCAGTCGGCCGCCGTGGCGGTTGGCGATGTGCTTGACCAGCGCCAGGCCGAGGCCGGTGCCGCCCTGGGCCCTGCTCTCGGTCACGTCGACGCGATAAAACCGCTCGGTCAGCCGCGGCAGGTGGTCAGGTGCGATGCCGGGGCCATAGTCACGCACGTCGACGCTGACCTCGCGCGCGGCCGGCGGCCCATCCGCGAGCGACAGCGTGATGTCGACGCGCTTGCCGGACGCCGCATATTTCAGCGCGTTCTCGACCAGGTTCTCGAACAGGCGCAACAACTCGTCGCGGTCGCCGCGCACGATCACCCGGTCGGCCGGCACGCTCAGCCGCACCTCCACCTCGCGGTCGCGGGCCAGCGTCTGCAGCCCGTCGATGACCTGGCGGACGATGGCAACGAGGTCGACCTCAGCATCAGGACGACGATGCTCGTTGAGCTCGATGCGCGAAAGCGAAAGGAGGTCGCCGATCAGGCGGGCCATGCGGTCGGCCTGCGCTTCCATGATCCCGAGAAAGCGGTCGCGGGCGGCGACATCGTTGCGCGCGGGCCCACGCAGGGTGTCGATGAAGCCCGAGAGCGCAGCCAGCGGCGTGCGCAACTCGTGGCTTGCATTGGCGACGAAATCGGCGCGCATCTCCTCGACGCGGCGCAGCGGCGT
>Ga0209683_10000164_pt1 | contig 25939 bp, 21 predicted proteins | sample DOMMetBare2Fresh_FD_187474 | JGI IMG/M metagenome (GOLD analysis project Ga0209683, IMG submission 187474) | Wetland sediment microbial communities from St. Louis River estuary, USA, under dissolved organic matter induced mercury methylation -... | ecosystem: Environmental > Aquatic >... | reverse complement strand
GCCGCGCTCTCCCGCGCCGTATTGCACGGTCTTCACCTGCATGTCGTACCAGTTTTCCCAGAACGTGCAGAGAATGCCGCCATGGTGGGTCATGTCGCGGTACCAGTCGGCGGCGCCCTCCCAGATGCACATGGCGGCGAGATGCGGGGGCTGCATCGTGGCGACGTGCCACTGGTTGATGCCGTAGTAGGAAATGCCGTTGAGGCCGACCTTGCCGTTCGACCAGGGCTGGACGCCGGCCCATTCGATGCAGTCGTGGAAGTCCTTGGTCTCGCGCGGCGAGAAATGATCGATGAAGCCAGGCGAGCAGCCGCAGCCGCGTGAATCCACCCGCACGCAGGCATAGTCGTGCGGCACCCACTTCTCCGGGTCGACCACTTCCCAGCTTTGATAGAGATTGCTCGAGCCGGCGGTGACGTCGGGATGCTGGCTTGCCATGCGCTCCCAGGCGCTCGGATAGCCGTCCTGGAACGCGAGCCCCTTGGCGTAGGGGCCGTAGCTCAGGATCACCGGATAGCGGCCGTCCTTGACCGGCCGGAACACGTCAGCCTTGAGCACAAGGCCGTCGTCCATCGCAATGTCGGCATCCCAGTCGATTCGCATCCCGTCGCGGGTCTCGCTGCGCGGTCTGGCGCTCATGGTCTCCCCCGGTCGATTTGTCATTCCGCCGTGATCCCGGCCGCCTTGACGATCTTGGCCCACTTGGCGAGGTCGTGCGCGATCAGGTCGCTCAGAACATTCGGCGTGCCGCCTGACGCGATCAATCCCTGCTTGCCGAGCTCCGACACCATTTTGGGCGAGTGCAGGAACGCGTTGAGCGCGGCGTTGTAGCGCGCCACGATATCGGCCGGCGTGCCGGCGGGCGCCAACAGGCCGAACCAGAGGTCGACCTCGAAGCCGGTCACGCCCTGCTCATCGAGCGTCGGCACGTCCGGCGCCGCGGATACGCGCTCGAGGCTCGCCACGCCCAGAAGCCTGATCTGCTTCTCGACCGCGTGCGGGAGCGCGACGTGGGTCGGGATGAACATGGCGCCGACATGGTTGCCGATCAGGTCGGACATCACATTCGACGTGCCCTTGTAGGGCACGTGCACCAGGTTGGTCCCGGTCGCCTGCTTGAACAGCTCCATGGCAAGGTGATGCGGCGTGGCGAAGCCGGGCGACCCGTAGTTGATCTCACCGGGCCGCGCCTTGGCGTATTGGATGAAAGCCTGTGCGCTGTCGGCCGGGATCGAGGGATGCACGGCGAGCACGATCGAGCCGGTGGCGAGCTTGATGACGGGCGTGAAACTGTTGACCGGATCGTAGGGAACGGTCTTGAACAGGCTCGGATTGACCACGAACACCTTGGCGATCATCAACAGCGTGTTGCCGTCGGGCGCGGCGCGCGCCGCGAGGCCAGTCCCGATATTGCCGCTCGCCCCGGTCTTGTTGTCGATGACGACCGGCTGGCCCCATGTCTGCGACAACTCGTTGCCGAGCGCGCGGGCGAGGATGTCGATGCCGGTGCCGGGCGAATAGGGCACGATGATGGTGATCGGCCGCCCGGGCTGCTGGGCGAAGGCGCTGGACGCGAATACAAGCAGTCCCAATGCAAGGAAGGCGAGATGGCCAAGCTTGCGGCAGGCACGGTGAGCAGATCGTGCTGGCGCTCCCTCATCCTGAGGAGCCCGCCGTAAGGCGGGCGTCTCGAAGGAGGGGGCGGCCTCGTGCTTCGAGACGCCCACCTCGCCCTTCGGGCCAGGTGGGCTCCTCAGCATGAGGCCGATAGAGTCCGCCATGGCGACTGCGCTCCTTCTATGACGGATTGCTTCACCGCACCGGCGGCTTGGCGGCGAACTGCGAGCCGCGCACGCACATGCGCCCGCGCGAGTCCTGCCACAGCTTCTCGGTCGCATGCAGATGGCCGATGGCGCGCGCCACCGTGTTGAAATTGTAGGTCGCGAACCGCTCGGCGATGTCGGTGTAATAGAGAGGCTGCTTCTCGATCGCGGCCATGATCTCCTTCGCCAGTGCTGTCACCTCGGCCTCGTTGCCGGCGCGGCCGGCGTCGTCCTTCTTGCCCTTGGTGTATTCGTCGATCCTGGCGCGCTCCGCATAAGCGTAAGTAATGCGCTCGTAGTGCTCGCGCGGAATGCCCTCCGGAATGGTCGCGTCGATCCCGACCTTGGCGCCGGTCGGCACCACGCCGAAGCCCTGCGGCAGGCTCGGATCGAGCGGCTTCGCCCGCGCGTTGCTGACGATCATCACGTCCTTGTCGCCCTGCACGCGGGTGGCGATCGCCCACTCGACGTCGGTCGGATCGAAGATGTCGATGTCGTCATCGACCACCACCACGTGCTTGAGGTCCATGACCGAGAGCGCTGCGAGCAGCGCGTTCTTGGCTTCGCCCGGCTGCTTCTTGATCGAGATCACGGCATGCCAGAAGGCGCAGCCGCCGAGCGTGACGTTGATGTCCTTGACCTGCACTCCCGCGGTCTTGAGTGCGGTTCGGATCGCGGAATAGCGTGTGGGCGCCGCAAGCCAGGTGTTCTCCCAAGGCATGTGCAGGTTGTAGTAGATCGCGTCCTTGCGCATCGAGATCGCCTTGATGCGCACCAGCGGGTTCCAGTGCAGGCCGCCCATCAGCCGGGTGAACTCGCCGAAGCGGCCCTCCGGCCAGGTCCAGCCGGTGGGGAGGATTTCGGCTTCCAGCACGATCTCGGCGTCCGCGATGTAAGGCAGGTCGATGGTCTCACACGGCGCGAGCTCGACCGGCGCGCCGCGGATGCCGCCCGCGATCGCCATCTCATCGACGCCGAGCGGCGCCCGGTAGCCGGAGCCGGTAATCTCGATCGGGTGCGTCCCGATGCTGATCGAGATCGGCAGCGGCTCCTTGCGCTCGAAGGCGCGCTGCGCGAACAGGCGCATGTTGTTGGGCGTGACGATGTCGATGCCGGTGAGTGCCTTCTCTTTCACGATGAAGCGGTAGATGCCGCTGTTGATGCCGAGCTCCGGGTCGCGCGTGATCACGATGCCGGCCGTGATCATCGGCCCGCCGTCGTAGATCGACGACATCGGGATCGGCAGCTTGTAGAGGTCGACGTCGTCGCCGACCATGACCACCTCGCGGGTGGGCGAGGTCTTGACGTGCTTGGGCGGGATCGGCTTGGCGATCGCGGCCGTCAGCTTGTCCTCGATCTCCCGGTAGGTGTCGCAGCCGAGCGACATGATGGCGCGCTCGCGCGAGCGGATCAGGCCGGACACGACCGGCATGTCGTAGCCGATCACTTTGTGGAAATAGAGCGCCGTCTTGGCCTGGTCGACCAGCGTGGCGATATGCCGGATATCGACCGGCTGGTGCAGATCCACGAGCTCGCCGGCCTGGCGCAGGCGGTCGAGGAACTGGCGAAAATTCTCCTGCATCGACGATCTCCGGAAGGCGTGCGGCGAGGTTGTTGGATGGCTAAGCCTAAGCTACTTAGACGGGGAACGTCCGGCAATCCAGGCGAGGGTGGACAGTGAGCGGTAAAACGACCATGAGGGCGCTGGTTCTGCGCAAGCACGGGGGTCTCGACGATCTCGAAGTCGTCGACGACCACCCGATCCCGAAAGCCATCGAGGGGCATGTGGTGATCCGAGTGCGGGCATCCTCCTTCAACTACCACGACGTCTTTACCGTGCGCGGCATGCCGGGAATCAAGGTGCCGCTGCCGGTGATCATCGGCCTCGACATGGCGGGCGAGATCGCGGAGCTCGGCCCGGGCGTGGCCGGCTGGTCGGTGGGCGACCGGGTGCTGGTCAATCCGGTCAACAAGAAGAAGGGCCTGATGGGCGAGATGCTGGACGGCGGCATGGCGGAATACTGCCTGGTCACAGCGGACCAGCTGGTCGCGATGCCGGCGCATGTGACTTTCGAGCAGGCAGCGTCCCTGCCGGTCGCCTATGGCACCGCCCACCGGATGCTGATCACCCACAAGACCATCGAAAAGGGCGAGCGTGTCATCGTGCTCGGCGCCTCGGGCGGCGTCGGCACCGGCTGCGTGATCCTGGCCAAGCTCCTGGGCGCAGACGTCATCGCCTGTGCATCGAGCGACGAGAAGCTGCGCCGCCTGACGGAGATGGGCGCCGACGAGGTGATCGACTACACCAAGACCGACTGGTCAAAATGGGCGGTCGAAAAGTACGGCAAGCCGCAGCGCCGAACGTACGAGGGCGGCGTCGACGTCGTGATCAACTTCACCGGCGGGGACACCTGGCACCCGTCGCTGCGCTGCCTCAAGCGCGGCGGCAAGCTCCTGGTCTGCGGGGCGACCGCCGGCTACGACCCGAAGGAGGACCTGCGCTACGTATGGAGCTTCGAGCTCAAGATCATCGGCTCGAACAGCTTCTACGATGAGGACCTCAAGGGCCTGATGGACCTGATCGAGCAGGGCAGGATGAAGCCGGTGATCGACAAGGTGCTGCCGCTCGACCAGGCGCGCGAAGGCCTGCGGCTCATTCAGGACCGCGAGGTGATCGGCAAGGTGGTGGTGACGCCGTGAGATATCCTCCGTCATGCCCGGCCTTGTGCCGGGCATCCACGCCTTCCCTGCTGCATGCAAGACGTGGATGGCCGGGACGAGCCCGGCCATGACGAACGAAAGGCCGGAGCAAATCAAATGTCCGAAGAAATGACAGTCGAGCGCGTGCAGCAGCTCATCACGCGCGGGCCCTATCACCAGTGGCTCGGGCTCAAGGTGGTGGCGGTGCACGATGACGGCATCGAGCTCGCCGCGACCTGGCGTGAGGAGTGGGTGGTCAATCCAGACCGGCGCTACACCCACGGGGGCATTCTCGCCGCGCTCGTTGATCTCGCGGCTGACTGGGCGATGGTGAAAAAGACCGGCCGCGGCGTTCCGACCATCGACCTGCGCGTCGACTATCACGCCGCCGCCATGCCGGGCGACCTGACGGCACGCGGCAAGGTGGTGCGCATGGGCGGCCAGTTCTCGACCGCCGAGGCGCACGTCTTCGACAAGGACGGCAAGCTCCTGGCCAGCGGCCGCGGCACCTACTTCACCGCGCCGCCACCGCCGCCCAAAAGCTAAGCCACGAAGAGCTGACCGGCATTCATGGCGCGTTTCACCAATCTCGGCGACCTGATCGTCCGCGACCGCGATCTCGACAAGGTCGCGGTCATCGATCTCGGCGGCGAGCAGGTGCCGCGCGAATTCACCTATGCGCAGATCGATACGATCGCGAATGCGGTCGCGCGCGCGCTCCGCAAGCGCGGCCTCGCGCGCGGCGAGCGGGTTGCGATCCTCTCCGCCAACCGGGCCGAATATCTCGCGGCCTACTATGCCATCATGCGCGCGGGCCTCGTCGCGGTGCCGGTGAACTTCAAGTTCCCGCGCCAGACCATCCATTTCATCATCAAGGATGCGGGCGCGCGGCTTGTGTTCTGCGACCGCGCGCGCCGCGCCGACTGTCCGGACGGACTGCCGGTCGTCGCCTTCGGCGGCGAGGGCCCGGAGAGCTTCGACGCGTTCCTCGATCCGGGGCCGTTCGAGGCCGTGACACCGGCGCCGGACGAGCCCGGCATGTTCCTCTATACGTCCGGATCGACCGGCACGCCCAAGGGTGTCGTTCTGTCGCATCAGAGCCACATCTGGGTCGTGGAGGCGCGGCTTGCGCCCGGGCTCGATCGCCATCGCTATCTGATCGCGGCGCCGCTCTATCACATGAACGCGCTGGCGCTGAGCCTGCTCGCCTGCGCGGCGCATGCCACCAACGTGCTGCTGCCGCAGTTCACCGCGCGCGGCTATATCGAGGCGATCGAGCGCTACCGCACCACCTGGCTGACCGCGGTGCCGCCGATGATCGCCATGATGCTGCGCGAGAAGGATTTGCTCGCGCGCACCGACCTCACCAGCGTCGAGTTCATCCGCATGGGCTCGGCGCCGGTGAGCGCAAGCCTGATGGAGGCCATTCATCAGGCGCTGCCGCGCGCGGCGGTGACCAACGCATATGGCACGACCGAGGCCGGCCCGGTCGTGTTCGGGCCGCACCCGCAAGGGCTGCCGCAGCCCGAGATGTCGGTCGGCTATCCGCACCCCAAAGTGGCGCTGCGGCTCGTCGACGGCGACAACCGCAACGCCGATCAGGGCGTGCTCGAAATGAAATGCCCGGCGATGATGAACGGCTATCACAACCGCCCCGACGTGCGCCCGCCGTTCACCGATGACGGCTTCTACATCACCGGCGATGTGTTCCGGCGCGACCAGAGCGGATTTCATTATTTCGTTGGCCGCACCGACGACATGTTCGTGTCGGGCGGCGAGAACATCTATCCGGCCGATGTCGAGCGCATGCTGGAGCGCCATCCCGACATCGCGCAGGCCGCGGTGGTGCCGATCGATGACGAGATCAAGGGCCAGAAGCCGGTCGCGTTCGTGATCCGCAAGGCGGGCCGCATGCTGAGCGAGGACGACGTGAAGACGTTCGCGCTCGCCAATGCGCCCGCCTACCAGCACCCGCGCCATGTCTGGTTCGTCGACGAGCTGCCGCTCGCCTCGACCAACAAGGTCGACCGCGGCGCGCTGCATCGGGATGCGGAGGGGCGGCTCGCGGGTGGCAGGTGATATATGCCGCGAGGCAATCTCAGTGTCGTCCCCGCGAAGGCGCATAGGCGCTAAGATAGGCCCCTGTGTTCGGATGAAACAACCTCACTCCGTCTTCAATCCCGCCGCCTTCACCACCGGCGTCCAGCGCGCGACCTCTTCCTCTATGAAGGCGCGCACCTTGTCGGGACTGGAGTTGGTGATCGGCTCCAGGCCCTGGTCAACCAGGGCCTTCTGCATCGCCGGATCGTCCATTGTTTTCTGCGACGCCTGGTAGACCTGTTCGACGATCGCGCGCGGTGTGCGGGCGGGCAGGAACAGCCCGGTGAAGAGCTGCGCCACCATGCCGGGCAGGCCTTCTTCGACCGCGGTCGGAATGTCCGGCACGCCTTTGAGCCGCTCCGGTGATGTGACCGCCAGGATCCGGATCTTGCCGGTGCGGTGCAGCTCCAGCAGTTGTCCGGTGACGTTGATGGTCGCCATCGGGATCTGCCCGGCGACGAGATCGGCGATGCTCGGGCCGGCGCCGCGGTAGGGTACGTGGGTGATCTCGGGCGTGCCGATGATCTGCTTGAACAGCTCGCCCGCAAGCTGCGTCATCGTTCCGGCGCCGGCGGAGCCGTACGAGAGCCTGTTCGCGTTGGCCTTGGCGTAGGCGATGAATTCCTTCAGCGTCTTTGCCGGCACCGACGGATGGATCATGATGCCGTTGGCCGAGATGGCGAGGATCGATACCGGCGCGAAGTCCTTGACCGGATCGTACGGCACCTTCGGCATGATCGCCGGGTTGAGCACCATGACGCTGGTGTTGGCAAGCAGCGCCGTGTAGCCGTCGGGTTGCGCGCGCGCTACTTCGCCGGTCGCGATGGTGCCGCCGCCGCCGCCCTGGTTCTCGATCACGATCGTGCCGAGATGCGGCTTGACCCGCTCCGCCCATTGCCGGGCGACTGCGTCGACCACGCCGCCGGCCGAGAACGGCACCATCAGTCGGATCGGCCGCTCCGGATAGCGCGACTGCGCAAAGGCCGGCGATAGCGCCGTCGCCGACAGGGATGCGAGGCTCAGGGTCACCATTTCGCGTCGGTTCATGATATGGCTCACTCTTGGACTAGGCTCACGCTTTGAAACGTGGCGCTCTCGGCCTGCAGAATATGGCAATCGCACTGTATGCTGGAAGCCCAATTGCCGTGCAAATGAGCCATGCGGTTTACGGCCGCACGAGAAAGCCCTGCCATGACGACTGCCGATCAGGAAACGGGCGACTGCCAGCTTCCCCATGGCGAGGAGATTTTCCTCGATCACGTCGGACACTTCGTCGCCGACCGCGAGGCGGCGCGCCGCGCGCTCGCGCGCTGCGGCTTCGCGCCGACGCCGGTGTCGGTCCAGGTCAACCCGGACGGCACGCCGACCGGAACCGGCAATGTCTGCGCCATGCTTGCGCGCGGCTATGTCGAGGTGCTGTTCAAGACCGCCGCGACTCCGCTTGCGGCCGAGCTCGACCTCGCCATGGCGCGCTATCCGGGCGTTCATCTTGCGGCCTTCGCGGTTGCGGATGCGGCCAAGGCGCATGCGAGGCTCGGCGCCGCGGGCTTTGTGCTGCGGCCGCTCGTCAACATGCAGCGGCCGGTCGACACCGAAACTGGCCCCGCCACCGCCGCCTTCACGGTCGCGCGTGTCGAGCGCGGCGTCATGGCGGAAGGCCGCATCCAGATCCTGACCCATCATACCGAGGACGCGGTGTGGCAGAAGCGCTGGCTCGCGCATCCCAACGGCGCGCGCGGGCTGGCGAGCGTGGTGATCGCGGTTGCGGATGTGGAGGAGGCCGCGGCGCGGTTTGTGCGCTTCACCGGCCGCCGCGCGATCTCGACACGGTCGGGACAGACCATCGCGCTCGACCGCGGGCGCGTCGATCTTGTGTCGCGCGCGGCATTCGAAGCCGCGCTGCCGGAAATTGCGATCGCGAGCCTGCCGTTCATCGGCGCCTACGGCATCGTGGTGGCGTCGCTCGATGCGACCGCAACGCTGCTCGCTCGCGCCGGCCTGCGCACGCGGCGTGCCGGCGCTTGTGTGATCGCGGCGTTCCCTGAGGAATTGGGCCAGGGTGTTTGGCTGTTGGCGGAGCGTGGCGAGACATCGTTGTTCACCTAGGCCGGCCACATACTCTCGCATCCTCAGTGATCGATCAACGCGCGCATGCGCGCAACGGTCGCCTCGGGGCCGATGACGATGCGCCGCGCAATATCGCGTGGCAGCGGGGTTCGCGACGGCACCATGGAAATCTGGCCGAAGATGATGACGTCGAAATCGCCGGCGGCCGCCACTTGCTGGGCGATCAGCTGGTCGTGCGTGGCGGTGTCGCCGCTGGTGATGGCGTCGCGCGCGCCCTTGACCCAGAGCTCGGTGATCGCGCGCGTGACGCCGGCGCGTTTCACCGCGGCATCGAGCGTGCCACGCACCACCGGCATGGCGCGCTTGGCGGTGCAAACGAGCAGGATGCGTTCGCCGAGCGTCACCGCCTGCTCCATCATCGCCTCCTCGGCGCGCAGCACCGGCACGCGCATGCCGGCGCGCGCCTTGTCGACCGCCGGTCCGAAGGTCGAGCCCGAGAACAGAATGCCGTCGGCGCCGCTCAGCTCGCAGTGGCGCAGCAGCGAGGCGACGCGATCGTAGATCGCGGGCGCGAGCGTGCCGTCCTGCGGGATGTCGGCGTAGAGCGACTCGTCGAGCAGGTTCAGCGTCTGTGCCTGCGGCCACAGCGTCTTGAACGCCTCGTCGATCGGCGCCATCGCGAGCGGGGTGGGGTGAACAAGGAAGACGCGCTTGGGCATGAGCTAGCCAGAGTGCAGGTCATGTTTGGCTCGTCATGGCCGGGACAAGCGCGGGCATGACGGTGGAGAGTTTGTTCATCAATGCGCACATGCAGATTACGTCTATGCCTTCGCCAGCGCCTCGACCAGGGGCCGCACATCGGAGCACGCTTCTATGTCCCAGACCTGCGCGGCGAGTTGCGCGGCCTTGGCCTCGCCGTGCACGGGCGCGACCAGCTCGAGGAACTTGCCCTTGAGCCCATCGTCGTCGAACGGCACCAGCCGCGAGCCCAATGCCTCGTCGGCCTGCCGGGTGAACTTGCCGCGCGCCGTCGTCACCGTCACGCGCGCCGGCCGCAGCCGCGGGTAGAGCCGGTCGATCTCGGCGGGTGCCGAAATCTCCATCAGGCTCGCGAGCGCCGCGATCGACGGATCACGCCGAACGCTTTCCTCGAAATACGGGAAGCGGATGGCGCGGAATTTGAGCGCGAGCGCCATCAGGTAGCGGAAGCTCAATTGCGAGCTTGCGAAGTCATCCCAGCCGGTCGCCGCATGCTCGGCCGCGATGCGATAGGTCTCGACCGCGACGTGCGTCACCTCCTCGGTGGCGATGCCCTCATCCTTGAGGAGCGCGATCAGCGCCTCGGTCGCCGGCTGGATGTGGCGGCAGCAGGGGTTGGGCTTGATGTAGCAGTCGGTCACCCCGAACGGCGCCTCCGGCGGCAGTGCAATCGGTCGCGCGTCCTCGGGGCGCTCATAGGCGAAGGCCTGCATGAAACCGTCGCGCGCTTCGATCACGCCGGGCGGGCCTTCGACGCCTTGCTCGGCCAGAAGCGCGGCCTGCACGCCCTCGCGCGCGGCGTGGCCGGCGTGCAGGCGCTTGATGTCGGCGCCGCCGTTGACGAAGGCGAACAGGCCGGCGGAGCTCGAGGCGGCGATCCCCAGCGCGTTGGCGAGCGCGCGCTCGGAGAGCCCGCGCAGCTTGCCGGTCGTCATCGCGGCGCCGAACACCGACACCGCGCCGGTCGGATGGAAGCCGCGATGGCGTAGCGCCGGATGGCAGGCACGGCCGATCGCGGTGACGGTCTCGTAGCCGGCGACGACCGCCTCGATCAGCGTCTTTCCGCTCGCGCCTTTGGCGTAGCCCACCGCCAGCGCGGAGGGGATCACCGTGCAGCCGGGATGCACTGAGCCCTTGGTGTAGCCGTCATCGAGCTCGATGCCGTGAGCGGCGGTGCCGCCGAGGTACGCGGCGTCGATCAGGTCGGCACGCCGGGAGCGGCCGGGGACCGGTACGGTGCCGGCCGGGCGCACGCCCGCGAGCACCGCCTCGGCGCGGGTCGCGACCTCGCCACCCGCGCCCGCGATCATCACACCGACGGTGTCGAACAGGTGGCGGCGCGCGTAGTGGCGCACCTCCTCGCTCAGCGCGGCGTGGCGCAGCGCGCTGACAAAGCCCGTGATGGCGTCGGTCGCGCCAGCGGCGGGGTGGCGGGTGTGGAGCGCTTCGGCGTGGGACATCGGGGACCTCTTCACAAAATGTGCCTGCAACCTAGCGCAGCAGGGCCGCCTCATGAAGCGCCCCTCGAAACCGGATCGGGATGGGTCGGTCATAGATGGCAACAAATTCACTGTTAAGGAATATATATCGAAAATCGCCGTGATCCTCTGTCGAATTATCACACAGTGCGAAGCTGCGATGGCCGCCGATGGAACAACTGGCGGATTTTCTCCTCGTCGGCTTTCGACTACTTCGGCGGCTATTCCGGTGCGATGCCGGCTGCCCTGATGATCGGCCACCATTTCTCGATTTCGGCCTTGTGATGAGCGGCGAGGGCTTCAGGTGTCTGCTGCTCGCGCGGGAAGATCTCAAACCCGAGCTCGGCGAGACGCGAGCGCACCATTTGGTCGGCCAAAGATTCCACCACCGCCGCGTTGAGCTTGCCGACGACATTCGCAGGCGTGCCCTTGGGCACCCAAAGACCGTGCCAATTTGAGAAGTAGAAGCCCGGCAATCCTGCCTCGTCGACTGTCGGGATGTCGGGCGCGATCGCCAGGCGGCTCTTGGCGGTTACCGCATAGGCTCGGATGCGACCGGAATTCACATGCGGCAGCGCGTTGGGAATCTGATCGAACATCAAGTCGATTTGCCCAGCGAGCAGGTCCTGCATGGCCGGCGCGGCGCCACGATAGGGCACGAACCGGAAGCGGGTCCCGGTGACCGCCTGAAATTGAAGTCCACTGACGTGCGACGGAGCGCCCGCGCCGCCGGTGCCCTGCGTTGCCTTGTCCGGATTCGCTTTCAGCCAATCGATCAGGCCCTTGAGGTCTCGCGCCGGAACCGCTTTGGTCGAGACGATCACCAGCGGCGGACTTGCCAGCAGCGAGATCGGTTGGAAGTCGCTGCGCAGATCATATTGCAGCGGGTAGACTGCTCCATTCACGACGTGCGTCGTCCAATGACCGATGCTCAGCGTATAGCCATCAGGCGCCGCGCGCGCGGCGCGGCCGACGCCGACGCTGCCGGCCGCAATGCCCGTGTTCTCGAACACGATCGACTGGCCGAGCGAGACCCGCATCCGCTCGGCAATGATCCGTCCCAGCGTATCCATCGGTCCGCCCGCGGCCGCTGGGACGATCATGGTGATGGGCCGCGACGGATAAGTCTGGGCTCTCGCCACGGCCGGCAGTACCGAGGCCCCCGCCGCCAGCTGGAGCAATCGCCTTCGGTTCATGATCGTTCACCCGACGCTTGCGCATCGCCTCACTGTTTCCGCGCGACTGAGCTCAACGCATCGCCTCTCGCGTGGGCGCCAACATTCACTCTGTCGCTACCCATCCTGCCGCAATTCATTCTCTCACTATTCACTATTTCGCTGCGCGCGGACATCGCGATCATTCAATGAGTCGAAGTAGACGTCAAGCTGGGCGACGACTTGCGCCCTCTCCGCGGCCAGAATGTGGATCTCGTTTCTTGGCTTGGCGCGAAGCACGCTCCGACGCCAGATGTATCGGCGATTGCCCTGGTTGACGATGTCCCACCAGGTCGGGAGATGCCGAGGGATCACTGTGCGCGAAGGAGCCAGGGGCCGGAGCCGATCGCCCAGCAGCAGACGCGCAGCGTGATTGAGCGCTCCATAGTCAGAATTGTGATGAAGCCACACGGCGTGGATCATGTCGACCAGTTGATTGAGATCGGAGTTGGGGGGTGCTGAAATGCCAAGCTCGGCGATGAACCGCGTCAAGGCTTCCCGATATCGCAGGTAGTGCCTGAAGAACGATCCGATGTCATCCAGAAACCAGAACAGTGGATCGTTTCTCTTTGGCGGATGAAACGATCGCTCCTCGGTCTGCAGACTGAGAATGGTCGGCAGGCGAGCCATCTTGCCCTGCAGAGCGACCGCGTTCACGAGAAGGATCTCCTGGAACAGAGCGCCTTCCACGCGTCTCGCTTGTGCCACGGCTTTCGCCAGTGCAGCCGTGCGAAAGACCCCGAACGCCCACGACTGGTAGCGTCGCATCAGATGATAGAGCCGCCTCAGCGGATCGGCCTCGTCAATCGTCGGCGTGAACCAGATGACCCGGTTGATGTCGATCGTGTCCGCATAGGCCCTGAAGCCGATAATGTAGCCCTGCGCGGCGACATGGTCCTCGTGCGAGGCAAGATGCTTGAGCAGCGAATCGACCGCGTGGGGAAAAGTAATCTTCCGGTCCGAAACGACCATGACGAACGGAGTTTCGATCGTATGCAGGGTCAGCTCGAGCTTGTCGTACAATGTCTGCGCGGGAGAAAAAGCCATGTACTGGATGGCGTCCGGAAGCAGCAAGCGCACCTTGTCTGCAACATCCGGATCGCTTGAGTCCGCGACGATGACTGGGTAGCAGGAGAGCTGAAACAGTCTGATCAATCCGGGCAGGTTGTCCGGGCGATTGCGAGTCAGGATAATCGCTGTGAGAAGCGAGGGTGTCACCGATACCTCAACCGCGAGTTGCGCGCGCCATTCGCTATAGGTGGATGTGGCGTGCCACCACCTCAGGACGCGGACGAGATTCTATCAAAGCCTTGGCAATCTCGAACGTGTCCTTGTCGTCTATGTCAAGGCCGGTGATCTTCGGCGCCACGATCGGTACGATTCGTTCTCCCATGAACAACGCGTCGCGCTCAACCCAGACCCGGTGGCGGAATACCTCAAGATTGTAAGGCTGGTAGACCTTGGGAAACTTGGAGCGCAGCATTTTGGAAAGCCCGGCGTCCCAGCCCGTGCCGTACGGCACCAGGAAGCCGTCCTGGTTCACGTAGTGCAATCTTGGATCAGCCTCGCTCACGATGCGGACGGAATCGACATCCGGGCGTTCCGAAAGGATCTCCAACGCCGTCTGAACCGACTCGAGACTGCGGAACGGATTGACCGGCTTCAAATTGATCCAGATGTCCGGCAGCGGGATCGATAGTGACGGTAGGCGTTCCGCCAGGTCTGCGATGATCTCCTGCTGATTGGCGGTGTCGCTGCTTGCCTGCGCGCCGCGCAGATAAGGGGACTCGGCGCCGTAGCGCAGTGCGATGGCGCGGTAGGCTTCGGAATCGGTGCTGACGATGATGCGATCAACCGGCAGCAGACGAGCAAATGCGATCGAGTAGGCCATCAGCGGATGCCCGTCGACCGCGAGGATGTTCTTGTCGGGCAGGCCTTTTGATCCCGAGCGTGCCGGAATCAGTGCATAGACGATCATTGGGCTCCTCAAGAGATGGCGCCACTTTCTTACTGACTGACGTGACCCGCGCCACGCTTGCCGGCTGCGTCTTATCGTACCAAATTCCGACGGGGCGTCGAACATGTGTCCGGGGCGTTTCAATCTCGTCAGCCGAGCAGGTTCACCGGAACGTTGGCGCGGCGCATCACCGCATCGCGCGCGTCCTGCGCCAGCCGCCTGACGCGCGCCAGATCGACGCCGACCAAGTTGCCGCGCCATTTCTTGACCTTGCCGGCGATGAACACCGCTTCGACGTGGCGCGGGTTCATTAGATTGACCACCGCGCCCGGCGCGTTGTTGAGCGGCCAGACGTCGAGCTGGTCGGCGCGCAGCATGAGAATGTCGGCCTCCTTGCCGGGCGTGAGCGTGCCGACCTTGTCGTCGAGATTGGCGCAGCGCGCGCCCTCGATGGTGGCGAACTCGAGCACGTCGCGGCAGGTGAGCAGCGCGGGGAGATTCTGCTCGCCCTTGCGCGCGCGCTGCAAGACCTGCAGGCGCTGGTAGGTGAAGGTCGCGCGCATCAGCGCGAAGAAGTCCTGCGTGATGGTCACGCCGTGGTCCGAGCTGAGGCTCGGCCGGAAGCCGTGATCGAGCGCCTCCTGGATGGTGGGCGTGCCATGCCCCATGGTCATGTCGATGGTGGTGCACAGCGAGACGCGGCCGCCGCTGTCCTTGATCAGCCGCCAGCCGGCGTCGTCGATGCCGAGGCAATGGATGTATTCGTCGCCCGGCCGGGTGAGGCCGGCGCGCGCCAGCTCCTGCAGCGGCGCGGTGAGATTGTTGCCGACGAGATGCTGCACCACCGGGACGCCGACCTCGCGGGCGAGCGCGTACATGGGCGCGGTGAGATTGGTCGTGAAGGCGAGCCGTATGAGCTGGTCGCGCGAGCCGAAATAGGTCCGCGCCAGCCGCCTGATATCCTGCGGATACTGCGCGGCCGGCCCGCCGCCGCGGTGATAGGAATAGACCGCGCGCAGGCCGGTCTCCTGCAGCGCCCGGATGAGGGCGTCGCTGTGCTCCGGCGAATGGCTCACCTGTGAGATGTCGACGATCGCGGTCGTGCCGGTATCGATCATGCCCAGCGCCGTCACCAGCATGCCGGCATAGGCGTCGGCGGCCTGATAGACCGGCGTGATCGTGTTCTGCACGACCTGATTGTAGTCGGGATTGAGCAGGCCGTTGGCGAGCACGCCGCGCAAGAGGCCCTGATAGGAATGACAATGGGTGTCGATGAAGCCTGGAATGACGATGTGATTGGCGGCATCGACAACGGCGACGTCGTCGCCGGAGGCCGCGATCGCCGGGCCCACCTCGCGGATCTTGCCGTCCTCGATCAGGACGTCGGCTTGCGCAAAATCGCCAACCTGGTGGTCGAGCGTGAGCACGACGCCGCCCTTGAGCAGAATGCGCCGCGCGCCGGCAAGCCGCGCGAGCTCGGGATCGGCATTCTGAGCGATGCTCGTCGCCGGCAGCAACGGGATGGCGGCACCGGCGGTGGCCAGCGCTACGCCGCCCTGCAGGAAGCGGCGGCGCGAAGCGGGCTCGGCGCGCCATCCGTCAGCCTCGTCGCAGCAGGCGCACATCGCATAGGTCGTCTGGCCAGGGTGGTGGCGCATGGTCGTCCTCCCGGTTGTCGCGGGGCCATCGTCGGGCCCTTCTTGCCGTAGACTGATTTCTACACCGGCGAGGATGTTCAGGCGAGCCGCACCACCGCATCGACCGCCACCACACCCTCACCGGCCGCGCGCACGATCAGCGGATTGATCTCGGCTTCGCTGATCGCGGGGTCGTCGGCCAACCGCGAGAGCACCACGATCGCGCGCGCAAGCGCGTCGAGGTCGCCTTTGGGCTTGCCGCGGTAGCCCTTGAGCGTTGCAAGTCCGCGGACCTCCGCGATCATCTCATGCGCGGCGGCCATGTCGACAGGCGCCAGCCGCAGGCTGCGATCGCGATAGATCTCGGTGAACAGGCCGCCCATTGCCACCATGATCAGCGGCCCAACGTCGGGATCGACTCGATAGCCGATCAGCACCTCGCCGATGCCGGAGATCATCGGCTGCACCAGCACACGCGTGAGGCGAAGGCTACGCGCCGCGACGTTGTCGCGAATGCGGCGGCAGGCGGCGACCAGCGCCGCGCCATCCGCGACGTTGAGCACGACGCCGCCGGCATCGCTCTTGTGCGCGAGCTCGGCGGCGAGCGCCTTGACGACGACCGGATACGCGAAGGGCAGGACGGGCGCGGTCGTGAGACTGGCGTCGAGCGCGAGCGACGGTGCGCAACTGATGCCCCGCGGCGAGAGCAGGTCATACGCGTCGAGTTCGTCGATGAGGCGCGCGCTTGCCTCTCCCGTGCTGGAGGGCACCGCGGTTGCGGCAAACTCGGCCTGCTCCCTTCCCCCTTGCGGGGGAGGGGTGGGGAGGGGGGTGGTTCCGGACTCGGAGTCTGTTTGACCCCCCTCCCTGTCCCTCCCCCGCAAGGGGGGAGGGAACGTTGTGGCACTGCTCGTCGGAACATCCGCGCTGCGATCGCGTATGGCTTTCTCATCTCCAGACGGAAGCGCCGCCGGCACTCGTCTCCGCAGCGCCGCCGCGATCGCGTCGGCGCAAGCCTCCGGTGTGTGAAAGTTCGGCACGCCCGCATGGCTGAGCATGGCGAGCGCTTGCGGGGCTTCGGGCGTCAGATACGCCGCGATCGGCTTGCCGGCGCCTGCGCTGTCGACGATCGGCCGCACCGCGAGCTCTGGATAGAAGCGCGCCGAGGAGCCGACCACGCACAGGACGAGATCGAACTCGGGTGCGGTGGTGAGAACGTCGAGCGCAGCCTTCATGATGTCGTAGCGCGTGCCGGTCAGCGTCAGATCGACCAGCCGCGCCGGCTTCACGTCGATGCCGGCGGCCTTGAGGCGGGCGAGCGTCTCGGCGGACGGCGGCGCGATCGTAATCCCGCGCATCGCCAGGGGATCGATCGCGGTGGTGGCGCCGCCGCCGGTCGTGGTCACCACGCCGACCGCCATGCGGCGCGCGGCCGTTGCGGCCGGGACGCGCCCGAGCAGCGGCAGGCCCTCGAGCAAGCCATCGAGCGTATCGGCGCGCGCGATGCCGCAGGCTGAGAGGAACGCATCCGCGACGTCGTCCTCGCCCGCCAGCGCGCCGGTGTGGGTGATCGCAAGCTCGCGCGCCGCCGCCGAGCGGCCGAGCTTGTAGGCGAGGATCGGCTTGCCGCGATTGGCCGCCGCCACCGCAAAGCGCCGCAGCGCCTGCGTGTTGCGCATGGTTTCGAGGAACAGCATGTAGCCGTCGATGTCGGGGTCATCGAGCGTGAGCGCGCAGATCTCGCCGAGCGAGAGATCGACCTCGTTGCCGACCGAGACCAGTCCCGCAAAGCCGATGCCGCGCGCCTTGCCGCGCGAGAGGAGCGCGCCGATCATGCTGCCGGAATGCGACGCTGCGAAAATACGGCCTGTGGGCAGCTCCGGCTCGTCGAAGGCCGCGTTGGCGGTGATCAGCGCCTTCGAGCGCAGATCGACGACGCCGAGGCTCGACGGGCCGACCACGCGAATGCCGGTCTCGGCGCAGATCGCGCGCAGCCTCGCGACCCGCGCATCGCCAGCCGCGCCCGCCTCGGTGAAGCCGTCGGCGAGGAGTGTGGCGACCTTGACGCCGAGCCGGCCGGATTCGGCGACCGCCTCGACCGAGGCGTCGGTCGGCGCCACCACGTAGACGTGCTCGGGCACTTCCGGCAGCGCGGCGAGCGACGGCCAGGCGCGCTCGCCCAGGACAGTGTCGCGCGCCGGATTGATCGGATAGAGGCGACCGGCATAGCCCGCCTGGCGGAGATATTTGAGCGGCCGGCCGGCGGTCTTGCCGGCGTCGTTCGACTGTCCGACGATCGCGAGCGAGCGCGGGGCGAGCAGGAAACGGGCGAGGTCAGGCTGGGTCATGGTCGGTGAGCAACGAGGATACGTTGAACGTTCCGCTTGCTCCGTAACCCTCTCCCCTTGCGGGAGAGGGTGCAGCGCAGCCAAGCGTGCGCAGGCTGCGTAGACTTGCCTGCGTTGCGAAGCGAGGGCGGGTGAGGGGTTGCCTTCATTGGAATCTATCGAACCAGACCCTCACCCGGCTCGCCGTCTTTGACGGCTCGCCACCCTCTCCCGCAGGGGGAGAGGGTAACGGAGTTTGCGGCGCGCGAAGCGCATTTTCCTGAGGCTGTACACTCACTCCGCCGCCTGCGGCTTGGCGCGCGGTGGGCGCTGGTCGAAGCGGCGGTCGAAGACGTGCTCGGCGATGCGGTTCTTGAGCATCTCGATCGAGCCGCCCGCGATCATCCAGCCGCGGCAGCGCCGCATGCAGTACTCCACCAGCGTCTCGCTCGAATAGCCGAGCGCGCCCATCGCCTGCACGGCCTCGTTGGCGACCTCGAAGCCGGCCTGGTTGCAGGCCGTTTTCGCGACCGCGGTCTCGTAGGCCGATGGCAGCCCGCGGTCGGCGTTGGTGGCGGCGCGATAGAGCAGGAGCTGCGCCGCATCGAGCTTGATCGCCATCTCGGCGAACTTCCATTGCAGGCCCTGGAACTCGCACAGCGGGCGGCCGAACTGCTCGCGCGTCAACGCATGCTCGCGCGCGCGCTCGTAGGCGTAGCGGCCGAGCGCGAGCGAGCGCGCCGAGTTGCCAAGCCGCTCGACGTTGAAGGCCGCGATCTGCTTCTTGAAGCCGCCGGGGCCGAGCAGCACGTTCTCGGCCGGGATGCGGCAATTGTCGAAGTGCAGCTCCGACCATTCCTCCCCGCTCATGAAGCGCGACGGCTTGCCGATCGCGAAGCCCGGCGTGCCGCGCTCGACGATCACCGAGCCGATGCCGCCGAGGCCGGGCCCGTAGCGCAGATAGACCAGGAAGATCTCGGCATCGGGGCTGAAGGTGGAGAACACCTTGGAGCCGTTGACGATGTAGTGCGCACCGTCCTGCCTGGCGCTGGTGACGAGATCGGTAACGGCGGAGCCGGCGTCCGGCTCGCTCATGCCGAGGCTGATCACCATGTGGCCTTCGAGCAGCCGCTTGAGCCAGCGCTCTTTCTGCGCTGGCGTCGCGTATTCCGCGAACGCGCGGATCGGGCCGAAATTGCCGAACTGCACCACGTCGGCGGAGCGCGGGCAGGCGGACGCGACCTGCTCGATGGCGATGACGGCATCCATCAGCGTGCCGCCGACGCCACCGTCCGCCTCCGGCAGCGTGATGCCCATCAGGCCCTGCGCGTGCATGCGCTTGGCGACGTCGAAGGGAAAGCGCGGATCGTGCGCGCGCTTGAGCGCGCCTGCGGCCAGCTCCGCGCGCGCGAACTTGCGCACGGATTCGGCGAACATCTTCTGCTCGTCGGAGAAGTCGAAGTTCATGGGGCAAACTCTCTTGTCGCAATCGTAGGGTGGGCGAAGTCGTGTGCCGTGTCGTTTCCGGTGGGCACGGCGCACGATAGACTTTGCCCACCAGGAGAGTCAGTGCCGGCGCCTTTGCCCACCCTACAAACTCACTCCGGTTTGGCACCTGACGCGCGCACCACCGCCGACCACTTGGTTTCCTCGCGGTCGATGTCGGCGGCATATTCCTCGGGCGTCGACGGCAGCGGATCGGTGCCGTCCTTGGCCATGCGCTCCTTGGTGTCGGGCGCGCTCACCGCCTCGCGCAACGCAGCCGAGAGCTTGTCGATGATCGGCCGCGGCGTGCCGGCGGGCGCCACGATGCCGTAGTGCAGCACGGCTTCGAAGCCAGGCAGCGCCGCTTCCGCGACGGTGGGCAGGCCCGGAAACGCATCGGAGCGTTTCGCGCCGGTGACCGCGAGCGCGCGCACCTTGCCCTCGCCGACCAGCGCCACCGCCGGCGGCAGCGACGAGAAATAGATAGAGACGTGGCCGCCGATCAGATCGGTGAGCGCCGGCGCGCTGCCGCGATAGGGCACGTGCGTGAGCTTGATGCCGCCCATCATCTCGAACAGCACGGTGCCGAGATGGATGCCGCTGCCGACGCCGGCGGAGGCGTAGTTGAGCTTGCCCGGATCCTTCTTGGCGAGCGCGATCAGCTCCGGGATGCTGCGTGCCGGCAGATTAGAGTTGACCAGCACGACCAGCGCGCTGGTGCCGATCAGGCCGACCGGCGCGAAGTCCTTGCGCGGATCGTAGCCGACGTTCTGGTAGAGCGTCGGGTTGACCGCCAGCGTGCCGGTCCCGCCGATGACCAGGGTGTAGCCGTCGGGCGCGGCCTTGGCGACCGCCCGCGTCGCGGTCGAGCCGCCGGCGCCGGCGCGGTTCTCGATCACGATCTGCTGGCCGAGCGTCTTGCTCATCTTCTCGGCCGCGATGCGCGCGAGCAGATCGTTGCCGCCGCCGGCCGCGTACGGCACGACCAGGGTGATCGGACGGTTGGGGTAGTCCTGCGCGTTGGCGGTGATGTTCGATGCAAGGAGTGCGAACCCCACATAGGCGAAGGCCGCCGCAACACCCCGCAGCCGTCGTCTCCGCGCAAGCGGGGACCCACAACCATCAAGCTCTCGGTTTCTTGAAGGCCGTACCATATCGCTTGACTGCGGCGTATGGATCCCCGCCTCCGCGGGGACGACGGCAGAGTATGTCGGTGACGATTGTGACATCATCTCACTCCGCCTTGGCGCCGGAGGCTTTCACCACCACCGACCAGCGCTTCTCGTCGCGGTCGATATGGGCGGCGTAATCCTCGGGCGAGCCGGGCGTCGGCTCGGCGCCATCGGTGGCGAGGCGCCGCTTGACCTCGTCGGTCGCCAGCGCGTCGCGCAGCGCCTGGTTGAGCCGCTCGACGATCGGGCGCGGCGTCCCGGCCGGCGCCACGATGCCGTAATAGAGCGAGGCCTCGAAATCCGGGATGCCGGACTCCGCGACCGTGGGCAGCTCTGGCACCAGGCTCGAGCGCTTGGCGCTGGTCACCGCAAGCCCACGCAGCTGGCCCTGCGACACCGGGCCGTGGGCGGCCGGGATCGGGGCGAGCGCCATCGGAATATGTCCGCCGATCAGATCGGCCAGCGCCGGGCCGGTGCCGCGATAGGGCACGTGGATGAGCTTGATGCCGGCGGAGGTGGCAAAATATTCGCCGGCGACATGGCTCATGGTGCCGACGCCGGCGGAGCCGTAGCTGACCTTGCCGGGATTGGCCTTGGCGTAGGCGATGAGCTCCTGCACCGATTTGGCCGGGAACGAGGGATGCACCACCAGCGAGTTCGGGGCGTGCCCGATCATGCCGATGGGCGCGAAATCCTTGCGCGGGTCGTAGCCGGGGTTCGGATAAAGCGTCGGCGCGATTGCCAACGTGCCGGTGTAGCCGAGCAGCAGCGTGTAGCCGTCGGGCGGGCTCTTGGCGACCGCGCGGGTGCCGACCGTGCCGCCGCCGCCGGCGCGGTTGTCGACCACGATCGACTGGCCGAGCGCTTCCCCCATCTTGTCGGCCACGATGCGGGCCACGATCGAGGTGCTGCCGCCGGGTGCGAACGAGACCACGAGCGTGATCGGGCGGCTCGGAAAGGGCTGTGCCGAGGCAGGCAGGGCGGCGAGCGCGAACGCCCAGACGGCGAGGAGCAGGCGGGCCATCGGTCCCTCCGAAGTTTGGCACTATCAAGCGTTACTGTCGCGCATCCGCCGTGATAAGGAAAGCCGGCAAAATCGTCAGGAGCCGCGATGGGCTGGTCCGATACCTTCGTTCAGACGCTGAAGAACAACGACGTACGGTTCATCACCTACGTCCCCGACAATGTGCTCACGCCGCTGATCAAGGGCGTGACCTCCGATAACTATTTCATCTCGGTCAACGCCACCCGCGAGGACGAGGCCATCGGCACCAGCCGCGGCGGCGCGATCGATGCTTAGAGGATTGGCAGCGTGAGCGCGCTGCGCCTTGCTGGCGCGCTCGTCGCGGCGCTCGCGACGCCGGCGCAAGCGCAGCCGGTTGACCTCTCGGGCAAGACCGTCACGCTCGCGATCGCGACGCCGTCAGGCGGCGGCTACGATCTCTATGGCCGCATGGTCGCCCGCCACATCGGCCGCCACCTGCCAGGCAATCCCACCGTGGTGCCGCAGAACATGCCGGGCGCGGGCTCGCTCATCGCCGCCAATTGGCTCGCCAACGTGGCGCCCAAGGACGGCACCGCGTTTGCGATCATTCCGAGCGCGACGCTGTTCGAGAACCTGCTTGGCAACGCGCAGGCGCGTTTCGACGCGCGCGCGCTGCGCTGGCTCGTCAGCCTCAACGACTACACCGCGGTGGTGGCGGCCTGGCACGACACGCCGCTGCGCACGCCGGATGATCTCTTCACCCAGGAGTTCCTGGTTGGCAGCAATGCGCCTACCTCCGATACGACCGTGTGGCCGCTGCTGCTCAACGCGCTCATCGGAACCAAGACCAAGCTGGTGAAGGGCTATTCCGGGACCGCCGGCATCGCGCTCGCGATGGAGCGCGGCGAGGTGCAGGGCATGATCGGCGACGACTGGGCGAGCATCAAGGCCAACAAGTCGAGCTGGCTGCGCGAGAGCAAGGTGCGGATTCTCATGCAGATGACGGCGGAGCGCCACGCCGACCTGCCCGACGTGCCGCTCGCCGGCGAGTTCGCCACGGACGAGGACAATCGCCGCGTGCTCGCGCTGTTCGTGGCGCGGCAGAAATACGGGCGGCCGTTCCTGGCGCCGCCCGGGACGCCGGACCCGGTCGCCGACGTCTATCGCGCGGCCTTCGCGAAGCTTGTGACCGATACGGAGTTCGTCCGCGACACCAGCCAGGCGCAGCTTCTCATCAAGGTCGCGCCCGGCGCGCAGGTGACCGCGCTGGTCGAAGAGCTGCACGCCTTGCCGCGCCCGGTGATCGACAAGGCGAGCGCGCTCATCCGCGGGATTACGCAGTAATGCTGTCTCGGGCTCAGCGCATGCGCCAGCTCTTGTCGATGTAGCGCTGGCGCCCCAGCTCCGTGACCTGGAGCGCGGCGCGGTAGCTGCCATCGGCCGTCTCGGCGAACAGGGTGCGCACCTGGATCGGCACCTGCTCCTGGTCGGGACCGTCGACAAAGGCCTCGGTCAGCACCCGTCCGTCGAACCGGCCGCCGTCCACCTCCTTGTCGAGGTTCATGAGCGCGAGCAGCGTCGGCGTCACGTCGACATTGCTCGCAGGCGTCTGCACGGTTGCGCCCTTCTTGAAGTCGGCGCCCCAAGCCAGGAACGTGTTTCGCACCGTCCATGGGCTCATGCTGCCGTGGTTCCCGGCCGTGCCCGCCAGCGGGCCGGTGGTCGCGGCCGCGGTGTAGTCGATGCCCGGCACGCCGAAGGGGCTTTTGGCCGAGCTCCAGGGAAACGTCAGCACGATGTCGGGGCCGCGCTCCGCGTGGGCGAGGTGAACGAGCTCCAGCGCAAAGGTGCCCGGCTCGCGTCCCTCCGTCGGCACGCTGCTGCCACCCGGCTTGCCGGCCGTGAACAGCACGCCGGTCCAGGGCTGCCGCTGCAGGAAGCGCACGATCGCGGAAATGCGCTGCGGGTCGCGATCGCGCACGTGCAGCGCCATCGTCTGGCCGCTACTGGCGGTCACGACATCGTCGGAATCGGGTCCGGCCTTGAGGCCTGCCTTGATCAGCTCGCCGGTCACGTCGACGCCGAAGGCGGAATGCCCGAAACCATGGTCGGACACCACGATGACGTTCGTCTTGTCGGCGAGCCCCAGCTCCCGCAGCCGCTCCAGCAGGAGGCCGACCTCGCGGTCGTTGTTGCGGATCGCGGCGCGCGCTTCCGGCGCGCCAGCCCCGATGGCGTGCTGCAGGTGATCCGGCTCGGTCAGCCAGTTGATGACCACATCGGGCTTGAGATCGGGCAGCACGTAGTCGCGCAGCACCCGCTGCGTCCAGTTGACCTGCTCGACGAAGGAATCGCGCGCGCCGCCCCTGCGCGGGGCTGCTGGAAAGCGCCGCAGGATGGCGTCGTTGACCGTGTCGGGGAACGCCACGCGCACGCCCGCTTCCCAATAGCCGTTCACCAGAACGCCGACGCCTTTCGGAGCGCGGTGGTTGGCGAGGAGCGCGGAGCCGGTCGAGCCCGAGCTGACCACGGCAAGCGTTTTGCCGCGCTTGGCCAGGATCTCGCCGAGGCTTTCGGTCAGGACCATGCCGCCGCCGGTGGCGGCATCAAGCCGCAGCAGGTTCTGGTGCTCGTCATTGCCGAAGGCGCGGTTGGGATCGACCGCGCGAACATAGAGCGTGTTGCCGAAGATGCCGTTGCGGCTCGGATAGGTGCCGGTCGCTATCGCGGTCGCGTTCGCGCGGGTGACGGTCGGAAAGACCGAGTGGCCGTTAAGGAAGTTGACGCCCTCCTGGCGAAGCCGCCAGAGATTGGGCGTCTCGTCCGCGGTGATCGAATCCGGCCGCAGGCCGTCGAGCACCAGCACCAGATTGAGCGTGGCGTTGCCAGCGATCGCGGGGCCGAGCGCGACCGCCGCCGTGAGGAGCGTGGCGGCGAAAACCACCGCTGTTCGAAGCAGACTCTTGCGATGCGGACTATCGGTCATGGCTTGCCCTTTCGCGTGGTGCGATCATGCACGTCGTCGTAAGGGGCGATAATTGCCGGTTGATGACACCGGGAGAACGCCTACTCCGGCTTGATGCCGGCCGCCGCGATCACCTTGCCCCATTTCTCGTAGTCGTCGCTGATGATCTTCGCAAAGGCTGCCGGCGTGGTGCCGACCACGTCGACGCCGATCGCGGCCATGCGCTCATGGAAGCCCGGCGTCTCGATGATCTTGGCGATCTCGCGGTGCAGCGTGTCGATGATCTCGGGCGGCGTGCCCGCGGGCGCCGCAAGCCCGACGCCCGAGCCCACCTCGAAGCCCGCAAAACCTGATTCCGACAGTGTCGGAATGTCGGGCAGGGAGGCGATGCGCTTGGGGCTCGTGGCCGCGATGGCGCGCAGCCCGCCTTCGCGGATCAGCGGCAACAGCGAATTGATGGCGCCGATGAACATGTCGATGCGGCCGGCCAGGAGATCCGGGATCACGACGGTGGCGCCGCGGAACGGCACATGGATGAGGTCCACGCCGGCATGCATCTTGAACAACTCGCCGCCGAGATGCTGCGGCGTGCCCACGCCGACCGAGCCGAAGGTCAGCTTGTTCGGCGACGACTTCGCGAGCGCGATGAACTCCTGCAGGGTCTGTGCCGGCAGCGACGCCGGCACGACCATCACGAAGGGGACGTCGGCGACCTGGCTGATCGGCGCAAAGTCATTCACAGGGTGATAGCCCGGATTGCGCGACAGGTGCGGGCCCATGGTGAACGAGGCCGGCACGATGACCATGACATGGCCGTCGGGCGGCGACTTTGCCACATACGAATAGGCGATGTTGCCGCCACCGCCCGGCTTGTTCTCGACCACCGCGGTCTGGTTGAGGTTGGTCTGCAAGCCGGTCGCGATCTCGCGCGCCACCACGTCGTTCGAGCCGCCGGGCGTGAACGGCACGATGATGCGGATCGTCTTGCTGGGAAAGCGTGCCTGCGCGCGACCCGCGAGCGGCCAAAGAGTCGAAAGCGCCGCCGCGCCGCCGAGCGCGCTGATCAACGCGCGCCGCGAAACGGGCGACCATGTTCGGCGAGGCACCATCAAGGTACTCCAAGGTGCGATCCTTAATGGTCCGGACTCTAGCAGGGTGTCGGCGCCTGCGCACCATGGCCTGCCGAGGGCTGCGTTCCGCGCTCGCTCTCAGGCAGATGCCGGCGAACGTTCCGGCCTGATCCAGGAATGACTAGAAGCCCAATGCGTTT
>Ga0209683_10000162_pt1 | contig 25979 bp, 23 predicted proteins | sample DOMMetBare2Fresh_FD_187474 | JGI IMG/M metagenome (GOLD analysis project Ga0209683, IMG submission 187474) | Wetland sediment microbial communities from St. Louis River estuary, USA, under dissolved organic matter induced mercury methylation -... | ecosystem: Environmental > Aquatic >... | reverse complement strand
CCAAGACGGCGCCGCAGGCGCACCTCCAGACGGTTCATTTCACCCTTATCGCTTTCATGATCGTAACCGCAAAGATGTAATAACCCGTGTAAAATCAACTGGGCGATCTCTTCGCTCAAGCTGAGACCGTTTGCCGTTGCCTGCCGCGCCGCCTGCTCAACTGAGATCATTACGTCGCCAAGATTCAGGCCTGCGGCCCTCTCAAAATCATCCTGGTTGGCCGGAAAAGATAGAACGTCGGTGGTGCCGCGTTTGCCCCGCCAGGTCCGGTTGATCTCGCGCATAATGCGATCTGAGACAAAGACAATCGTCACGTCGCCGTCCTCGCTGTTGGTTACGAATTTCAGTGCCCTGGCTGCGAATGCTTCCCAGTACTCGCGCGCCAGGGGCACTTTGCGTTGGCGGTTAACTACTTCAATCATTTTCCGATGACTGGCCTTCGTGCGACCGGGAGCCGAGTTCGAAGCCGGCGATATCCAGGTCCTGCTTCACAAACCTTGCGCATTAAATGTTGTTCTTTTTGGTGTGCTCTTCGTAAGCGCGGATGATCATTTGCACCAGCTTGTGGCGCACGACGTCCTTGTCGTTGAAATAGATGAACTCGATGCCTTCCAGATTGGCCAGCACGCGTTCGGCCTCGATCAGGCCGCTGCGCTTTCCGGTTGGCAAATCGACCTGGGTCACATCGCCCGTAATCACGGCCTTTGATCCAAATCCAATCCGCGTCAGGAACATTTTCATCTGCTCGCTGGTGGTGTTCTGGGCCTCGTCGAGAATTACGAAAGCATCAGAAAGAGTGCGGCCGCGCATGAAGGCGAGCGGGGCCACTTCAATGACACGCTTTTCAAGCAGCTTGGTCACACGTTCATAGTCGATCAAATCGAAGAGGGCATCATAAAGCGGTCGCAAATATGGGTCGACTTTTTCCTGCAGGTCACCGGGCAGAAAACCCAGTTTTTCACCCGCTTCGACGGCCGGACGCGCCAGCACGATCCGGTTCACCTGCTTTTGCATCAAGGCCTGGACCGCCATGGCCACGGCCAGGTAAGTTTTCCCGGTACCGGCGACACCAATGCCGAATACGACGTCTTGTTCCTGAATGGCTTCGATATAGCGGCGCTGGTTGGCGGACTTTGGCGCCACCTGTTTTTTGCCGGAGGGATTGAACCGGGCTTTGGTGAAGTAATCACGCAACGAATAGGCGCGATCCTCCGCGATCTGTGCGAACGCCTCACGCAGTTCCTTGTCACTGAACTGCCGCCCTTCCTTAAAGAGCTCCGCAAAGTCTTCCACGATGCGTTCAGCTGTCTCGACGTCCCGCGGATCGCCGTCGATGGACACATCCTGGCCGCGCGCGTCGATGCGCACATCGAGCAGGGACTCAAGGTACTTGATGTTCTGATCGTGAACGCCGAACAGGGTTTCCAAACCCCTTGGCGGAAATTCAAATTTCTTCAAATGCTGGAACATTCTCCTTGTAGCTGGATAATTACAAGCGGAATCCGGCGCAGCGGTTGGCGGGTGAGACCGTGCGGAACAGTTGTTGGCATAGCTTGCACTTTGACGCTACTACACGGTTCGCGCAGGTGTCAACTAAGCTTTGCCCGAAAAGTCCGCATGCAGCGGACGACTGAAAATAGACCAGCGATTCATCGCTGGGAACCGATGCCCTTAATGCGGAGAAGTCCGTGAAACTGACGGCTGAAAAATCTTCAGTTCCCCATTGTTTGACAGCCGTCTCTTTCCCGGACTGAGACTCAGGTTGGACCTCCCACCCAGCAGTTCAACTGCTGGGCTACTTTCAATTGTTCGTTAACGCGGACAAAGAGACAGCACCTTTCGCCCAGGTGTCAAATACTGACTCTATCGATGTTGCGTTGGCTCGGGCGTCTCACCCGTGTTCAAGGCGTTGGATGCGTGCTTCAAGAGCAAACTGCACAACTAGCCTTGGGTAGTGGTACAGTACCACTACCTAGCCTTGCGGCTACTTGACACTCATTGGGGCGGCCCCTAAACTATTTCACTTGCGCAGATAAGGTACCGCGCTATTGAAGGGTCCTGAGAGACTGGGCCCATTTTTGTTGGGAGAAGTAATGCCAAATCACAAGTCAGCTGAGAAACGCCAGCGCCAGAATGAAGAGCGGCGCTCAATTAACCGCAGTAATCGGACCCGGGTTAGAAGCCAGATTCGCAAGCTTCGTGCCGCATTGACTGCGGGCAGCGGAGAGTTGGGTGAGATGTTGCCGGCGACCGTCTCGATTATCGACAAGGCCGTGCAAAAAGGTGCACTCCACAAGAACGCAGCTGCCCGGCACAAGTCCCGGCTGACGGCGGCGGTGACCAAAGCCAAGTCAAACTAGCACTCGGGCGACAAAATCTAAGAAGCGAGGCGGGTCGAAATTTCGATCCGCCTCGCTTCTTTTTGCGAGTAACTAAGTCCCGGCTAACGACTGTGGCGTGAAAGTCCAAAGGGTCCCCAAAGGGGACGAATTCAATAGCCGTGGGTGCAACCCACGGATCGAACGACAATGGATAAATCGACCCTGAAAGGGTCAGATTGGGGTCTCATGGTCCCGGGCAATTTCGAATTTCCGATCCTGAAATGGTGCCCGCAATTCACTTTCACGCTTTAGCGTGAAAACAGATAATTTTGATTGGTGAACCGGCGGCGGGGCCACCGGCCATTAAATTGCACGCCTTCGGCGTGAATATTATTTCCCATGACTAAAGCCGTATTCAGCGAAGATGAAATCGCAGCCATCGTGCGCGGTTTGGAATCGTGCACAACTGCGGTCACGGACTTTCCGCACCGGTCTCATTTGGTGGTAGCCACCTGGTACTTGAGCAACGCCACGGTGCTGGAAGCCCAGCAAAAAATGCGCGCGAGTATTCTCCGCTTTTTGGACCACTATCAAATTGAAGGGAAGTACAACGAGACGATCACGCTGTTCTGGATCATCCTGGTTGCGCGGCACCTGCGAACATTGGATCCGAGTCTGTCACTGGTTGCGCGCACCAACAGTGTAGTCGAAGCCTTGAGTGATTCGCGCTTGCTGTTTGAGTACTACAGCAAAGAGTTACTGTGGTCAGAGCAGGCGTTGCATGAATGGGTTGAGCCGGATCTGAAGGCCCTGGATTGAAAACGCCCGGCAACGAGAGCCATTATCCCGCCAGCTCGCACACCAACATTTCTAATTGCAGGCGCGGCGTCGCCTGCGAGGTCTTGATGGCCAGGTCGGCAGCGGCGATGCGAGAAATGCCTCTGGCAATGTCAGCAGCACTGCTGCGCTGCAGGGTCGCGAGGAACTCGTTCTGCTTGCGCCAGGGCATGCGCAACGTTTGCAGCACGGCGTCTTTGCCGTGGCGGGTCAGTAAATCTTTGGCCAGCGCCAGGCGATGATAATTACTGGCGATCAGCCCGATCAGCATCACCGGTTCCACTCGATCCTGGAGCAAGCGATACAGAATCTCCAGCGCGGCCTTGCGATTGTGAGAGATAAGGTAATCAGTTAAGGCGAAATTAGTGAATTCGCGCGAACGGCCAATGAGGTCGTCGATCAGGTCCGCAGTGATGCGTTTTGTCTCACCCGCAGCGGTCGCTAACTTCTCCAGTTCACTGCGCAGCGTCTGAATATCGGTGCCCACTAAAGTTATCAGGTCGCCGAGCGCCCGTTCATCAGCGGAAACCTTTAATCGCTTCAGATATTCTTTGACCCAGGCTTTGGCCTCGCCATCGGACACGGGGAGAAACTCGACCGTCGTGGCCTTGTCATAGAGCATCCTGGTGAGCTTCTTCCGCTTGTCAAGGTCGCGGGCTACGAAGATCACCACGCTGGAGCCGGCCGGATTTTCTACATATCGAACTAAAACGTTTTCATCCACTTCGGGCAGCTTGGCGAAGTCTTCAATAAAAACAACTCGCCGCGGTGACATCATCGGCAACTGCTCGGCAGCGGCGACGGCCTGGCGAGGATCCGTGTTCAAAAGGCTAAAGCGTGATTCGTTGAATTCACGCAGGAGAGTGTCGCGTAACGCCTCAGCGGCAATCGCGCAGCCGGCTTCGCCGCACAGGTAACTCTCTACGCCGATGGTCAGGTAGAGCCGATCGAGCTTTCCTTCCTGGAGTGAGCGGGTGAGTTGCTGGCGAGTTATGACTTTCATTACTTGTCCAATTCCACGGCGTTAATCAGCGTCGAGACTATGCTCTCTGCAAAGCTGCGCGCCATGCGCTGGACCGCCGGATCTTCTTCATTGAAAAAATTGCGCGGATCGTTGGCGAACTCATATTCGCCACGAAAGACGAAGTTTTGATTGTCATAAAGGACCCGGTTTTGGGTTTGGTCCCGGACCGTGATGGCGGCGGCAATCGTCACTTCGAAAATGCGGGCCCGGCCCTTATCGTCCAGCAGCACGCCGGTGAACTGATAGCTCTTGATGATTCCTTCGATGACAGCATCGGCGCCTTCGCGATCTCCCTGGACGCGCAAACCGCGGCCCCGGTGAATCAATTCCTCGAGCACAGCTTTTGTAAAGCGATGTTCGATGCGGTAGCGCAGGGCATTGTTTTGAAAGGCAGGCACCGCCACGGTCTTGATACGCGCCGGCAACTGGTTCTTCGTCACCGGCTTATAGCATTCGGCGAACCCGGTGACGAAGAGGAGCGTAACGGCCAACGCGGCCAGGCGGGCGAGCTTTTGCAGTCGTGATGTTTCCATTGGGTTAGTTGAACGAGTCAGTCAGTATCACCTGCGTCAGCGGGTAGATGTCGTTTCCTGCGAGCCCGAGTTCAGGTATGTCTGAACCCCATCCGTGTACGCAGGTGGTACTGACATGATTCGATTGGCAACCGCTTTCAGGGAACGAAGGCTGATTGTCGCGCAGCAGCGGTTGGTTAGGCAAGCAGTGGCCCTGTATAAGCCTGAAGGTCAAGGAAGGCGTTGAGGTGTCTTGCGCCTAGAACGTCCTCGCTGACGGTGGTGCCATTGCCATCCTGATCGCATCGGCAATCCGGGCCGTTTCGACGGTGGCCTTTACGTCGTGGACGCGGACGATGTGAGCGCCACGGAGGATGGCAGCGGTGACGGTGGCGAGGGTGCCGTAGAGGCGATCAGACACGGGTGCGGGGGTGCCGTTGGCGTCGCGGAGCAGGTGGCCGACAAATGCTTTGCGGGAAGTGCCGACCAGGAGAGGGAAGTTGGGGAAGGCGCGAGCAACTTCGTCGAGCCTGGCGATCAATTCAAGATTCTGCTCGAACGTTTTGCCAAAGCCGATGCCCGGATCAATGACGATTGATTCGCGCGCGACGCCGCGCCGCTCGGCCATCGCGAGGCTGCCGCGCAGGCTGTGAGTGATTTCGCTCATGATGTCGGCAACCGGCGGGAGCCGCTGCATCGTGGCCGGAGTGCCGCGTGAGTGCATCAACACCAGTCCGGCGCCAGCCTTAGCCACTTCGTCGGCGATGAGAAAATCGAAGCGCAGCGCGGAGATGTCGTTGACGATGGCGGCGCCCGCGCGCAGGGCCTCACGCGCAACCTCGGATTTTGTGGTGTCAACAGAGACCGGGATGGAAGTTTCCTTCACCAGCGCTTCAATAACCGGAATGACACGCTGCAGTTCCTCTTCGGGTGTGATGATTGCGGCTCCGGGACGCGTGGATTCGCCACCGACATCGATGATGTCGGCGCCTTCGGAAACCATCCGCCGCGCGTGTTCGAGGGCGGCGTCCCGGGACAGGAATTTTGCGCCATCGCTGAAGCTGTCGGGCGTAACGTTCAGCACGCCCATTATGAGCGTGCGCGTACCGATGGGCAGGGCGCGACCGGAGATGTGCCAGTTGCTATTCACGCTGCAGATAATAAGGGAGATTTTCCATTTGTCATTTCACAGACTTGACATTTCTCAATTTTGATTTTACGTCGCCTATCCAAAGACCAAAGTCCAAAGACCAACGCCCCAAACTACAAAAGGCAAGAGCGAAGAACGCGTCTTCACGCTTGCCCTTTTGGGAGTGCGCTGATTCTAACAGGCGCTCAGAGTACCGACTTCAGTAGGGTTTTTCCCAGCGTCAAAGCCCGCCTGGAAGGCGGTACTCTAAACACCTGCCTTAAGCGGGAGCCGGATTGCTGCCGGTAATCGGGGGCAGGATTGGTTTCAGGCCGGATGAAGGCTCCTTAATCTGCGGCCGTTGTTCTTCGTCTGCCGGCAAACCGCCCGAGGGATCTTCATCCAGCGGCAATCCGGCAACCACGCGGCGTATTTCAACCGCATCCAGCGACTCGCGTTCCAGCAACGCCTCGGCCAGCCGGATCAGCGTATCCCGATTTTCCTGGATGATCGACTGCGCGCGATTGAACTGCGCGGTGACGATTCCCTTGACTTCCTGATCGATCTTAATTGCTGTGTCTTCAGAGAAGTCTCGGTGTTGCGCAATCTCACGGCCCAGGAAGATTTGCTCTTCTTTCTTGCCGAAGGTCAGCGGCCCCATGGCCGACATACCGTACTCGCAGACCATCGCCCGAGCCAGTTCAGTGGCGCGCTCGATATCGTTCGAAGCGCCTGTGGTAATGCTGCCCAAAAACGACTGCTCCGCAATACGTCCACCCATCAGAATCGCAATCTGACCCAACAGGTACTCTTCCGTGTAGTTGTGGCGGTCACCTTCGGGAAGCTGCTGGGTTACACCCAACGCCATACCGCGGGGAATGATGGTCACCTTGTGGACCGGATCCGCATTGGGAACTTTCAATCCCACGAGCGTATGCCCGGCTTCGTGATAGGCGGTCACGCGTTTTTCTTCGTTCGAGATCACCATGCTCTTGCGCTCAGCGCCCATCAGGACTTTGTCTTTAGCCAGCTCAAAATCACCCATGGCGACGAACTTCTTGTTGTAGCGCGCGGCGTTCAGCGCGGCCTCGTTAACCAGGTTGGCCAAATCGGCGCCGGTAAAGCCCGGTGTGCCGCGGGCGATAACGCTGATGTCCACGTCTTCGCTGAGCGGAATCTTGCGCGTGTGAACTTTCAGGATACCTTCACGGCCACGCACGTCGGGCCGAGAGACAACCACACGTCTATCGAATCGTCCTGGCCGCAACAGCGCCGGGTCAAGGACGTCCGGCCGGTTGGTCGAAGCGATCAGGATCACGCCATCGTTGGATTCAAACCCGTCCATTTCCACCAGCAATTGATTCAGCGTCTGTTCGCGCTCGTCGTGCCCACCACCAAGCCCGGCGCCACGGTGACGGCCGACGGCATCGATCTCGTCGATGAAGATGATGCAGGGCGCGTTCTTCTTGCCCTGTTCGAACAGATCGCGGACGCGCGAAGCGCCGACACCCACGAACATCTCAACAAAGTCCGAACCCGAGATTGAAAAGAACGGAACATTGGCTTCACCGGCAATCGCGCGGGCCAGCAGGGTCTTGCCCGTTCCAGGAGGCCCCATCATCAGAACACCTTTGGGAATGCGGCCGCCCAGCTTCTGGAATTTCTGCGGTTCTTTGAGGAATTCGATAATTTCCTGCAGTTCTTCCTTGGCTTCTTCGACGCCGGCGACGTCCTTGAAGGTGACTCGCTTTTGCTGATTATTCAACAGTTTGGCGCGGGATTTACCGAATGAGAGAGCTTTGTTGCCGCCCGACTGCATTTGCCTGAGCATGAACACCCAGATGCCGATGATAAACAACAAGGGCGCCCAGGTGATCAGCATGGGCCAGATATAGCTGCTGGTACCGGACTTGTCATCGACTTTGTCGACTCGTTTTTGTCCGTTAACGACTTCGTAGGCCTTTCTCAGGATGTCGGCCTTGATATGCTCGTTGGTCAGGGGAGCGCGGTATTCCTGGCCGCCTTTGTCAACCGCCACCACCTCATTTTGTTCGACGGTCAGCTGCTTCAATTCACCAGCCGTGATCTTGGCGTCAAGCGTTGCCAGATCGATGGCCGAAGAATTCTTACTGTTGGGATTAACCAGTTTATAGAGCAGCAGCGCGCCGGCAACGATTAGTAACCAGAAGATAATTTGTCTAGCAGTAGAGCTCAAAGTTTTCAAAGCCTCCGACGCTGATGATAACCCAGAACAGCAGTTCTTGTCGCGCCCCCAATTAATTAGCCTGCAACTTGCCTTTGCCAGGCTCCAATGGCTATCCAACGGGCCACTTATGATGCGCCGAGCAGTCTTGCGGTTGTGCCGGGCAAGCTTTGCCAGGCCAAGCGCGCCTTAATCATCCCGCGCGCGCTTTCCGCCGGTATTTCGCGATTTTTTGACGCTCAGCTCGAGCCGCTGCTGCCGTCGGACAACCTTGTCTCCGCCGGGTAATTCCGCCGACCGCCCACCTTTTTCGCCCAGCAACAACTTTTCGATGGCGAGCACGTGCTGGAGCTCATGCCGGCGCAGGTCGCCCCTTCCCTGCAAGATCCACTGGCGCAATGCCCGCCGGCGCACAGCCACCGGTGCTTCAGCCAACACCGCGACACTGAGCGCCGGCAGAGTTTCGGCGTTGTCACCCAGCGCCGCGGCCAGCAAAAGTAAGCTGGCCTGCTGATTCAACACACTAAGGTCGTCTCGCAGTAACTCCGCTGTGCGCGCCAACGCCTCGACGATCCTGCCGTTGAACGAGGCCATCAGGGGCAGTAGTTGTTTCCGCACTCGGACGCGAGCAAATTGTTCATCGTCGTTCATGAGATCACTGCGGTAATCGACTTTTCGCAACCGGCAATAGTCCTCAGTCTCGGATCGACGGGCCCAGTTGAGCAGTGGCCGAGCCAGCAGCAACTGCGACGACTTTCCCCAGCCGGAGGCGCTCTGCAAGCGGCGTCGCGGACTGGCAGTTTGGGACAGGAGTGAGCGAACAGGCTCAATTCCCGCCAAACCTTCAGCGCCGCTGCCGCGCAAGAGACGCAGCACAATCGTCTCAGCCTGATCATCCATTGTGTGAGCGGTGAGAATCAGTTGCGCCTTGAACGTCGCGGCGGTTTTCGCGAGGAACTCGTAACGCGCGCGCCGAGCGGCTTGTTCCAGGTTGTCGCGAGTGATTCGAGCACGCTGGCCCACATCAACTCTCTGGTTGACAATCTGGTAACCGAGATCGCGTGCGAGCTTAATTACCCACCGTGCGTCAGCTTTGCTTTGCCGGCGCAAGCCATGATCCAAATGGGCCGCTATCAGTTCGATTCGCAGCTCCTGTGTCTTAATCAGTTCATCGAGGGCAAGCAGCAGCGCCGTGGAGTCAGCGCCTCCGGAAACGGCGGCGATGACTTTCGCTTCTGCCAAAGGGAGATGCAGGTTGCGCCAGGCATGCAACAAGCGGCGCGAAAAGGCCGATGATTTCACGCGCGCTGATCTGACCGGTCGCAGGCGCTTAACTGCTTGAGTTTTTGTCGAGGGATTATCCATTCGGCTTTGGATTGTCGTGCGTCAGAGTAGCGGCGTCAAACGACGAGCCGTACGCTAGCTCCTCTTTACCTGGTTTCAACCATGCACTCATCGTTGGAAGCATCCAACCTCAGGTCGCGGTTTCTCTTGATCGAAAACTCTCTCTCGAACAGAATGTCTGAGACCGAAAGAAAGGGAGCCTGATTATATGGATCTCGTACGAAGAAAATGGCTGGCTGCCGCCTGCGGCCTGGGCGCCGGCGTTGTCCTGACTGGTTGTAATCCATCCGCGGGCGAGGGCGATGAAGAATCTGACAAGTCAGGCTCGAGGCTTGCGGCGAGCGAAGTGTCGGCGTCGGAAGACCTGATGCGCGAACATGGTGTGCTGCGGCGCGCCCTGCTCGTTTACCAGGAAACCGCGGTGCGGATACGTGCCTCAGCCAGCGCCGTTGAGCCCGAAGCACTTCAGAAGACGGCCAAGCTCTTTCGTGTTTTTGGCGAAGATTACCACGAGCTGAAGCTGGAAGAAGCGTACATCTTTCCGGCCGTGCAGAAGGGCGGGGGAATGGCGGCCGCCTATGTGGGAGTGCTTATTGCGCAACACAACCGGGGTCGCGAACTGACCGAGTATATTTTGTCGGCAACCACAGGAGAGAAATTTTCAGCCATCACCGCCGAGTCGCTCGCGCGCGTCATGGAATCACTGGTGCGCATGTATCAGCATCACGCGGCAATTGAAGACACGATGATTTTTCCTGCGTGGAAACGAACGCTCACGCTCGACCAGATGGACGCGTTGAGCGAGAAGTTCGAAGAGATCGAAATGCAACAGTTCGGCAAGGACGGTTACGAAGCCGCCGTCAGACGCATCGGCGACATCGAAGCCAGTCTGGGACTTGCTGACCTGGGGCAGTTCACTGCGCCACCGCTGCCGTTGACAAATGAGACGAAAGCACCGCCAGACAAGCCGGACGAGAAGAAGAAGCCAGAAGAAATGAGACGCGCTTGAGTCCGTGAAACGGACGGCTGTCAAACAAATGGAGAAGCGAAGGTTTTTCATCCGTCCGTTTCACGGACTTCTCTGCATCAAGGGCATGGGTTCCCGGCGATGAATCGCTGGGCTATTTTCAGCCGTCCGCTGAAACGCGGACTTTGCGGGCAAAGCTAGTGCAGAGAGGTGTAGGTGTTGGCGCTGACTTGAACTCCTCGAGGACCGGTCAATCGTCGAGGTAGTTGAGGTCATGCCTTTTCCCGGCCTTGAAAGACCGGGCTAAACTCAGGTGCCGCTACGCGGCAAAAACCGGGCGCCCGCTTAAGGTGGGAGGAGGTCATCGAGCGACTTCAAAAGATCGTTTCCGCGCAGACGAAGTTGTTTCTTTCCAGCCTGCCCCAGCGAGACGATTTTGCCATCCGGCCCCAGGAGCATGGTGGTGGGAAACGAATGGATACGATAACGGAGCTCGACTGTCTTGATGCTGTCATAAGTCGCCTGCGTCCAGTTCAGGCCGCTCTTGCGCAAGACAGCCTTTACCATCTCCGGATCGTCGTCATTGTTCATCCCCAGAATCTCAAAGTCCCGCGCCTGAAAACGCGAGTACGCCGCCCTTTGATAGGGTAGTTCGCGCCGACAGGGCCCACACCAGAGGGCCCAGAAATCCACCAGCACGTATTTGCCGCGAAACTCAGACAGTTTACGTTTTTTGCCGTCGAAATCAGTAAAAGTAAAATCAGGCACCTCGGCTCCGATGGTCAGTTCGACGCGCTTGTAATCTGACGCCGGATGCTCGCGCATCACGATCAGGTTCTTTTCCAGGTCCACCTTCTTTGTGGAAACATAACGTGACCCAACCCGGAACACTACGGTCTCTTCACGAGCTTCCGCGGCCTCTGGCGAAAAATGATCGAGGTCGATCTGGCCGTCGCCGTCGCCATCTACTCCCAGCCAGCCATTACTGGTGCTCACTTTTTTTGACTGCGCGTTAAGCTGGTATTCAACGAGCGTGGGTTTGCCCTGAATATCGACCTTCCCTTTGGCAAAAGCGATTTTTGACTGCAGCACCATCCGATCGTTTTCATTCATTTCGTCCCAGCGAACGCCCTTGTAGTACTGGATGAAGATTGGATAGGACTTGAAGAGGGGGTTCTTAAAAGGAAGTTGCAGCGTTGTTTCCAAAATGTAGGGATTGTCATCTTCGCCGCGGGCCAGTTCGAAGCGTTCGTTATCAGCGAGCACTCCATCGCCGTCCAGATCCGCGAACAGGACTGGGGCTTCATCTTCCGCCTCGACCAGGAGGGCGAGCAGCGATGACTTGTCCTTGAGCGGATCATACAGCCGGCCTGCAGTTACTTTCGTCCCGGCAGCGAGAGGAGTGGCCAGCTTGATTTTCGAGAAGTCTCGCAGCGGATGGAAGATGACCTGCTCGACATCTTCAGTATGGGCCACCAATTCGCCGTCCAGACTGCCGCTGTACTCGGTGTCTCCCGGAGGCGGCGACGCAAGGGCCGCAAAATCAAAAATGAACAGGATCAGGAAGCTGAAGAGCGCCAGACCAGAGAGTCGCAGGGCTGTGACGAAGTGATGACGGCGAGGCATGTATTCTCCTTTGAGAGTCGGAGTCCGCGAAGCGGCAAGCGAATTCTAAGTCGCGGGAAGAGCAGTGTCAAAAACTTTTCTTTCGCAGCCCCGACGCCTTATTAGTGAGGCGGAGCGTTTTGTGAGTTTGTGGCTTGCGGCAATCCCTCAATCAGGATGCGCCCGGTTGCATTGCTGGGAGGCTGAATGCCCAGGATGGCCGCGAGTGTCGGTGCGATATCTGTGGGTGCGGCGGCCTGAAAGTATCTGCCAGCCTTCAGTCCGCTGCCCATAATGATTAGCGGCACATGAGTGTCGTAGGAATAGGGCGAGCCGTGCGTGGCGGTGATGGCATATTCAATGAAGTATTTGAATGGATCGGTAACCATGATCAGGTCGCCACTTCGCTGCGGGTAGAATCCGTGCAGCACGCGGCGTTCAATTGGATCGGTAAGAGAAACCGCGCCGCGTAATAATTGGGCCCTCGTGAAGCAGCGGGCGATGCCAGGCACGGTCATAATGCCATCGGCGGCGACTCGCTCGATTTCGTCAAGGCTGACGCCGTCACGTTTTAAAGCGGCATAGTTGAAATAAAGGTTGGCATTGATAAGGCCGTCCTTCATCGTTCCGAAGTCTTCGTACCGGAGAATATAGTCGCTGGTGGGATCGGGCGTTTTACTCTCACGGTTGTAACGGGCCGAGATGGCTGCGCGAATTTTGGCTAAGGCCAGGGCGCTGTTAACCCGTCCGCCGGGCAAGCCAAGGGCTGTCGCGTGCTCGGGTATCGGCGCCATCCCGTGGTCCGCACTGAATACAACTACGGTGTTACGCAGACCAACATGCTCATCGACGAAATCGAGCAGCGCCCCGATTTGACGATCGGTGCGCAGCGTTATATCCATCTCCTCCTGGCTGTACGGACCATAACGGTGCCCGACATAGTCGTTGGCGGAAAAACTCAGGCTCAGGACATCGGTGATCTCGTCCTGTCCCAGCTGCTCGTTGACGATCGCCTGCTCGGCGAATGAAAGCAGGACCTCGTTTGAGAAAGGTGAGTTAGCGAGGGCATTATAAAAGTCCGGACCGACTGCGGCCGCACCCCCGGTAATCTTATGGGGGAAAGCATTGGTATCTCCCGGGATATTGCCGATATTCTCCCAGGGCGGGGAATCAGCGCCGACCCGTTTCAGGTACTCGGCTTCGGGCAGCAAACGCTCCCACACTTTGCCAAAGTATTTGTCGGCCGGATGAGTTGCATCAAAATCCTCGACCCACTTTGGCAATTGGGCGAAATAGTAGCTCGAAGAGACTATGTTGCCGGTAACCGCGCTGATCCAATAAGCGGCATTCGGATGGCGGCCCGCAGGCAGAATTGCCGAGCGATCTTTTAATGAAATGCCGATCACCCTGGCGCGATCGTTACTCGCGAGGCGCAGTTCATCGCCGAGGGTCGAAGCCATCAGACGACGCGGGCTGGAGGCTATCTCTTTGGCTCCGCCGCCGAACAACTTTACTCCGTCGTCCGACACGCTGGTGACTTTCTTTCCGGTCTCGCGGTCGATCCACTCGTTGCCGACGATACCGGTTTCCGCCGGATAGGCGCCGGTCATCAGCGTCGCGTGGCCCGGCGCTGTGTAGGTCGGCATGTGATCGTAGTTCGCGTCCACCCAGTTGGCTCCGTTGTCGAGGAGGCGCTTCAAGCCGTTTGGCGCAAAAAGGTCGGCATACCGTTCCAGATAGTCGTAACGAAACTGATCCACCACCAGCAGCAGCACGAGCCGCGGTCGCGCCGGCGCAGTCGCCCGCGCAGTTTTACGGGATTGCTGACCCTGGGCGGGAAAAGTTAATAAGAGGAGAGAAAAGGTGACCAGGATGGTCAACAGACGTTGGCGGAGGCGAGCTTTATAAGTCATTGGCGCATGTTATCCTATTGTCTTTCGCCTGTCAGTTGTCGGCTGCAGGATAGCTGTGTTGGAAGAGGGTATACCTATGGGGAGCGGCGGCATTTGCTGGACTCGGCCGTTTGCGAAGAACCGAAGCGATACGGCACCGAGTCGGTGGTTGCGCTGCGCGGCTCTGCGACCTAAGGATTGAAACAAACATGAAACGACGCAGACTTCTTTTCCTTTCTTTGATTCTTCTTATCATCCAGGGATGGCCCGCCGGGAATGCTGCCGCGCAACAGTCCGCAGACACCCTCAAGCCTACGCTTATCCTGGTTTCGCTCGACGGCTTCCGAGCGGACTATCTGGGAAGGTATCAACCCCCGACACTGACGGCGTTAGCCGCGGACGGTGTGCGCGCCAGATGGATGACGCCCTCCTATCCCTCTTTGACATTTCCGAATCATTACACCATTGCTACCGGACTCTATCCCGAACATCACGGTATCGTATCCAATGATATCTACGATCCCGTTTTTGATGCCATGTTCGGGCTCAGCAAGCGGGCGGAAGTGCAAAATAGTCGTTGGTGGGGTGGCGAACCCATCTGGATCACGGCCGAGCAGCAGGGGCAAAAAGCATCGGCGACCTTTTGGCCCGGCTCGGAAGCAAACATCAAAGGCAGCAGGCCGACTCACTGGAAGCCTTACGATGACAAAGTATCAGACGAGGATCGCGTTGATTCGCTCTTGTCATTGTTGGACTTACCCGGCAGCGAGCGGCCTACCTTTCTGACTCTTTACTTCAGCGACGTGGACCACGCGGGACACAGTTTTTCACCCAGTTCACCCGAGGTCGCGCAGGCGGTGAGCGTAGTGGACCAGGCCCTCGAAAGGTTAGTGCGCGGACTAAAGTCGCGTAACCTTTATTCGCGAGTTAATATCATCGTCGTCTCGGACCACGGGATGGCTCCGGTACCACCCGGAAACGTTGTCATCCTCGATGACTATTTCCAGGCCAAAGACGCGCGCCAGATAGTCTGGGGTGGGGAACTGACCAACATCTTCGCTCGCCCAGGCGAAGAAGAGAAGGTCTTTCGTTCCTTCAGGAGTAATGAACTGGCCCATGTCAGGTGTTACCGAAAGCAAAACGTACCGCTCCGTTTTCACTACCGAGATAGTCAGCGCATTGGCGCGGTCGTCTGCATGGCCGACGAAGGCTGGCGCATGACTTCACGAGCTCGCTATGAAGAGGAGCGAAAGAAGCCGGATAGACCGACCCATACCCGGGGCGCGCATGGCTATGACAACCTGCTCCCGTCGATGCGCGCTGTCTTCATTGCCCACGGGCCGGCCTTCCGGCGTAATGCAGTCGTCGGGGCCTTTAGAAATGTAGACGTCTATAACATCATGGCGAGAGTCTTGCGCTTGCAGGCGGCGAAGAATGACGGCACGACCCGGACCAGTCGCGCCGTGTTGCGCCAAATTCTCCCGGCGAAGCGCGGGTCCGCTGTGAGCCACCAGAGTCTCAGGCGGATAGAGAAATCCGCCCTACCAAGCAACTAAGGAGGAATTTTGATGCACCCACGCATTAGTGAAGTCCTGGATTATTTGGAAGCGACTCGCGCTGATCTGAATGGTGCCATTGCCAGCGTAGTGCCAGAGAGCCGCGACCAGCGACCGGCGCTGGAGCGCTGGTCGGTGGCTGAAATCATCGAACATCTGGCAATCACAGAAGGCCGCGTTGCGAAACTTGTGGCCGGAAAGTTAGCGGCCGCGAAGGCCGCCGGGCTGCGTGCAGAGACTGAAACAAGTTCCATTTTGGATAGTATCCCGCGGGAGCGAATTCGAGATCGCAGTCAAAAAAGAACTGCGCCAGAGATAGTCCAGCCGCGCGCCGAACACGATACCGCCGCGGCCATCGCCATGTTGCAGCAGACGCGCGCCGACCTGCGCGCGACCCTGCTCGCGCACGATGGTCTGGCGCTGGGTGAAATAAGTCATGAACACCCGGTACTGGGCGTCATCAACATTTATCAATGGGTGCTTTTTGTGGGCGCTCACGAGGCGCGGCACACTGAACAGGTGCGGGAGATTGCGGGGCAGAGGACTTAGGACTTTGGACTTAGGACTTTGGACTTTGGACTTTGGACTTTGGTCTTTGGTCTTTGGTCTTTGGTCTTTGGTCTTTGGTCTTTGGTCTTTGGTCTTTGGTCTTTGGTCTTTGGTCTTTGCTCTTTGCTCTTTGCTCTTTGCTCTTTGCCCTTTGCTCTTTGCTCTTTGCTCTGAAAAGTTTCATTCTATTCAGCCAACAAACCCAAGACCAAAGACCAAAAGCCAAAGACCAAAGACCAAAGTCCCACTACGCCACAATCATTGTTCCCGTGCCCGTGTCCGTAAAGATCTCCGAGAGCAACGCATTGCGATTGTTGCCACTGATGATATGCGCGCTGTGCACGCCCCTTCGCAAGAGTTGCGTAATACTCTGGAGCTTCGGAATCATGCCGCCGGTGGCCGTGCCCTTGCGAATCAGCTCTTCTGCCTCATCCGCTGTCAGCCGCGAAAGCTTTGTTTGCGCGTCACCCGCGCGCAGGTAGATGCCATCGACATCCGAGAGCAGGATCAATTTTTCAGCCTGCAATTGGATCGCGATTTCCGCGGCAATAGTATCAGCGTTGATATTGAAGACGGCACCCTCCGCATCTGCTCCCAACGATGAGATGACGGGCAGGTAACGCTGATCGAGCAGCACGGTCAACAGACGCGTGTTAATCTGAACTACATCACCCACATTGCCAAAATCAATCTGCTGGCGCTCACCCGTCTGGCGATTAACAACTTCTTTGGGTGGCCGCCGCTCGGCATGGACGATGTTCCCGTCGACGCCCGAGAGTCCCACCGCGTCCACGTTGCGCTGCCGCAGGGCGGCCAGAATATCGGTGTTGATTTTGCCGGCGAAGATCATCTTGGCCATCTCGAGTGTGGCGTCATCGGTTACGCGGCGGCCGTCAATGATGGTTTGCGCTACCCCCAACTTGCTGGCCAGTTCGCTCAATTGCTTACCACCTCCATGAACGACACAGATGTGAATGCCCACCTGGTAAAGCAGAGCGAGTTCCTCAGCCAGCGAGTTCAGGTTCTCGCGATCCTCGGTGACTTTGCCGGATAGCTTGATAACAAAGGTCTGTCCCTGGAAGCGCTGAATGTAGGGCAGCGCCTCGCGCAATAGATCCAGCCGTAGTTGATCGCCGACTTCGTTGGTATTGGTCATTTGATAATTCCCTGACTGCAAGCTTCGGATAAAATTACCGCCGCGCCATATTCACTCTTCAGGGTTTGCTTCATTGCGGAAGAAGTTGCCCTTCCTAACTAACCTACAGCAATCTCGCCATAATCGCCTTTTGCACGTGTAACCGGTTCTCCGCTTCGTCGATTACCACTGATTGAGGCGAATCTATTACCCCGTCGGTTACGATCACGTTTCGCCGCACCGGCAAACAGTGCATGAAAATGGCGTTGTCGGTGCGCGCCATCTTTTCTTCGTCGACGATCCATTTTTCCCGGTAGGGCGCGCGCGCTACCATGTCCGCCTCCGGATTGCCATAAAATTTTTTGCTGCCCCAACTCTTGGCATAGATGACGCCAGCATTCTTCAAGGCTTCATCAATATCATTTGTAAGATTGATACGACCCCCGGTAACGGCCGCCTGCCGATTAATTTCGGCCAGTAGCTCATCATCCAATTCGTAGCCTGCCGGGTTCGCAATCGTTACTTCATGGCCCAGTTGCGCCGCCGCCAGAGCAAAGCTGTTGGGAACGGCCATGGGCAGAGCCCTTGGGTGCCAGGCCCAGGTCAGCACCACGCGTTGCGGCGCGGAGCCCAGCTTTTCGCGAATCGTCATCATGTCGGCCAACGCCTGGCAGGGATGATGCATGGCCGATTCCAAATTGATGACCGGCACGGAGGAATACCTGGCAAACGCCCTCAGGATTGGATCGCAGCGTTCCTCGCTCCAGTCTCTTAAGCCAGCGAAGGTGCGCACTCCGATGGCGGCACAATAACGGCCCAGCACGCGCACGAACTCCGCCACGTGTTCCGTCTTGTCGCCGTCCATCAGCGCGCCCTCGCGGTGTTCGAGAGTCCAACTGGTCCCGCCCGGTTCCAGCACAACCGGGTTGCCGCCCAGTTCGTAAATGCCTACCTGCATCGAGGCTCGCGTGCGCAAGCTCGGATTGAAAAACACGAGGGCGATTGATCGGCCCGCCAGCGGCTTTGTCTCCGGCCGGCGCCGTTTCATCTCCACGGCAGAATCGATGAGAGCCAGGAGGTCTTCACTCGACCAGTCAGCGGTACTAAGAAAGTCTCGATTTGTCATTGATTGTGATCCGGCTGCTTGTTTCGTTGCGATCGTAGAAATCTGATCAGCCCAAAGACACTGATCAATAGCCAGAACGCTTCAACCAGAAACGCCGAGAGGTTGAAACTGTAAAGGAGAGAAAGAAGCACAAGGAGCGCGCCAATGGCATTGGTGAGCGAGTAGCTCAGGTCAGTGATGCGCAGCTTGCCCAGGTGCAACAGCAGGTAGGCGAACACCATGCTCGCCACTCCTATGTTACCGATGAGATCGTACCAGGCGTATTTCATGATTGCACTTCTCAGTTGCCAGCTTCAGCTCGACTGGTTCCGAGCAGTTGATAATCCTTTTGTTCAATAGCTGCTTGTGGTAAGCCGCGGTTGAGATAGAGCGAACGGCTGTGAAAATTGTCATACGCCAAACCGGCGCTAAAGACTATCCCAGCAAACAGAAAGCTCGCGGCGAAGATCCGCCAGCGCCGGCTGGCGCTGAGAAATTCATTCCAGCAATAGAAGCTGTACATCATGACGAACGGAAAAACCACATAAAGGGTGTGGGAAAGTGGCGCCTTCATTGAGAAAGCAAAGGCCCCGTAAAGCAATCCCACCGTTGCCAGGGTCAGGTACTTGATCGCTTTCCAATCGGAACGCGAGTGGTTCTTTTTAAACCAGCAGACCACCAGGGCCACGGGTTGGACAAAGCCGACGACTCCCAGAAAAATGATTACGGGAACCAACCACCAGTTGTGCTTTATGAAGTCCAGTCGTGTGTGTGTATTGTGGCCCAGAAAGCGGGCCATTTCATAACTGGCGAGCGACAGGAAGCGTGCCAGCACGCCCTCCGCCAGATTCCATTGACTGAGCAGGTTGGCAGCGTTGAAGCGGACCACTGCGCTGGTGCGGCCAGAGCCGGCGGCAAGCCCATACCGGATGTAGGTGGGCAAAAGAAAACTGAAAGTCAGCGCTGCCCCTGCTGCCAGCCAGGCTGCCGGCCTGACAACCTTTGCGCCTTGCTCGCGAAACTGAAGATAAAGCGAGACCAGTACGTACGGTACGAGAATCACCCAGGACATGTGAAACTGCATGACCCAGCAAAGAGCGAAACCCATCATGAAGTTTGCCCCACTGCGCGACACCGCGTTGCTACTCAGCGGCGGAGACGCTTCCAGGAACCCCACCAGGAAAAGAATGGCGCCCGCCAGAACGTATGAGGGGTTATAGATATGCGTCGACAGGTTGAGTGTCCACGGCGCCGTCAACAGCCAGATCCAGATGAACCATTGGGGCATCGCCGGCAGTCGCTGACAACAGTACCAGGCAAAGAAACTGAGCGCGGCGAAAGAGATCGCGTTGAGCAGCACAAACGGCGCTTCGGGAACAGGTAAGACGTAAAAAGGCAAACCCACCAGTAAACCCTGTAAGGCGCCGGGAATGTGAATCGTATTGGTAACGTCAGGCCCGAAATAAGGCCATTGACCGGTGGTGTAAAACTTCAAGCCAATTAGATAAATTTGCTTCTCGTCCTCAAACCAGAATTCCGAGCAGAGTCCGAAAGCCAACCGAAAGAGAAATGCCAAACTCAACCCCACCAACATTCCGAGCCGACTGTATATGATTTGCAGAAATTCCATTCCGGCTAATGCTCAGAGTTCAGAGTTTTTTCCCATTCACCGCTCTCTGGTTGCGCCAGTTTGGTCAAGTGGGATAATCCGGAAGGAAACGCCTATCCCGCAAAAGCGGGTAGAAGTTCATCCAGCACCTTGACTTGAGTTGCTCAGCGCGTCCGCCAGTGCGTCAACGAACAGATCAACCTCTGCCCGCTTCAGACAAAGCGGCGGCAGCAAACGCAAAACGTTGGGATTGCTCGAGGTACCCGTGATAATTCTCCTTGCGAGCAGAGCCTGATGAATCGCTGCGGCCGGCTGCGCGAATTCAATTCCCAGCAGGAATCCCAGACCGAGCACCCTGACGACCTGATCAAGTTCCTTCAATCGCTCGCGCAAATGAGCTTCGACTGCTTTGACGTTGGCGAGCATTCCGTCAGCTTCTATTGCCTCCAGCGTGGCTGCGACCGCGGCCATTGCGATCATTCCACCACCGAAGGTCGTGCCCAGATCGTTCTCCTTAACGTGTCTGGAAACCTTCTCGGCTACCAGACAGGCGCCGACCGGAATTCCACTGCCCAGAGATTTCGCCAGCGTAACGAGGTCCGGAACGACCCCTGCGCCAGCTTCGCTGCCGGCAAAGAACCACTGGCCCGTGCGCCCAACGCCGGTCTGCACCTCGTCATAGATCAGGATGATGCCACGTTGGTCGCACAGCTCGCGCAGTTCTCGGTAGAAGCCCGGCTCGGCCAGGCGCACACCTGCCATCGATTGGATCGGCTCCAGCATGATTGCGGCCACATTTTCATCGGCGAGCGAACGCACCGAATTGATATCACCGAATTCCGCCTGCAAGTGGCCGGGCACATTTGGTTTGCCAAGCTCGCGATACCTGCCCAGGAACGTCGCGCTGATGGCGTCGGCCGTACGACCATGAAATCCACCAGAAAAGGTGACAATGTTCAGGCGGCCGGTGGCCATGCGAGCCATACGCATAGCATTTTCATTCGCTTCGGTTCCGGAGTTACAGAAGAAAGCTTTGCTGAGGACGTCAGGCGCCAGGGAAACCAGCTTCCGCGCGGCCTGCGCGCGCGTTTCTGAATAGACGAGGTTTGAATAGAAGAGCAACTTCTCTGACTGTACGCGAATGGCTCTGACCACGGACGGATGAGAATGGCCCGTGCCGGCTACCGCATGGCCACCGTAGAGATCGAGATATTTCGCGCCATCGTTTGTGTAAAGCCAGACTCCTGCGCCGCGTTCGGCGACAATGGGCATCTTCTTATATGTAGCGAGTTGATAGCGCTCTTCAAGCGCCGCCACATCAACAATAGGGTCTTGAGTCTCAGGTTTCATGCGGCTCTCGTTCCGTCGGGAATCTGTGTCTCCGGTACCGCCAGCACCGGCGTTAGGCCATCTGCATAACCGACGTCGAACAGCATGCCTTCGGACATCTGGCCAAACATCGTGCGCGGCGGCAGGTTGACGACGAACAGAGCCTGCCGGCCTTCGATCTCCCGGGGATTTGCCCGCTCCTGCTTCAGCCCGGCCAGAATAGTCCGCTGTTGATCCCCAAAAGTAACAGTGAGCTTTACGAGCTTGTCGGAACCGCTGACAGCCTCGACCGATAAGATCGTGCCCACGCGTATGTCGATTTTTTCGAGATCAGCGAGAGCGATGGTTGCCTTGATTGGCGCTGGTGTGAAATTCATCGTTGCAAATCCCAATAATCAAAGAAGAACAGCCGTCATCAAACCCAGGCCAGGCTCGCTTACCCGTGGTGTCAGGGATTGCTTCCAGCCAGCCGTAAACCAGTGGTTTCGTCCAACCCGAACATCAGGTTCATGTTCTGTACTGCCTGGCCCGCTGCCCCTTTGACCAGGTTGTCGATGGCCGAGAAGACGACCAGCTCGCGACCGCGAACCGCAAAGCCGAGGTCACAAAAATTGGTCGTCTTGACCCAATTAATATCCGGCGATCCCTTTACCAGGCGAACGAAAAATGCGTCGCGATAAAACTCCTGAAAGATCTCGCGTACTCCGTCCTCCGGCAGGGCGTTATTTAGTTCCAGATAAATCGAAGCGAAGATGCCGCGGGCGACCGGCAGGGAATGAGTCATGAAAACCAGCTCACTGGTCCAGGCGCCCACTGCGGCCAGCTCTTGTTCGATCTCCGGCACGTGTTGATGAGTGAAGGGCTTATATGCATAGAACGAATTACTGCGCTGGGGGTGGTGGGTGTTGGCGGCGGCTTTTGCTCCCGATCCGGAGGAGCCTGTTTTCGCGTCGACGATCACCCGGCCGGCAATCTTCCCGGCGGCCACCAAAGGCGCCAGGCCCAGCAACGCGGCTGTGGCAAAACAACCGGGATTGGCGATCAGGCGCGCGCATCTTATCGCTTCTCGGTTTGTTTCAGTAAGACCATAAACAAACTCTGGCTGCGCCTGCATCGCGGTGTGTGTGCGGCCATAGTGAGCTTCGAACACAGCCTGGTTGCGCAAGCGAAAGTCCCCCGAAAGATCTATGGCCTTCACCGTAGAGGACAACCGCGGCACAATGTCCATGGCTTGCCCATGAGGCAAAGCGAAGAAAACGCAATCAAGATCCCCGGCAGGCTCAGGATGGTCCGCGGCGGCGATAAAACGCAGATCGGTCAGGCCGTTGAGATTGCGATGCACCTCACTCACCGCTTTGCCGGCCTGCTCATTCGCGGTGACGAAAGCGATTTCCACCTGCGGATGGAAGAGCAGGATGCGCAACAGCTCCGAGCCGCCATACCCCGAGCCGCCAAAGATTCCAATTTTGATTTTGTCGCCCGCCATGGATTTACACCGTCAACGCCTATCAATCTCCCATCGTGTCTGTTAAATTGCTACCGCCCAAACGTCTTCCCACCGGGGGTCTTACCGACAATGCGAAACGCCTACATTGCTTTTCTCGTGCTCGGCATTGCCTTCATAGCCATTGGCTACAGAGGCCAGCGTGCGTTTATCTACATCGGCATGGTCTTCCTGGTCGTTGCCTTCCTGCGCCTGCTGCGTACACGCAGTTAGGCAGCGACCGTGGCCTCGACAGCGTCGATTCGCGACCTGATCAAGCGGAATAGTTGCGCGCCATCGCGACGAGCATTGGCGGCTGGCACGCCAAACTCTTTTTCAATGTAGTCCTCACCCATCTGGGAATCCGTCACAGAGCCGGCGATCATGTCGATCTCAATACCACGCCGGCGGAACAATTCGATGCCGCCCCAGGCGCCCACATAATCTGAGGCACAGAAGAGGATCGCTGCCGTCGCGTCGCGCAACTCCTGATCGTCGAAAACTGACTCCACCGAATAGCCACCCAGAATGCCGTCGCCCATTTCAATCACAATAAAGTCGGGGTTGCTTTCATTGAGTCGCGCGATAACCGCTTTGGCAATGGGAGCGAGATCTCCGATGCCCACGGTTGAAGGCAAGCCGCAATCAAGAAAACTGGCGGTGGCGATCGCTCCATGGTCGCCCATGTTCAAAGTGTCGCGCAGGCACGCGACGCCCGAGAGTTTGGCAGCCGCTACCCGCAGGCCCACGCGAGTCGCCTGTTTGATTAACTCGGTGGCCGCATAGGTCTTACCACTGTTCATGCAGGCGCCCGCGATCAGCACCAAGGGGGCCGTAGAACCCAAACTTGCACGCGGCGGGAGGGCGGAATCGCCAATGTTCTGTACCCGTCCGTCTTCATCACAGACCAGACCAATTACTTCGAGCTTGATAGCATCGCTCAGGCTGGAATGATGGCCCGTGCAGAAACCAATCACACCTCCCATGTTAAGCAGATGAAGCTGGTCCCCGCGCTTGACCGTGTCGGGAACGTCGCCAACAAAGCCTTTTAACGCCTGCCGGCGACCGAGCACGCCAAGCAGTAAATCGCCGGGGTTGATCTTAGCGAGACGGCCGGTGGGCAATTCCAGCATGTTGTAGGTGGCACTATCAGTTAAAGCGCGCACAGCGACGACATCGCCCGCCTTTGGCTCCAGGCACTCGTCCGTGATTGCGACGGTGCGCGAAAGATCGAGCGGCGAAGTGGCCGAACCAATCTTGTCTGCTTCGATGATAGTAATAGTTTTGTTCATGCTGTCTTCTCCATCGGCTTTGGTTTGCACAGTTGGCAAACGAACTTGGTCCGCGACGGCGCGGGAAAATAGCCTGCTTATACGGCCGCAGGAGCGGCTGGCGTCTTACCCTGCCTGGCTCTCATGCGTAAACGGAGCGCATTTAACTTGATAAAGCCTTCGGCGTCGCGCTGGTTGTAGACTGTATCCGCTTCGAAGGTCGCGAGCCTCTCGCTGTAAAGCGACAGCGGCGAGCGGCGGCCAACCACTGTCGCGTTGCCGCGATAAAGCTTGAGGCGCACATCGCCGGAAACGTTGTGCTGCGTCTCATCGACCATCTTGCGCATTAAATCGAACTCCGGCGCAAACCAGAATCCGTAATACACGCTTTCGGCAAACTTGACGCCCAGCGAATCGCGCAGGTGCATCACCTCTCGATCAAGCGTAATTGATTCCAGGGCACGATGGGCGGCCTGCAGGATCGTTACACCCGGCGTTTCGTAAACCCCGCGTGATTTCATGCCGACAAAACGGTTCTCGACCAGATCAATGCGCCCGATGCCGTGCGCTCCCCCAAGTGTGTTTAGCGATTCAAGCAGCTGCACCGGACCGAGGGCTTGACCATTCAGTGCCACCGGCTCTCCCTGGAGAAAGGAGATTTGCACGTACTCAGCTTCAGTCCTGGCGTTCTCGGGAGATCGCGTTAACAAAAAAATATTCTCGGGAGGCTCAGCCCAGGGGTCTTCGAGGATGCCGCCTTCATATGAAATGTGCATCAGGTTGCGGTCAGTTGAGTAGGGCTTTTCGGCCGAAGCCGTCACGGGAATGTTGTGTTCCTGGGCATAGGCAATCAGATCCATACGGCCCTTGAACTCCCACTCGCGCCAGGGCGCTATAACCTTGATATCAGGCTGCAGTGCGTAATAGGTCAGTTCGAAGCGGACCTGATCGTTACCCTTACCGGTGGAGCCATGCGCTACGGCGTCGGCCCCTTCGCGGCGCGCAATCTCAATCTGGCGTTTGGCAATCACGGGGCGGGCGAGTGAAGTGCCCATCAAATAGACGCCTTCATAGACGGCATTCGCTTTGACTGCCGTGAAAACATAATCGCGAACAAATTCTTCGCGCAGGTCTTCGATGAAGAGTTTTGTGGCGCCGGTCTGGAGGGCCTTGGCCTCTAGACCGTCCATCTCTTCACCCTGGCCAACGTCGGCGCAGTAACAGATTACTTCGCAGTTGTAATGCTCCTTCAGCCAGCGCAGCATTACGGAAGTGTCCAGTCCGCCCGAATATGCGAGGACGATTTTATTTACCTGATCAGTCACGAAAACTCCTTAATAAGATTGGTCAGTTGTCAGTTGTCAGTTGTTAGTGGTCAGTTGCATGAATCGAATGCCAAAGCCCAAAGACCAAAGACCAAAGCCCTAATCAAATATTTCCCAAACCTTCTTCATCACCGCCCGCTGCGCCTTGTGATCTGTGGCCGCGATGAAAATCGTGTCCTCACCGGCGATGGTACCGACAATCTCCGGAATAGCAGCACCGTCAATCCTGACCGCCACCGCTGAGGCCAGACCCGGTTCTGTATGAGCCACGATCAAGGCATCGCCGGCTAGATCCAGGCTCAGGAGGCCACTGCGGCCCGCTCGATTCGGACGCGGCAGCATGTAGCGGCCGTTATGCTTCAGTACCCCCAGTTCTTCGAGGTCCCGGGAAACACTCGATTGGGTGGCTGGTAGTCCCGCCCGCTCCAAATAAGCTTTCAGATCAGCCTGCGTGGCGATTGGCCGGGCCTGGATCAGGCTCAGTATCTTTCTTTGTCTCGTACTCTTTTGCATATTTCATTTATGCAGCAAAGTTGCATAGTCACTGCATAGATGCATAAAATATGCGACGGGCTGCATGAAAGTCAAATCTAGTAGAATCCCAGGGCCGGGGAGAGCGACGGAAGGTTTGAGTGGAGGAAAGAAATGAGCGAAGCAAAAAATTTATGGGGCGGGCGGTTTACTGGTAAGGCAGATGCTGGCTTTGTCGCATTTAACCGCTCCTTTGGCTTTGATAGGCGACTGCTCGAGGTCGATGTGCGCGCAAGCCTCGCGCATTGTGCC
>Ga0209683_10000161_pt1 | contig 25988 bp, 23 predicted proteins | sample DOMMetBare2Fresh_FD_187474 | JGI IMG/M metagenome (GOLD analysis project Ga0209683, IMG submission 187474) | Wetland sediment microbial communities from St. Louis River estuary, USA, under dissolved organic matter induced mercury methylation -... | ecosystem: Environmental > Aquatic >... | reverse complement strand
AGATGAGCAAATATCGTCAGCGCGGCTATATGGACAGTGATCGCGAGTCGGAGCGACCAAAGTCGCAATCCAAGCCGCAATCAAAACCTCCCGATCGTGAGGGCCCGCGCTCGCCACGCATGATGGCCTTTAGCGAGGCGTCGAAGTGCAGCGCGTGCGGAGCCAAGACTCCCGCGAACATCAACTTCGACAGTACTTGCCCAAAGTGCAAGGCTGACCTTCACAGCTGCCGGCAGTGCACACATTTCGATCCGGGGGCGCGCTTCGAATGTAATAAACCGATCCCCGCACGGATAGTGAACAAACACGCGCGCAACCAGTGCGAACTGTTCGCGGCTCGAATTGTGGTCGAGCGCGAAACCTCATCAGGCCCGCCGACAAATGCTCGGGACGCGTTCGCCAAACTCTTTAAGAAATGAAATGTACACCGAAGGTGTTGGCTAATTTTAGCCCAGGGTTGCGCTTTCGCAACCCTGGGAACTAGACGCCTTTAGTTTGAGTTTATTCGCAACTCTGAAAGAGTTGCGAGGGAGTCCGCAATTAAACACGGTCGCGCAACTCTTTCAGAGTTGCCTTATTGATAATTGCGGCGCGCGATCCCAGGGTTGCCAGGACGCAACCCTGGGCTGAAATTCGCCAACACCTTCGGTGTTAGCTTGTGGAAGAGTTACCGCTTTTCAGGCGGGAGCGAGATTATCCTGGCGGCGAAGCGTGCATGCTCTTCCGGGTCAACGGGTTTATGCCTTACATGCGTGCTCGCCGGGTCTTTGCCAAGATAGTTGTCGCCTTTCCAGTTCTTCGACGGTCGGATGGGTCTCGGCACAAAGCCACCACCACAGTTCGGACAGACGTTTTTCAGGATGTCGTCAACGCACGCAGCACAGAACGTGCACTCGTAGGTACAGATGCATGCCGCAAGCGAAGTCGGCGGCAACGGCCGATTGCAATTCTCACAAGTTGGTCTCAGTTCAAGCATGAGCAGAGGGCGCAAAGAGCTAAGAGCAAAGAGCTAAGAGCCTAAGACACTTTCTTGTTAGTCGCAATCTTTATAAACTCCGTTCCTCTTTGACGTTCCGTTACGGTTCGAAGACAGCAATCGCCCGCACAGGCGAGCCGGTGCCTCCGCGTATCTTGAGCGGCAGGCCGATAAAACGAAAGCGTCCCCGACCTGGCAGCCGGTACAGATTGATCAGGTTTTCGTAATGCGTAAAACCCATCTCTCCACAGACGCGATGAACTTCGTTATTAGAAACGTGTCGTACACCTGGCGCTGCCGGTTCCACACCAAAAGCCGCAATTCCCTGCCGGCCAAGCCAGCGCGTCGCCTCTGTGCTGACCCCAGGACCGTTGTGCCAATCATCGGTCCCGAACGCTCGTCGATAATGATCCGTGTACAGCAACACCGTATCACCCGGTTTGATTTCGAGACCGGTCTTGGATAAGGCGCGTTCTAAATCAGCAGTTTCAATCAATTCCCGCAAACCTTTAGCGGACAAATCCAAACAGATGGCCTCCGTATAGAACATCGTCAGCGGCATGGTGTCGATAGACTGTCCCCGGTACTGGCGGGCCATGTGGTTAATGGCATCAACGTGCGTACCGGTATGTTCACTCAGTTCCAATCGGTTGACCGCTGGTGAAACGATGTCGCTATTGGTAATGCCCTCCAATTCCTCATGTGATTGGTGTATGGTGATTTTCACTCCCGGGAGACTGGGAAACACTGGCATCCCAGTAAAGATCTCCTGACTCAGGTCGATTATTTCAACCATATGTTCAATCGCCTCTCTGAGCTATGCACCCTGCGTAGATGAGAATCATATCGCCCTTCTTCGCCTTCAGGGTGGCGCCAAAGGGAGTACCTTAGGATTCCTCTGTGCGCTTCAACTCCGCCAGCACGATTGCGATGAAACCCAGCAACTGATCCAGCGAGTGAAATCGCGTTGCCATGCACGAGGCTACGTGCTCAACCCGGCCCTCGAAGCGGCCGTTTTCAATCTCTGTTTTCGCTCGAAACTGGATCACGAAAGCAGCATTGTATTGCCATTGTTCCATCGGAGAGGGAAACTACAGCAAACGCGCATATTCAGTCACAAACCTGCCGTAAAGCTTCCGTAACGTTTGGTGAAGCTGGTGGGGAGCGAAAACCGGATGGAACTGGATCCCTTCTCTCTTTCCCCTGGCCAACAAGTGTCTGAGGAGAGCAGCGGATGCTTCCGCGAGGTTCGAGAGGATCAGCCTCTCCGCTCCACCGAAACCGCATATCAGCGGAGTTTGTTGCGCGCTTTTCCATCTCACTTTCAAAGGGTTGATGACTTGGCCTCGTCTCGATGCACACCCCCGATTGAGAATGCTGGCAAACAGACCGCTATGTACTCTGCCCCGTCTGATGCGGGGCTGCTGTACTGAACCCATTCTCCCCGCCGGCTGAGAATGGCCTGCCCTGCCCTGACCTCGAAGGTCTCGGTCCTGGTTTTGACCGCCAGCATGCCTCGCAGTACAACGGTGTACTCATCGAACTCCGGCGTCTGACCCGGCTCTTCCCACCCGCCAGGACTTATCATTCGTGCGATACTCACGGTAGCGGTATCCGTGTTCACGCGACCAAAATACTCTTCGATAATCTTTGGCTTGTTGCCTTCAGCCTGGATAATCGATGGATCACTAATAAGCATTGGCATCAACGAACCCTCCACTCGAAAACTCGCATAACGTTGTCCTAAACTGCTCGATTCTTCAACTCCCCCTGCGCCAACTCAACCATCGCTTCGCTGCTGTTAGTTCCTGGTAAACATGCGGCCTCTTTTGCTTAAGGAAAGTCAAGCCCGCCGGCGTTGCCTGGACCAACGAGCGCCCATTGGTGAAGACCGTCTTCACGAGCCCGCGATCAGTCGCGTCCTCCCAGATGGGAAGCTTTGGACAGGATGTACGCCACGCATCCATAGTCTCATCGTAGCGGCGTTCCTTCCGCCGCACCCATTCCACCAGATCCAGCATTAGATTTTCGAGAGTATCAGTCATACTGCTATAGCCGCCAGCGCGGCGCGTTCATCAGCGCGCCGGGCCGTTCGGGCGGCGGTCCCTGCCTCCTGGCACTGGCAAAAGCGGCCCGACGAAAACCCCTTTTGTATTGCCAGCGCTGCCACAAGAGCGGACAATAGCCCCGCCGCGCCTTCCAAGTCGTAAATTTGCCGTAAAGCTTCGGTAACGTTTGGTGATTAATGTGGGGAGTGAGAAACGGATATTTTTCGATCCTTTTGCTCTGGACACGGCCAACGAATGCCTTTGGCGAGGTTCGGATGCCATCAAGCTCAGGCCTAAGGCCTTCGCGGTGATTAACTATCTGGTCGGACGCCCGGGTCAGCTTGTCACCAAAGACGAACTCCTCAACACGGTTTGGCCGGAAACCTTCGTCGGCGACGCAGTTCTCAAAGTCGCTATTCGTCAGCTCCGCGAGGCTCTCGACGACAATCCAAAATCTCCGCGCTTCATCGAAACCGCACATCGTCGCGGGTATCGGTTCATTGGCAGTTCAGAGATGGCCCCAGTCCGTACCGCAAATTTCGACGGCCAACGCGGCAGGCTCGTGCCGTCAATCCTGCGCACCAGCGATTCAGCTGTGGAAGTTGTGGGACGCGAGTCAGTTCCTGCAGGACGCACCGAAGGCGCAAGATTACGCAGAGGTTGCGCTCAAGGTTTCTAGCGAGCATGGGTTAGCGCTATATCAGGCGATGGCGACGATTACGCGCGCCTGGGCGTTGAACGTGCAGGATGGGCAGGAACCAGCGATCGAGGAAATGCGACAGGGGATTGCGGCGCTTCAAGCGACCGGTACTGAACTTGTTCATCCGCACTATTCGGCTCTGCTGGCCGAGGCTCTATGGCGAAACGGCGCGCCCGGTGAATCACTTCGGATCCTGGATGAAGCGATTGCGGCCGTCAATCGCACAGGGGAAAGATATTATGAGGCTGAGCTCTATCGTCTCAAGGGCGAAGTCTTGTTGATGGAAACAAGAGGCCCGGAAGTCTCGCAGGCCGCCATGGCTGGAAAGACCGTGGTTGACACCGAGCCGACAGTGCTCGCTAACGCCGAAGCGTGTTTTCATCAGTCGATAAGGATCGCCCAACAGCAAAAAGCGAAGTCCTGGGAACTGCGCGCGGTCATCACCCTCGCCCGCCTATACCAGACACAGAAGAAACAGAAAGTAGCGCGGAATTTGCTTAGGCGAATCTATGACGAGTTCACCGAGGGATTCGACACGGCGGACTTGCGCGTAGCGAAGGAACTGCTTGAGGCACTGCGTTAAGGAGTGCATCCGCACCCCTAAGTTCCGTTGAATTACAATAGGTCTCTTCTCTCTCACGGCGGCGACACGGGTTCGCCTCCCGTACGGGACGCCAATCTATCCAACGTATGATAGACCCGCGCCGCGATGCCGAAGAGGAAGAAGATGCGGGTCGGATCGCCGACGAGCATCTGGGCGCGGTTGAAGGCAAACCTGCCACCACCCCGAAACGAGCGCCGGTAGTAGCGCTGATCTTCGATCAGATTGCGCGCTTCATTCGTACGCGTCAGGACCAGCGGGGTTTCGGGGGTGGTTGCGAGCGTGTTGCGCTTCTTCGATGGTGTGGAACTTGAAGACGCCGCGCGGGTAGCGCTTCGGAGCGATCGCCCAGTAGCGGGCGCAGTGTCGCAGGAAGCGCTCGAAGTCCGGCCGCCGGGATTCGGGCAAGGGCGCGTTGTTCATTTCCTCGATCGAGCGGAATTTCTGCACCGGCATGTCAGCCCTCATCTTTCAAATCAAAGCGTTCGCGCAGCGCGGCGGCGTCCAGGTGGTCCTGTGTCCGAACGGTCCCCTTCTTTAGCCGATAGAGCGCTGCTGGTGTCGCGACCCACACGCGGGTGCCCGCGATTTCCTTGATCTCAGCGTCGACGGTTTCGAATCTGGCTGATTCGCCAAGGCGCGTGAGTATATCGAAGTACAGATCCCCCGTTGGCGGACAGTAACGGATGGCTGGGTATTCCCCCAGCAGATCGGCGGAGGATATCTCGTCGATGTGCGGGTCGCCATCGTACGCCTCGCGCAAGGAAGCGCGAAGCCGTTCGACGTTTTCTGGTGTGGCGCGGATGAAAAGATCCAGATCTTCCGTCGCGCGCACGAGGCCATGGAACCCCATCGCCGCCGCCCCAATGAGCACGTACTCGAGGCCCGAGGCCTCAAAGGCGCGCAACACGCGGATGATCTCGTCTCGGTCCACTCGGCTAGGATAGCGTGTCGACAGGCGCGCGTCACCTCAGCACAGTGTTTCTCAACAATCCTCTACAAAGGTACATTGTCGAATCTTTCGCTGTTTGCTTCCATTACTCGTGTGCGTGGCATTTGTTGTGAATCGGTCGCCAGTCAGCCGGTAAAGATCGTCGTAGGTGTAATTGACGCTCGGCCAGGCGTCAGTTCTTCAAAGGGTCTCAAAGCATGGCCGCCGGCGTGGCGCCGGGCAAAATCAGCATCACGTCAAATTCATGGATTAAGCGGGTAGCGCGAACGTCAAAGTCTTTTGTCCGACTACCGAGAATGGGTCGCAACGCCCGGAGATCGATCAGCGTAAAAGAGTCTTGGTAAACGAGGTCCGCGAGGAAGCCCACACCTTGATCATCAAAGGAACTTGCAGGCCCCGGCACAAGACTCATCGTTGAAGGATTGAACCGTGCGTGCTTCACAGTTCGTGGAGGTCCGACTTAAAGATGGAACGACTTTCCGCCTTCGAGGACCGCGGCTTCGGCTGCCAGATCACCGATGTCATAAACCTCGGTCATGTCGCGGCCACGCACCATGTGGCTGGCGCCAAACTTGAAGAGAGTTCGCGGCGCACGCCTTTTTGCTTTCTCACTCCGCCAGTAACGCACAAATATCTGCCTTAAAACCACCTTCTCCCGTTTTAGCAGAAGTGCCCAGCGAGCCTCTGGAAGGCATTTGGGTCAACCCGAACCTTCGTGGTACGCAGCTTGGTCTTCGCTGCATTTCGCAGTCGGCTCGAACGCTGCTGGCGAAAACAAAGTCGCTGTGCGGTCTGGTCAATAAGAAAAACGTCTCAGCGCAGAAGATGTATCAGCGTGCGGGCTTCAAACTGCGAAGTACGTACGACACGATCTTTGTTTGAAACCGACGAGTGGCACGCTGGCGAAGCGAAACTAAACGACCCTGCCAGCGTCAGCTTTGAAAGCTGAACCAGCAGGGTCCTTTTTTCTGGCAGAGCCGGCGGGACTCGATCTGAGCACGAGCAGCTGCAGCCAGCACCCTATGCCATAAGCGGGGGGCGACTCATGGCACTACCCTGAAGGGCGTTTGCACGTAGAGAAACTCGCCGGCCGGCAGGATGTTACCAAGGAAACCCGTCGCCATACCCAAGCCGTCGTTGTGCCAGTCGGACATCGTCAAGTAAACAAGGACCTGATACTCCCCAGGCGCCCCCGCAGGCGGGATGATGACGGGGAACCCATGCATCGGCAGGCGGCCGACCTCGTCAACCGAGAGGTCAATCCCGAGATCAGGGTTTGCGATGGGGCCGATCAGTGGGAGGAGCTGGCCAAAGAATTCGTGCGCCCGGACCAGACGGAAGGAACGCTGCGGATCGAAGTGGTGCTCGGCGACCAGCACATTGGCTGGAAACGTTCGCACCTCGACGCGGATGTCCGTGAGCTTGCTCATAAAGTCCTCGGCCGGGCTGCTCGAGTGGAAATTGTAGCCCATCTCTTGGAGCGCGGCGCGGAGAGGCGGCTCGTAGGACTTGTTCGTGTACCAGAGGAAGTTACCCACAGCGAAGCTCGAGCCCTCCGGGACCGCAACCGGGAACGCGGACGCGCAGGTATTGGGGAACGGCGACGGGTCGGGTGGAACCATGTCCATCTCCCAGGAAATCACTGGCAGGTTGACCTTCCACACCTCGTTCAGATCCTCGCACCACCACGTGAGAGTGTGTGGCACATCTCCCTGAACCGAAACCGGCGCCTGCGCCACCTTTGGATTCCGGGAAGCCGATTTGATCCGCCGATCGAACACGAAGGGGCGGATAGACGTCCGCGATGCGGCAGCTTGTGGACGGCCTTGGGGAACTCGGAAAGCGTTTTGCGCGAGTCCGACTTGTTTCCCGCCCAGCCAGAGGATGGCGAGAATGAGAATTAAAAATCCAACCTTCAGGGCTGACTGTGATGATTTCGTATCTTTCATGGTGAATCTCCTTTCACGGCCTGCTTCTTCAGCAGACGATGTGTAATTTCGTTATTTGTTTTCCGGGCAAGAGCTTCAGCAGATCGCGCAGCCGGAAGCGTTGCCGGCCCGTCCGGTGAGCCCGACTGAGACTGGCCGGTTGCTGGCCTGATTCATCCGTCGCGCGCGGGCCCTCCAGTGATTCGCTGCCGATGTCTATGACAGGCAACTCAGGGATGGCAGTGGTTTCCACAACATCGCTGGCGGCCTGAATCACCATGACCTGCCGGCTGTACCTCGTGATCTCAATGCGGCACATCTTCTTCATGTCGAAATCCTTCGTTGCTTCCGTTCCGATCTGAATGGCTTTAGCTCAGAGCGTGCTCTATAATTGCGGCCATCCGCTCCCTCCGCCGCACCAAACCGCCGGGGGTTTTCCCTGTGCCGGGCACCATAGCTGCAAAGCTTTGTGCACGTAACGAAAGTTGGCTGAAAAGGAGAGGAAAGTTTCGCGAAAACTTCGCGAAACGTGACTGATTCGGCTCCCGCAAATGCGTCTAATTCGCCTTGAGCAACGACACGATCCATCTGGTTGAGGAATTTACTCTCGACCTCGCGCGCGGCTGCCTGACGGATGCGGGCAAGGAAGTGCATCTCCGCCCTCTCACTTATGAGGTGCTCAAGTATCTGGTCCAAAACAGAGGGCGCCTGATCAGCAAAGATATGCTCATCGAGGAGGTGTGGCACGGGCGAGCCGTGACGGACGGTGCTCTCGGCAAGTGTATTGAAGAATTGCGGGAAGCACTGGGCAAGGACGCTTTCAAATACCTTCGCAACATTCGTGGTCGCGGCTACATCTTCGACTTTGAGGCGGAGGCAGAAGAAACGATCGCCGCGTCAGAGCAGGTTGACGTTCTCCGAGTGGTGGTCGTGGACCAGGAGAAGGACGGCCTGCTACACACGGCGGGAGAAATCCGAAAACACAAACTCCTTTATGCCATTGCCTTGTCGGTTCTATTGGTCGCGACGGGTGGGCTGGGATACTGGTTCTTTGGCGTTCGTTCCTCGAATACAACGCAAATCAACTCAGTTGCCGTGCTGCCATTTCTGAACGAGAGCGGAAACCCCGAGGTAGAGTATTTGTCGGACGGGGTGACCGAATCACTCATCAACAGCCTTTCGCAACTGCCGAACGTGCGTGTTATGGCGCGAACCACTATGTTCAGCTTCAAGGGAAAGGCGATAGATCCCCAGGCTGTCGGCAAAAAGCTAAGCGTGGACGCCGTGCTCATGGGCAAAGTCGTGCAGCGCGGCGACAGCCTCATTATCCAAACCGATTTAGTGAATGTTTCCGACGGCTCGCAGCTGTGGGGCGAGCGCTACAACCGGAAAACCTCTGACATTCTCGCCGTGCAGGAAGACATCTCCCGCGAGATAGTTGGCAAACTGCGGCTCAGATTGAGTGGAGAGCAAGAGCAGCGCATTGCCAAACGCTATACGGAGAACACAGAGGCTTACCAGCTTTACCTTCTGGGCCGCTTCCACTGGAACAAATTCACCGAAGAGGGAGTGAGAAAGAGTATTGATTACTACAATCAGGCGCTGGCCAAAGATCCCAATTACGCTCTTGCTTACTTCGGGTTGTCTGATGCTTACCAAATACTCGGCCAAATTGGGTCGCGTCCAAACGACGTGTGCCCCAAGGCATTAATTTATGCGGAGAAGGCACTGGCGGTGGATCCGACACTACCCGAAGCACACTTTACACGGGGAGCCTACGAGCTGTGGTACGGTTGGAGCTGGACGATCGCGGAGCAGGAGTTGAAGCGCGCCTTCGAACCCAACACGAACGTTGCGGGAGCCCATGATTTGTACGGCCAATTCCTGTCAGGGATGGGGCGCTTTGATGAGGCTATCCCCCATAACAAACGCGCCCTGGAACTGGATCCTCTTTCACCCCTGGCCAATTCGAATTTGGGGGTGGTCTACTATTACGCGCGCCGGTACGACCTGGCGATTGAGCAAAACCGGAAGGCGATGGAGTTAGATACGAACTTTATCTTTGCTTCTCTGTATGTCGGTTGGGCCTATGGCCAACAGGGGAAGTACCAGGAGGCCATCGCCGAGTTGCGCAAGACGCGCAATCTGCCGGGCGGTTTTACCCCGGCCACCTCGGAACTCGGATACGTCTATGCCGTCTCTGGCCAGCGGACTGAAGCTCAAAAGCTGCTCGGGGAGTTGCACGAGCGGGCCAAGCGAGAGTTCGTTGACCCTTACTACATCGCCATCGTCTACCTCGGTCTGGGCGAGCAAGAAGAGGCCCTCGCCTGGCTCAACAAAGCTTATGACGAGCGATCTTTCTGGCTGCTCTGGCTGAAGGTCGAGCCGAAGTTTGATCATCTCCGCGCAGACCCGCGCTTCGCGGATCTCACCCGCCGCGTGGGACTGAGCTCCTGAACTGTTTGTAAGAGTCATCAGCAATGATGCCCGAACGCCGTCCTCCTTGTTCGGGAACCGCCACTTTCAATGGACCAGGGCAGTTCCAATTCGTCGGGCGGCTCGAATCTGGCTTAAGGAGGCTGGAATCAGTCCGCAAGGTTTCGCCGATTACACTGATTACTCTGCCTGTCTCTACGATATCGGTACAATCTTCGGACCATCTTCCGTGACAATCAAATGTATCTGGCTAGATTGGAACCGTCCCTTTCAGAAGAAATTGACCGCTTGCAGGCGTAGCAGGCTACAATTTCAATGCAAGTGAAAGTTTAGGCTTCTGTAAACGTCAAATGGGCCGGGATTGAACTGGATATGGAACCGTTGAGTGCTAAAAACGTTCGAGGGATCTTCGCAGCCGCTCTTGAAGTGGATTCGACACGTCGCCAGGCGTTTCTCGATGAAGCCTGTGCTGGCGATGAGCAGTTGCGCGCAGAAGTGGAGACATTGATCGCGCGCGAGGTTCCGGAAAATCCCTCCCAGGGAATTGCAGTCGAGGAAGCTACTCGTCCGCTGGAAAGACAACCCGAGCCTGCTATCAAGTCAATCGGGCGATACCGAATCATTAGATTGCTGGGGATCGGAGGAATGGGCCAGGTTTACCTTAGCCTCGATGAGCAACTCAATCGTCCAGTCGCAGTTAAGTTACTCACCAATTATGACGCCACTCAGCCGGAGCGTATGCAACGCTTTCGCCAGGAGGCTCTGGCCGCCTCGGCCCTTAACCACCCAAACATTCTCACCATCCATGAAATCGGAGACTTCGCTGGCGGCAGTTTTATCACCAGCGAGTTTGTCGATGGTTTGACCTTGCGAGAGCGAATGAAAGATCCGTTGCCGCTTAGCCAGGTCTTAGATATAACGATTCAAATAGCCAGTGCGCTTTCGGCCGCGCACGCGGCCGGAATAATTCATCGGGACATCAAACCCGAGAACGTTATGCTGCGCACCGACGGACTCGTAAAAGTTCTCGACTTTGGTATCGCCAAGTTCACTCAGGTAGAAGGCAGTGACAGGAGAGACCTGGTCGAGACGATGGTGGGGGCAATTATCGGCACCGCCACCTACATGTCGCCGGAGCAGGCGCGCGGAGCATTGATTGATCCGCGCAGCGATATTTGGAGCCTGGGTGTGGTCCTCTATGAAATGATCGCGCGACGCCTCCCGTTTTGGGGTGACACTCCGGCGGATGTGATTGCGGGAATACTCGAGCGCCAGCCACCGCCGCTGCCCACTAACGGTTCAGTTGAGTTTGAATCCCTGGCACGGATCGTCTTCAAAGCGCTGCAAAAGGAGCGAGAGGATCGATACCAGACCGCGGCAGAGTTATTGAGTGGACTGAAGCAACTGAGACAGACACTCGAGAATGCTCGCAACCCCAGGCAATCTGCCTTAGAACCGCCTTCTGCCATTTTGGCAGAAGTGAGAAGCGAGCCGCCTCTCAAGCCTGAAACCGGGCCTGAGGCCGAGCTTGAGACAGTCATACTCGCGCCTGAGCGCACCTCTGAAGACGAGATCGCAAACACCTCAAGCGCAGAATACATCGTTAGACGACTTAAGCAACACAAGTATCTTGCCCTGGCTGTTTTGTCTGCTGTCGTTCTCGCCGTAGCGGGCGGCATCTATGTCTATCGCAACAAAGCCAGTCAGAAGACAATTCAGGCAATTGCCGTTATGCCTTTCGTCAACGCCAGCGGCAACGCCGAGGTGGAGTATTTATCGGATGGCATGACCGAGTCACTGATTACCAGTCTTTCACAACTGCCCAAACTGGCGGTCAAAGCACGTAGCTCTGTCTTTCGGTATAAGGGCAAAGACGTTTCTCCGCAACAAATAGGTAAAGAACTCAACGTGCAAGCGATATTGAATGGGCGCGTGGTGCAGCGGGGCAATGATCTGAATCTGCACATCGAGCTGGTTGACGCGGAGAGCGAAACGGCTTTGTGGAGCGGCGACTACAATCGCTCACTTACAAACCTGGTGACGTTGCAAAGCGAAATTGCGCGTGACGTTTCTCAAAAGTTGCGAACCCGTTTGTCAGGCGCCGAGGTCCAGCGAGTGACGAAGGACTACACGGCAAACGCCGAAGCGTATCAACTCTACCTCAAGGGTCGTTTCCACATTTTCAAATTGACAGCCGCGGAAATCCAACAAGGCATTTCATATTTCCAACAGGCCATTCAGCTTGACCCAAACTATGCCCTGGCCTACGCCGGGCTCGCAGACGCATATCGCTCCCTTGTCCTCAGTGCCGAGATGCTTCCTAACGAGTTTCTTCCGAAGGCAAAAGCGGCCGCCCAGAAGGGGATAGAACTTGACGAGGCCCTTCCAGAAGCCCACACCGCTCTCGCCGTTACGATTTTTTGGTACGACTGGAACTGGAATGAAGCAGAAAATCAATACAAACGCGCCTTGGAACTCAATCCAAACAGCGCCGACACGCATTTGTTCTACGCGCATTTACTTTCCAATACGAGCAGGCATGCCGAATCGCTCGCGGAAATAAAACGTGCCAGGGAACTCGATCCGTATTCTCCGTTTCTCAATGCGCTTGAAGGGCAATTTCTAGGGTACGCGGGAAGACCCGATGAGGCGTTGGCCAGACTGCGCGAGACGTTTGAACTTGCTCCGGGTTTTTGGTTTCCTCATGTATTTGCAGCGAGCGCCTATATCGATAAAGGAATGTTTGCCGAAGCTGTCGCAGAGGCACGCCGGGCGAGAGAACTCTCAGACGGTCAAACTATTTCACTTGCCTTCGAAGGCTACGCTCTGGCTAAGTGGGGCAAAAGGGATGAAGCGCTGGCCACGCTCGATTCCCTTCTGAAGCGATCAAAAGAGCATTTTATACCCCCTTACCACATCGCGATGGTGTACAACGGACTTGGCGATCATTATCAGGCGATGGCGTGGCTCGAGCGTGGCTTTGAGCAACGTGATGCGAAAATGACATTTCTGAAGGTCGACCAGAAATGGAACAACTTGCGCGGCGACCCGCGCTTTGCGGACCTGATGCGACGTGTTGGATTTTCGCAGTGAGCAATAGTGGAGGCGACGTTGAAAATAATTCGAAGCCCGCGGAGCGGGCGACAGCCGGATTATTGCGAATTGACGTTAGTCGCAGACGCTATCGCCCGCTCCGCGGGCTAAATTGCCATTGGCGGTTTAGATCCTGGGGCTTACGCCCCAGGCTTTAGGCTGGCGTCCGCTCCGCGGACTGAAAACCCGTTAACTCTTATTCTAAGTAACCTGGTGATAGCAACTCTCAACCGCCGGCGATGGCGCCGATGATGAAGAACGGTTCGGTTCCCGAAGCGATCTCCGGTGGCAGAGGTTCGTCGGGCGACTGATGCGTGACATCCTCGCTGCAGGCAAAGAATCGCAGGAACGGCCGGCGTTCTCCCGAGACGTGCTCGCGAATCGTCCCACGCAACATCGGATACTGCGTCTCCAACGCGTCGAGGATCGATCGTCGGGTCACTTCTCCTTCAACCTTTACGGTTACGTCGCCGCTGACGCCTGCCAGCGTCCGCAGATGCGCCGGCATTACTAAGTGAATGATTCCCCCTTTCATGAAAAAACCTGGACCTCCACTGAAAGCACGGCGGGCAGATCGCGGACAATCGGAGCCCAGCTATCGCCCGCGTCGGGCGAGGCATAGACCTGCCCTCCGGTGGTGCCAAAGTACACGCCACACTGATCCAGCGAGTCGACAGCCATCGCATCGCGCAGCACATTAACGTAACAGTTTTCCTGCGGCAGCCCCTTAGTCAGCGCTTCCCATTCGTTGCCACCGGTGCGGCTGCGATAGACGCGGAGTTTCCCTTCGGGTGGAAAGTGTTCACCATCGCTCTTAATCGGCACAACGTAAATCGTTTCGGGCTCATGCGGATGCACGTCAATCACAAATCCAAAATCGGTGGGAAGGTTGCCGCTCACTTCGTGCCACGTGTCGCCGGCATCCTCGCTGCGCATCACATCCCAGTGCTTCTGCATGTACAGCAGATTCGGGTTGGCAGGATGCTGGGCGACGTGATGAACGCAGTGGCCCACCTCTGCAGTTGGATCGGGAATGTATTGCGAATGGAGTCCGCGATTGATTGGTTTCCAGGTCGTACCGCCATCGTCAGTACGAAATGCGCCCGCGGCTGAAATGGCGACAAAGATCCGTTCCCGATTCTTCGGATCCAGGATGATAGTGTGCAGGCACATGCCGCCGGCGCCCGGTTGCCACTGAGCTCCGGTACCATGGCCGCGCAGTCCCGGAAGTTCAGCCCACGTTTGCCCTCCGTTGGTTGAACGGAACAGCGCTGCATCTTCGACGCCGGCGTAGACAGTGTCCGGATCGTCGAGGGAAGGTTCGAGATGCCAGACTCGTTTGAACTCCCACGGATGCGGCTTGCCGTCGTACCACTGATGGGTCGTAAGAGGTTTGCCCGTCTCCGGAGAAGTATCGTAGACAAACTTGTTGCTTTCACCCTTGGGCATGCCTTCCGGGGAGATTGTCGGTTCGCCGGCCGGGGTGCCGGGTTGGAACCACGTCTTGCCGCCATCATCTGAGCGTTGAATAACCTGGCCGAACCAGCCGCTGGTTTGCGACGCGTAAAGACGGTTCGGGTCCGCTGGGGATCCTTTGAGGTGATAGAGTTCCCATCCGGCAAAGTGAGGACCACTGACATCCCACTTTTCACGCTTGCCATCTGAGGTAAGGATGAAGGCTCCCTTGCGGGTGCCTACGAGTACGCGGACATTGCTCATGTTTTGCTCCTTCCAGGCTGAATCACTTCATATTTAATTAGTCGAATGGCGATCCTCGAAATCGACAGTTGGGGGATAAAAATTTTACTAGCGATAATAGCGATAACGCGAATTTCCCAACCCAAAAGGGAGTGTGACTCAAAGTAGAGTAATTATATACTTGACTGACTGAGTATCGGTACTTGACGTAGATGATTGGACGGGCGTACTTCTAAGCGACAATTATCCGTCGGTAAAGGAGTCGCCCCGAATGAACACGACTAAAGCAGCAGAGTATTCTGCTATTGGTGCCTTAATGTCGGCAGTTATTTTCGGTTTGTACGATCATCGCAATGACATTTTGAGCAGAGGATACCTTCTGCCCAAGATGATTTTTGTCTTTACCTGTCTAGGTGTTGTCTTCTCGGCAATAGTCCTTTATAGGCAGCGAAGATTCCCTCGGGAAGGCAGCACATCCGTTAGGCATCCTAAAAAAGATCGGCGTGGGCTGACGCTAGTGGTTGGCGGTATAGTCATACTGCTAGCGATTGTTGTTTTGGTGATTTATAGGGGGTTCCAATCTCCGGAGGTGAATGTTGCGACTTCAAGGATGACGCCCGGTGTTACGTCATCATCAGAGTTTCGAGATGAAGTGCCAAAGATTCAAATGGTGAATAAGACGTTCCATAATGAACGCATCCCGCTTGACGGCCATTCGTATGTAGGTTGCACGTTTTACGATTGCATGTTCGTTTATGAAGGCAAGTCGTCATATCAAGTAATTGGCTGCAAGATAGTAGGTCGGAAAAGCATATCAACGGGAAATAATAAATCACTAGGCGGACTAATGCAGCTCTTGAAAGGATTTGATCTAATACCGGACGTTGACATAGGCGAGCGACAGGATATTCCGCAATAAAGTCTTACGGCCGTAAGTTTCAAAGTGATTCAGGCCTTCTGTTTCTTCGCTGCCTTCTTATTGCGCTGGTACTCCGCTTCGCGCTTATCTATCTCACTCTTGGGCACAGCAATCACTGTCTTGAACAGTTTTTGAAAGTTTGCGTATTCTTCTGAGGGTGGCTTTGTTGTTTTAGCCTTTTTCACTTAAATCCATCCTTCCTGTTTTGCTAGTTCGCGCAACTTGACTGCGGCCTTTATCTTGCGAGCATTACAAACATCGGGAATGCGTTCTAGTCTTAATTTCCGAGCGTTTACTGTGGTTCGTTCCGCTTTTGACAACTCTTCGGTGATAATCGTGTATCGATGCTTTTCAGAGGCGAGAATTAACCACGGGTCTGCGGGATCAAATTTCGAGCCTCCCTTCATCAAATCTGGATGCGCGGTTGTGATGCGTTGATATTGCTGCACGATGGCTGGCGTTCGTTTTATGATTAGATTGATTCCAGAGAATTGTCTCAAGCGTTGGAGTCCGATCGGATCGTGTCTTCCCAGTTCCTCTCTCACTTGCCGTATCAACTTCAATCTTCCATCCTTAGCAAAACTTTCCAATCCCTCCCAAATCTGAAGTTGTTCATCTGCGGAGTATGGCGAGACAGGAGGAACTCGATCCCTTCCGTCCAGCCTAATAATCGAACTGGAGTCCACCAAATAGACTTCGGGAATTGGAATGAGTTTGAAGAGCATTTAACTTGTGTTGCGTACATGCTGCACCTCTGTTTGCTCGCGAAGACCATGTAGTTCATCTAAACTGAGGTTGAGGATGTCCGCTGCTTCAGTGGGATTTGCTAAGTCCCCTTTCCATGCGTTGACGATGATGGACGCAGCGGTACTGCCGACTTCTCGCAGTTTGCGTTTCTGTTTCCACCCGGGGCGCCTTACAATTCTCGGAGGGGTAGCGGGTTTCGCTTTGTGATCAAAATTATTCAGTTCGCCTCTATGTTTCTCGTAATAGTCAGGGACTGCTAGTCCTAGTTTTTGCAGTCGCAAGGCCATCACGGAACGACTAACCCGAAAATGCACGGCGAGCCGGTAAATAAGGGAGACTGGCCAATCGTACTGACTTCCAGCCCGCTCATTAATAGAATAGACATAGGCTTTCAGTTCAGCGGCAGGTAAGAGAAATGCTGATGCAAAGACATTGCACCATCGTTCAGTGTCGCTGCTATTAGGTGTGAGTTTGCAAATTCCGGCATTGCGAAGTGTTAGGTGGGCGTACTCATGAAACAGCGTGAAGATACGAGCCGCTCCGGTATCTTCTGCGTTTACCACTATCGTTGGCAACAGATGCGCATTGAGTAGCGAAAACCCTCTGCAATCCTCCCATGGCATTTTCTTCAACAGGATTAGAACTCCCTTTTCCTCTAACCACGCACGCCACTTATTAAATGAAGCATCACCAGGTTGCCATTGCAGTTGAGTTTCTAGAGACACTCCAATCCGGGCGCGTTCTTGTGCCGCAACGGTTTCAGGATCGTCATTACGCGAAGTTGATGGCAATACAAATTCTTTTATCAGGTCGGGATCATCGGCCAATAACTCACTGACATATGCTTGGAGTTCTTGTGCCTCCCTAATTGCCAACTTCGTCTCAGGTGAGAGCGGGGTACGCTTGCCCTCTGCCGTGCGATAGTCTTCTGGCAACGGTGATACTGCGGGTGGCTGGGCCAGTAAGAGAACAGATTCGGGCTGCTTATAGACCGCGATCATCTTGTCAAAGACTTTTGACGTAGGCACTCTCTGACCTGCTTCGATTTGGATTAGATCGGCATTGGAAATTTTCAATCGTTCCGCTGCTTGATCGATAGTTAGACCGCGCTGATTGCGTGCCCATTGAAGCACGTCCTTATTTGCAGGAACTATGGATTGCTGTCTTGCCATTACCTCGCCTCCCGTGATACAGAGATAGCGAGCCGCCCATGCAGGCTGCATGGGTAGTTCAGGCTGGCGAGCCAAAAGGATTGTGAAAGCCGTGAGTTGTGGCGACTCATGGCTTTCGTTATTTTGTCATACGCTTTCCGCGTTTCTGTCGGGGCTTCCCCCCGTCCCTAGCATGAGGGCTCACCTGTCAAGTGCTTGTATTGAAGGCGCTTGCCAACAACCTGTTTAAGAACTTGAGCAAATCGTTGGGCATCCGTGCCCTTGCGACCGTTGAAACGGAAACTCTGTTCGTCAAGATACCTGAATAGGTGAAAAGGTTCAACGCTTACATACGTGCCGCCGAGTGTTCGTTTGAGCAAACTCCAAAAGTTTTCAATTCCGTTCGTATGTACGTTGCCGCGCACGTATTCTTCGGCGTGATTGATCACGTTGTGAATGTAATCTTGTTCAAGTTGATTGTAAGAAGCGAGCGCGTCACTGTAGACCGTAGAACCTGCCTCTACATGCTTACTCACCTTCGCCGTGAAGGGACTTGCGGCGCACATTCGGTACAACCATCGTGCGCGCTTCCCCGTGACGTTCAAGCAAGCCCATAACCGCAACCTTGCCCGATCCGCCAGTGCCGTGAATCCTACGCGCACGTTCGCTTCGGTGCATGTTCCGCGCTTTGCCGCCGATGAATGTTTCGTCCACTTCTACCTGCCCGCTTAGTTTATTGATCGTGCCGTTCTGCATCGCAAGGCGGATACGATGGTTCATGTGCCAAGCGGATTTCTGAGTGACACCAACGCTACGGGCCAACTCGCACGAACTGATACCATTCTTCGCGTTGGCAATCAGCCAGATCGCCGTGAGCCACTTGTTCAAGCCTAAAGGCGAATCTTCAAGAATTGTCCCAACCTTTAGTGAGAACTTCTGGCGCGGGTGCTTAGTACGGCACTTGAAAAGGCGGGCGTTCTCAAGGTAGATAACATCCTGCGAATCGCAGGTAGGGCAACGAACCTGACCGTCCGCCCAGCTTGCAGTTTTCAACCTTGTCAGGCTCTCCTCCTGTGGAGTAGTGCTGGCAACCAGAGAATTTGCAACTTATACAGCCAGGCGATCCTGAAGCTTGAAGACATCGTCGGCGGCTTCTACAAAACTCGCCGTCCAAATCTGGGAACCGGTATGCCAAGGTGATTCGTGTGCTGGCAATCAGGTTCTCGTAGTGGCCGGAGGGAACTTGAAGGTCTACCCAAAAGCAGATTGTCGGGCACTGCCGCTGGCGCCTGCAGTTTCTGCCGGCGACCGTGTTAAGGGGCCTCGTTACGGACAGAATTTTGCCGCCGCGACCATGGTAAGTCTTGATGGACGCAATGGCCGTGTATTCGTCAAGTTCGATGGTGACCAAGAGAATAAAGCGATCGCCTTCGGCGACGTGTGGAAAGATTAGCCGCTTGCCAACTCCCTCGTTATAATTCTAAAAGAACGGGACGATTCCAAATTAGCCGGTGTCACAACTGACCAGGATGGAGCCAGGCTGGTGTGCGATGTCTTTGTATGAACCAGCCGCAAGGGGGTTAACAGTTTACCTCAATCCCTTCTGTGTCCTTTGGTCTTGCCTGCATGCAGTACTCTTGCGGACAATTACCCGGTCTGAGGGTAGTTTTCCAAACAGACCGGCTGGGGATTAATATCCATCGCGGCACACCTTTCCTGCCCGGTTTCATCACATCCCTTGCCACCGCAGTACTTCTCTAGACAGCTAAGTAAACCCCCAGGTAACGGCATTGCTCTTGCAAGGATTGTTACAAGGCTTTGCTAACGGGCTTTTGGGATGCCCAAGGGAGGTTTTTGCTTCTGTTGTCCCGGGTATTTCAGAGGGCTGAATTCTCACGAGCCTCTGCTTCGACGCACACTCGCTAAATCCAGCCAATTAGAGAGCGCACGTTGGGATGATTTGCTCTTCCCAGGAACCTCCGTGGGGCTCTCATATGACCGCCAGGTATTGCTCCGGACTCCGAGGCTTCACTTTGTCAACGGGAGAACTACCATGTCCGAATCCAACTCAGCGCTTATATCGAAATCAGGTTTCGCACTGCCAGTGGGACTGGCATTGTTCGGACTAGCCATCTTTCTGCATCAGCTTTACTTCGCAGGTCGTGCGCATGCAACTCCCCCTGCCATCACTCCCGGCAATTTAGTCGTGTACCGTGTCGGCGATGGAAGCAACGCTTTGACCGGGGCCGCGGCGCCCGTTTTCCTTGATGAGTACATGACCAACGGCACTCTCGTGCAAACGATTGTGATGCCCACGACAGTGAACGGGTCGAATCGGCGATTGACTGCGACCGGTAACTCGACCACTGAAGGCCTGATGACCTGGTCGGCGGACGGCAACTACTTAATAGTCGGGGGCTACGATGCGCCCGTGGGAACAGCCTTGCCGGGTTCCGCGGCAACCATCAATCGAGTCGTTGCGCGGGTTGATTCCAACGGCGCTATTAATACCACCACAGCGCTCAACGATCCCTCCGCCAACCTCAGAGGCGCAGCCAGCACCAACGGTACCGACCTTTGGATTTCCTGTTCAAGCAACGGCGGCCGATATGCCACATTGGGAACGGTAGGAAGTTCAACACAGCTTAGTACGACGGTCACGAACCTGCGAGCCATGGCTATATTCAATAACCAGCTTTACGTTAGCTCGGCCTCTGGCGCTTTTCAGGGAGTGGCCACGGTTGGTTCAGGAACGCCAACGACAAGTGGGCAAACGATTACTTTGCTTCCGGGATTTCCAACCTCAACAGGTCCTTCATCCCAAGCCTTTGCATTTCTCAACGCCACCACGCTTTACGTTGCGGACGACAGGGCGACGGCCACCGGTGGTGGGCTGCAGAAATGGACGCTCAGTGGTGGAACCTGGGGCCTTACCAAAACCTTTACTGACGGACTCACTGCCGGTTTGCGTGGTTTGACATTGTCCGTTAATGGCTCCGGACAAGCGGTTCTCTGGGCTACGACGGCCAACTCTCCCAGCCAGCTTGTCACTGTTACAGATACGAACTCGGTTGGTGATTCATTCTTCACCATCGCGACTGCCGCAGCCAACACGGCATTCAGAGGCGTGGCTCTCGCACCTGTCGGCTCGACAAATCCTTCGGGAGTGGGCGCCGCTAATCCCTCTTCAGTAGCGCCAAATCAGGCAACGCTCCTGACTGTGACGGTCACGCCCGGCACTAACCCGCCGAGCGTGATGCATACAGTCGCAGCCGACCTCACCGCTATTGGCGGCTCCTCCAACCAGGCTCTTCTCGATAACGGATCAAACGGAGATATAACTCCGAACGATAACGTCTTTTCGTTCAGCGCCACCGTGGCGAACGGAACAAGTGGGGGCAATAAGAGTTTAGCTTTTACGATAACCGAAACAAGTCCACACTCGCGCACGGGCAGCGGCTCGATTCCTCTGACTGTAGTAGCTTCGACTCCTCCGGCGGGCACAGGCTCTGCTAACCCAAATCCGGTGCTGCCTGGCGGTTCTTCGCTGCTGACTGTGAACGTTACTCCAGGCGCTAACCCGCCAAGTACGGGTCTCGCTGTCTTTGCCGATCTTTCGTCTATCGGTGGCTTAGCGTCTCAGGCGTTTTCCGGTAGCGGCAATATCTTTACATTCACCGCGACTGTTGCCCTGGGTACAACGCCGGGGACAAAAACTCTTCCGTTTACCATTACGGACGCGCAGTCACGTTCGGGCAGCGGCTCGATCAGCCTAACTATTCAGACTCCACCGACCCTGGATCATGTCGTTATCAGCCAGCTCTTTGGTGGCGGCGGCAACGCTAGTGCGCCTTACCAAAACGACTATATAGAGCTTTTTAACCCAACCAGCGCTTCCGTGACCCTCAATGGTTGGTCGCTGCAATACGCATCGGCCGCCGGCAGCAGTTGGGCGAATAAACAGCCGCTCGGTGGAACGATCGGGCCAAGTGAGTATTTCCTCGTCAGCCTTGCTTCAGGCGCTAACGGATTGCCGCTTCCGGTGACTCCTAATGTTTCGGGCAGCATCAACTTGAGCGCCACTACTGGTAAGGTCGCGCTCGTCAACAATGGGACCCAACTCGCGGGCGACTGCCCCCTGGGCATTGATCCGGACATTGTCGACTTTGTCGGCTATGGAGCTGGCGCAACCTGTCGCGAGGGCGCAGCAAACGCCCCCGCGCCTGGCAATGCAACTGCCCTTTTCAGACAGAACAACGGCAATACGGACACCGACCAGAACGGAAGCGACTTTATCACCGGCACGCCAACCCCGCGACGCACGGCGCCGGTGGTGGAACTGGGGCCATGGGTGGCAGATACGGAGCCCCTAACTGACGGAACCAACGCACCTCGCGATTCCAGCCTCAGTATCGACTTCAGTGAACCAGTCGATGTCGTTGGCGCCTGGTACGACATCACTTGCGTAAACACAGGTTCGCACAACATGGCAACCGTCGCGCACACAAGGGATTTCAAAACCTACGCCATTACTCCGAACTCTAACTTCCAGTTTGGCGAGCAGTGCACGGTCACGGTTGATAAGAACGGAGTTCACGATCAGGATCTCGATGATAGCGCACCCGACACCGACACGCTGTTCGCTAATTATGTCTGGACCTTCCGGGTTGTGAGCGCCGGATCGCCGGCGCCCTATCCAGCGAGCGTCCACCTGACCATGGGCAATCCTTCAAATGCGACGCCATTCGTGACCATTCCGAACAATTACCTGATGCAGAAGGCCGCCTATGCGCTCTCTTACAACCGGGACAAAGGAACGCCGAACTGGGTAAGCTGGCATTTGGAGAACTCGTGGTATGGCACGCTATCGCGAGTTGATACGTTCCGGCCCGATCCCGCCATAGACCCTGCCTGGTATCGAGTGCAGGCATTCGATTACCTCTTCTCGGGCTTTGATCGCGGGCACATGACGCCGAACGCCGACCGTGACCATCAGGATCGGATCCCCATCAATCAAGAGACCTACCTGATGTCGAACATGGTGCCGCAGGCGCCGGACAATAACCGGGGACCATGGGCGGATTTAGAAAGCTACCTGCGCACGCTGACCGACAGCGGTAGCGAGATGTACATAGTCTCCGGCCCCGCGGGTGTCGGCGGAATCGGAAGTAACTTACCTCCAACGACGACTAACACCCTCGCAAATGGCAATGTCACCGTTCCCGCACAAACCTGGAAGGTGGCGCTGGTGATCCCCGGGGACAGCGGTGACGACATTTCGCGCGTGTCGTGCAGTACGCGAACAATTGCCGTTCTCATGCCGAACACGCAGGGTATCCTCAACGATCCGTGGCAGAACTACCGCACCACAGTGGACGCAATCGAACAACTAACCGGCTACGACTTCTTCTCGAATTTGCCGAACGCCGTTGAGAACTGCGTGGAAGCAGGCTTTGACGGCGCCAACCCACCGGGGACGGATAATCAGTCCGCGACTACGCTGAAAAACACGCCCGTGACGATCACCCTGCAGGCAGTGCGATCGAACAACAACCCACTTGCCTTTAGTGTCGAGCGCGGCGCGATGCATGGCTCGCTCGGCAGCGTTAGTTCGGCTTCGTGCACGGGGGGCGATTGCACTGCAACTATTAGCTACACACCCGGATTGGATTACTGCGGGTTAGACAGCTTCACCTTCAAGGCCAGCGATGGAAGCATAAGCTCCACCATTTCCACGGTCACGATCACGGTAAACGACACCCTTTTTGATAATGGTGAGTGGATTATTGCGACACACGAGGCATCCATTCCCGAAACCCCGTTTGAGGTCAGGATTAACGGCAATCCAGTCTGTACTACAAAACTTCTTACCTTTGCAAATCGTGTATCCGACACGAGCCGATTTCCCCAGGTCTTTGTTATCTATTCCTCCGGGTATATCCGCATGAAAGCCGGCGCCGATCCAGATCCCTCGTTGCGGTTTGGGCAGAGTCTTGTACTCGGGCCAGCCATCTTCGGGACGTCAGCGTCTTTTCCGGCTACGAAACTTTTCTTTCATCCTCAACTCCAAAGAGTGGATATTGCCACGTCCCGGCTCCAAACTGATGGCACCGGAACATTGGTTATCAGCGTGACTGCCAACGATAGCGGGCTTGATCCCACCAGCGACGCTACGAATCAAATCATGAATCAAACGTGGGGTATTACCCTTCACGAACCGACGAATGACGAGACCCGCATTGACGTAGCAGGAACGTTCACCTTCACAGAGACTGCTACGCCCGACGCGACCCGCACTGTAGAATTCCAATCCTTCAGGTTAGTACAAATTTCTTCCATGTATATTGACAATGACCACCATGATGTCGATGCGTTTCGTTTTCGTAACTCTGCCGGTCTGGCCACCTTCTCTTACAATCCTGGCTTCGCTAATACGCTCTTGCCACCAACACCCAGCGCTCTCGATCCCTCGAATGCCATCCTCGACAGTCTTCATACCGATGACCTTGGTCAGCCAAACGGTAATACCCCCTCGTTTAGAATTCTTATGGAGACCACTACCGGCCCCATGTCAGGACCGATAACGCCGCGTGCGGTCTTTGACGGCAGTCAGGATTTTAATCACGATAACCTCGGTCTTTGGCTACACCAGCAACCTTTGAATGTCATACCGCAAGGTACAATCGGCAGCATCAGTTACACAGTTGTGGCCACAACCGATCCGATTCCAGGAGACACGGTCGTAAAACTGAGCGAGGCGAATTACAGCGTTGGCGAAGGTGATTCGAGTGTCATCGTGACCGTCAATCGCAGCGGCGACACATCGGGAGTTTCTACCGTTGACTTCGCCACCAGCAACGGCAGCGCCAGTCAATTGCGCGATTACGAAGTAGCGAATGGGACACTGACGTTTGCTGCCGGTCAAACCAGCCGCACCTTCCGAGTGCTGATAGTCGATGACGTATTCGCTGAAGCGAGTGAGACCGTGAACCTGACGCTCAGTAATCCCACCGGCGGTGCGCTGGGCGCACCGTCGGCGGCTACCATCACTATCATCGACAACGATAGCTCCGGCGCCAGCTCGCCGGTTTCGAAACAATTTGTTGCCAACCTGACCGGCGCTAATGAAGTGCCCGCCACTCCCAACGCCGTCAAAGGCAATGGCGGAATTGTGCAACTCAGTAATGACGAGTTGAGCGCCAGGGTATCGCTGCTGTTCACGGGCTTAACCGGCAGCGAAACCGGAGCGCACCTTCATGGCGCCGCTCCCGGCGTCAATGGTCCAATGATCTTTTCGCTGCCGCTCGGCAATCCTCTCAAAAACATCGTAATCAACCCAACGCCACAGCACGTGGCCGACCTGCGTGCCGGACAGCAGTACCTGAACGTGCACAGCATCGGTTTCCCGAACGGAGAGATCCGCGGGCAGTTGCAATGGAACCCAGTCGAGGAGGCCGACTTCTTTGTGCGTCAGGCTTACTTTGATTTTCTCAGCCGCGTGCCTGACCCTGGTGGGTTTGCCTACTGGACCAGTGAGGTCACCAACTGCCAGACGGACGTCGAGTGTCTGCGGCGCAAGCGCGTAGATGTATCGAACGCGTTTTTCTACGAGCAGGAGTTTCAGCAGACGGCGGCCTACGTGCTGCGTTTGTATCGCGGCGCTTATGGCAACAACCAGCCGTTCCCGAATCCAAGCCGGGATGGCGGCTTTCCGAATGAAGAGAAGAAGCTGCCCAGCTTCGCCGTGTTTGTGGCCGACCGGGCAAGAGTAATCGGCGCCGCGAATCTGGCCCAGAGCCAGGCGGACCTGGCAAACTTGTTTGTGACTCGGCCGGAGTTTGTGGCGAAGTATCCCCCTGGTCTGGCGACGGCGGACCAGTTTGTTGACGCCGTGCTCTTGACGCTGCAGACAGACCTGGGGGTGAACCTGAACGGACAGCGGGCCAATCTGATTAATATTTACAACACGCAGGGTGGCCGCGGCGCGGTGATGTACCGGCTGGCAGACGATAACGCGACGAACCCAATTGCCAACCAGCCATTCATCGACGAAGAGTACAACCGCTCGTTCGTACTCGGACAATACTTCGGGTACCTGCGGCGGGACCCGGACATCCCCGGGTTTATCTTCTGGCTGGGTCAGGTGAACGTCGCGCCGTTGCGCGATGTGCCCAAGCAACACGCGATGGTGTGTTCCTTCATCACTTCGGGCGAGTTTCAGTTGCGCTTTGGGGCAGTGGCGAGCCGCAATAACACCGAATGCCCGCAGTAGCAAGCAGTATCGGAACGCCGTGAACTCGTGATTATCTCTCAAGGAGCGTTACGTGTTCGCCATTTGGGTGAATTTCCGCTGAGCACTTTCTAACGAGACCTGGGATGATTCAGGGACCCGCTCAACTGAGGTCGAGCGGATTTCTTCATGGCGAAACGCCGCCAACAACAATGACAATCAGGGCGGCATAAAGAACGACTACAAGAGCGGAGGAAACTAACTTACGAAGTCGAAGAAAATGGCCAGCGCGTCACGAGGGAGAAATGAACGCCGGGCTGAATACCATCGCGGAGAATGGTTAGGCTGGCGCAGCTTCTACGCCCTCGGCGTAAAGTGGCCCCCTAGGCTCGTTGAAAAAAGACAATGTCATGAACAAATTCAATTGTGAGTCATGTTGAGCAGTGGTAACGTATCGTCTCTCGTAATATCCTGGCGGGCCAACCCTTGGCGAGAGTGAACCGCTCTGA
>Ga0209683_10000160_pt1 | contig 26070 bp, 22 predicted proteins | sample DOMMetBare2Fresh_FD_187474 | JGI IMG/M metagenome (GOLD analysis project Ga0209683, IMG submission 187474) | Wetland sediment microbial communities from St. Louis River estuary, USA, under dissolved organic matter induced mercury methylation -... | ecosystem: Environmental > Aquatic >... | reverse complement strand
CGAACGGCCGGCGGCAGCGGCGGAAGCGGTTTGAACCAGCGGCCCCGGTGGCCGCTTTTTTTTTCCTTAAAACCAAAGAGCAAAGACCAAAAACCAAAGAGCAAAGACCAAAGACCAAAGACCAAAGACCAAAGGCCAAAGGCCAAAGGCCAAAGACCAAAGACCAAAGACCAAAGACCAAAGACCAAAGACCAAAACCCTGTCTGATGCAAACAGTCTTCAATCATCGCCACCTCTTAGGCATCAGTGAATTATCAGCCGGCGAAATAGTGCACCTGCTGGACACGGCCGAGACGTTTCGGGATGTCTCCCGCCGCGAGATCAAGAAGGTACCTGCTCTACGTGGGCGCACCGTCATTAATCTCTTCTTTGAGCCCTCGACCCGGACCAGAACGTCCTTTGAAATTGCCGCCAAACGCTTATCCGCCGACGCGGTAAACATCAGTGTGTCAAACTCCAGCGTGAGCAAGGGCGAGACGCTGCTGGACACCGCGCGAAATCTCGAGGCGATGGCGCCCGACTGTATTGTGCTGCGGCACTCAATGGCGGGCGCCCCCTATCACTTGGCAAAGATTTGTAGTGCCTCCATTGTAAATGCGGGAGACGGGGCCCATGAGCATCCCACTCAGGCTTTACTGGACGCGCTCACCATTCGCGAGCGAAAGGGGAAGATCGCCGGCTTGAAGGTCGCCATCATCGGCGACCTGCTTCACTCTCGCGTCGCCCGTTCGAATATCCATCTGCTGACAAAGTTGGGGGCTACAGTCCGCATTGCGGGGCCGGGAACGATGGTCCCGGAAGAGTTCATTGAATTGGTCGATCAAGGTCTGTCTCTCGCACCAACCGTGGTTGACGCAGTCGCCGAAGCTGATGTAGTGATGATCCTGCGCATTCAGAGAGAACGCCAGGACACGGCATTTTTCCCATCCCTGCGAGAGTACGCCATCCACTATGGCCTGCACGCGGATCATCTGCGGGGGGCTGCTCCGGACGCTATCGTGATGCATCCTGGTCCAATCAACCGCGGCATTGAAATCTCCTCTGAACTTGCGGACGGCAACCAGTCTCTGATTTTGGATCAGGTGGCTAATGGTGTAGCGGTGCGCATGGCAGTGCTTTACCTGCTGGCGGGAGGCTCGCGTGACGGATTTGTAGAAGACAGCGACCGCGCACCAATGATAGAGAAGAAAATACGTTAGAGAACCAAGTATGAAGCTACTGATCGCCAATGGCTACGTCATTGACCCTTCCCAGGGCGTGAATGCGGGCAGGAATCTGCTGATAGAAGACGGGCGTTTGCTGGGGCTGCTTGATCGCTCGGATCCGTCGCCGCAGGATACTGAGGTGTTGGACGCTACGGGCCTGATTGTGGCCCCGGGCTTCATCGACATGCATGTCCATTTGCGCGAACCGGGGCAAGAGTATAAGGAAACTATCGCATCCGGCGCGGCAGCCGCCGTAGCCGGAGGCTGGACCAGCGTCTGTGCGATGCCCAATACCGATCCCATCAATGACAGTCCGGCCGTGACCCGCTTCATCATTGAGCAGGGCGAGCGCGCCAGGCTGGCCAACGTCTTTCCCATCGGGTCAATCACCAAAGGTGGCGAGGGCAGGGAACTAGCAGAGATGGGAGAGATGAAAAATGCCGGCATCGTGGCCGTGTCGGATGACGGCCGGCCGGTACCAACGGCGGGAATGATGCGACGTGCCCTGGAATATGCTCGCGGGTTCGATCTCCCGGTGGTGGATCACTGTGAAGATCGTTCGCTTGCTGCGGGTGGCGTGATGCATGAAGGACGCTGGTCGTTAATGCTGGGGTTGAAGGGAATGCCCGCCACCGCCGAGGAGGTCGACGCTATCCGTGATTGTGCTTTGGCCAGGTTAACTGGCGCCAGAGTTCATTTTGCCCACGTCTCAACATGCGGTGCACTTGACGCTGTGCGCCGGGCGAAAGAAATGGGCCTGGCAGTGACGTGTGAGGTTGCGCCGCATCACTGGACGCTGACCGATGAAGCCGTCAGGACTTATGACACCAACAACAAAATGAGCCCGCCTTTGCGCAGTCTCGATCATCTCGAAGCGCTGCTCGAGGGCCTTAGCGACGGCACGGTTGATGCCATCGCCACCGATCACGCGCCACACCACGCGGACGAGAAGGAACTCGAGTTTGACCAGGCGCCCTTTGGCATTACCGGACTTGAAACTGCAATTGGGCTGGCGTTTGAACTGGTGCACCAGGGAGTCATCACTCTCGAGCGGCTGGTTGAACTCTGCTCTACGAAACCGGCCAAAATTTTTGGCTTAGCAGGCCGAGGGACCCTGGCCCCGGGAGCCTGGGCCGATGTGACCCTGCTTGATCCGCAGTTCCAATGGACGTTCGATGTCACAGCTTCAAAATCAAAAAGCCGGAACACGCCATTTAACGGGCGGACGATGACCGGCGCTGCGGTTGCAACAATAGTGGGCGGCCGGATTGTGTATCTGCACCCGGATTTTTCTCGCTTGATTCACCCGGCTAAAGCTGCCAGCGGTCATGCGGCATCCCCGAGCGGGGTTTAGTCCTGCCAGGGTAACTCACTGTTTCCAAAGCCGGTCCTGTCGGCAAGTCAAGAAATTGCAGGTCAGTGCCCGCTCGCGCTCTTACACTCGAAATGTGTCGGCGCGCCAGTTCTTCACCGCTCGCTTGATCTCAACTGGTTTGACCAGCTTGCCGGCGATTACATCGCTCAACAGGCCCTCGAGTTCTTCATCGGGCGCGAAGCGGAGCGCAATCCACTGACCGGGGGTAACGAGGCCTATTTGTTTGGCCAGCGCAACTGGAAGGAGGCGCTCGGCTCGGAGCGTTTCTTCGAGGCGAATTACGCGGTCCTGGACCTTGAGAGCGTTGAGACGCACCAAAAAAACCAGCAGCAACAGGGCGAGCGAAACTACAACCCAGCGTCCCGTATTCCAGCCAGGCATTCGGAACAGATCAACCACTGTCCAGATAAAATTTATCAGCATCACCGGCACGACGAAAAAGTGAAACGGGGGGTGCCAGCGAGTGTGATTAGCAAAGGTTTGGGGGGGCATCGTGTTCTCCTAAGTTCGCACGCTTTCCAGCGCGCTGTTGGGTTAGTGGCCTAATTAATCAGGGAAATGCAATTGCCCGAGGTATGCATGCTAGAAGCGTGCGGTCCCAGGGGGGCTTGCGACAGTCAGGGTCTTCTCAGGCTCCGGCGTAAAATCCTCGCCGGGGTTGATAAATTGATTACGCTCGAAATTGTACTGCCGATCGTAGAGTTGTTTGTACCGTCCGCCGTTGGCGAGCAACTCCTCGTGCGTGCCGCGCTCAACAATTTCGCCTCCCTCCAGGACCAAAATTTGGTTGGCGGCGCGAATAGTAGATAACCGGTGAGCGATCACGAATGTAGTGCGGCCCTGGCGCAGAGATTGCAGACCGTCCTGAATCAGCGCTTCACTTTCGCTATCGAGACTTGAGGTGGCCTCGTCGAGAATCAATATCCGGGGCTCGGCCAGAATTGCGCGCGCTATGGCAACCCGCTGACGTTGGCCACCTGATAACTTAACTCCACGCTCACCCACAATGGTGTCATAGCCCTCCTTGAAACCATTGATGAATTCCTCGCAATGCGCTATGCGACTGGCCTCAACTATCTCGGCCCGCGAGGCGTGCGGGTGCGCAAAGCTGATGTTCTCGGCAATGGTGCCATCAAAAAGAAAGTTCTCCTGCAGCACAACGCCAAGTTGCTTCCGGTAGTCTCTCAAACGCAGGGTTTCCAAGTCGCGACCGTCAACCCTGACGCAGCCTGCGATGGGCCGATTGAAGGCCATCACTAAACTGATAAGTGTGCTTTTACCGGAACCGCTGGAGCCCACCAACGCGGTGGTCGAACCAGCGGGGGCGCGAAAGGAAACGTGTCTTAGTACCGGTACGCTCTCATCATATTCAAAACTGACATTATCAAACGTAATTTCACCTTCTATCGCCGCCAGCGGTTCGCGTCGGTCTTCATTTTCATCCTCGGTTGCCATGCGCTTGATCTCGCGGATGCGATCGAGCCCGGCAAACGCTTCGGTTATCTGTGTTCCGATGGCAGCGATTTCGATAAGTGGAGCGGCGACCATTAGCGTGACAATGATGTACATGAGGAAATCGCCCAGCGTCATCTGCCCGGCAAGCAGTGAGTTTCCTCCCACCAGAATCAGGATGACGCCGATACCGCCCACTATGACCGTGGAAAATGCGGTCACGCCGGACACGGCGGTCATTGAGCGAGCAATGTTGCGAAACAGCCGGTGCGCGCCTCGTGCAAACACAAGTGACTCGCGTTTTTCTGCTGCATAAGCTTTCACGATGCGAATGCCGCCCAGGGTTTCCCCTAAACGTCCGGTTAACTCGGCATTGATCTTGCCGCGCTCGCGAAACAGCGGTCGCAGGCGAGCGAAAGCCAGGGCCATGCAGGAGCCGAAGATCAGCAGCGCGAGAAGTGTGACTGAAGTAAGGCGCCAGTTAAGATAAAACAGCACCCCGAGACCCATCACGGTGGTGACAAAGCCCCCGACCAACTGCACAACGCCGGTTCCGACGAGGTTTCTAATCCCTTCGGCGTCAGTCATGATGCGCGAAATCAGAACACCGGTTTGCGTGGAGTCAAAATACCTGACCGGTAGGCGAGCCACGTGGTCCTGCACGTTTTTGCGCATTTCCGTAATCGCCCTTTGCGCCGCGACGCCCAGCACCTGCGAGAGCGTAAAGGAAGTCGCTGCCTGGATAACGGTGGCTCCGCCGGCTGCGAGTGCGAGCGGCAGCAGCAGTTCGCTGCGCTGCTTCATGATGACACCATCGATCAGGTACTTCAGGCTCCAGGGCATCACCATGCCGATCAAACGGTTGACGATCATCAATAGCATCCCCAGCGAAAGGCGGAGCCGGTGAGTCCAGATCAATTCTCGCGCGTCGCGCCAGGCGCTGGAGAGCGTGACGCGTTTCTTCTTCTCGGTCATGTTGCGGATGGTATCGTTAAATCGTGGGAAGAAGAAATCATGGGGATGGCCTGAGGCTGTGGGAACGGGGTGTTGGGTCTTTGGTCTTTGGTCTTGGGTCTTTGGTCTTTGGTTATTGGGTCCATTGTGCTGTGGCCGGCTGACCTCAGCAAGACACGAGCGACAATAGAGCAGTCACAGTCAACGCCGGCGCCAAGCCCAAAGACCCAAACTCCAAAGACCCAAACTCCAAAGACCCAAACTCCAAAGACCCAAACTCCAAAGACCCAACCCCCTGCCCACATCCTGGCCCTGATCGAGTCATGCACACGCTCGCTGTGTTCTAAGCTATAATCCGACCCATGAACAAACGTGCAAAAAAGCGGTTAAAAGAAACGATTGAAAAAGAGAATCTCGAACGGGCCAAGCTAACCAAAGAACAGTTGCCACCGGCCTCAAAAGGCTATCAGGATCCACGTGGCTATACTCCCAAGCCTGGTAAAAAGCGTGGCTAGTTTGATGTCCCTCGTTTCCAAGTGCGCCAGCTGAAGTGGGAACATTTCTGGTGGTATTCCGCTTCCGATTCCGAACAGTGATCAGCGCGGTGTCCTCCACGGGGCGACAGTACTGAGACGTTTCTTACGTACAACCGGGCCAGAGCACAGTTGACTAATTCAGGAAACCGGAGGATTGGCAAAGTCTACCTGCTGGCAGCTCGCGCAAAAATAGACGATGCGTGTGCGTTCTCCGTCTTCCTCATACCCGTCCGGATTGTAGGTCGGCTGTCTTAATTGCTTAACAGGCAGCCCACAGCGCAAACAGGGCAGGTTGGTGCGGCGAAAAACGAGGTGGCGAGTACCCATTTCACGACCGGGTTGGTAGACGAGCGTTGGGTCATTGCGCATCCGCTCGCGGTCCTCATCCGCGGCGGTGGCTGTTCGAAGGTACGCGCGGAGCGATAACTCAGGCGCCTTAATACTAAGACAGCGCAAGTGCTTTTGGCTCAGAGCACCCACCTTGAGCCAGGGATCCAGACGGCACGCAAACAGGATCTCGGAGCGGAGGTAGTTTCCCAGGCCGGCGAGAATTCGCTGGTTTAATAAGGCTGCTCCGATGGTAATATCCAGATGGGGCGGAAGCATTAGACGGCGACGGAACTCGGCAGCATTGAAGAGGCGTCGGCCACGCGCACCGGTTGGGTAGGGGAGGACGTCCGGGCCGAGCGTTTTCAGGTTTTCGATCTGCTGATATGGGTCACCCTCGCCGATGTTAAAGATAGGGGCAGACATAAGAATCGCCGCCCCACCGTTGACGATAATCCGTGCCCGTTCGCGCCGGTCTTTTTCTGTGGGCCAGGAATCCGTCGTTAAGCGATCGGCCTTCTTCCTCTTGTTGTCGTGGGCTATGCCGGAGCCAAATGTCTGCCAGCGGCCCCACATCATCAGGTGAGAGTGAAAATAAGATCCACCTTCGATGAATCCCAATAAGTGTTTACCATGAGACAGGACACGCAACACCTGCCGACCTGTGAGGCGTCCTTCATTAAGTGCCAGCCAGTCCTTAGCAACGCGTGTCCGAGCTTCCAGGGAGACAATGGTTCGCCCGGCTAACACTCTATCAACGGCATCGGCGTATTTTCGTACTTCTGGTCCTTCGGGCATTCAAGTCACTTGCTGAATTCTATTGGATTAAAGTCACGATGTGATGTCGCTCATCTCGAGTCTTCAACACTTTGCGGATATGATCAAGACACAATCAGGCCAGAGGCACCAGCCTCACGGAAGATCAAAATCACGTGTCGTAGTCTCCGGTTTGTTTGAGAAGCGCAATCGCGGATTGCTGCTCGACATTTTTGTCTTCGTTGCCAATTTATTTCTCATGCGCATGGTGACGGGCCTTTTTGTCGACCTGTTTCAACAGGTTTCAGCTGAGAATCCTTTGGCCAAGCTGTCGCTCGGACTCTGCTTTCTAGGGATGTGGGTGCTCCCTCTGCTGGGCTCAGTGCTGAAGCGCTGGCCCCTGCATGAACGCCTCAAAGTGCAAGGCAAGACTCCTAATGCGTTATACACGATGCCCGCCGGATGTTTATTCAACCCGCTTTTCTATTTTTGCCTGAATCTTGTTATTACCGCGTTTGTGATCACCAGCCTCGGTGAGTTCCTGTTCGGCAAGGCCCTCGTGAACCACGGTATGATTTTCGCTCCTGTGATTGTGCTGGGACTGGTGTTGACGGTCGTGCAGACCTATCTGATTTATAAGTATTTTTCACCCCCGAGGAAGCCGCCCCCGTCGCCGTTTCTGTTGTCGCCGCAGAGTGAAATGCTCGGTGACATCTGTTTCTTCCTGAACATGATCTTATTCCAGGCGATCTGGAATCTGCTTTCTTTTGCGTCGCTGGGGCGCCCAACCAGCTTTTTCGACGTGGCCGGGCGCGTCTTCTTTCTGAGTTTTGTCGCATTACTAATTTACTTTCCCCCACGCATGTTTTATCTGGCGGAGGACATCAACCGTCCGCGCACGTGGTTGACCATGCTGCTGGCCAATTCACCAGTGATTGTAAGGGTCGTTTTTGGATTTGCTTAGCCGGGAAAGCGCCGCAGGCCTTCCCTAATTGCCCGGATCTGCGTAAGCTGAGAGCGGACAAACTACAAGCGGTTGGAATTAGGCGTCGGTTTTTGACAGGAGATACTCGTGATGACCTGGGATGGAGATGCTTTGGCCGGTCAGATGGAAGAGGTCTTTGAACGGCAACAGGCAGCCGCGGATGCGCGGGCAAATAAGTACACCTCGACGGCAGAAGAACGCGCGCGCAGCGGTCAGTTTGAATCACTGAGGCTGTCTCGTTCCCGCCTGATGGATCAGTTGAGTCGCGCAACTAACCCGGCGCATCGCACGATGCTGGAGCGGGCGTTGCAATCCATTAACGATGAGATGGGCGACGCTTAACCGCTCGGCTCCACAAGCGGCGCATTGCTAAACTGCGTGGCCGGCGGCATAGCCAGAGGCCCAGGCCCATTGAAAGTTATAGCCGCCGAGCTGCCCCGTAACATCCACCACTTCGCCAATAAAATAGAGACCCGGCACCCGCCGAGCCTCCATTGTTTGTGAAGATAGTTCAGACGTTGACACCCCACCTGCGGTTACTTCAGCTTTCCTGAAACCTTCGGTGCCCGCCGGCAGTAGCTTGAACTCGTGAAGCTGTGTGGCAATCTCAGCCAATTCCCGGCGACTAAATTGTCTCAACGACTTAGAGGGGACGTACAGGCTGCACCAGGCCTGTGCAAACCGCCGCGGCAAGTGCTGCGCCAGTAGATTAGCGAGTTCCATGTCCGAATCGTGCCTGGATTCCAGGATGCCGAAAATATCCTGGCCGGGCAGCAGGTCCAGTTCGATCAACTCACCTTTCCGCCAATAAAGCGAAATTTGCAAGACAGCCGGACCACTCAGCCCGCGGTGTGTCAGCAAAACATTTTCGCGAAATTCGACAGCGTCACTCTTTACAATCGCGTCAAGCGAGATGCCACTAATAGGTGTCAGCACGTGTCGCACTGCCGCCGTTAGGGTAAGTGGTACCAGAGCCGGTCGAACCTCTTCAATACCTAGTCCGAACTGGCGCGCCAGGCGATAGCCAAAATCGGTAGCCCCCAATGGCGCTATTGATAAGCCCCCGGTCGCGATTACCAGTGAGGTGGCGACAAACTCTCCCTGGTTTGTATCGACCTTAAATCCAGCAGCGGCTTGCACGTTTGATACCCTACAATTGCAACGAATTTCGACGCCAGCATCAGCACACTCGTGCAACAGCAGATCAATGATCCTTTGTGAACTCTCAGCGCAAAACAATTGCCCCAGTTTTTTCTCGTAATAGCGGATGTTGTGCTTCTCGACGAGAGCGATGAAATCCTCCGGTGTAAAGCGGGCCAGAGCTGACTTGCAGAAGTGCGGATTCGTGGAAACAAAGTTATCTGACGTAGTTCCTACATTGGTGAAGTTGCAGCGTCCCCCGCCGGAGATGGCGATCTTTTTTCCAATTCGCTCCTGATGCTCGATGATCATAACCTTACGACCGCGCTGGCCCGCCTGAATAGCACAAAAGAGGCCGGCCGCGCCGCCACCAATAATGATTACATCGTATGTGAACATGGTTGGAAAAGGACAATGATAGCTTGGGAGGAAGGAAACGGCAGCTCCTGTGACGAGATGTGAGCCTCTCCGGCGCTTTCCCGCTCGACAATCGCACTCAACGGGTTCAAACTATGGACGAGTTGACCTGTTATGGGACACCCGTTCTTTCGTAACTGGCCAAACCCGCCCGAAATACAGGGCCCTTCATTTGGCATGAGCGTTGCCAAAGGGGAGGTAAGAGGTCGGAACGGAAAACAAACTTTTGAATAGGGGGACTCTGAACATGTTGTGGACGATTCTAGTGATTTTGTTGGTCCTATGGCTATTGGGACTGATTGGGCATGTTGGCGGTGGCTTGATCCACCTGCTGTTGGTCGTGGCCGCAATTGTGCTTGTGATAAATCTGGTCAGCGGCCGTCGAACGGTCTAGCCTTTCCAGGATTTCTAGACATTGAGGACGAACGGATGTTCGACCTCTTAACGGGCCCCGGTGGAAACACTGGAGCGTCCATAGCAAGCGGCGCCCTTTCAGCAATGAAGGGGCGTTGCTGCTTGCCTGGCAGGTGCCGAATTGGCAGGAGAACCTGCTTCCAAAGAGTCGTTACCTGACGGATTTTTTTCTGAGGATCCCGCGCAATTTCATGCGCGCTTTATGCAGTTGCGACTTAGAAGTGCCTACTGCGATGCCCAACATCTTCGCAATCTCTTCATGATCATGGCCCTCGACATCATGTAGCATGAAGACTGAGCGGTAGCCCGGAGGCAACTGACCAATCGCCCGATCGAGACTAATGCGATCCAACACCGGCATGCGGTTGGGATCTTCTGTGCCGCGGACTACCTGTACAGGTGTTTCACCTTCTTCAGTGGTGTGCTCAAGCTTCACACTGCGCTTGCGGAAGTGCATCAGTACCTGATTCACAGTTAAACGGTGCAGCCAGGTCGTAAACGCTGAATCACCGCGGAAGCTGCCGATCTTGCGAAAGATTTGGATGAACGCCTCCTGGGTCAGATCCTCCGCCTCAGTTACGTTCTTGGTCATGCGCAAACACAGCGAGTAAACACGACGGTTATGGCGCCGGTACAATTCTTCAAAAGACTTCATGTCGCCCTGGGCGGCTGCGCGAGCCAGAGTTTGATCGGGCAGCGCAACTGGTTCGGCCTTCAACGCAGGCTGAAGATTCTGACTTGGCCAAAGGGGATAGGTTTCGGTGTTTGTCATGATTCTATGATTTAGCAATTTGAGGGCCACGGTTAGGCAACGAAAATTGACAGGCAAATTGGAGCTTTTTCCTAGCCTTTATTGAGTTTTCCACCAAAGCGGGTTTCGATAGCCGAAAGCGGGTGCAGGCCGGCAGTGTTCTGCGAGTGGAGCGGTCTTAATCGGGGTGCCGGTCTCCCAGGGGATACAGTGTTCGCAGGCGCGTCGCCTTGTTGGTTTGCTGGCCGGCGCGTTAACCTTCCGAGCTATGCCGGAACTGCCGGACATCGTTGTCTACATCGAAGCGCTCGAGCAGCGGATTACGGACCATACTCTTGAACGCGTGCAGATCGCCTCGCCTTTTCTGCTGCGCACAGCGGTCCCGCCGATCACAAGCGTCGAAGGCAGGAAGGTCGTCGAGGTGCGACGTCTGGGTAAGCGGATCTGTGTCGGCTTTGAACACGATCTCTGGCTCGTATTGCACCTGATGATTGCGGGCCGTCTTCACTGGCGGCAAACGATGCGAACCTCCGGATCAAAGACTGCTTCGTTCAAACTATCGCAGTCTCCAAAGAACCGCGGCCTGGCCGCTTTCCAGTTTGATAATGGAACGCTTTCCTTAAGCGAAGCCGGCACTCAGCGGCGCGCTTCTTTGCGGGTGGTAGAGGGAGAAGCCGGGCTGGCCCGCCTCGATCCTGGCGGCCTGCAAATTTTCACAACCGACATTGAAGGGTTTAAGAAAGTGCTTCAATCAGCCAATCATACTTTGAAGCGCGCTCTTACAGATCCAAGATTATTCAGCGGCATCGGGAATGCCTATTCGGATGAGATCCTTTTCGCCGCGCGCTTGTCGCCAATCGCGCTGACGCAAAAACTCAATGAAGAGGAAATCGAGCGTCTCTTTGAGGCCACGCGAGTGACCCTGACCAAGTGGATTGAAGTCCTGCGACAGGAGGTTGCGGGTGGCTTTCCGGAAAAAGTCACTGCCTTTCGCCCGCAGATGGCGGTTCACGGTCGCTACCAACAGCCCTGCCTGCGATGCAGCGCGAAGATCCAACGTATTCGCTACGCTGCGAACGAAACGAATTATTGTCCCCTTTGCCAAACGGAGGGGAAGCTGCTCGCGGATCGGTCCCTCTCGCGATTGCTGAAAAAGGACTGGCCGAGAACACTCGAAGAACTTGAAGAGATGACGACGGGCTTGAAGGCGTGAGGAAATCGGCGTCAATTCTCTGATGTGGGTACAGCACATTTTTGAGAGATTACGCCGCTTTGTTCAGCCTGCCTGGCGGGGTCGAAGAACCCCTTTCAATCGTCGCAGTCGAATCGCGTGCGATTAGAATCCGTGGGCCGCAAATACCTGGCCCCCTTGACGCTGTTGCGTGCCAAGCCGGGCCCACGTGGTGAACACCATACTCAATCGTGATAGCGCTTCTCGCCCGCGGGAATCGAAATTGGTAAGCGGTTGCCGGGTGGGGGGAGCGGGCAGGTGGCAAAAGGCGTATACGCACACGGCGGATTCTCGAGCCGGTTGAAGTCGAGAACGAGCAGGCCCGGGTGTTCGAGATCGTGGTCGGGGAAATTTGTGTAGAGAAATCTACACGCGCCATAGGTAGTCGACCTACTCGTCGTATCGCGAATCACAAAAAACAATTTTGCGCCGGCGTGCTCCGCATTGGGCTCCTCGACCACCGGCTCCAGGAGATATTTTTTCCCGCTCAACCTAAACTCTGCCGCACCCGGGACTGGTTGCGTGTAGTTAGTTCCGACCAGAGTGGTGAACCTGGTTGAGCGCGGCGGATCATAGGGAATCCATCGAGCGTTGACTCGGTACCGCGCGTTAGCTGGAAACCACCGTAATCCGTGAAAACCGGTCAGCGCCGCAGACTTCGAATCTTTGATACGCAAAGCGAAACGATCGCCACGTTGAATTACGTACAGAGTCAACGACCGAAAGGTCAGGCGCGGATTCTTATCGTCGCTCTCGGTGCCGGTGAACAACGTCTGGGAGACAGCGGGTTGGCCGTCAATCAGAAAGCCGCGGGGAAAACCGTTGGGCGGGAGCTTGAGTGAAACGCTGTTCCCCGCAAGGTGTAGAATAGCCAAATTCGCCCCGGCCACTGTGGTCAAGTGAATTTTGTTGTCCGGCCCGAAGCCCAGTCCATTGTCGCCCGGTTGCAGCCACTCCAACCCAACCAGCGCCAGCCAGCCATCAGGCTTTTGCAGTTCCAGGGCATGTTGTGCACGCCATGCAGCAAGATCTCGTCGCCAGGTTTTCTCCTGGGCCCCAGTGGGTACGAACCCGAGGCACAGCAGCAGAGTGATTGTGTAGATGCGCACACGGGCAGTATACGATAGGAGCGAGCTTTGTTTCTGGTGACGCATCTTATCTTTTCCGCTTCCAGCGATGAGAGGCCTGGTCTGGCGCTTGCGAGCCGGTTGATGAGTGTGTGGCGCCTGCCAGGGACGCTCATGCTCAACCGCACGAGGTTAGGAAACGCCCGTGTTGAGGATGAAATAGATCTGTCCTAAACTCTGCTCTATGACGTCCTGCTGCCCGCATGAATTAACCAGGAGAGAGATTTAGTGGAGGTTAAAGCGAGACGGGCCGTCAGGATTAAGACCCGAGCGCGCAACATGCGAACGCGTGTGCGCCAGGGCCGGCAACAGTTAGTGCGCATCTCACGTACCGCCACTCTGGGTGGTCTCTTTTTATCGTTCTTAAAGATAGGCACTGTCGGTTTCGGTGGCGGTCTGGCTGTCATCGCGCAGATTCGCACCTTAACTGTCTTCAAACGTGGCTGGCTCACCGATAACGAATTTGCCGAAGCTTTCGCACTCGCTCAGAGTCTACCCGGAACGAGTGCCGGAAACACAGCAACCTACATTGGTTTGAAGCTAAGGGGTTGGCGGGGGGCATCTGTAGCGATGGCCGGGTTTATTCTGCCGTCCATGCTGATGATGATTCTGATGGCGATTCTGTACCGTCACCTGCGCTATCTTCCCGATTCGGATCGTCTTTTTCATGGACTCAACGCGGCAGTAGTGGCGCTGATCGTCATCACGGCCTGGCGCATCGGTCGTAATACGCTGAACAAGTCCTGGCAGTGGATCATCGCGGTGCTTTCGTTTCTGATCGTCGGTTTCTTTGGTGCAACCGTAGTTGAAGTAGTGCTCACCGCCGGTGTTGTCGGAATCTTCATCGATTCTTTCGCCGAAAAGCAGCTCCAGAAGCTCCGTCTCTATCGTGGGCTGACTTCGCGCCGGCGCAAACGTATTGCTGCGCGCCTGATACGCGCCCGCCGCAGTCGCACCACACCCAATGTATTTGTCGGTGGCTATTTAATGCGGGCGCTGGCCGACGATCGTGTCGAGAAAGCGGCCCTGGCCGCCAAATCGCCGGGTGAAGATTGCGGATCTGAACCGCAGGAACTGGATCAGCCCGGGCTGGATGAGGTCAAGCCCCCGAGGAAACTTGGATCGCTCGCGTTCATCGGACTACCGCTTGCTCTGCTCGCCAAGTTGGGATTGTTATTTATGCTGGCGACTATTTTTCTGCGCATAGGCGCCATCACCTTTGGTGGGGGGTACGTCATGATTCCGCTGATCGAAGCGGAAGTGGTGAACAATAATCATTGGCTTACTCATCAAGAATTTGCTGACGCCACGGCCCTGGGGCAGATTACACCCGGCCCGGTCTTGATTTCGGCTACTTTTATCGGATACCGCGTGGCCGGGACACTGGGCGCTTTGGTAGCAACGGTTAGCATCTTTCTCCCGTCTTTCCTAATGACTATCGCAGCCGGCTCTTACCTCCGCCGCTTTCGCTCAAATGAAATCGTGCAATCGTTTCTCCGCGGCGTTGCACCCGCGGTCGTGGGTTTGCTGGCGGCAGCGGCTTTAAGTATCGGGCGCTCGGGAATTCACACCTGGGCAGGCCTGATAATCGCTATTGCCGCCGCCATTGTCCTCGTTCGCTTTCGGCCCAATGCTTTCTGGGTAATCCTCGGAGCCGGTGTCGCAAGATTTCTACTCGGTCTGGTCTTAAAGTGAGTTACAACTAAAAGCAAGACTTCTCACATCTAACTGCACAATTCAGTAATCGATAATGAACGAGACTTGGGGGTTATCAGCATGATGGAATGGTTATGGCCGCTATTGCTCATTGCGGCCTATGTCGTATTAATGCGCTGGATACTGCCGCGCCTTGGCGTGCAAACTTGAATGGCGAACTCTTGCCGTGTCGAGTCTCGACGCGCCCCAAGCAAGATTGAAGGCTCGAATGCGCAGACCATTGCAGATCGCAAGTCTGGACAGGAAGAATGAGCTGTTGCGAATTTGAATTCGCGTTCCAATTTCCTATGCCCGCGCAGCAGATTCTGGTTTGCCGCGTGCCGATTGCCTGCTCCTCAACTCCTCAGCAGGCGGGCAAACTTACCGGGACACTGCCAAGGCGGCCCGATAATCACCTGGATAGGTTGTTCAGGCGTTTCTCATGTCAGGGTGAAAGCTGATCCGGTCAAACTGGCAACTCAAGCTGACCGACGAACGAAACTGCCAACGAATGCTTCGGAAAACCGCAAAAGATTTACGGCACAGATCTCGCAAACGTGGTGTCGCCCGTTGTCAATGACGGGTCAGCTATTTTTAGAACAAGGTCACCGATAAGAGCCTTCTCAGGGCGAAAGCCGGAGCGGGCATGCACTTACCAGCCTAAGTTCATTACTGGATATGGCAGTGGAAGTTCCCGAAGGATTATGAACATGAAAACCTCCAGAAACTCTATTTTCACGAGACAAGCTGTTTGTCTCGTTCTGCTTACTGCGCTGGCGACTGCATCGCTGATTACAACAAGAAGTCAGGCGCAGGCTCCCGCATCAGCGGTCAACACCTTTCAAGCCCCGGCCGATAAGGTTTCTCCTGATCTGCGCGAGCTTACTGCCGCAGGCACGGCGAGCGCGTCAGTTATTTTACAACTCAACGACAAGCCCAGCGGTCAACTCAATGCGCTGTTAAACCGTAATGGCGTGCATGTGCGCAATGATTTCAACCTGTTGAAAGCGAAGGCCATCGATGTGCCGGCAAGCCTAATCGATGAGTTGGCAGCTTTTGGGGAGGTTGATTCCGTGTCGCTTGACCGAGTAGTAAAGCCTTCCGGGCATGTCTCAGTTACCACGGGAGCGGAAGCCGCAAACACCCTTTATAACCTGGATGCTTCGGGTATCGTGGTGGCTGTTCTGGATTCTGGCGTTGACATCACCCACAAGGCTTTTCTCAACAAAAACTGTGGCGCGACTTCACTACGGGTCAAGTACAGCAAGGACTTCACCGGAGAAAATCGCACGGACGATCCCTACGGGCACGGCACGCACGTGGCTGCGCTGGCAATGGGCAGTCAGTGCATTAATAATTCCGCCACCAAGGGTGTAGCCGCCAATGCCAATATCGTCAACCTGCGCGTCTTAAACTCAGAGGGCGTCGGGTCGACCTCCACAGTCTTGAACGCCATCAATTGGCTGTTGGCAAACCCAGGGATGAACATCCGCGTGGTCAACATGAGCCTCGGTGCCTTGGCCGTCACCTCGTATAAGAACGATCCGTTGTGTCAGGCAGCGCGCCGGCTCGTCAATGCGGGCATAGTGGTTGTCGCCGCGGCCGGCAACGACGGCAAGGATGTCAACGGCAACAAGATCTACGGCGGTATTCACGCGCCGGGCAACGAACCCTCAGTAATTACCGTGGGTGCAGTGAACTCCTACGGCACTGATTACCGCGGCGACGATACAGTGGCCACCTATAGCTCGCGCGGACCAACTCGCAGCTATTGGACAGACACCAACAACACACGGCACTACGACAACCTGATCAAGCCAGATTTGGTGGCGCCGGGCAATAAGCTCATCTCGGCCGAGGCAAAAAATAACAACATCATCAAGAACTTCCCCAGTCTGGACGTTTGGCCGGGGAACGCCAACAGGGAAATGTATCTAAGTGGCTCCTCAATGTCTGCTCCGCTGGTGGCGGCCGCGGCGGCCATGGTAATCAGGGCCAATAACAAGCTAACGCCGAATATAGTCAGGGCCATCCTGACCTTTACGGCACAGCCGCTTGCCGGTTTCAATATGTTCGAGCAGGGCGCGGGCGAACTGAACGTGCTCGGCGCGGTTCAATTCGCGCAGAAAGTTCGTAGTGACTTTGCCTCGGCGCCTTTGGGGGCATCGCTTCAACCGATAACCACCCCTGCTACCTTGCCGCCCACTCCTCGTTCGACAATTGCCGGTTATACGTTTGACTGGTCCCAGGGGATGCCCATCCAGCACACGTACGTACACGGCAGTGATTTGATGACGCAGGTACAGAAAATCTACTCCCTCGGTATCATGGTTTCGGACGGCATCATCGAAAACGATGCCAGCGGTACCCAGTCCATTAACTTCCAGATGATGACCCACGGCATTATGGTCAGCGATAACGTGATGACCAGCGATGGCGGGGCCAACGCCAGCGGTTACCCCTTTATGAGCACCAGCTACCTGCTTGGAGACGGGATCATGGTTTCAGACGGGATCATGGTTTCGGACGGGATCATGGTTTCAGACAGTACGGCCTGGGCCGATTCAACTGTGGTAGGCAAGTTTGGTATGACAGCCAGTTCCACCCTGTTGGGTGGTGACGATACAGCCTGCATGCAGTGAGCCTTGGCCAGAGCTGAGAACCCCATCAACTGCCAGTTCAGGTGATGTAGGAATGAAGCTTCCTTAGACCTGGCGACAAGGCAGATAGGTTGGGAGCCCCCTGCGGGCTCCCAAAAGAACAAAATAGAACAGCCCACCTGTGTGTTAGCCTCCAGGCCTGCGTTCCCGCGACAGCTCGCTGCATCCAGCCGATGTGCAATGCGATATTCTCGCCAGGCTCCCCCCGCTCCGGAAAACGATCTAAACCATGCGAGCTTTCGCGCAATAGAAGCGAAACTTTCCGCCAGCCGACGTTCTGAGAATCGCTCAGAGCTGACATTTGGTCGCCTAACGCCCCGGCATGTTTGTTGCAGCCTCTTCTGGCTTGAGTCGAATGCTTTCTGAAATACGCAATGCGCACAAGTGGTCATTGTGATCGCCGCGCGTCATTTCATTCAAAATCGATCTTTAGAGGAACAAACATGAGCACCATGATGGACAAGAAAGCGGATCTGGCCGGGCCAGGTATCGGCAATTACGAGGAGTTGGAAAAGATCCTGCCCCAGGACTACAACTCTCTTCTGAATCCCAGGGACACACAGCAGGCCATCACCGCGGTCAAGCGGTACATCGAGGACAATCTTTGCCGGGAACTCAATCTCATACGTGTCGAGGTTCCTTTGATCGTGGACGTGGAAAGCGGTGTTAACGATTATTTGGACCGCGATGGCTCACGCACTCCCATTGAATTTCATATTTCCAACGACCATGACAAGCACCCGGTGGAAGCACAGGTAGTGCAGGCGGCGACAAAATGGAAACGCGTCGCGCTGAAGCAGTTCGGCATGAAAGCCGGCGAGGGCCTGATCACAGACATGCGTGCGGTGCGCAAGGATTACTTCCTTGACCATGACCACAGCGCTTATGTAGACCAATGGGATTGGGAAAAGGCAATCAACGCTGAGCAACGTAATTTGAATTACCTGACCGACACGGTTGAGAGCATCTGGAAAGTCATCAAGGGCGCTGAGATCTTTGTGCAGAAGCTCTTCCCGCAACTTGCTAACGGCCGATATCCCGATCTGCCTGATAAGCTGACCTTCCTGCATGCTGAAGAACTGCTGGAACGATATCCTGATCTGCCGCGAAAAGCTCGTGAGACAGCGATCCTTAAGGAGCATCCAGCGGTGTTTATCTATGGCATCGGTTGGGTACTCAAGGATGGTTACCCGCATGAGATGCGAGCCGCGGATTATGATGATTGGGTGACCGAGACAGCTTCCGCAAATGGTAACAAGTTTCATGGACTGAATGGAGACATTCTAGTGTGGAACCCGGTGACCGAACGACGTCACGAACTGAGTTCCATGGGTATCCGCGTTAACGCTGAGACCCTCAAGCAGCAACTGGAAATCACTGGTCAACTTGATTTCCTCAAGCTGCCTTACCATCAGGCAGTAATTAAAGATGAGGTTCCGCTCAGCATTGGGGGCGGTATTGGACAATCGCGTACCGTGATGCTCCTGCTCAGGAAAGCACACCTGGGGGAAGTAAGCGTCACCGTTTGGCCGAAAAAATTAAAAGAAATTTGCCGAAAGAAAAACATCCACGTGCTGGACTAGCACCAGCCCGATGATGTCAATGGTTTGGACAAACGGTAAAGGGTTCAGGACCTCGTTTCATGACTGAGGCAAGCGAGCAGACAATCCTCTGCGTTGCCAGTTTTTTCAAAGGCAACGACTTCATCAATGAGTGTAAGCGGAATCATGCGCGGGTGGTGTTGCTAACCAGGGAGAAACTGCTTGCAGCAGACTGGGCGCGTGAGTCGCTCGACGAGTTAATCGCCATTCCTGGCAAGGCCAGTGTTCAGTCTTACCTGGCCGCCGCCTGCGAGATCGCGCGGCGCCGGCGCGTTTCACGGGTTATAGCGCTTGAAGAGTATGACATCGTCACCGCGGCGCACATTCGGGAACACCTCTGTGTAGCCGGGATGGGCACTACCACGGCGCGCCGCTTCCAGGACAAGCTGGCGATGCGCACCAAGGCGCGCGATCTTGGCATTCCGCAACCGGACTTTGTCCCTTTGCTCAATTACGAGACGATCGCTGAGTTCATGGAGCGCACTCCCGCGCCCTGGATGTTGAAGCCTCGCATCGGCGCCTCCGCGATGGGTATCAGAAAGGTGCAGGAACCTCAGGCGGTATGGCGCGCAATCAACGAGCTCGATGAGCGGGAAGCCTTTCACGAAACTTCCGGGTTCCACCTGCTTGAAGAATACATCCCTGGCGATGTCTACCACGTGGATTCTTTGGTCGAGCACGGCAAGATACTCTTCGCCAGCGTCGAACGTTACGGCGCTCCACCGTTCGACGTTTCACATTTTGGTGGTGTCACCGTGTCACGTACTGTCAAGCACGGTTCCCGAGAAGAGCGCGAGCTAATCGAATTGAACAAAGTGCTACTGACTGGTTTTGGTTTCGAGCGCGGCGTGACACACGCGGAATTTCTTCGTCGGGCGGATGCCGACGAGCGTTCCCGCGCCCGGATTCCAGAATCTAAAAAGCGTCGTGACTACACTTCAGGAAGCAATAGGTTCTATTTCCTTGAAGTGGCAGCCCGCGTTGGGGGCGCCTTCACTGCGAGTACGATCGAGGCGGCAACTGGTATCAATCCCTGGCGTGAATGGGCCCGGATCGAACTCGCCTCGTCGGATCAGCGCTACGTCTTACCGCCAGTTCGGCAGGATTATGGCGGCATTGCTGTTTCACTGGCCCGTCAGGAGAATCCCAGTACTGCTTCCTATACCGACCCGGAGATCGTTTATCGCATCAGCAAGCCGTGGCATGTCGGCCTTATCATACGCTCGGCTGATTATGAGCGGGTAGGGCAGTTGCTGACGCAGTACACAAACCGTTTCCGAGAGGAGTTCACCGCCATCGCTCCTCCAGAAGAGACCCCGGAAGAACACTTATGATTGCTACTGACGAACTCAAACCGGCAAGCGAGCTTGCCATGCCGGGTGAACATCTGATCTCATCTATTCGCGGACCTTTGCCTGGGCCTACTTTGCTGATCCTCGGCGGCATTCACGGAAACGAGCCGGCTGGCGTGCTGGCTGCGGCTCGCGTCCTGACGCGGCTGGAGCGAGAGGATGACCTGCGGGGCGAAGTGGTCTTGCTGCGTGGCAATACGCGGGCCCTGGAGCAAAACGTTCGCTTCATCGATGCCGATCTGAACCGGCAATGGACAGCTGACAATGCTCGAATAAGCGAGTCAGGGCGCAAGCTGGCCGGGGTCTCCGAGTTGGTTGAACAGGGCGAACTGCTGGCGATCCTGAGGGAAGTGGTCAGCCGGGCCCGCGGCGACGTTTACTTCATCGATTTGCATACCACCTCAGCCGAGGGAAAACCGTTTGCCACCGTCGGCGACACTCTCCGCAATCGCAAGTTCGCCCTGCACTTTCCTTTGACGATTGTGCTCGGACTGGAGGAGCAAATTGAAGGGACCTTGCTCGAATACATCAACCATCTGGGTGCAATAACGATGGGCCTTGAAGGCGGCCAGCATGAGGCCCCCAGCTCGGTGGACAATCATGAGGCGGTAATCTGGACCGCAACAGTGGCCACGGGAAACCTTCGCCGCGAGGATGTAAGGGATCTAGACCATTGGCAGTCGGTGCTTAGTCGCGCCAGTGGCGGGCGGCGCGTGGTTGAGGTGCGCCACCGCCATGCAATTACTCCCGAGGATGAGTTCCGGATGGAACCGGGCTTCAGGAATTTTCAGCCGGTCAAGCGGGGCCAGGTTCTGGCGAAGGATCGGTTGGGAGAGATAAAAGCTCGCGAAACCGGTTTCGTTCTCCTGCCCCTTTACCAGGCACTCGGAGATGATGGCTTCTTCCTCGGACGCAGGGTCAAGAAGTTCTGGCTCAGTGTGTCGGCCTTGCTCCGCCATTTAAAGATTATTCGATGTGTCCATCTGCTTCCGGGGGTCCGCCGCGATCCGCTCGACGAAAAGATTTTGATTATCAACACGCGGATTGCAAGAATCCTGCCGCTGCAGATTTTTCACCTGTTGGGCTTCCGTCGTCGGCGTTGGACCGAAGGATATCTGGTTGTCAGCCGGCGTTCGCATGATCTGGCGGGACCAGCAAAGGTCCTTCTCTAGCGCGGTAACTGGGCGCGCAGTACTCGAAGACTTGTGCGCGCACCCGCTTGCTGGTACTTTTCCGGTCCCACCAGTGCTGCTTTTGGATTTCCCCGTCAAAGATCCTTTAAGCTGACCTTATTTGATTGCATAAACTTTTACACTGGCTGCGTAATCGTTAACGTTATAGCGATTCAGTAAGTCCGCCAACGCCTGGTGCGAGCCGTCCGCGCCAGCAGGGGGCGCACAACATGCCGCCGCAGTTGCAAGCGCCAACTCCTCAGCCGACCCACGCGATGAGATCTGTGTTGGCGGTTCCGCCATCGCCGGCGAACAACATCCAGCCTGATTTTCGATCTTCGCATAGGCGTTGAGATCCGCGCCCGAGTCCAGGATTTCCACGTTTGTGAAGCCGGCTGCCAGCAGGCCCTCCCGATATTCTTCAATTAGTAAGGCGCCCGCGATGCAGCCGACGTAGGCCATTACGTCGTTGCTCACTTCAGCGGGCAGCGTTTGCTTGAGCGCGATGTCGCTGACGGCAAGCCGGCCACCAGGTTTGAGCACGCGCGCAATTTCGCGAAAGACCGCCCCTTTGTCCGGTGCCAGGTTGATGACGCAGTTGCTGATTACGCAATCAACCGAAGAGTCAGGTAAGGGAAGTGCATCGATTGTCGCGAGGTGAAACTCGACGTTTGCCGGCGCGCCCGCGGCCTGGCGTTTTCCCGCATTACGACGAGCCAGGTCGATCATTTCCGGCGTCATGTCTATGCCAATGGCCCGGCCTTCGGGTCCCACTTTCTCAGCGGCGAGGAACACATCCAGGCCGCCACCTGACCCCAGATCCACGACAGTCTCACCGGCGCGTAAATGAGCGATGGCCGTGGGGTTTCCACAGGACAGGCCCATGTTCGCTTCCGCGGGAATAGAGGCCAGTTCGTCGGGCGAATAACCGAACGCCTCGGCAACGGCGCGCACCCCGTCCTGGTCGCTTGAAAGACCGCTCCTGGCTACCGATCCGTATCGTGCCCGGACCGCTTCCACGATAGATTCCGACATGATTAAGTCTCCTTTATAGTCTGATCTTCATATTCGCCTGAGCGAATGTACCGGCGCTACGATAGCGCCTGCCGATATATATGTCAAGGCAAATATGTGGGCGGGTGGCTGGGCTGGGAGTGCCGAAGGCACCAGGAGGTTAACTGTCCGGCAAAACTAGACCGCGGGTAATGAGACGTGCGAGAATGCGACCCAATGGAGACCAGGGAAGACACAGCGGAATTGATCTTCGGCGTTCCGGCAATGGATCAGGAGCATAAGGCACAGCTTGGCCTGCTCAATGATTTAAAAGCAGCGGTGCGCAGTGGAGCTGACGACGCTGTCGTCTACTCGCTGCTCAATGAGCTGGTGGAACACACCAATCTTCATTTTCTTTCCGAACAGCTCGACATGAAGCTTCACGCTTACGAAGCCTCCGAGTCTCATTTCCTCGAGCACGAGCGGTTGCTGGCCGAGGTGCAAAACCTGAAGCGTAACCTCGCGACGGGAACGGTGGCCAGCAAACATAGTCTAATTGAGGCTCTGCGCAGTTGGCTCCTCATCCACATTCAAACCGCTGACAAGAAACTGGCGGAATACCTCAGCACGCGGTCTACTCAGCCAGCCAGAGAAGATCCCAGCTGAAGAGTTCCAGCTCTCGCACACGCGCCTGCTAAAGAAGGTCTCCCCGAATTCTAATGCGGCATTCGCCCATTGATTTAGTCAATCCGGGAGGACGCGCCGGGGTCTTCTATCACCTGGCGGACGACAACGCCGCAACCCAATCCCCCCAACAACCGCGCCTTCATCTTTCCCCAGCCTCTTACTGAGAGGTTGCTGGATTGGCGTCTTCACTTGCCCGAGCAGCGGCCGGTTCCTTGACTTGAGGTTGTGGCGCGTGGTAAGTCGACAAATCGTTCCTTTAACGATCCGGGCCGTGACGAAGGGATTCCTTCAGGCTGCGGTTCATCGGCCTCTCGCTCGCGCACTGTCATTTAATCCTGCGTCCTGATTCTCGGCTTCGTCGGAACAGGATTACAGTCAACTGTAAAACTGACTCGCTCGGAGCGCTTTGAGCCGTTGGGCAACTGCACTTCCAACGCCATCCAGCCCCGGTAGATCGGTATCCTGGGTTTCTCGCCGGGAGCAATGATAGTGCCTCGGGGATCGTTGGTTGGCGCCTGAATGAAGCGGCGACCGTGCACCGTTCGAGGTTCATCGCGATTTACAGAGACGAATAACCAGTCCGTCTCGTAATTGTTGTCACCGAGGAATCTATACTTCGTGTTGAAGGTCGCGTAAGTGCTGTCCGGGTTGGCCGTAATTCGACCACTGAAGTTGACGTAAGCCGGACAGGTCCTTCCTTTAGTTTCGGCGGGATTGGCTGCGATAGAAACGGATGTCAATGGCGCAGGGGGTGGCGGTGTTCGCTGGGGAGCCGGCTCATCATGTCGCCCGGGCTTGGATGGGGCGCCTTGGGTTGGCACAAAGCCGGTCGGCATACATTGAATCTCGGCTGGCAGCGTCCCCTGGGCATGGTATTGAGGAATTTCATAGTAAGGCATGTGAACGTTCTTCTCGCAACTAATGTCTAAAAGCACATCGTAGGAGTTGGCAACGAACACCGTGAAGCCCTTTTGCAGCATTCCGGCAATCGACTGACCGGCCTCCTGCTTCCGTTTTAGCTCCGCATTGCACGTTTCGACTGGCGACAACTTGGGTAACAGGAATGGAAAGTCCAAATTGTATTGATTCCAATCCTGCCCATTGTTGCCGCCAATGCTGCGATGTTTTTCGTTTACCGGAAAGATCACACTCTGGCCACTGGACACGCCGCGGAGATGGATGGTTGAGGGACTCAAATGATGGTCTTCCGGGCAACGCCCTTTAGCTTTGATCTTGAACGACAATCCTTTATTGGTATCGACTACCGTGTCATAGATCTGGTTGTTCTTAACTGCCTTCACGCGGAACACCGGTGGCATCGGGTCGTCTGTACCCTCTCTGGGCGTACCGTATTCACAGAGGAAGTGTTGGGCCAGCGTTGGAGCTGGAAGCAAAACCGCAGTCAAAAGCAAACCAAACATCATGACGAACGTTTGGCGCAAAACTATCTTTCTCTTCATGGTCGGCAATGGCATAAATCTCTCCTCCTTCTAATTCCGAGTTTCCTTCTCGACATGACGACTGGGCATCATAGGTTGTGCCAGACTTCGTTATTCGCTTCGTTTGACTCCGTGACAATCGAGGTCGCGTCCGCGCTCAACTTGAAGGTGGTAGCTTCGAGCGAAACGTTGAGCGGTAAAATTTTTCTGGCGTCGACCACAATCCATTTATCTCTGCCGGAAGGCATCGGGGGCAGTTTAATTTCGGTAACTCTCCTTACGGACACTCCGTTTATTTTGCTCAACGTGAGGCGCAGGATGGAGAGACCGGAAGCGGCGCTGCCGTCGTTTGCGAGGTGGACTCGAACCGCCTTGTCATTGTTGGCGGGGAAGACAAACTCACGGATGAGCAGATCCGGCGCCGCCGCCGCCAGCCCTGCGTCTTTTACTTTCAGTTCCGGCTCGTCCGCCGAAACGGGCCAGTAATGAGCAAACGCGGAAACACCTGCGACGAGGATTCCGAAGGCGGTGCTTACAAATCGCTTTCCCTTCATCAACTTTCTTCCCCGGGCCCGGGTTGTCACGCAATTGGCAGTGGTAATGCCCGCCGGCGGTGCCATCCCTAAGTGTTCCTCGCCCAGCGCAGTTTGCGGTAGAATCGGCCGGACGCTTCTCTCGCGCTCCATGGTCGAGAAGTACCATGCGACCTCTCCGCGAGTCCTGAAAAAGTTGCGAAAAAACTGGGAAGATAAACTACCTCAGGCTAAGTTGTTGATGGCAATGCAGATTCAGAACTCATACCAGCTCGGAGAGTTTGAACTCGATCCGAACAAACGCCGCCTGAGCCGTGCGGGAGGCAAGTCGGTTCATCTTTCGCACAAACCTTTTCGGGTATTGCTCTACCTGGTCGAGAACCGCGAGCGGATTGTCACAAGACAAGAGCTATTGGAGCAGTTTTGGGACGGCCGCGACGTCTATGACATCACCCTAACCAAGTGTGTGGGCGCGATTCGCAAAGCGCTTGGAGAAGATTCAGAGAAACCGCGTTTCATAGTAACTCGCTGGGCTGAGGGCTATCGCTACATCGGGCCGTTTACGGACCTGTCGGTGGCCAACGTGGGGATTCTCGCCCCAACAACCGGCGAGAACTCTGTGGATGAACCGGATGCAGGCATAAACCACGCCGAAACAGGGAGTTCCGAGCAGCTTGCTGAAGCGTCGATGTCAAGGGATAAAGTTTTCGCGCGTTGGCCTCGAAGGACGGAGTTTTTCAGCCGGTGGCAGTCCCGGGCCGGAGTCGCGGCAGGGGCGCTGGCGTTGTTGGCTTTCGGTTGGTGGAACTTTCATTCGCGGGCGAAACCGGAAAACAGAATCAGTGGGCCGGATTGGTCGCAAGCGAGGTCGAGCCAGCTCACCAATCAGGCAGGCGCGGAGTCTTATGTAAATCTTGCGCCCGACGGCAAATCATTTATTTACGCCAGCCGCGCCAGCGGCAATTGGGACCTTTACTGGCAAAGGGTAGATGGTCGGAACGCTGTCAATCTCACGAGGGATTCACTCGCGGATGAGACGCAACCCGCCTACTCGCCGGACGGTAACTTCATCGCTTTTCGTTCTGAACGCATCCCAGCGGGCATTTATGTAATGGAAGCGACGAGCGAGAACGTGCGTCGCGTTTCTGATGTCGGCTTTGATCCCACCTGGTCCCCGGATGGAAAGGAACTCGTTGTAAGCACGGACCGCTTCACCGACCCGGGCAAGCGTAGCCGGATTCCCAGTCAGCTTTGGATCATCAGTGTGG
>Ga0209683_10000158_pt1 | contig 26337 bp, 25 predicted proteins | sample DOMMetBare2Fresh_FD_187474 | JGI IMG/M metagenome (GOLD analysis project Ga0209683, IMG submission 187474) | Wetland sediment microbial communities from St. Louis River estuary, USA, under dissolved organic matter induced mercury methylation -... | ecosystem: Environmental > Aquatic >... | reverse complement strand
ATCACCGGATTGCCGAAGGCGATTAATGAATTGGCGTTCCGCCCTACGCGCTCCTTCTTGCTCATCTCGCGAAGGACACTCAGTGATGGCGCGTAATAGATCGCTTGATCCTCAAGCAGGTAATGCTGTTTCAGCCTGTGCGCTCGCGGCCGCAACCGGTCCCGAAGGAGTCTGCGACACCTTCTTGGCATCCCTGGCGCACCTTTGCCTTCGGCAAGAACTCTTTCGAAGCCAAAGAGCGTCGCGGTGAACTCTGTATCCTGCGCAAGTAAATGGGACATCTCTACTTTGCGCATTTGGGTGACATTTCAACTTGGGGTTTACACACGCCCTGACCGCCTTGCCCACATCCGGGTTTGGCGTTATCTTTTAATTGCTCTCTCCCTTAATAAGCCCGGCCTGGTCAAGCATCTAAATCTCTTCCCGTGCATCAAAATGGCCGCAGCGGGCCCGCGCCCAAGAGGAGTTTGACGATGAAAAAAGCTTCAGCGCTCATTTTGTTGATGATTTTGTTGGTTTGTGCCCCCCGCTTGAGCGCTCAGACACGCGCGCGAACTGTCGGCCAGGGGTCTACGCCTGCCCCTGCGCAGCCAACATCGTCGCGACCCCCAGTGCTGGGTGGAACTGCTGCGCCAAAGGATGGCCAAGCGAGAAGCCAGACGCCCACCGAGACTAAGAGTGGTCCGGAAGAAGTTGATCAGAATGACATTATTCGCGTCAACACGACTCTGGTTACGATCCCGGTAAGTGTAATGGACCGAGAGGGCCGCTATGCCCCGAACCTGCGTAAAGAAGACTTTAGGCTCTGGGAGGACGGCGTCGAACAGCAGATTGCTTTTTTTGCCGCCGTGGATAAGCCCTTCAGTGTAGTGCTGACGATTGATACCAGCAGCTCGACGCGTTTTCAATTGAACGAAATCCAGGACGCTGCGATTACTTTTGTAAATCAATTACAACCTGCGGATCGAGTGATGGTGATCACTTTTGACGACCGGATTCGCGTGCTGACTGACTTTACCAATGATCGCTATCGCCTGCGTGAAGCCATCATGCAAACACGGCCGGGCAACGGCACGAAGCTTTACGAAGCGGTGGACATGATCATCAATCAAAAGCTTGCCAACGTCGAAGGCAAAAAGGCAATTGTGCTCTTTACGGATGGGGTCGATACCACCAGCAAGCACGCTTCATATGAAAGCACAATTCGCGACGCTGAAGAGCTGGATGCTCTGATTTATCCGGTCCAGTATGACACCTACGATCCTTCGAGTGACCGCGGCTCCAGCTGGCCTGGTCCCTCCGGACGCTCGGGGAATATCCTGATCGATATTCTGGGAAGTATTGGCCGTGGAAGACGCGGCGGAATCGGAGGAGGGGGCGGTGGCGGCGTTGGTTCAAGCCGCGCGGAATACGAACGCGGCAACCGTTACCTGCATGAACTTGCCGACCGGACAGGCGCCCGCCTCTATCAAGCGGACACAACACAGAATCTGGCGGCGGCTTTTGCCAATGTAGCCGAGGAATTGCGACGGCAGTATAGTCTTGGCTATTACCCTAAGAGCCAGGCCCAGGCGGGCCAGCGGAAATCGATCCGGGTACGCACAACTCAACCAAATTTAGCGGTAAGGGCGCGTGAGAGCTATATAGTCAATGCCCAGTCCGGCGCCACGGCCGCCCAGACAACTTCCCCTTCTGGCCCTGTCCCCAGGAAGCCATTGGTCCGGCCGTATCCTCTCGCGCGGCAGCTTTTCTGACAGACTTTTCCGGCATTTAGTAAAAAAGCGAGCCGCTTACTCTCAGCGGCTCGCCAAATTGGATGGTATCCCAACCCCCCCTTTGCTCGTTCCCCCTTGCTCGTACGTTGCTGAGAATACCGGCAGGTTGTTGAGATTCTGTGTCAACACTCTTGCAGATTCTTGAGCAGAATTATCTTCTAAGGCCTAAATTTGCAAAAAATGGCCGCAAACAAAAAAAGGCGCGGCGTGATGTATTGCCAACTCGCCGCGCTAATTACGCCCACAGGAGGAATCGGGGCGTACAACGGATGAAATAATAACACAGGAAATTCCAGCCTTGGGTACTCATTCGTACAGACAATGAGGTAACCCTTTAGGTATTGTCCTGTGCGAACAGGGAAAAAGTGGGACTGCTGACGAAGGGCACCGCAAGGTGCATCTGACTTCCTTCGAAAAGCAGTCCCATTTTTTGTTTGGAATTCGAGGCTCTCAAGGCGATCACTCCTGGGTCGCAACAGGCCAAATCTTGTTAAGGACCCAGTTCAAAGACCACAGGCAGGCAGCTACTGCCAGCGTCAATACAACCCAAAACCTGAAGTAAGAACTAAAGTGTCCCTGCCATCCTTCGTAAATCCTGTAGCTGACATTCACATTTAGCTCTGGAGGAGTCACAATTCGCGACAGGAGCTGCATCATGAGGTACCAGATAACGGCATAAATCCAGGCTTGCCTGTTAATACTAACCCGGCGTAAGACTGCAAGACCTAATCCCAGGCCCCCAAGGTGCGCCAGGGTTGACGAGGCAACTGCGCTCCAATCCAGAGTCGCATAATGAAACCACTCTGAAACCACATAACGTAACCAGACAAAAAGCCCTGGAACTGACCAAATAACAGCGACTCGAATGAGCAAACGTTTATCGAAAAACAATCCCGCTGCGAGCAAAAGATTTCCCACGTTGCACATCCACAACAGATGGCCTAACTGATTAATCTGCCAATAGTGAAGTGCCTGGGCGAAGAAGAACGTTAATGGCAGCAAGCCCAGCAAGCGGTATTGGGTTGTGGGTGGTTCGGTCGCCAAAGCACTCTTCGCGAACAATTGTTTTTCTTACCTGTTAAATCTTCTGCACTCGTCTTGAAATGCACAGTCGTTTATTATCTTAGGCGATCTTGCCCGCGACATATCTATTTTCTTTTAGTGAATGGCTGGTAGAGTAGATCCTGCGCACATAACTCCTTATGAAAAGCCTGGAAAAATTCTTAGAAAAACCAGTGCCGGAACTTAGAAAGCTGTTTCTGGAACGCGCTCGACCAGTTCCAAGGGGCCTCGTGGAAGCGCTGGAAACCGACTCCAGGCAGGGCGCGCAACAACTGGCGCAACGCATCCGCCAACGCCGGCGCAATAATCGCGCAGAAGGCCAACGCCTCCATTCGCTCCTGCGCTTTGAGCTCGAGTTATGGATGCAAGGGATGACTCTGGTCGCAGGTGTCGACGAGGCGGGCATGGCCCCACTCGCGGGGCCAGTGGTTGCAGGAGCCGTCATCCTGCCGCGACATTACAAGCTTCGCGGGCTTGATGACTCCAAGAAGATTCTTGACGAGGCCCGTCGAACTGAGCTCGCATTCCAGATTAAACAGGATGCGATCTGTTGGTCGGTGGGCTTTACCACGGTGGAAGAGATCGACACCATCAATATCTATCATGCCGGACTGCTGGCGATGCAACGAGCGTTGAATGGCCTGGACTGCGCTCCTGAATTCGTTTTGGTTGATGCCCGTCGTATCCCGAACTGCAGCATTCCGCAAAGAGGAATTATCCACGGCGACGCACTTTCGGCCACAATTGCGGCGGCATCCATAATCGCCAAGACCACGCGCGATGCCCACATGATCGAACTGGACAGTCAATACGCCGGTTATGGTCTGGCGTCTCATAAAGGCTACCCAACACCGGAGCACTGCAGGCTGCTGAAGGAACTGGGAGCTCTGCCCATTCACCGGCGCAGCTTCGCACGTGTACGAGAGGCCCTGGGCCTGGATCCAGTGCAAACGCAACTCTTCGAAGATGGGCCGGGAATAATCTCAGGCGCCGTCGCCTCAAGCACAAACTAGTAGTTAAAGTAAATTATCAAGCAGGGGGGACTATGGCTTCATTAAGAGACTATGAAAAGAAGCGGAGCTTTTCCAAGACTCCAGAGCCGGGACCAAAGAAGAAGAGCACCCGAACCGGGAAAATGTTCGTCGTCCAGAAGCATCGTGCCAGTCACCTCCACTACGATTTTCGTCTGGAAGCGGACGGAGTCCTGAAATCGTGGGCGGTGCCCAAAGGTCCGGCTCTCGATCCGAAGATCAAGCGGCTGGCCATGCAGGTTGAAGATCATCCTGTAGATTACGCAAAGTTCGAAGGTGTGATCCCGGAAGGAGAATATGGTGGCGGCACGGTGATGGTTTGGGACTACGGAACATACGAGCCAGAGAACACCAGCGACGTTTCAGCCGCAATCCGAAAAGGCGAGTTAAAGTTTTCCCTGAAGGGAAAGAAGCTGATGGGTTCATGGGCTCTGGTTCGCACCCGGGATCGCCAGTGGTTGTTGATAAAGCACAGGGATCATTATGCGATTGAAGGTCTTGATGTGACGGAGGTGGCGCCTGCTTCCATCCTCACCCGCCGAACCCTGGCCGAGATTGCCGAAGACGAAGGCGGTGACATGCGCAAAGCGGCGACAGGCGATCCAAAGAAGATTCCCCCGCGCACGGGGGTCAAACGTCGTAAAAAGGGGCAGAAGAAAAAGGTCTGGACAAGCTAGGTCTTTACCTCAACTTCTGAAGATCCGGGGCTACCTCTGGTACGTAAGCGCACTTCTCTCGAACGGAACAGTTAGCCGGGTAACAATCCCTCATAAGATAACTCGCCATCAACAATACGGGCCACTGACGTGTAGGGATGAGACTCCGCATGGGTGGCGTCGATAATATGTATGACGTTGACACCACCAGCTTTTAGATAATCCGCAATTAAGCCTCGATGACAGCGCCACCAAACCGCCTCGGCGCACATTACTGTTGTGCGTTTCTGGTGCGCGAGGGCCAGCAATGCCGCGATTCCCTGCTTAAATTCTGCTTCTTCCATGTGATCAGCGTAGGCCCGGAAGGAGGCGTTTTGCCAGGCAGTGTTTCTCGACTGCGAAAGTGGCTTACGCCGGCCGCCCAGGGACTTCAGATGATGATAATCGATTCCCGCGGCGGCGAGGTCTGCTGCCAACTCCGCTTGATTGAAATGAGGGTAACGGCGTGAGCCGGGATGGCTGCGCACGTCGACGAGACTGGCTATCTGGTTCGCCAGCAGGAGCTGCTGGAATTCCTCTCTACTGCGGGTTGAATGACCAATGGTCCATACAGCTTGCCCGGCAACCGTTGGCAGAATCTCGAACTGAGTACTCATCATTTGAAGCCGGTGGGATTAAAGCATCACTTAAGCGACGACCGCAATCAAAGCCACAGCCCTCATAAGGACCTTGAACTGTCTTGGTGCCGACGCCTGAGACGGCACCTCAAGACCTTGCAGTAGAGTTACTCTTCCCTTCACACCTAACATGAGGTCCAGGGTTGCTGGTGGGACGACCGAGAGTCTTGTCTCCAGCGGGAATTTCAACCTGTTCTCACTTGTGGCCCTGACCTTGGGTCAAACACTAGCTGGAGGTTTGGATTAAATCGCTGTCCCCAATCTAGGGCTTGGGTTTTGGCTTCTTCAGCAGGCGTGAGACCTCTTCAATATCCTCTTCGAGTTTACGAAGCGCTCGCTCAAGCATCTGTCTATAAGCAGGCTGAGATGCTTTCCCCAACTGATCCAGAGTTCGTGCCCGTGAAAGCCTCAGTGACTCCAATTGCTGGCGACGGGCCTGAGCTTCGGGTGAATGATCAACCTCAGCTGGCCGTTCCGAAACACGCTCGACATTCTCCTCGATCTGCTCGGCGACAGATTTACTCTCCCAGCCTCGCGCCATTTCCTGGTACCTCACAAACCCCAGAGGAAACCCTCGGGGTATGATTGTCCTGGATTACGTTCCGCGCAAATCTGAAACTCTAAATTTACTCTTCGACTCCCGGTCACACAGCCAGTTAGCGAGAACCTGCGCCTCGCTTGCCCAGAAGGCAAATCTTAAAAGAAACACCCTCGCGGCTTGACCTCAAGCTATACTTTAACAAGAGCCTCCCAGTTAAAGATCTAGATGATGGTTCCATCCCGGATGACCGCGTTCTTGGGAATGATTATGATTCCCTCTCGAATGAAATAACTCTTGTCAGCCGAGTCGAAGTTGACCACTCCGGCCTCGTTCAGCAAGCGAACGCCCGATCCAATCCGCGCGTTCTTATCGATGATCGCCTTCCGAATGATTGCGTCTTCGCCTACACCGACACGCGGCAAGCCATGGGCCAAATCGGTGCCCATTTCCTCGATGCTCTGATAGTAATCAGCGCCCATGACGATGGCCGCCTCAAGCTGAACGCGATTTCCTATGCGGCTCCTTAGGCCGATTATCGAGTTACTCACTGTGGCGCCGATCATAATGCAGCCGTCGCTAATGATGGAATTACTAATCTCCGACTCCTCGATTTTTGAGGGAGGCAGGTAACGAGCGCGGGTATATACAGGTGCCGCGGCGTCGAACAAGTTGAACTGGGGAATCCTACTGGTGAGATCGAGGTTGGCTTTGTAAAACGCACTGATGGTTCCGATGTCTTCCCAATAGCCATCGAACATGAAGGCCTGCACCTTCCCGCCCGCAATAGCCGCCGGTATCACTTCCCTTCCGAAGTCCAGCCAAGTGGTATTCTCCGACAATAGCTCGCTCATGCGTTCGAACTTAAAGACATAGATACCCATGGAAGCCAGAAAAGGGCGCGCTGAGGCCTCTTCGGGACTGAGTCCGAAGCCGGTGCGATCTACGCGCATCGATTCTAATTCGTCGCCCTTAGGCTTTTCCTTGAATTCAATGATACGGCCTTCCTCGTCGGTTTTCAGGAGGCCAAACTCGCTTGCCTCCTGTGGTCCACAAGGAATCACAGACACTGTTACATCAGCGTCTGAGTCATAGTGGCTGGTGAGGAAGTCACGATAATCCATGCGATAAAGGTGATCGCCGGAGAGGATCAAAAGAGTGTCGATACCCCAATCCGCAATATGCGGCATCACCTGTCTGACGGCATCTGCGGTTCCCTGAAACCACTGTGGACTTTCGGGGGTCTGCTCCGCGGCCAGAATTTCCACAAAGCCATTTGAGAACTGAGAGAAGCGATAGGTCTGAGCGATGTGGCGGTTCAACGACGCCGAATTGTACTGGGTCAACACAAATATCTTGTGAACATCAGAGTTGATGCAATTCGATATTGGTATATCCACGAGTCGATACTTCCCACCCACGGGGACAGCTGGTTTTGATCTCTGTTGCGTGAGGGGGAAAAGACGGGAGCCAGCGCCCCCACCCAGGATTACTGCGAGCAGATTACGCTTCGGGGCTGGCATCAATGCTCCATCTTTGGTTTCAGGAATCTATGTCGATAAGAGCATAGACCGTAATCGCCGTTCGCATCAAGAAGTTTTCCGGCGAAGGGGAGAAGGCTGCCGATGACCTATCACTGGCAGCGCTGTGAACGACTGCAGGAAAGCCCACCTACTGACTCGCATATTTGTTGAGAGGTTTCTTGAGGTGTCTGGTTGCCGACCCTTGACGAGTAACCTTATGCAGCCCCTGAGGAAATACTTTAGTAGGCGCTGGTGGGACCACCGTTTCTCTTACTCCCTGCCGCTTCCTGAGCAATCTTGACGCCGACGCTGGCGCCTATGCGCGTGGCGCCGGCCTCAACCATTTTGCGTGCGTCTTCCAGATTCTTGACTCCCCCAGATGCCTTGACACCCAGCTCAGAGCCGACTGTCCGGCGCATCAGGAGGATGTCAGCGACCGTGGCACCGCCCTTTGAAAATCCAGTCGAGGTCTTGACGAAGTCCGCGCCTGCGCGTTGCGCGGCCTGACAGGCACGCACCTTTTCGTCATCGGTAAGTAAAGCGGTCTCAATAATCACTTTGGTCGTCACATTGTATTCATGCGCCGCCTCAACCACTGAGTGAATGTCATGTTCCACGAGACAGTCATCGCCGCTCTTCAAAGCGCCGACGTTGATGACCATATCGACCTCGCGGGCCCCGTCATGAATAGCGCGGCGCGCTTCGTAAGCCTTCACATCCGAGAGGGTGGCGCCCAGCGGGAATCCGATCACGGTACAGACTGGAACTCCACTTCCCTGCAGAGCGCAGGCGGCGATACGTACCCAGGTTGGATTAACGCATACCGACGCAAACCGGTATCTGGCCGCCTCGGCGCAGAGCTGTTTGATGTCTTCATCTGTCGCCTCAGGTTTCAGCAGCGTATGGTCAATCAAGCTGGCCCAGTCCCGAGCAGATCCCGTTTGCCCTAACAGCAAGCCAATACGGGCGGCGCCGGCGTCGACAACTCTATGCATACGCTCAGGGCAGCGATTGAAGCATTCAGAAGTGCAGCCACATAATTCGGCCTGCTCGCCTCCGCCGTTAAGACGAGCTACGATCACATCCGTAATCTGTTCAACCAGTTGTTCGAAGTCTCCGCTGTTTGAGTAACGCATTAAGTTTGGCCTGGCGAATAACCTTCGCCTGCTCCTTCCCTAATCCCTGCCCTTCAGATGATACATTAACTGCCGAGGCGGTTTCTGCCCAAGTCCATCGATGAAGAATGAAACTTCAGCGTTGGTACTGTCGCCCAATGGCCTCAATCTTGGCAACCCGTTTCTTATGACGGTCTTCCTTGATTTCAGTCCCCAGCCAGGCACCGACGATCTCTCGCATCTGCGCACTGGTTACTGTCTTGCTACCCAGCGTCAGCACGTTAGCTCCGTTGTGCTCCCGCGAATTTCGCGCCAATTCGACTGTGTAGCAGGCTGCTGCACGCACGCCTGGTACCTTGTTGGCCGTCATGGCGCTGCCTATGCCGGCGCCATCGATGACGATGCCGACGTCCGCAGTTCCCTCGGCGACCGCTCGCGCGACAGCATGCGCAAAATCGGGGTAGTCAACTGCATCTTCAGAGTCGGTGCCGAAATCATGAACTCGGTGTCCAGAATCTGCGAGGAAAGATTTCAAGTCCTGCTTCATCTGGAACCCGCCATGGTCCGCGCCGACTGCGATCATTTTCGCAAGGGTTGAGCCGCGCCGCGAGGCGCGCCGGACGATCTCAATATGTTTTTCGCGTACGATGTCAGCGGCCAACGGAGTTAGTCGGGCTCCTTCGGCAAGACGCAACACAGCTCCCGACTCCAGCCCACGAACATCGTCTTCGGTGATCACCCTTTTGGACGATTCGTCGCGGGTGATGGAAGATTCCGCAGTCTTATGGTCTGGCGGAGCAACATCGACGAACCTGGTAGCCCTCGCCGTATCTGCCTCTGCAACAGTCTCGTCCCTGGCAGCAGGAATCTTGTCGAGCACATCACGCACCAGCGCCCTGATGCGATCGCGATTAGTGTTGTCTTCCGGCATTGTCTTATTCGCTAAACTTTAACGTTATCTTACTCTCTTACTCTTCATTTACTGTCCGCGTGATAGCCGACAGCTTTGGATCTGCCGAACCGCAATCTTCAGGTCAATGACGCAGTCCAGCAATCGACCGCGGTAAACCTGGTCTGGAAAAGCGTCGAATAAAATGATATTTATTTGTTTTCACCATTGACCTTAACGAACTGCTTAAATAGTATGTCGCACCTGAGTGCGCTCGCGGAATACTTTTACTAACACGAATCAAATCTTCGCACAAATATCGGGAACCTTTCTTCTAAACTGCAGCAGTCAGCCCTAATAGTCCAATCAGGAGATTACCATTGGCCACATCCACCGCACATTTACAATCCGAATTTGGCAACCCCGACCTTGAAATACTTTTCTCCGAAGCCGAGATTGGCAATCGTATAAAAGAGCTCGGGATGCAAATAGCGCGCGAATACGCCGGCCTCAATCCGCTCCTCATTGGTGTGCTCAAAGGTGCCTGCTTTTTCCTGAGCGATCTTCTGCGGGCCATAGACATACCCTTGAACATCGAGTTCATGGCTATCTCGAGCTACGGATCATCGACACGGACGTCGGGCGAAGTACGGATCCTCAAAGATCTCGACGTTCCAATCGAAAATCGTCATATCATCGTGGTCGAAGACATTGTCGATACCGGATTGACTCTTTCGTACCTGTTGGCGAACTTAAAATCTCGTGGCGCGGCGAGTGTAAAGCTCGTAGCCCTGCTCGACAAGTTCGAACGCCGCGAACGAGAAGTTGAGATCGACTATCTCGGCTTCAAGATTCCGGATGCTTTCGTCGTTGGTTATGGACTTGATTTTGCCGAGCGCTATCGCAACCTCCCTTTCATTGCCGTACTTAAGAATCCAGAAACGGCGCAACTGGGCTTGCCGATCAGCACCGTGTAACTATAGAGAATCGTCACTACCAACTGGTCGCGAGCGACCGCCGAAGCTAATCCTGCAGGAGGCCCCATGACGAAGCGAATCATCATCATTCTCAGCCTGGCACTGTCTTACCTGGGCGCCGTTCCGGCGCTGGCTCAGGACTATTCGAAAGTCGAGATCAAATCCACTAAAGTCGCCGGCAACGTCTACATGCTGGAAGGCGCGGGCGGCAACATCGGCGTTTCGGTAGGCCCCGATGGCCTGCTCATCGTGGACGATCAGTTCGCCCCGCTCGCCGATAAGATCAAAGCGGCGCTCAGAAATCTGGGCGAAGGCAAGTTGAAGTTTGTGCTGAACACGCACTGGCATGGCGATCACACGGGCGGCAACGCCAGCTTTAGCGCCGAGGCTCCGATCATTGCGCACGACAATGTGCGCCGGCGGCTCGCTAGCGGACAACGCCTGGAAATTTTCAAGGAGACAATTCCCGCCGCCCCAAAAGAAGCGCTGCCGGTGATCACTTTCGATCAATCACTCTCGGTCCACTTCAACGGCGAGGAGATTCGCGTCATTCATTTTCCTCATGGACACACTGACGGCGACAGTGTGATCTTCTTCAGCGGCTCAAATGTAGTCCATCTGGGCGACGATTTTTTTGCCGGTCGTTTCCCTTTTGTGGATCTGGAAAGCGGCGGCAGCGTTCAGGGTCTGATTAAGAATGTTGACGAGATCATTCCCAAGCTGCCGGCAGATGTGAAACTGATTCCCGGTCATGGTCCGATCTCAACCGTGGAAGACCTGAAGGCCTACCGGCGCATGCTGGTGGAAACTACTGATCTGGTCCGCAAGCAGTTAGCGGCCGGCAAGACTTTGGAGCAGGTAAAAAAGGCGGGCCTTCCGGATGAGTGGAAGAGTTGGGGCACGGGCTTTATCAAAACCGAGCTGTGGCTCGAAATAGTTTTTCGCAGCCTGAGCGTGAAGTAATTACCGCGTGCGTCACAAAGTGTCGCCGTGATAAGCGGGCGGTTGCCGATGGCCGGGATTAATGACTTCCCGGTTCTTACTTCAGCACCCGGCTAAATTTTCCGTTATTAACTTCCCACAAAACTACCGCAGCATTGCCACTGCCAGTAGCGAGTGTTAGACCATCAGGAGAAAAGGCGAGCGATGTCACGGTCTGATCGTGACCCTTCAGAGTGCGCTTAGACTTGCCTGAGGCAGTATCCCAGACAACTACGTTTCGATCGTCGCTACCGCTCGCCAGTAGGCGTCCATCAGGTGAAAAAGCGAGGGCGTTAATTACCTCGTCGTGCTTCTGCAGTTTCCCTTGTGCCTGGCCCGTCTCCAGGTTCCAAATGGTAATGCTGCGGTCTTCGGCTGCCGTGGCCAGGCTTTGCCCATTGGGCGAGAATCGGGCGGTTGTGACTTCTGAACCCGCCACCAGGGTTCTGACGAGGCGGGAACCCTGGATGTCCCAAATTTCTATCCTGCCGTTATCTCCGAAGCTGGCGAGGGTGCGTCCATCGTCCGATAGGATCGCGCCGCTGATCGATGCCAGCTGACCTCGCAGAGACCTGATCACCTTGCCGGTGGCAGACCCAACCAGCAAGAGATCCCTTCCAATGCCCAGCGCCAATAACTGTCCATCGCCAGAGATTGCCAGGGCTGTGATCGGCTGATGATCCGGCAGCGGAAGATTTTGCTTTGCCTCGTAGCCGGCACGCCAGAACAGCAACCGCCCATTGCTCACTTCGGCAAACGACATCTCATTGGACGCGACCGCAACCAGGCTCGGGTCGTCATGTTGCTTAGGCAGCTGTCTCTTGTTTTCTCCCGTGCGCGGATCCCACAATTTGATTTCGCCCTGATTGGTTTCGGCCGCCAGCGTTTTACCATCTCTGGAAAAAGCCAACGCCTGGACGCGTTTTACCGAGAGCACAAAACGGCTTGCCGGTCTTTCAATTTCAGTGCCGCCGCTGCTCGCGTCCAGGGTCAATTTTAGCTTGCCCGTTTTCCCGTCTATGAGTTTGACGGTTGAGGGTCCGGAGCGGAGAGCGAGTAAGGCTCCGTCGTTTGCTACCACCAATGAGTCGACAGCCTCGGTATAGTCTTCGCCGGTGGTCAAGTGTGAAGTCTTCCCTGTTTCCAGATCGAGCAGGATGATTCCCGGAACTTCTTTTTCACTGCCGCGTCCGACGCCTCCGAGCAACAACACGCTGCCACTCGGGTTGAAGGCCAGAGTATTGACCGCGCCCACCTCGGACTCTCTGCGGGTCACCTCCCAGTCACGCGTATCGAACACAGTGACCTCGCTGTAGCCGATGATCTTTACGTAAGCTCCAAACGGCTCGGAATCGAAGGTGGTGCAGGCGACCGCCATCCGGTGTCCATTGGGAGAGAACACCAGGGCATTCGGATGCCCCTTGAAACCCTTCAGCTTCCGGAATTCCTTTCCGGTTCGAGAGTTCAAGAGCCGCACTTCGTTATTGTTCCCCACTGCGATCAGCGATCCATCCGGCGAATAGGCGATCACACCGGGACGATCCAGGCCGAGTTTTTCCTTGATTTTCCCGGTTTCCGCGTCCAGTAATTTCATGGCCACCCGGTAAAACATCACGGGCCTGGGACCCGCAGGACCTGGTTGCATCGAGCCCAGCGTGGGCAGCTGAAACGGTAAACCAGTTGACAGGAACGACCAGGTGATGAACGATTCGGTAACTGCGAGGTCTTTACCGTCAGGCGAGTATGAAACTCGCAGGTTTGAGTTCCCTTCACCGGGCAGCGTCAGTTTTTGTTTTAGTTCGCCAGTTTCACTGCTCCACCACTTCAACTCACCAAAGACCGAGCCCTCACGCGAACGCGCCTTTTCCTGAATCTTGTCGCTGCGAAACTCAAGGCTGCCACTTACCAGGGTTTGCCCGTCGGGCGAAAACGAAATGGATTTGACTGGCCCATCAAATCCCTTAATGACTCGCCGCAACTTGAGACTTTCAGCGTTCCACAGTTCAATGCGCCCAAACCGTTGCGAGGGTTCTCCGGCTCCCCGGGCTATCGCCAGAGTTCTGCCGTCCGGTGAGAAGGCTATTGCAAAAACGACATCGTCAAAACCTGTCGACGTTCTCAGCGGATTTCGCCTTTGGCCTTCGATCCAGACAGAAAATCCGGTCATCAGGCAAATTACCGCCAGCACTGGTCGCGTATAGAAGGTCCATTTGAGAAAAGGACTCATTTCTTTATGTCTTTAAGCGAACAATTGATAAGAAGCCGCCGGCTGAAGCCTTCAAATCCTGCTTGACTGCTGCACACGCTATGGGCGCGAGGGAACCGGGATCGAGGAGCTGCTTTTATCCCGCCGTGACTTCAGGCAGGAAACTTTTGCCGGCAACCAAGTGCAAGTTAAATGCTGCCGCAATAGTCTGCCCGATGTCCGCCAATGACGAGCGAGTTCCAAGATCCACGCCGGGCCTGGCGTTCTTGCCGTAAACGATCAGCGGCGCGTACTCACGCGTGTGGTCGCTCCCCGGGAACGTCGGGTCATTGCCGTGATCCGCGGTCACAATCAGCAAATCGTCCCCCTGCAAAGCGGCTTGAATTTCCGGCAAGCGCGAATCGAAATGTTCGAGCGCCCGCGCATAACCTTCCGTATCCCGACGGTGGCCATAGAGCATGTCGAAATCGACCAGATTGGAAAAAATTAATCCGCGTGATTGCTCGTGAAGGGCGTTGATGGTTTGGTCGATAGACTGCTCGTTGTTTTTGGCGCCGAGGTCCCGGGTCACACCCAGGGAATCGTAAATCGAAGCTATCTTACCGATGCAGACCACGTCGAGATTTTCGTCGGCCAGCAGCGGCAGGAGATTTTCGCGCGGAGGCGGAACCGCATAATCGTGCCGATTCTCCGTGCGATAAAACGCCCCGGGCTCACCGAGAAATGGTCGTGCAATCACCCGGCCAACTTTGTGCTCGCCATCCAGAATCGCCCGCGCGATTTCACAAATCTCGTAAAGACGCGACAGGGGAATCACCTGCTCGTGCGCAGCAATTTGAAACACAGAGTCACCGGAGGTGTAGACGATGGGCTTTCCGGTGGCCACGTGTTCCGCGCCCAGTTCCTTGATAATTTCCGTTCCCGACGCCGGGACATTACCGAGGATTCCGGGCACTCCAGTCTCGCGTACAAATTGATCAATCACTGATTGCGGAAAACCGTGGGGATAGGTCGGAAAAGCCTGTTCAAGAATTATTCCCGCCATTTCCCAATGACCGGTAGTTGTGTCTTTGCCATTCGAGCGCAGGGCGCAGCGGCCATACGACCCCTCTGGGGTTTCGGCGGGCCGCACACCCTCGAGCGGACGAATGTTGCCCAGGCCGAGTCGCTGAAGATTAGGCAGATGAACTTCGCGTGATGCGAGAATGTGCCCGAAAGTATCTGAGCCCGCATCGCCCCATTCGGGCGCGTCCGGCATAGCGCCGATGCCCGCGCCATCGAGCACGACCAGGATTATGCGGTTGAATGGCATGTTAGAAGTAGCGGGGAAATTTTCCATATATCGTTTATGATTTTTCATTTCTCATTGCCGATTCCATTTAAGGTTCCCCTACTAAATTGCGCCTGACAAAATGGCTGATGACAATTGATCAATAGAAAATCTGCCACTCATTCCTGCCGACAACCTACGGACCCTTCGGTGCCAGGTACCCTTCCCGGGCGTGCACCTCGTTCTTCTCTTTGAGGCCGCGCACCTCCACTAGAATCGCTCGATACTTCCCGTCGCGTGCCTTGTTCGTCGGATAGTAACCAAGGCTATACTGCGTGCCGATGTCGGCAGCCACGCGGGCAAATGCAGCCCGTGCATCCTGAAGGTCAACGGCAGTGAAATTCCTGGCGCCCGACAGTCGTGCCAAATCATTCATCTCGCGCCGGGCCAGGTTATAGAGGTCTCGACTGATCTGCATTCTCTCAAACTGCCCTAACTGGCAGAAGTTTGCATAGTCTTCACTCCGAGCGCGCGGCACAAAGATGCGCCGGTATCGTTCCAGTTGCCGCGCCGAGAGTGTCAACCGTCCATTGTCCTGACAGTCTTTGAGCAGGCGGTCCTCCACGAACTCTTCCGTATTAACCTGAATAAAGTAGCCGGCTATCCCCGCCCGCAGGAGTTTCTCAAGCGCTTCTTCATATGACGAATCACTGGATGAATCCACACCGTCGGTGAGGGCCACGACCGCGCGGCGACCGCGTAGATCTTTGCGCGGCGGCGTGCGAAATACTTCATCGGCAATTTTTTCCAGAGCGTCGTAAAAAGGTGTACCGTTGCTTGAGCCCAAATGCTCAATCGCATTGTCCAGTGCTTTGCGATCGTCAGTCAGTCCTGAAAGCAGATCGACGGTAGCCAGAGTTGTGCCCGCGTCCGTACGATCCTTGAAGGCGACGACAGCAACCTTATCGCCCGGTCGCAATGCTTGAATAAAAGCCCTGGCCGCTCTGCGAATCAAATTGACGTCAGCTCGTGTCGAGCCGGATGTATCCAGCAGTAAAGCAATTTCAAAGGGCGCTTCTGTAGTTCCGAAATTCGCGATCGTTTGCTGCACACCGTTTTCATAAACAATGAAGTTGCTTTGAGCTAAACCGGAAACGGGACGGCCGAGGTTGTTGGTGACAATGGTGGGGACGGTAACCAATTGTGTGTCCACGCGCACCACGTCATCCTCGCCCACTTCCTGAGATTCCTGTTGCTGTGCCGGGGATTGTTGGCTGGTCGCCTCAGTTGCGCGACGGGGCCGCTGTTGTTTTTCCGGGGCCTGGGTTTGACCGGCGCCTGGCAAAGCGAGGCACAAAAGGGCGCTGAGCAGGAAGAAACACTGGTAGCCGTTGCGAAGAAGTTCCCTGCGCCTGGATTCACAATTCGGTTGCATGGTGATTAATTCTTGATCGTCAAAAAACTTCTGCCTGAAACTATAGCTGCAAAACACTTCTCATGAAACTTGCGACGGGCACTTTTGTTCCCTTTACTGACCTTTGGGAGCCTTCCTTGACACTATCGCCGGCTTCTCTTAGCATTGCCAATCGCTCGCACCATAGTTTGGTTGTGGCAAAGGTTCTTTGGATGCGCACGTGTCAAATAAGGTTTTGTTCGGTTTCGGGATTGCAGGCACGTACGTCAATGGTAGACGGCTTCCCTTACAAGGAAGAGGTTGGGGGTTCGAGTCCCTCCGTGCCTACCACTCAAATTTGAGATTTCAGATTCGCTCTGCTAAGTTCACGAATCTGAGGATCTCAATGCTGAGATCTGAATTTGAAAACTCGAGTTTACCTGCGGAGTCGTAGTTCAGTTGGTTAGAACGCCGGCCTGTCACGTCGGAGGTCGCGGGTTCGAGTCCCGTCGGCTCCGCCACTTTTTCAATAACTTAGCGTCATAGTGACGAGGCGCTAAGGAGGTGCCACTGTTTGTGTCACCCTTTTCCGCTCTAAGTGCTGAGCGATAAGGTCAACAGTCTGGTGCTTAAAGACGGGGGCTGAGGTGCTGATCGCGCTTCAGCCCTTTGTTTTTATATCGGGTCACCTTCGACACGAACTAATCAATGATGCCCTTCATAGAGCGCACGGCAGTGGCATTCTTTCAGGACTCCGAGCGAGCATCAGGAGCGATCTCAGCTGTTGCAAGTTGTTGAGTGACAAGACTTGGAATTTCATTTCGGGAGCTGCTGCGCCGGTGGACAAGACTTCTTTGCCATCAACGACGGCTGCGACAGCCCAAGAGTAAATTTCACCGCGCTTAAGCAGCGCGGCCGGCCTCCACTTCGTTTGATCTGATGATAACTCTTCGCTCTTGGCTACTTCTTGACCATTCAACTCGCCAACGTAAACCTGATAGCTGGTAGCGCCGGCTAATTTCTCCCGCTGAAACAGTGGGTGATCACTGATAACTACCGTCCTCGCAGGAGAGAGGAGCTTAAACGGCTGACGGCTGTTGGGTCCTCTCAGTGTTATGTCCGGCCCGGAAAACTTCGCCAATATCTCCGGCGCCTCAATCCTTTCCGTTAACGCCTTTGCGATCTCTTCGCGTCTTGTAGGCGCCACGTGATCCAGACCAGAAACGGTGCCGGCCTGATCAATGGTCACCCTTCGTCCCCATCATCTTTCAGCGCGAATCAGCTCAGGAAGACGCACTCACACCTGGCGCTTGGCGTCTTCTACATGAAAGTCGGCATGATAGTTGGGACTCAACAGGTCTCAGGAGTTATAGTCGAGCAAGGAGGTAACTTCCTAAGGTAAGAACGGGACCCTGGGGCAGATCCCTATCGGGTTCGCCTTCCGTTTTGCGAACTCGGATTGACTGCCCATTACGAACAGCAAACCAAATATTTGCGCCCAAAACATTCCTGGTTACGGCCCCAATCCCATAGGTGTGACCCTCCTGCAAGGACGGCGGAGCGCCACGGTCGGGCTTGACCTGACTGAATCCTCTCGGAACTACTCCGTACGTAATTTGGGGCCAGTCTCGCGTATTTAGAGGACCCAAGGGTTGAATTTTCCAGACCGCCGATCCCTCAGGAGGGACTCTCCCCTCGGTGGTTAGCTCGTACACTGATATCCATCGCAACTCTCCGTGACCGCTGAAAATGAAACTCGGCGGATTCTTACCATCCAACGTGATCGTTATCGGGCGTTCACAGGCGGCAAGACACACGATCAGCGAAATCGTGATCACAAGGCTAGTGACCGCCCACCAGCGGTTTAAGAGTATTCTTTTAACTACTCGCTCCGTTTTCATTTTCGAGTTGTCTTTGGGAGGCGTAGCGCTAGTCACAGTTGCCCCTGGTACATGCTGGCCTGGTCATTTGTGGAGTATCTTTCGTCGTCGCTCTGGATACCGGGAAGGGTCTTTCCCTTGGGATACCTGGGCTAAAAACATAAAGTTCTGTATTGACAATCTGCTGTTCTAGCTCTTTCTCATTACATTCCTGCTTCAGGAATGAAAGCAAAAGCATTGTAACCGCGGGATCTCGATCCTGGTCTCGAGTGATATAGCTTGGCTGGCTGAATGAAAGTCGAATGATACTCAGTATTCGTTCCACTCGGGCCGGTTCTACCAGTTGCTTTGGTCTAAATCCATAAGCGATTGCGAGTGCGACCCGGTCTCCTCTTCTGAAAATCGCTTTCTCCAAGAAGGAGTCTCCCTCCAGGATAGAAGGATCAAGCTCAACCCAGGACTTAACCAACTTGACGTCGTACGGATCTTCGAGAGTGGTGGTCGCGGAGGAGACGCCGATTCCAGGATTGCAGAGAAGTGCCAATAAAAGCGCGATGCGGAACTTCATATTGTTTCTCCAGCTTAACATGGACGTTCATCTTCTTATTGTCGATGGTAATGACCGAGGAGTTCTGCGGAACTAATGTGGCATTGACCCAATTCACTGTGTCCGGGAAGACGGACTGCCGGTGCTCACGTTGTAAGGCGAACTCATCGAAAGGCCCTTGTCTTTCACGTCCTTCAGCGCTGTGTTGTTCACGTTAGCCGTCCATGCAGGGTTCGCGTTTAGCGGTCGGCAGGTGTCGATTGGTGTAGAGTTCTGCGGTTATCTGCACCCGCCAGGTCGGCGATGCGCTTGCCTCCACAACGTAGAACGCGGTATGAAAATACATCTTCCATAGTCCCTGCTCCCGGGTGAAGCGAAGATCTATCAGATAAGCCCGGCGCTCCTTCCCCTTAATGTTCTCCCACTGATAGCCTTGCGACTGCTCGGCCCCGGTAGTTTTTAGGTGCCACGCCCGCAGTCCCACGGATTGTGCGAAAAGCTTCGCTATCGCCACAAGCGTGTCCCGGCGCCGCGCCGAGTAGTTGACTGTGACGCTATTCAGCTCTACGAAAGTCGCCCCACCATCCTGAAGAACGTTGAATGTGAAGACTTCACAGCACTCGCAGTGCCCTTTCAGAATTCGGTCATCACTCCGGAACGCGCGACTATTGGCCGGGGGATCAACTTCAAAGTCAGCCAGCTCGGTCGGCCACATTGCCCGAAACTGCTCCTCAGAAATTGGTCGCGATTTTTCTTGCCGCATCGCGCCGAGTACCGTCGCAATTATGTTGGGGTCCACGCAACCTTTAAGGCGACGCTCCGGTTGGGCAGAGCAAAAGACAGGCGTCAGCACGATTATCAGGTAGAGAATAGCAGTGACTCTCATCGCCTGTTGTTCTTCCTATCTGGCGTCTCTCTCAGCGTAAGCCGAAAGAGGTAATGATCTTGCGACTTCACGGCGAACACTGTTCATCCACTGCACTACCTTCAACTCACCATCGGAGCCAGATTTATCAACCTCGACATCATAGAGGCTGAACGACATTCTGTTGAGACCCTGTTCATACCAAAACTCATAAACTGAGCCGTCCCGTACGAAAGATTCTCCGCCTGTTTTGTCGAACTCTTCTCCTGCCTCTCTAAGCGTCTTTGTTGTGCTAGCGATGCTGTCGAAAAGAGTTGCATGCCACCGTTTGACTTGCGCCAAAGGTACGCTTACATCCCTTCGTTTCACCCTGATCGCCTTCGCCATTTCAACCACATCTTCTTTACCAGCACGTGCAAACATAGCATTGAGTTTGCCGTAGATATTTCCGTCCGGTGATGTGTACTCCAGCAAAAACAGCAAGCCCCAAGAACACCGATAGGAAATTTGTGATGCTATTGCCGCACTTCGGCTCATGACTGTCTCCCTCATTTGCAGTGATGATTTTTGGATCAATCGTCTTCTGAGTACTGCCGGCAGGGTCAAAAGCAAGCTACTAGCGAGACACACAGCACCTGACTGAATGCGATTAATGATCTCGTCTGAAACAAGGTACTCATGCAAAGCCGTCAGTCATCGAATAATCTCAACAGAGCAAGAATCTCTACTCGGGCAAAGTGTCCCTGCAAGTTCCGCAGTTATTGTAATTACTTTTCCATCCAGTCCAGTCACATCGATCGTGATGGTGCGCGTACCTTGGCCCGAAATTATTTTTCCGCCTGTAATGCTCCAGGTGAACGTCATTCCCGAATCCTCAACGGACTGTGCCGAAATCACAAGTTGGTCGCCAGCGCGGACCCTGCTAGGACCTGTAAGAGCAATTGGGGGACAATCCCAGAAGAGCCCGACGTGGACGAAGGCTTCGGGGTTTTCGTAGTAGTTTGAGCAGAGATGCTTGTCTTGCGACGAAGCGATATGATCGATTTGGAGAATATCCCCTCCAAAGGTCTTTAGGATTAGCCCTTCTTTGTCACTGAGGTAACCGGCATATTCTTGATTTGGCGGTGAGGAGGGTTGAAACTTCCTAAAGTTATTCAGTCTAATCCTGGAATCCCTCAGTTTAATAGGTTTCTTCAGAGTGACCTCGATCAAGAGAACCCTACCTATGGGCAACTCTCTCGCGCATCCATCAAAGTCACCTCTTGATTTTCCTGAAAACACCATACGTACGTGCTCATTTCCCAAGTCAAACTCACAGTCCAGACTTGAGTCTGCACACTGGCGAAAAAGATGCACAACGTCTGCTCTGCTAGATTGTATTGGTACAATCCCTCGCCATGGCTTCGCAGAAGACGTTCCTGCAAGCGCAAAGAGGACTAAAGCCGCGCAGAGAACCTTGAATTTTAGGTAAGCCATACGGCCTCACAAAGAAGATAACCCGGGTAGAATGTGACAATAGTAACGCTGAATCAAGTGAAAGTACGCGCTGTAGCCGCGCTGATTCTCTTCTGTCCAGCTTGAAGGGCGCTCTAACGCGGATCAGTTAAGCTCCGGGCGCTCTTACGGCGGCAATCACAGGCGCCCGTCCAGTGGCGCTGGCAGTATCGATGGCGGCGCGTTGCGTCTGCTGCTCCGCGCTTGACGGCCCGCGCCTCAGGACCGCCGAGATTCGGGTCGTTCGGCTCTTCTTTGCTGGTCGTTTGCTGGACATTTACGGGGTGGCCCGCTGCGTCCTAGATATACTGCGCCGCCACGAAGACCATCTGGTTCGGCGCCAGCTCGTTCATCGGGATTAGATTTTCTGACCAGAATCATGACGCACATAATCACAAGGCCGTATGGAGCTACGACGCGGCCAGCATGATTACGCTATGGATTGTCGAAATCGGGACTATCTGTCGAACGGTACTTATTCTCATAGCTGTTCCACTGGTAGGCAGAGAATAAACAGCCGCCAAGGAAAAACCCACACAGCATGAACAATCCCTCATCGAAAAACCTCGAGACGAGCATCTCACGACCGCCCCTCACGAACTCTACAAGATTCCATACTATTCCAAGCGGCAAGCCCCACATTAATCCTCCGCGAACTAAGATAAATCTAGCTCGACCCTTAGATCGAAGCTTATCCCACCGTAATTTGTCTTCAGAACCCATCCCGCTCATAAGTAACCTGCAGTACTACCACATTGAACCTTGCGGTATGGGTCGTGGAAACGCCTGCGTGCCGAACGGAGGGCGAAAGGACATGCCACACTTCTCTTCGACAGTCTTATGACAATTCTCATAGTCAGCATCCTAACTACTTATTATTCCCTAGATATCATGGACATACTTTCCTTGATCGAGCATTGCTTCCAAGGCCGTTAATAAGGAGCCCATTCGGAACCATCAACCTTATTGCTATTTGCCCGCGTACTTGTCCTGGCAGAATCCACTTATTCGTGCATTGCTGGGCAATCGCTTGGGTGTGGGAAACGGCCCGCAGGAACCGGCCCGGGAAGTGAATATTTCAACTGTCAGCGTATCACGAAAGCCACCATCGACGGCGAATACTCTTTCCGCGGCTACTTTACGCGCATCGACAAGATACTTTTGGGCTCGATCGGCCCGCCATTCAGCTTCCCGCGCGCAGGCTGAGAGTCCCGCGTACACCAATATGTAGGCGGCTTCACGCGAACCATTACCCATCAAGTGTTTGGCCAAAGACCCAAGGATGACATCTTCGTCCTTAAGGGGAATTTCGTGGTAGCGGGCGAACACTCGTGGTGGTTTGCAAGCAGGATCGATCCTGATTGAACAAGTTCTCTCGTTTTCCGCGACTGGAGGTACCCCCGATATTCTTACCGTCACGTCGACATTGAAGAGCTTTTGCTGTGAAGGTTTACGCTGGGGTTCGAAAGTCACGATTCGATCTGTCAGCCCTGAAACTATTTTAGCGCCTGATGCACTCCACTTATAGCCTATGCGGTTTGCACCTTCCTCACCCATCGTTTCTCTCCCGCCTTCGATTTCGGCTTGCAGCGACATCTTTCGTCTGGCCGGCACGGGATACGACGGACAAAGAAACTGAAGAAAGGGGCGTGGAGCATCTACTTCGCCTTGTGATTCAACTGTTCGAATCAATCCAAAGAAAGTAGCGGCCGAAATCGCTATGAAGTAAAGGCTAAGGCGACTAAGCAGTTTGAGACTTATCATCACGTCTTTTCCTTACGCCGCGTGGCATCATGGCTTTACCTTATCCGGTGACATTCCATTCTTTGCCCCATTGCACTTTATTTCAATAGCGGCATGTCCCGCACCCAACCAGCCGTTACTAGTCTTGTAGGTCTTCTCATATTGTCTTTAGACATCACCACCCCAAGTTCAGAAGCAGCTCTTGACATTTCAATGTCCGAGTAAACGTTTGGATAATCCCCCCAATTCATATGGCTTATCGGTGCCATTCCGGCGGTATGGATTATTGGATCAGGCCTTGCGACTGTCCGGCAGGCGGCGGTCCCTGCGCACGGGTCCTTACGCCGAAGTCATAGTTGCATTGGAAAGAAGAACTGAAGCCATCAGGATCAGTTACCGTGGTGGGATACGCAAAGGTGCTGCGATTGTTATTGTTGTCGGAGAATGATTCAGCATAACTCACTGAGCTTTGATGATTAAGCGGATCCTTCTGGAACATCATCGCGCCGGTGATGTTAACCCACCTCGCGGTTGACCGTCCGTGTTGAAACATAATCACCTATTGCCAACCACTCTCAGTCTCCCTAGAATCCCAGACCTGATGATTCCTGTTGCTGAAGCCATGCAAATAGTTCGCGAACAAACTGCGCCACTGAAGTCCGGGTCCATTGGGCTTACTCAGGCCCTCGGCCGCATCCTGGCCGAAGACATCTTTGCCGACACAGACCTGCCTCCCTTCGACCGCTCCCAGATGGATGGATACGCGCTTCGCGCAGCGGACCTCGAAAGCGTTCCGGCGCGCTTAAGCATTGTCGGCGAATCTATCGCCGGCCGTGGCTGGCATAGGGAATTGCAGGCGGGGGAAGCCGTGCGCATTATGACGGGCGCCCCTGTACCGGCCGGCGCCGACAGCGTGCAGCAGGTTGAACTGACGCGCGAGCTTGATGAAGGGAAGGTCGTCGAGATTCTTGAGGCCGTGGGCGTGGGACGATCCATCGTCAGACGCGGCAATGAAATCAAGTCGGGCGATAAAGTTCTGAGCGCTGGTGAACGAATCAACGCAGCGATGATTGCCCCGCTCGCCTCGTTCGGTTATGCAACCGTAAGCGTTGGCGTGCAGCCAAGAGTGACCGTATTGGCAACCGGCAGCGAACTGGTGGCTGTCGAGCAGCAACCAGGCCGCGATCAAATCCGCGATTCGAACAACTATACCATCGCCGCTTACGCCATGCGCGCGGGAGCAGTTGTGGATCTTTTGCCGCTCGCGGCAGATGAACCTGGCTTGCTCAAGCAACAGATTTCACTGGCCGCCGAACGTTCCGAAATGGTGATCACTTCCGGTGGCGTTTCCATGGGCGTCTACGATTTCACCAAGCCAGCGCTGCGCGAACTGGGCGCCGAGATTTTTTTCGAGCGAGTAGCCCTGCGTCCGGGCAAACCAACAGTTTTCGCGCGTCTGCCAAACGGTACCCTCGTATTCGGCCTGCCAGGCAATCCCGTTTCCGTTTCCGTCACGTTCAATCTTTTTGCGCGCGCCTCGCTGCTCCTGCTGCAGGGCGCGTCGGAGGTGTCGCTGAGGGAAGAATGGGCCGTGTTGGCAAGGTCAATAAAGGGATCGCCAGACCGAGAAAGTTATTTGCCCGGTACGCTGACGACCAATCAACAGGGTGAACTGCTCGCCACGCCGTTGAAGTGGGGAGGATCGTCAGATTTTGTCGCTTTTGCGCGCGCGGCGGCGTTGATTGTTGTGCCGGCGGGTGTGAAATCATTGGACGAAGGTGCACGCGTGAGGACGGTTAGACTGCCGGGTTGATCTGCAAGGCCCAAGAATCGCGAAGACGGGATCCCTCCCGTCCCGGGCTAGGCTTGCACAATAGGCGCCACTCTCTCGGTCAGCCTCTTGAAGCCCGCGAAGCCGGGTAACCGTTCGATCCGACTGGCCACGGTCTTATTAAAAAATTCCAGCCCGGTCGGCCCCTTGAACAGCGCCGCCATCACATAATTGGTCTCATGTTTGGGCTTGGGTCCCTGACCCACCGGCGCCCAAAACTTGCCGATGCTGAAACGAGCGAGGTTGCGTGAGAGTCTGACTCGACCGAGCTTGAGGCGCGCAATGCTCCAGTAGAAATTTGAATGCAACGATTCTTCCTGCATGATACCTGTCAATAACTGCTGCAGGACCGGATGTCCGGACAGTTGTGCCAGCCGGCGATATCCCTGCAGTGTGGTAATCTCGTTAATGGCCCCCCAAGCCATATGTGTCCCTTCGAAGTAACGCCCGAGTGGCTTGACCGCGAGATAAAGCAGATAGGCATAGGCGTTATACCGTTTGGGGATTCTCGCCTGAGCTTCGCTTTGCCAATCTTTACGGGTAGCGATTCCTGCTTCGTTCAGAAAACGATTGAGCAGGTCCGCATGCTGCAACTCTTCAACACTCCAGCGATCCATGAATTTTCTGATTACCGGATCCTTGCCTGTTGGTGTGCGCAGTAGTTCCTTGTAATACATGTCTGTAAAGAACTCGACATCGCGCATGTAAAACAGGACCGGAACAAAAGCCGGATTTAGTGGATAGTTTCTGATCTCGTGCCAGGGAATGCGGTCAATAAACTCTTTGCTGAGGGCTCTTGGCTGGCGCTCATACCAGTCCAGCACGTCTTTCTCGGTTTCGAACAAGGTGACCTCCCGTCAACAAAACGAGATGAATTTGGAACCTCGCCTGATTTACGAGGCGAAACAGGCAAGCGGATTTCCGGCCTGTTTCAATTCTGAATGCTTGGTTGCAAAAACGGGATTGCTTTTTGTATCTCTGCGGCCGGTCGTTGAACCGTTGCGAGGTGTGTTTCTCAACTACCAGAACCGGCAGCCGCATGGTCGTGTTTGCGCTGCTGGAGGCCCTGGCCATCAGGACACGGGCGTCAATATCTTACAAGCACCCAGCTAAAGGCAAGCTCAATTTGACGGTGCTGACAAAGCGCACGGCGCCGCACGCCAGGGTCACGACAATTGGCACCTTGCCCGACTGACGGAATTGATGTCTACTGCGCCTATGAATGACTTCAGCCACGTCGATGAAGAAGGCAAGATACGGATGGTCGACACTTCGGACAAGTCGATCACCACCAGGCGCGCGGTCGCTTCGGCCCGAGTGGTAATGTCACCCGCCACAGTCGCAGCGCTTGCAGCCCATCGCACGCCCAAGGGCGATGCGCTGGAAACAGCGCGCCTTGCGGGCATCATGGCGGCAAAGCGCACCGCCGAGCTTATTCCTCTTTGCCATCCGCTGCCGCTCACCCATGTTGATGTCCAGGCGAGCGTCCAGAGCGACGGCGTTTATCTCGAAGCGGAGGTGAGCACGAACGCGCAAACCGGCGTTGAAATGGAAGCCCTGACGGCTGCGTCAGTGGCTGCGTTGACGATTTATGACATGTGCAAAGCCCTGGAGAAGAGCATCACCATCACAGATATAAGGTTGGAAAGTAAGACCGGTGGGAAATCCGGCGACTATCAGCGCAAATAATTTGTCGTCTTGACCTGGGACCGCACGCTTCCAGCGTGCCTCAAGTCGCCCCACCAGCCGGTTGGATTCTCAAAATGAAGCCGGGGTGAGATTGCACGCTGGAAGCGTGCCGCAAGTCGCCCCACCAGCCGGTGGTATTCCTAATACGAAGCCGGGGTGAGATTGCACGCTTCCAGCGTGCCTCAACTTGGCCAA
>Ga0209683_10000156_pt1 | contig 26554 bp, 20 predicted proteins | sample DOMMetBare2Fresh_FD_187474 | JGI IMG/M metagenome (GOLD analysis project Ga0209683, IMG submission 187474) | Wetland sediment microbial communities from St. Louis River estuary, USA, under dissolved organic matter induced mercury methylation -... | ecosystem: Environmental > Aquatic >... | reverse complement strand
CCTGCACGCCCCATGGCGGATATTTGGTGCGGTCGAGATTGGTGCCGAGGAGGCACGGCCGCAGGATGCGGTAGACCTTGCGGAAGCCCATGCCGCCACGGAACTTGCCGGCGCCGCCGGAGTCCTCGCGCAGCGAGAACGCCTCGATGCGGAACGGCATCAGCGATTCCTGCAGCTCGAGCGGGATGATGCGGGTGTCGCCATGCGCCATGGTGCGGAACGGGCCCGAGCCGTCGTGGGTCGCGCAGGCGCCCCAGCCGCCGTGGCCGCTGTCGTGGGTGTCGAAGAAGGTGCCGTTGGCGCGGCGGCCGTAGAAGCGCACGCCCGAATGCGTGCCGAAGTGGCCGCCCGGCACGCGCGCCGGCAGCGCCTTTTCGAGCGCCTTGATGACCGCGTCGATCACGGTCGGGAACGGCGTCGGATACATGAACATCGGCGCGGTCGGGTCGGCGCTGATCAGCTTGCCGAGCGGCAGGATGAGCTTGATCGGCCGGAAGGTGCCTTCGTTGGCCATCTCGTCGGCGCCCATGAGATATTTGAAGGCGACGCGCGCGATGGTCTGGCCGCCGCCGTAGTAGCCGGAATTGATCGGCCCCTTGGCCTGGTGGGCGATGTCGGTGAAATCGACGGTGAGCTCGTCGCCCGCAACGATCACCTTGACGATGATCGGCACCGGCTCCTCGCCGCCCGAGCGGTCGTTGTCGAGATAGGTCTCGGTGCGGTAGACGCCGTCCGGCATGGCGCGGATGAAATCGCGCGCAGCGGCCTCCGACTGGTCGAGGATGAGGTCGACCGCGCGATTGAAGGTCGCGATGCCGTATTTGTTGGCAAGCTCTGCAGTGAGCTCGCGGCCGAGCAGGCAGCCGGCGAGCTGGGCCGCGATATCGCCCATCAGCTCGTTCGGCATGCGGGTGTTGTTCTCGATGATGCGGTAGACCTCTTCGATCGGCTCGCCCTTCGACCACAGCTTGATCGAGCGCAGCTGCAGCCCTTCCATGAAGATGTCGGTCGAATTGGTCTGGATGCCGCCGATCTCGATCCCAGTGCCGTTGATGGCGAAGAAGCCGATCAGGGTGCCGCGCTCGGGGCCGGCGTAGATCGGCGTATACATCACGGTGTTGTTGAGGTGCTGGCCCTGCACGGCGGCGTGATTGCAGAGCACGACGTCGCCATGGTGCAGCCGCTCGCGGCCGTAGATTTGCAGCCCGTCGCGCACCGCCATGCCGACCGAGTCGGCGACGAACGGCGGCATTCCGCCGGTGCATTGCGCGATCAGCCGACCGTCGGCGTCGGTCAGCCCGACCGCGAAGTCGTTGTACTCGTAGATGTAGGGGCTGAACGCCGTGCGCTTGATGTTGGCGTCGATCTGGTTCGCGATCGACACCAGGCCGTGACGAATCACCTCCAGCGTGATCGGGTCGAGGGGGGGTCGGGACGTGTCCTGCATGAACGCCTGTTAGTCTTGCCGCCGCGCCTTTGGTGGGAGCGTTGATGCCAGAATGGCGGCGGTCCAATCATTGAAATCTCTAGCATTTCGCGGCTGGGTTCGTCTGGAAAAGTTGCCCCATCAGGCTTGGGCTGCCGGCCTCCATGGTCTCAACCGGCATGGCGGCGTCTCGGCGAATTGACATATTTTCTGTATATACTGAACACGATGCCGCAGCCTGTGCCGCACATTCTGTCCAGGGTGGTTCTCGCCGTCGCGGCCTTTGTGGTCCTCGCCGCCGCGATCATGAGCCAGCCGCCGAAATGGCTGATGGACTTCGACCAGCCGTTCTATCTAACCATCGCCTACGATCTCGACCGCCATGGCGTCTTCAGCAACGGCATTTTCGACGACACCGACAGCACGCGCGCGGTCCCGCCGCCAGGCATGTTCTTCGTTCCAGGCTATCCGTTGCTTGTGCTCGCAGCCATGAAGGTGGACTCCCGTTTTGCCAAGGCGGTGGAGTGCGGCATCGAGGTCGACTACAACAGGAGAAGAAGGGCCGAGTGCGAGGTTTACGCCACACCCATCTATGTCATTCACGCCTTCCTGCTTGCTCTTGCCGTGCTCGCGATCGCGCTGGCGGGAGAGCTGATCTTCGGCAGCACCCGGGTGTTTTGGATCGCCGGCGCGCTGGCGACGGCAAGTCTTGCTAACGAGGCGGACATCTTCTCGTTCATCATGACCGAGAGCTTGACGGTCTCGCTGTATTCCATGCTGATGCTGTGCGCGGTCCTGTCATGGAAAACGTCACGGCTGCGCTATTTTGCGCTCACGGGCGCCGTTCTGGGCCTCTTGTGCCTGACGCGCCCGTCTTTCGTCGTTCTGATCCCCGTCTTGCTGCTGCTCGTTGTGCTGAGCTGGCGATGGGTCGCCCGTGACGACATGGGGACAGTGTGGACCCGTCTCGTCGCGGTCGCGGTCGCGGGCCTCGTCGTGGTCGGGCCTTGGGTCGTGCGCAATCATCTCTCGGTCGGCAAATGGGGGCTGACGGAAGAATATGGCTCGGCGGTCCTGATCGAGCGGTTTGCCTACAACGACATGACCGTCCGGGAGTTCATGGTGGCCTTTTGCTATTGCGTGCCCGGAATTGGTGATCTCGCTTTCGATCAGACCCAGGGCAAGGACTCGATGCATCGGTTCGTCTACCACACCCCTGGCAGCTTCTTTCACCTTGGACGCGACCGCCGCGATGCGCTGGTGAAGGCGCATGGCCGCCTTGATCCGTTGATTGGAGACATTGTGCGCGATGAGATGCGCCAGAATTGGTGGCGGCATCTCCTGGTGAGCCTTCCGCTCGGCTGGTGCGGAATGTGGGTCGGGTCGCTCTGGGGAATTGTGCTGATCCCGCTGTTCGGCGTGGCGGGCGTGCGCACGATCCGGCAGTCGCAGCCTTTGCTGCTCCTGTACGCGGCTCCGGCGATCGTGATGCTTGGTCTGCACGCCGCGGTGGCGAACCACTACACCCGCTACAATCTGATCCTGATCGGTCCGCTTTCCATAGGAGCGGCCTTCGTCATTTCGGCGTGGCTGCGGACTCTGCGTTGGCCATCGCGAGCTTCCGCGCCAGCACGGTGATGACTTCCATCTGGGCCCGGAGCTTGAGATGCAGATTCAAGAGAATGATCAGGCTGATCGCGACCCAAAGGTAGATCAGGAGGTCGACGCCGCGGCCGATACCCACGAACGCGGCGAGCCAGGTGGCGTGGGCGGGAACCCAGACGAAATAGAGCCCAGTCAAGGCCGCCAACATCGACAATAGGCCGATCAACGGCGCGCGCCGGTACTCGATCCAGGAATAGAGCAGGGTGCCGAACAGCAGCATGGTCAGAAGAAGTTGCGCGATCATCGGTGCAGCCTCCCGGCCGACAGGTCGATCAGGATCGCCAGCGCATCGCCGAGCTTCTGGCCCTTGGCGAGCGAATAGGCGCTGTATTCGATGGTCACCGGCACCTCGACATAGGGCAGGCCGCTGGCGGCGATCTGGCTGAGAATCTCCGAGGCGTGCGCCATGCGGTTCTGCCGCAGCCGGATCGCGCTCGCGCCCCGGCGCGTCATGGCTCGCAAGCCATTGTGGGTATCGGTCAGGGTCAGGCCGCTGGTGAGGCGCGTGAACCACGCGGCGGCTTTGAGCAGGAGCCGCCGGGACGGTGGCAGATTGATGGTGTGGCCGAGGAAGCGGCTCCCGAGAGCGTAGTCGGCGCCATGCCGCGCCAGGGCATCGACCAGGCGGTCAATGTCAGTCGCGCGATGCTGTCCGTCGGCGTCAAAGGTCACAATGATGTCGGCGCCCCCCTCCAGCGCCATCTCCAATCCGGTTTGCAGTGCCGCACCCTGGCCAAGGTTCACCGGATGCCGGACCACCATCGCGCCGGCACGCTCGGCAACAGTCGCCGTGGCGTCTGTAGAGGCGTCGTCAACGACAACGACCGGACATTCATGGCGTCGGACATCCGCGATGACACGCGCAATGACGCTCGCCTCATTATAGGCGGGGATCACAACCCAGATATGCTTGTTCGGCTGCATGGCTCATCCGGCGACAATCACCAGGGCGCAGAAGATCACCGCATTGCCCACACTGGGTCGCACCGAGACCATAACTCCGCATCCGGCTCTTTGTTCCGCGCGAGCGAAGACAAATAGTGCGATGCAGCAATTTGACGTCATCGGAGCGTTTTGGATCCACTCTGCGAAGCGACCACACCAATCAAATGTGTCAGCGCGAGGCCGTCGCGGTGCGACGAAAAACCCCCAATACTGCGACATCATGTAGCGGTGGCGTCACAAAGAAGCCATTGAGCCTCAGCGCGGCCAAGGCGTTCAATCAAGCATCCATGGTCGGGCCTCTGAGCCGCTCAGAGCAGACACCGGATATCATCGTCGCGCTTACCGGCTGACGGTGACCCTGATCTCACCCAGCGCCCCAACCTCGAAGCGGTCGCCCGGCCAGATCAGCGTGGTCGAGCCGTATTCCTCGATCAAGGCCGGGCCTTCGCCCTTGAAGCCGGGCGGGAGCGCGGTGCGGTCGTGCACCTGCGCCGTCACAGTGCCGTTCTGGGCGCCGAAATAAACCGGGCGCGACTGCGGCTTGCTGGCTTGTACCTGCGCGCGAGGCAGGTGCGCCAGCGCCGGCCGCTGGAGGCGCGTGAAAGCGGATAGGTGCAGCGCCTGGAATTCGGCCGATGCGCGCGCGTCGGCGTGGCCGTAGCGGCGCTTGTAGTCGCGCTCGAAGGCCGCACGGATGGCCGCCGGGTCGTCGAGCCCGATCGGCACCTTGATGTTGTGGCGCTGGCCGGCGTAGCGCATCTCGGCGAAGCGCTCGAACAGCACGTTGTCGGTGCCGAAGTCGCGCACCAGCGCTGCGCGCGCCTCCGCCTCCATGTCGGCAAAGGCCTGCTTGAGCGGCGCCATGGTGGCGTCGTTGAGCACGCCCGTGAAGGTCTTCGACAGGTCGAGCCGCGCGTCCGCGAGCAGCATGCCGACGGCGGAGAAATTGCCGGGCTCGGGCGGGATGACCACGGTCGGGATCGACAATTCACGCGCCAGCGCGCTCGCGTGCAGCGGCCCGCCGCCGCCATAGCAGAACAGCACGAACTCGCGCGGGTCGAGCCCGTGCTCGACCGAGATCTGCTTGATGGCGCCCGCCATGATCACGGTCGCGAGCGCGATGATGCCGTCGGCCATCTGGGTCATGCCGTCCGGCCCCTGATAGCCGAGCGGGCCCGCGATCCGCTCGATGGTGCGGCGCCCCGCGTCCGTGTCGAGCGTGAGCTCGCCGCCCAGGAAGCGATCGGGATTGAGCCGGCCGAGCACCAGATTGGCGTCGGTCACGGTCGGCTCGGTGCCGCCGTTGCCGTAGCAGGCGGGGCCCGGCGTCGAGCCCGCGCTCTGCGGGCCGACATGCAGTCGGCTCTGCGGGTCGAGCCAGGCGATCGAGCCGCCGCCCGAGCCCACTTCCACGATGTTGATCACCGACGACTTGATCGGGAAACCCTTCACATAGCCGCCCGCGTAGTAGATCGACTCGACCGAGAAGCGGCCGTTCTCGACCAGGGCGCACTTGGCGGTCGTGCCGCCCATATCGAACGCGATGACGTTCTTGAACCCGAGCGCTTCGGCATAGGCGCCGGCCCCGATGCAGCCGCCGATCGGGCCCGACTCAACCAGTGCGACCGGCTGCCGGCACGTGCGCTCGACACTTATAAGGCCACCGTTCGAGCCCATCATGTAGAGCGAGCCAGAAAAGCCCTTGGCGGCGAGGTCGCTTTCGAGCCGCCTGATGTAGGTCGTCACCTGCGGCCCCACATAGGCGTTGGCGGCGACCGTCGAGGTGCGCTCGTACTCGTACCATTCGCGCGTCACCTCGGTTGAGTGGGTGACGTAGGCGCCCGGCATCAGCTTGCGCAGCGCTTGCGCGGCCGCCTCCTCGTGCGCCGGATTGGCGTAGGAATTCATGAAGAAGATCGCGACCGCCTCGACGCCTTGCGCCTTGAGCGTGTCGGCCAGGGGACCGAGCGCCGCGATGTCGAGCGGCGTGACGATCTCGCCATGGCTGCCGATCCGCTCCGTCACCTCGACGCGCAGCACGCGCGGGATGAGCGGCTCGTCGCGCCGATAATGCAGGTCGAACGGATCGGGCCGGTTGCCGCGCGCGATCTCGAGCACGTCGCGGAAGCCCTTGGTGGTGACGAGCGCGGCCTTGGCACCCTTGCGCTGGATCAGCGCATTGATCACCAGCGTGGTGCCATGGTTGACGAAGCTCGCGGCGCGCGGGTCGAGCTTCGCCTTGGCGAAGCAATCGAGCACGCCCTCAACCAGGTTGCCATAGGTGGTGGGGCTCTTGGCGTAGGCGACCCGATGGGTCTCGGCGTCGTAGGCCACCAGGTCGGTGAAGGTGCCGCCGATGTCGACGGCAACGGCATAGGGCATTTCTTAACGTCCCGGACTCATTCGCGACCCATCAATCCATCAATTGCGGCGCTTGATCAATAGGTTCGGCTAGTGCCCCGCCTCCGAAGTTCGTGAGATGTCGCATCACCTCCGAGACACGAACTTCGGAAGCAAAGGGGCACTAGCAAGTCAATGATTCTAGTGCCGCATTTCGATTTGAAGTTCCTAACAGAGGTTGCCGCAAGTGTTGTAGGAACTTCAAATCGGCGGCACTAGGCGGCTCATGAGAGCTATTGGAGCTTGATCACGGTTTCCACCGTCGCCCACAGGTTGATCAGCATGTGCATCAGCATGGTGAGCACGGTCGAGCCGCTGCGCCAGCGTGCGACGCCGAGCAAGAGCCCGATGCAGAACACCTGCAGGATGCCGAACCAGTCGTATTGGATGTGAATGACCGCAAACAGCGCCGAGATCACCAGAATGCCCGGAATGGCGCTGCGCTCGGAGGTCACCCAGCCCCGGAACAGGAAGCCGCGAAAGATGATCTCTTCCGCGACCGGTGCCGCGATCACAAACGTAAACCACAGCAGCGGGAGCGTGCCGCCGTCGCGGGCCGTGCGGTAGGTGTCGACCTGGAAAGGCGTGACGATGTCGCGGCCAAGAAGGTAGGTGATCGCGTCATAGGCGAGCAGAAACGCGACCAGGATCGCGATCGCCGTGATGGCGGGGCGCGTGGCCGGACGCGCCAGTCCCAGATACTCGCCGGCGGGCCAGTGCGCGAGCCGGGCTGCCAGTGCCAGCGTGCTGATCTGCACAACGGCCGACGCGACGGTGGTGAGGGAGATCAGCGGCCCGTCCATCAGGACGTCGGCCGTGCCGCCGATGGCGTCCGGCCGCCAAACCAGCAGCACCACAAAGCCCGCGATTGCCGACAGCACGAAGCCCAGGATGACCCAGCCGGTCGTCGCCATGTAGCCCCAGGGGCGGCGTTCCGGGTTAGGCTGCTCCAGGTCGGTCATGGCTAGTGCCCCGCTTCCGAAGTTCGTGATACGTCGCAACGCCCCCTGACACGAACTTCGGAAGCAAAGGGGTACTAGCAACTTAATGATTCTGGTGCCGCTTTTCGATTTGAAGTTCCTGACAGAGTTTGCTGCACATGGTGCAGGAACTTCAAATCGGCGGCACTGCTCAATCCGTGCTGCGGTAGGCGTCGCGCCATTCTTCGCCGGTGCGGAACTCCTCGTCGCGGCCGTCATAGCGCCACACCCCGCGGGTCGGCTTGTCGTAGGCCGGCACGAAGCGGTCGCGGTAGCGCATGCCGCAATAATGCGCGGGCTTGACTTTGTCCCACACGATGAAGCCGTTGTCGGTGACGCAGCCTTCGTCGATGCTCACCGCCTCGACCCGGCCGCACACCATCAGGCGATGCAGCCATTGTTGCGTCCACTCGACCTTGCATTCGAAGTGGCTGCGGCATTCGGCGATGCGCGGCGGCTTGAGCTTTCGGGAAGGAATGGCCGTGAGCCCGGCCTTGAGAAGCTCGTTCTCGCCGCCGCGGAACGGCAGGCCGCAGACCAGCGTCTTGTCCAGCATCGCCTGCTCGAACGGCACCACGTTGACCACGAACTCGCCGGTTGCGAGCACGTTGTTGGTGGTGTCCTTGCCGGTCCCGCAGGTGAACGAGATGTACATCGGGTCGTGACAGACGCGGGTGCAGGTCCCGAACGCGGCGGCGTTGACGCGGCCGTCCTTGTCGGCGGTCGTGATCAGCACGAGGCAGGAGCTCGGGGCGAAAATGTTGTCCCACCACTCGGGGCGGACGTCGACCTTGTTCGGTGTTGTTGCCATGCTTGGTCCTAGAATGCGCGGCCGATCAGATGATCAAGCGAGATCGTGCCGCCGCCGTGAATGAGGAAGTAGAACGCCACGATGGTCCACATCAGGGTGTATTCGAGCCCGAGCTGATTCCAGAAGTACTTGCCCACCCGCCAGCGCTCGACATTGCTGACGATCAGGAACAGCACGATCGGCAGCGCGGCGGCGCGGGTGAACAGTCCGAGCGCCAGGAGTGGCCCGCCGACGAGCTGGGTGAGCGAGATGGCGGGCGCCCAGACCTTGCCCGGGCGGTAGCCGTCGTGGTCGAGCTGCGCGGCAAGCTCGGTGAGATTGTGCGAGCGCACGCCGGTCGTGGGGAAGAACCCGAAGGTGTTGCGCAGCCCATGCGGAATGAGTGCGATCCCGCAGGCCGCGCGCAACAGCGCCTCGGCCCAGGGCGCCAGCGCCTGATAGAGCGGCCCGAGTGCGGGGAAGATGAGCGGGGCGGAAGGATCGAGCATGGCTCCGTCATCCTGAGAGGTTGTGCATCTTGCCGCCACTCCGACCTCATCCTGAGGAGCCCGAGCCATAAGCGCGCTCACGCGCGTCTTCGACGCGCTATGGCGAGGGCGTCTCGAAGGATGGCCGCGGGTCCGTACCTGCTACCATGGTTCGAGACGGCGCGCATCGCAGCCAAGTGTACGCAGGCTGCGCCTGCGATGGCGCGCCTCCTCACCATGAGGCCGAGCGTGCTGGAAACTCTGTCCTCAGGGTGACGGTCAACTAGATTCGTATCTCGCCCAGATTGATGCTGTCGCCGAGCCTGGCGTCCACGCTCTTCTTCTTGCCGCCCTTGGCGATCTCGACCACGTAGGCGCCGGAGTTCTCGGCGAGCTTGTCGAACTTGAAGTCGCCGTAGTTGTCGCTGGCCGTCTCGGCCACCACCTTGCCGCCCTTGAGCAGCCGCACGCTCGCGCCCTCGACGCAGTCGACCATGCCATTGGCCTCGGCCGAGATGCTGCCGCCGATGAAGCAGGTCGTATAGCGCCAGAGGTTGCGGTAGTAGACGCGCGGCTTGCTGCCAAGCTCGGGGCGCATCACCTCCAGGCCTTCCTCGCGCGCCATACGCGCCATCTCGTCGTCCTCGAGCTGCACCGACAGCATGGCGCCGGTCGGGCACGACTGCTGTCCTCGGGTCTGCTGCCAGCCCTGGTCGATCAGGTGGGCATCGAACGGCCAGTGCTGCGGCACCTGGAGCTCCTCGTTCCACCAGATGTGCCCGTACGGACAGGCGTCGACCAGGTCCTTGCGCCCCTTGGCGCGCTCCTGATCGATCAGCACGATGCCGTCGGCGCGCTTCGTGATCGCGCCGCCCGCTTTGGCGATGCAGGGCGCGTCGTCGCAGTGATTGCACATGGTCGGAACGTAGGCGATGTCGATCATCGGGATCTGCCCGCGTTCCTTCTGCAGGATGTTGATCCACTTGTGGCCGTGCTTGGGCATCGGCTTGGTGTAGCCTGGCCAGTCGTTGCCGACGTATTCGTCCATGGTCGCGAGCGTGCACAGGTTGCAGTTGGTGCACTCGGCGACGTCGATGATGATGTTCCACTTTTTCATCGTTGATACTCCAGCATCACCTCATCGTGGGCGTCATCATCCGCGAAAGCGGATGATCCAGTCATCACAAGTGTGTCTATGGCTATTGGATGCCCGCTTTCGCGGGCATGACGGCCTCTATTTGCGGAACGATCCATCGTCACTTCGCCGGCACGAGCAGCGCTTCCTTCAACTTGCGCTTGACATCGGCATCCTTCTGCATCGCCGCGAAGGTCTCCGACATGTGCTCGGTGCGGCGGTCCCACAGCTCGATCTCGACCAGCGCGTTGGCGCCCGCGAGCGCGTGCGTCGACTTGGTCTGCGACTTGTGCGGGGTGAGCAGGTTGAGGCAGCCGCCGCGGTCGACCGCCTTGCCGGGCTCGCCCATCGGGTCGTAGACCGCCGACGATTCGTAGCCGTGGCAGACGCCGCGCGGCAGCCGCTGCGTCGGCAGCGCGGCGCAGATGACCGCGCCGCGCTCGTTGTAGACCTTCACCAGTTCGTGCTTCTTGATCCCGCGCTCGGCCGCATCCTGCGGGTTCATGCGCATGATCCAGTAGTAGTAGCCGTCGACCTTGACGCGATGGTCCTCGATGTTGAGCAGGAACGAGTCCTTGCCGTCGCCCTGGGTGTGGAACGAATACTTGGAGTGGGGCGTCAGCATCTGCAGCGGGTATTGCTTGAATTCGGGCGAGTGCGGCCCTTCCCACGCCGGCTCGTACTTGACGATCGGCGGCCGCTCCGGATCGTTGACGCGCTTGAGGCTGTTGCACTCGAACTCGAGCTTGCCGGATTGGGTCTGCAGCCCGCGCAGGAACTCCTCGGTGTAGTCGGACGGCAGCGGCTGCGCCTCCGGCACGTCTTTCTTGCGGTTCTCGAAGAACCAGCGGAACGACACCGGCGCGCGCAGCTTTTCCTTCTCGGCCGGCACCACGTAATAGCCGCGCTTGAGCAGCGTCTTGAAGGAGATCACCTTCGGCAGGTCGGACGCGAGATAGAGCCGATAGACCCAGTCGATCTCGTTGCAGCCTTCCGAGAAGTAGTTGGCGAGCCCGAGTGGCTTGCAGAGCTCGTTGAAGATCCAGAAGTCGGACTTCGATTCGCCAAGCGGCTCGATCGCGGGCGCCTGGAACACGATGACGCGGTGGTTGAGCTGCTGCTGGCCGTGATGGCCATAGCCGCCGAGCCCGGCCCACTCGCTGATGTCGGCGCGCTCGAAATTGGTGCAGGCCGGCAGGATCACGTCGGCGAACTGGGCCTCGCCCTCGAACCAGATCGACTGGTTGACGACGAATTCCAGGTTCGGCGCCTGGTACATCTTCACCCAGCGGTTGGTGTTGTTCATGGTGGAGAGGATCGAGCCGCCGTATTTGTAGAGCATGTGCACCGGCGAGTGGCCGGGCGCCGGATAGGCGAACTTGGCGAACTGGTGCTCGATCGACTTGCCGATCCAGCGATAGCCTTCGGCTTTGCCTTCGGTGATCGCCTCCGGCATCCAGATGCGCGGGATCGTCTGCCCGTTGGAGTTCATCGACGGCAGTTGCGGCATGCGTTGATAGAGCTCGACCGGCAGCGCCGTGTTCTCGAGGTCGCCCGACATGCCGCCTTCGGAGTAGCCCGGGAAATAGAAATTGAAATCGAGCGGGCAGCCCCATTGCAGATTGCCCATGTTGCAGCCCGGCTTGCCGAGGCCCTGCATGGCGGAGAGGCACACCATCACGCGCGCCCACGGGATGCCGGTCTGGTTGCGGCAGGCGCCGCCGTGGCCGTTGCCCCAGCCGCCGGGCGCGAGATAGACGCGCTTCCTGCCCCATTCGCGCGCCAGCGCACGCACGTCCTTGGCCGGAACGCCGGTCTCCTTCTCCTGCCATTCGGGAGTCTTGGCGACGCCGTCCTCCTCTCCGACCAGATAAGCCTTCCACTTGTCGAAGCCGATGGTGTGGGTCTTCACATACTCCTTGTCGTAGAGGCCTTCCTTGATCCACACATAGGCGATCGCCATCGCCATCGCGACCGACGTGGTGGGCTTGGGCGCGAACCACTTGCCGGGCAGGAACTGCGCGGTCGCGTTGTAGTAGGGGTCGATGTGGACGATCTTGATGTCGAGCTTGGGGTTCTTGAGCCACTGCCGGCGCACGGTGCCTTCCTGCGCGCCGTAGGAGCCTGAGGTCGATTCCGGATCGGCCGCCCACGACACGATCATGTCGCAGTTCTGCAGGCAGTCCTCGACCGTGCCGTAGGTCTCCGACTGGCCGACGCGCAGCGTGTAGCCCCAGTGGTGAACCGCGCCCCAGTACCAGCCTTCCCAGGAGTCGGGATTGTGGTGCACGCGCGTCATGCCGATCGCGTTGGCGAAGCGGAACAGCGCGGAGAGATAGTAGCCGATGTTGCCCCAGGTGTGGTGCGAGCCGTGCGAGACCGCAATGCAGCCCGGTCCATGGGTGAGCTTCTGGCGCTTGATCTCGTCGGTGACGATCTTGATCGCCTCCTCCCAGGAGATGCGCACGTAGCCCGACTTGCCGCGGTTGCCTGGATTGCGCTCGCCGTGCGGATCGAAGTCGACGCGCTTCATCGGGTAGAGCAGGCGGTCGGGCGAATAGATGATCGACTTGGCGTTCTGTCCGTGCGGAGCGAGCGTGGTCTTGCGCGGCGGCGTGAGCTTGACGCCCTTGGCTTCGATGGTCCACGACGCGCCGTCCTCCTCGGTGAGGTCGATCGGCGTCATGCGCACGATCTTGCCGTGCTTGACGTAGATGTGGACCGGCCCGCCGTTGGTCATGTTGCAGTAGCGCATGGTGCCGTCGGGCATGCGCGTGCCGTACTTGAGCCCTGCGCTCTGGCTCATCATGACGGTCTGGGCGAACCAGTTGGTGAGGTCCTCAGGGCCGTCGACCGAGAGCACGAAGTCCTTCTGGGCGTTGATCTGCTTGAGCCAGTTGATCGGCGGCGTCAGCAGCGAGGCGCCGATCGCAGCGTTCTTGAACATCAGCTTGCAGTCGGGCTTCGCGTGCAGGCCCGCGCCCGAGCGGATGGTGCCGTCGCGGAACTCGAACCAGCGCCCGATCTCCTCGTCGCGCGTCATGATCTGCGCCACGAAGTTGCGTTCCTTCACGCGCTTCCAGAACGCTTCGTGCCGTCGCGCTTTGTACTTGAGCATCGCCGCCAGCCCGAAAAGGATGAGCGAAAGCCTGGTGGTCGCGAACATCATGGTGTCCTCCCCGTCGGACTCCGGTAAGCGTTAGCGTGCGATTTTGACACGAGCCGGGCTGAGCTCAGCCGCACCCGCTGCATTGGACATGATGCGCTCCACCGCGCGCGCCCCTGCGGCGGTGAGCGGCGCAAGGCGTGCGATCAGCGCTTCGTCGGCGCGCGCGCTCGGCAGCGCGAGACTGAGGCTGCCCAGCACCGCACCGTCGCGGTCGAAGATCGGCGCGCCGATGCCGGTGCGGCCTGGATCGACCTCGCCATGGGTGACGCAGAGGCCGGCCCGCCGCAGCGTGGCGAGGGCGCGGCGGAGCTCGTCGAAGCTGTGACCGAGCCCCGCGGCGGCGATCTCGCCGGCGTCGTGGGCGAACAAGGATTTGAGGGTGCGGGTCGGCAGGTGCGCCAGGATGATCTTGGCGGTCGCGCCACGATAGAGCGGCATCAGCCGTCCGCGCTCGTAGCTCACCGGCTCCTGCGGTCCGCGTCCCATCACCTGGTGCATGCACATGACGCGGTCATGAAACAGCCGGCACAGGATGGCGGTCGAGCCTTCCGCCGCATGTTGGATGAGGTCGACCATCACAGTGCGCGCGGCGATCAGCATCGGATCGGTGGCCTGGATCTGCCGCTCCATCTGGACGATGGCGGGCCCGAGCGTATAGCCGGCGCCCGCGACCGGGCTGATCAGGCCGGTGCCGGTGAGCTGGCGAAAATAGCGGTAGGCGGTCTTGGCCGAGACGCCGAGCCGGTCGGCGGCCTGTTCGACCGTCCATTGCGGGCGCTCGATCGTGAACAGCGCGAGCGCCATCAACAGGCGATCGCCGCTGCTGCGCGGCTTGCGCTCCAATGGCGCGCTCATGCGTCCTCGCCACGCTGGAAACGATACAAAGACAACAAAGCCAGAAGACGGCGGCGGCGTCCAGCCCGATTCTCAAAATTCTCGCGATGTGAGAAAAATGCGGCCCCGGCCTGCAGCTTAATCGAACTTGATATAGGCCCGTTTATTCAAGGCGTATGAACAAGCTCCCGCCCGAAAGCCGCGTCCAAATCCCTCGCGCGTGTCCGACGTGTCGATCAACACGGTGTCGAAACTGCTGGGCGGCGTCCTAGAGGTTACTGAAGGGCGCACGAATCGGATAAGTTGTGAGACCTGTGATTCACTACCCAGGTTGCATTCCCGCGCTACGAGGATTTGATCAATGGCCAAGAAGCCGACGCCTCGGCCTGAAGCGCCATTTAGGCTCGAAGGCATGGACTTTGAAAAGGCGAAAGGCGGTGCGATTCATCTGGTGCAACGGGAAGGCGATGATGCGCCGCCGATCCTTCTCTATGCAACGGACAAAGGCCTCAAGTTAGAGCTAAGATTTGTGGATGGCGAGCCGTGGTTCACTTACGGGCAGATGGCTTCCATGTTTGGCGTCGCCGAGAATACCGTCATCGAGCACGTCCTAAAATTTCGGGCGGACGGGGAAATCGACGATGCGGCAACTACTCGGAAATTCCGAGTAGTTCGCCAAGAAGGCGACCGCGAGGTACGTCGCGAGCTTGACCATTTTGGTTTGGACGTCGCCTTTTATGTTGGATACCGGGTAAATTCCAAACAGGGCGCGCTTTTTCGACGGTGGGCCACCGACATCCTCGTCCGGTTCGCCAAGTACGGCTACGCCATGGACGTTGAGCGCCTGAAGGCGCCAGAAGACCCAGGCATTCTCGACCAGCTCAAAGAGACCATTCGCGACATTCGCGCGTCGACGCAGAATGTTTATCGCGAAGTCCGCCGCATCGTCTCGCTTTGCCAAGACTATAACAGCAGTAGTGAGACTGCGCGGGCCTTCTACGCACGTATGGAGAACAAGCTCTTATATGTCGCCACTGGCAAAACGGCACCGGAAATTATCGTGGAGCGCGCGGACGCAAATAAGCATTCAATGGGACTTATACCAACTCTCGTCATGAATGACGTACTCTCCACGTCATGGCCGGGCTTGTCCCGGCCATCCACGTCTTTGACGTTGCAGGGCTTTCAAGACGTGGATGCCCGCGACAAGCGCGGGCATGACGAGTCAAACATTGAGCGCCTTGGTATTACTTATTACACCGGAAAGCGCGGGCCGACACAGGCTGACGCCAAGATCGGCAACAACTACCTTGCTGAAGGTGAGGCGCGCGTGAAGAATCGCGTGACCGTTATGTTGCTCGATTATCTTGAGGACCAAGTCGACCAAGGCCGGCTTGTGTTAATGAGCGCCGCCGAGGAAAAGTTGGACGAATACATCAAGTTCAACGGCTGGCCTTTGCTCCACGATGCAGGAAAGATCAGTCGCGCAGCTGCAGATCGCCGCGCAATCGAGCAACATAAGCTATTCACAAAGGGCTAAAATTCGCCTGCCTTATTCAAACTGGCTCATTACCGTAGCGGAAGCCAAGAAGCTGATTGTTGAGCGTTCTTAGGCATACGGTTGCCAACGGAGCAGCGTTGGGCGACACTTTGAGCTGACGCAAGCTAGCAGCCTTTTAGAAACTGGCGGTCGTCCTAGGGAGGGAGCAATGGGGCCACTGTTCGCGGGGACCGTTCGGGCAACTGCCGTAGGCGGTGTGCAGCGGATCGGAGCGTTTGCGCTTGGAGCGTTTGCCCTTGGAGCGTTTGCCCTTGGAGCGTTTGCCCTTGGCGCATGCATCCTGGCTGGCGCGGACCGCAGCGCCTTTGCCCAGACCAGCGGAAAGATCCCGGAGCTTGCATCGAACCCGTCCATCTGGGCCTGGGTCCGCATCAGGGCGGACGGCCGCACCGCCCTTTACGGCGACGGTTGGCTCGATCCGCCGGCCGGGCTGCGCGGGCCGATCAAGAACCATCCCGACCATCCGCTGCTGGGCAATAATGATCGGGGCGGGGGGCGGCAAGTCACGCTCGCCATCGGCAACCATAAGGACCCGATCCTCAAGCCGTGGGCGGCAGAGCAAATGCGCCTATCGAACGAGGAAGTGCTCTCCGGCAAACGCGGGATGCCGTTCCTGGCGACGTCGCGCTGCTATCCGGGCAGCGTTCCCGGACAATTGCTCTGGACCACAGAGCCGTTCTATTTCATACAAAATCCGAAGACGGCATACATGGTGTGGCAGCGTGACTCGCTCTCGCGTCGCATCCACATGACCGACAAGCACTCCGAATATGTGAAGCCGTCCTGGTTCGGCGAATCGATCGGCCGTTACGAGAACGGCGAGCTGGTGGTCGATACCATCGGCCTGTCCACGAAGCTGAGCTTCCTCGATATGTTCCGCACGCCACACACTGAAAAGCTTCGTGTGACCGAGCGCTTCAAGCTGACCGCGGACGGGAAATTCCTTGAAGCCTTCGTCAAGGTCGAGGACGAGGACACTTTCAACGAGCCCATGTACATGATGGCGCGCTGGCGCAAGCAAGAGGGCGAGTGGAAGGAGTTCATCTGCGCCGAGAACAATGACGACCGCTTCAGCCACAATCTGTTCCCGATCCCAAGAGCGAACAAGCCGGATTTCTGAGCGCCGTTCTTTCTGGTCATGGGCGAGAATGCGCATGGCCGGGGGTTGCCCCCGGCCATGCGAAGAACGATCGAGTCGGGTGCAGCTCACACCTTGCGGGTGCGCATCTCGGCGACACGGATCGGCGGGACCCACGGATTCTGCGCCCAGGCGACGCCCTTGCGGGCGACTTGCACGTCGAGCAGGTAGGGCTTGCCCTCGACGGTGTGCTTGCGCGCGCGCGCCAGCGCCTCACGCAGCTGGGTGGGGTTGTGGACCACTTCGCCGTCCACCCCGAAACCCTTGGCGATCGCGGCCATGTCCATGTCCGGGCTGCCGAGATAGTCGTGGACGAACTGGCCGGTCTGCACCATGCGGCCGCCCGGCACGTTGTTGATGACGCGGCCGTGCGGCCCGCCATAGGCGTGGTTGTTGTAGACCACGGTGATCACCGGCAGCTGCAGGCGCGCCATGTTCCAGAGCGCGGTCGGCCCGAACGTGAACGAGCCGTCGCCCACGAGGCAGATCACCTGCTGGTTCGGCCGCGCGAGCTTGACGCCCGCCGCGGTGCCGACGCCGGAGCCAAGGTGGGCGCCGTAGTAGAAGAACAGCTCGCGCCCGCCGAGCGGATTGAAGTCGAAGCTGTGCAGCGCGACCGAGCCCGCTTCGTGCACGATGATGGCGTCGGGATCGGCGAACCGGGCCACCTCCCAGGTGAGCCGGTCGGCGATCAGCGGCGCCTGGTCCCAGTCCGGGCTGTTGACGATCTGACCGCGCAGCGTCTTCGCCATGGTGGAGAACTTCTTCACCTCGTCGGCGCGCTCGGCGGCCTTCTGCTTGATCGAAGCCGTCAACAGCTGCTCGACCGCCGCGATCATGTCATCGAGGCCGTAGCCGACGTCGGCCACCAGCGGCACCTCGGTGAGCATGACATTGCCCATGCTCCAGTGGTCGATGCGCATGTCGATGAACTTCGGGCCGCGCGGTACGATCGGGCCCGGGCCGTTGTGCTGGAACTTGTTGCCGACGTTGATGACGACGTCGAAGCCCTTCGGGTAGGGCAGCGAGTTGAGATTGCCGCCGGCGAGATTGCCGACCCAGAGCGGATGGCCTTCCGGGAAGTTGGCGTAGAGCTGGCGCACCTGCGTCACCGGCATGCCGAGCATCTCGGCGAGCTTCACCGCCTTGGCGGCGGCCTTCGCCTTGTAGATCTCGTCGCCCACCACCATCAGCGGCATCCTGGCCTCGACCAGGAGCTTGGCGGCGCGCTGCACGTCATCCGGGTTGGGCCGCACCCGCATGCGCGGATCGACCTGATCCTGCGGGATGATCTCGGTCTTCACGCGCTCGTCGTTGAAGTCGGAGTGCCACGAGATGTAGGAGGGCCCGTAGGGCGGCGTCCACGCCGCCTTGAAGGCGCGGCGCACGGTCTCGGGGATCATGTCGCCGCGGCGCGCCAGCCAGGTATACTTGGTGATCGGCTGGACCATCTGCTCCTGGTTGAGCACCTCCTCGAAGCCGTCGCGGCCGGCGCGGCGCGACTGGTCGGTACGGTAGGAGTAGAACACGAGCGGCGTCTGCTCCTTGTGGGCGTTGAACATCTGGCCGATGGCGTTGGCCATGCCGACCACGCCGGCCTGCATCACCATCGCGGGCTCGCCCGACGCCTTGACGTAGCCGGCCGCCATGGCGGCGCCCGGGCCCTCGTGCGGGGTGAGGATGTATTTGAGCTGCGGCCGGTCGACGAGCGCTTCGTAGAACTGCGCGTCCTCGCTCGCCGAGTTGCCGAATACGTATTTCACGCCCGAGGCAATGAGCTGTTCGGCGAAGGCGGCGCCGCCGTGGCCCTCGAACGGCTTCACGGGGCCGGTGGCGGCTGCCGGCGCGGTCTGTGCCATGGTGACCGAGCTCACCGAGGAGAGCACCGATTGCGCCGCCGTCATGGTCAGGCCGGCCTTGGTCAGGCCGGTCACGAAGTTGCGGCGCGATACGCCCTTCGACAGATATTTTACCACCAGATCTCGCATGATCGTCTCCTAGGGCTTGTCCTGTGTTGCTCTGCTATCGGCTGGCGGCGCTCAGCGCGCCTACTTTCCGGCCGGTCCGAAATTGGCGCCGAGGTATTCGGCCATCAGCTTGATCTCCTCGGTGGTCCAGAGCGCGCCGCGCCCGACCATCCGATAGAGGTTCGCCTCCCAGGCCTTCGCGTCCTGGCGCTGGTCCTGCCACATCGCCTGGGTGTGGCACTGGAAGCATTTGGTAGCGAGAAGCTCGGCGCCCGTCGGCTGCTGGGCGCTTGCCGGCGCCGCCAGGAGCGGCGCAATTGCAAGTGAGAGCAAGGCTATACGACAGATACTCATGACTAATCCTCCCGATGTGGTCTTGGCGCAAACGCCCATCGGCGTACCACTCAGATCATCTTAGTTGACCCACCGTTTCCGCGCCAGGGGCCGAGCCACTTTACGGATAATCGGCCCGGTTGTGTCCGGACTTATGCCGGTGCGGCTGAGTGTTGTGCCGCGGTTTTTAAGCCGCATGGAACGCGCGTTTGAGATAGGCTCATCAGATAGGCTCATCATCGGACGAACACCGGAGCTTGCCGGATCTCGCTTGGCCGGCGACGGATCCGGCAATGACATTGCTTCAACAAGCAGGTCTTCGCTTCAACAAGCAGGTCTTCAACAAGGGAGGTTATCATGATTGGGCGTCGCGAATTCGTCCTCGGCGCAGCGGCCGGCTGTGTGCTGCTGCGACCGCGCTCCGGCCACGCCAAGGCGTCGCAGCCGGCGACCGCCATCAATTTCGACATCCCGGCGGGCGCCTGCGATTGCCACACGCATATCCATGGCGATCCGGCCAAGTTTCCCTGGTTTGCGGGGCGCACCTATACGCCCGAGATGGCGCTGCCGGACGAAATGACTGCGCTGCACAAGGCGCTCAAAATGCAGCGCGTGGTGATCGTGACGCCAAGCGTGTACGGCCCCGACAATTCCGCGACCATCTATGGCATGGCGGCGCGCGGCAACGACGCCCGCGGCGTGGCGGTCATCGACGACAAGACCACCGACGCCGAGCTGGATCGGCTCGCGTCCCTTGGCTTCAAGGGCATACGCCTCAATCTCTCGACGGCCGGCATCAACGATCCCAAAGTCGCGACCGAGCGCTTTCTCGCCGCCGCTGCGCGCATGAAGAGCCGCAACTGGCATATCCAGCTCAACACGACACTGCCGGTGATCGCCGCGATGAAAGACACATTCGCCGCCTCGCCGGTGACGCTGGTGTTCGACCATTACGGCAATGCGAACGAGGCGCTTGGGGTGGGGCAGCCTGGCTTCGCCGACTTGGTGAGCTTGGTGAAATCCGGCAAGGCCTATGTCAAGATCTCGGTCACCGCGGGCCCGCGTGAGAACTACGGCTATTTCACGCCGCTCGCCCAGATGCTGATCAGTGCCAATGTCGACCGCATCCTGTGGGGCACCAACTGGCCACACCCGAATTCGGTGGACGGCAGCACCGCCAAGGTGACACCGCTGTGGCAGGTCGACGACGGGCTTGTGCTCAATCTTCTGCCGACCTGGGCGCCGGACGCCGCAGTGCGCAAGAAGATCCTCGTCGACAATCCGGCGCGGCTGTACGAATTTTAGTAGCGATGCGCGTCCCAACAAGGACCTGGAGTCATGTCCGGTCGTGGCGCCGCCGCAGCACGATCAGCGCGTCGAGCGCCACGCCGCCGGGCGTGCTGCCTTGCGGCAGCGCCGCGAACGGGTTGATGTCGACCGACTCGATGACATCGGGGCAGTCGACCGCGAGCCGGCCGAGGCCGACGAGCGCGTCGATGATCACACCGACATCGCGCGGCGCTTCGCCGCGATAGCCCTCGATCAGGCGGGCGGCGCGGGTACGCCTGAGCATGTCGCGCGCCTTGTCGCGGCTGACCGGCGGGGCGCAGAACGCCACGTCCTTGGTGAGCTCGAGCAGCACGCCGCCCGCGCCCGCCATCACCACGAGGCCCATCTCGGGATCGCGATGGAGGCCAAGCACAAGCTCAAGCCCGCCACGCACCTGCTGGGCGACCAGCATGCCGGTAAGCGTGTGCTCTTTCAGCGCGCCCGCCATGCGATCGTAGGCGGCGCCGAGGTCCTCCGGCGTCGCGAGGTTGAGCGCGACCGCGCCGACGTCCGACTTGTGGGTGAGTGTGTCCGCCACCGCCTTGAGCACAACGGGAAAGCCGATGCGCGCGGCGGCCTTGAGCGCCTCCGCGCGCGAGGTGGCGAGCGCTTCCTCCGGCGTCAGAATGCCGTAGGCGCGCAGGATCTCTTTCGACTCGGCCTCGTTCAGTGCGGTGGCCTGCGCAGTTGCCCGCGCGCGTAGCCGCTCGGCCGTGGCGCGCTGGGCGTCGGTGCGCGCGGTGTCATCGGCGGTCGCGCGCCGCAGCGCCTCCATGCGGTCGCGCCGGACCACGCTCGCTATCGCGCGCAGCGCCTTGTTGGCTTCCTGCAGGAACGAGACGTGCGGCGCCTTGGCGCGCAGCGCGCGGCTGTAGTCGGTCTGGCTGTGCGAGGTCGGCGTCACGAAGGTCAGCGGCTTCTTGGCCTTGGTTGCAGCATAATTCTCGACCAGGCCGATATAGCTCTCGGCGCGCGCGGAGCCCGGCTCGCGCGGCAGCGCTTCCTGTAGCAGCACGATGTCGACATAGGGATCGGCCTGCATCGCCTCGATCGAGGCCATGTAGTTGTCGGCGCTGGTGAGCACCCCGAAGCCGCCATCGATCGGGTTCGAGACCAGCGAGCCGACCGTGAGGATCGAATTGAGCTTCTCGGTTGTCGTGGGCGCGAGCGCAAGGAACGGCAGGCGGTTGCGCTCGGCGCCGTCAAGCAGGAGACCGCGGAACGCGCCCGAGAGCGTGATGGCGCCGAGCCTGCCGCCGCCGGCCGCGCCGGTATGGGCGAGAAACTCGGTCACCTCGACCACGTCGTCGAGGGTGTCGGCGCGGATGACGCCGACTTCGCCCGCCACCGCGTCGAACGCCTCGACCGAGCCCGCGAGCGAGCCGGTGTGCGCCATGGCGGCCTGCCGCCCGCCTTCCGACTGGCCGAGCTTGAGCGCTACGATGTGCTTGCCGGCCGCGCGCGCCATCAGGCAGGCGGCGCGGAATTTCTCCAGGTCGGAGATCGCCTCCACATAGATGACGATCACCTTGAGCTCAGGCTGGTCGGCGAAGAACGCGATGTAGTCGCCGGCCGAGAGCCCGCACTCGTTGCCGCTGGTGATCAAATATTCGGCCGCTATGCCGCGCTCCTCGAGCCCGGAATTGGCGAAGATCATCATGCCGCCGCTCTGGCCGACCAGCGCCACCGGGCCTTCGCGCAGCTTCAGCGGCCGGTCCTCGGTGAGCGTGACCAGCCGGCTCTTGGCGCAGACATTGCCCATGCAGTTGGGGCCCGACACGCCGAGCCCGGTCTCCTCGATCACCGCCGCAAGCTCGCGCCCGAGCGTGGCCGCTTGCGTGTCGAAGGATTCGCCGAAGCCGGCGGAGAACACGGTGGCGCTGCGCGCGCCGGCGGCGGCGCCGCTCTTGAGCGTCTCGATCACGCCGGCGGCCGGCACCAGCACCACCATGTGGTCGGGCGGCTCCGGCAGCGACGCGAAGTCGGGATAGCAGGGCTTGTCCCAGATGGTGTCGCGGCGCGGGTTGATCAGGTAGACCGGCCCCGGGAATTCGTAGCGGTTGAGATTGCGCCACACCCGCGCCGCCCAGCTGCCGGGCCGGTCGCTGGCGCCGACCAGCACCGCGTTGCGGGGTGCGGTCAGCGCCGCGACTTTTCTCTTTGATGCTTCGAGGTTCAACGAACGCCCCTGTTTCATTCCAATGTCTACGCGATTTTGTGCCACGCGGTTAAGCGAAGGACCATCCCTCGGGTTGCAGTCTTGACGCCAGTTGTTGCGCCCTCTCCCCCTGCGGGAGAGGGCTGCTCTGTGGGTTCAACAGAACGGATTGGGTGAGGGGTAGGCTGCAACCCCTCACCCAACCGATATTGTTGAACGTCCGAACCAGCCCTCTCCCGCAGGGGGAGAGGGCGCAATAACGACCGCCCGCATTTCCGAGCGGTTCGGCAAGATGCGCCCTAGTTGAACAGCTCTTTCTTGATCTTGTACCAGTTGTCGAGATTGCGGGTGACGGTGTCGGGCGAGAGCACGTTGGCTTTGAAGCCGCCGGCTTCCGGTTTCACGCTCGGGGTCTTCGCTGACACCAACGGCATCGCCGGGATATATTCAACCTCGGCCAGCGTCTTCTGCCCCTCTTCCGACGTGAGGAAATCGATCAACAGCTTGCCGGCGTTCGGATGCAGCCCGTTCTTGGTCAGCCCGACCGAATGCATGGGCGCCGAGATCGGCTCGACCTTGAGCCATTCGACCGGCGCGCCCTTCTGAGCGCTGAGCACAGCGTGATGATTGAAGATGCTGAGCGCCAGCGGGTACTGGCCGTAGATCACCTGATCGAGGATCGCCCGGTTGGTAGCGTCCACGTTGATGATGTCCTGCCGGGCAAGCGCGCGCAGGAACGCCATGCCCTGCGCCTCGCCCATGGTCTGCAGCACCGAGCCCACATAGACGCCAGAGCCCGACGCCGGCACGGTTGACCAGGCGATCTTGCCCTTCCAGCGCGGATGCAAGAGGTCCTGCGCGGTCTTCGGCCGCTCAGCCTCAGCCACCAAGCTGGTGTTGACCGCCGGCGTGAGGAAATAGACGACGAGGGCCTGCCAGCGGCCCTCCGGGTCTTTCAGCTCGGCCGGATATTTGCCTGCCTCCGAGGGAACGTAGCGCTCGACCAGGCCGGCGGTGAGCAGCGGCGGCGTGGTGTCGATGCCGTCAAAGATGTCGGACTGCGGCCGACCGGCCTGCGCCTCGTTCATGATCTTGATGGCGTTCGGCCCGCTGTCGGCGCGCGCATATTTGACCTCGATGCCGGGATATTTCCTGTTGAAGGCCTCGACCAGAGGGCGCACCGCCTGATTGACGATCAGGCTGGTGTACCAGACGACTTGGCGTTCCTTCTTGGCGGCTTCGTAGAGCGCGGCGTCGGCGGCGTGACCGGCCGACGAGAATGAAACGGCAATTGCCAGCGCGCATGCAAGGCGATGGCGCATGGTCGCACTCCTTTGGCTACTGCGGATACCAGCTTGGCTTGCGCTTCTCGCGGAAGCTCGCGATGCCCTCGGTCGCTTCCGGAGTCTTCGGATTGTGCGGCGCGCGATGCGCCAGGATGGCGGACAGCGGCGGCGACGCGAACGGCGCCGACGCTTCCTTGAGCGCCGCGATCGCGCCGGGCGCGCCGTGCAACAGCTCGTCGGCGATGCGGGCCACGGTCTGCTCGAGGCTCGCGGCGTCGCAGACTTCGTGCACGAGTCCGAGCCGCAACGCCTCTGCGGCCACGATCCGCTCGCCCGAGAGTCCGTAGCGGCGGAAGCTGCGATGCCCCATGGCGCGCACCAGGAACGGCATCACGCCGAGCGGCGGCATGCCGACCCGCACTTCGGGGATCGAAAGGAACGCTACCTCGGTCGCAATCGCGACGTCGCAGCACGCCACGAAGCCGGCGCCGCCCCCGATGGCGCCGCCGTGCACCACCGCCATCGTGGGCTTCGGCAAGGTGTCGAGCGCGACCAGCACATCGCGCAGCGAGGCCGGTGGCCGGGTCGCCGGCTGTGCGGCTGCGTCGCCGCCGCGCGACGCGAGATCGGCGCCGGTGCAGAAGTGACGGCCGTTGCCACGCAGCATGACAATGCGCACGGCGTCGTCGGCACCCAAGGTCTTGAGCTCGCAGGCAAGCTCATCGAGCATCGTCTGGTCGAACGCATTGCCGCGGTCGGGCCGGTTGAGCGTGACGGTCGCGACGCGCCGGGGCGATATGTCGACGGTTATGGTCTGGAAGGACATCAACCTCACCTGAACAGGTCGCTGACGATCTTGATCCAGCCCGGAATGCGGTCGTGGATCTCGTCAGGCTTGAGGAACGTCGCCTTGAAGCCGCCGTCCTCGGGACGCAGCCCCGGCTTCATCGCCGGCACGCTCGGCATCGATGGCAGGTAGTCGGCCTTCTGCAGCACCCGCTGGCCGTCTTCCGAGGTGAGGAAATCGACCAGCAGTCTTGCGGCGTTCGGATGCGGCGCATCTTTCAGGATGGCGACGGCGTCGAGCGCGACCGGCACCGGCTCCATCCTGATCCAGTCCGACGGCGCGCCCTTCTGGGCGCTGATCACGGTGTGGTGGTTGAACATCATCAGGCCCATCGGGTATTCGCCCGCGATCACCTGGTCGAGGATCGCGCGCGAGGATGCCTCGATGTTGACGATGCGCTGGCCGGAGAGCGCCTTGAGGTAGTCCATCCCGCGCGCATCACCCATGCTCATCAGCGTCGCGCCCACGAACCCGATCGCACCCGCGATCGAGCCCGGATTCCAGGCCATTTTGCCGCGCCAGCGCGGCTCGAGCAGGTCCTGATAAGTCTTCGGCGCCTGCTCCTTGGCAACGAGCGTGGTGTTGATGCCGGGCGAGAACACATAGAGCAGGATCGCGATCCAATAGCCGTCCTGATCCTTCAGGTCGCTCGGGATTTTTCCGGCCGACGGCGATCCATGCGGCGCGACCAGGCCTGCGCGCTTGAGCGGGACCATGTTGGAGATGCCGTCGAAGATGTCAGCCTGTACGCGGCCGGCTTGCGCCTCGGCGAGAATCTTGGCGGCGGTCGGGGCCTCGTCGGCGCGCGCGTATTGCAGCTCAATGCCCGGATAGGCCTTCTCGAACGCCTCCTTCAGCGGCCGGATCGCCTGGTTCACGATCAGCGTCGTGTACCAGACCACCTTGCCTTCCTTCTTGGCGGCCTCGATCAGGGCGGCGTCGGCGGCCTGGACGGGCGCGCTCGCCATGAAGGTGAGCAGGACGGTGAGCGCCATACGTAGAACGGTCATGCGCTGCCCCCTGTTGGTTCCACTCTTCTGCTGTCCTGTGTAGCGAAATTCCCTACGCAACTTCAAGCTGTTACGCAGAGTGATAATTGGTGTACGGTATTATGTTGCAGGCATGCAACAGTCTCCAGGATTCACAGCGAAGACAGGCTCGGGAGGTAAAATTGGGTGGCCGAGTAACAGGAAAGCGGCAACTCTGGCGGGTAGTGATTCGAAGGGGGCCCTCATGCGAAAGAATCTTCTTGCTGCCGTTAGCGCCTTGATTCTGCTGGCAGGTTTTGAACAGGCGAATGCGGCCGATATCCCGGTCAAGGCGCCACGGGTGGCGCCGGCGGCGGCCTACAACTGGAGCGGCCTCTATGTCGGCGGCACCGTCGGCTACAACAACGGCTCGGCGGACTGGTTCTTCAACAACGCCGGCCTGTTTCCTCAGGACAATCCGCACGAGATCGAAGGCTGGAACGGTGGCGGCTTCGTCGGGCTGCAGTGGCAGACTGGCAATGTCGTGCTGGGCGTGGAGGCGAACGGGCTCTGGGGCGATATCAGAGGCTGGTCGATCTGCCCGAGCGGCATCGACCGCTGTCATACATCCGTTGACGATCTCTGGACCGTCGGCGGCCGGCTCGGCTTGGTGTGGGGCGCGTCCGGCCGGTTCATGACCTACATCAGCGGCGGCTGGGCGTCCGCGAAGGTGGACACGACCGGCGTGACGATTGCGACCGGCGCCGTGTTGGACACGACCAGCGCGCGGCACGACGGCTGGTATATCGGTGGCGGGCTCGACTTCACGCTGGTGGGCAACTGGATCTTCGGCGTCGAGTACCGGCACTACCAGCTTGAGGACGGCATCCACGTCTCCTCCCTCGGCAACCCGCTGATCGATCGAACCGTCAAGCCGGAGTGGGATAGCTTGCAATTCCGCTTGAGCTACAAGTTCGGCTGGGCCGCTCCGATCGTTGCGCGCTACTGATCGAAGCACGAGACACCGATCGAGCGCCGGGCCTGCGCCCCGCGCGCTCGCCGGCACGGGAAATTCCCTACGTGACTTCAAGCTTTTATCGCCGCGTTGCGGCAACCCGCCCGCAGCCGAATAGCA
>Ga0209683_10000154_pt1 | contig 26618 bp, 21 predicted proteins | sample DOMMetBare2Fresh_FD_187474 | JGI IMG/M metagenome (GOLD analysis project Ga0209683, IMG submission 187474) | Wetland sediment microbial communities from St. Louis River estuary, USA, under dissolved organic matter induced mercury methylation -... | ecosystem: Environmental > Aquatic >... | reverse complement strand
CTGAAGCCGGTCGGTCCCGACGATCTGGCGCCGTTGTTCCCGATGTCGCTGATCATGCAGGAGGTCTCGACCGAGCGCGAGGTCGAGATTCCCGAGCCGGTGCGGGACGTGTATCGCCAGTGGCGCGTCACGCCCTTGTATCGCGCGCGACGGCTGGAGAAGGCGCTGCAGACGCCGGCGCGCATCTACTACAAATACGAGGGCGTGAGCCCCGCCGGCAGCCACAAGCCCAACACCGCGGTCGCACAGGCGTTCTACAACCGCGAGGCGGGAATCAGGAAGATCACCACGGAAACCGGCGCCGGCCAGTGGGGCTCGTCGCTCGCATTCGCGGGCGCGCTGTTCGGGATCGAGGTGCAGGTCTTCATGGTGCGCGTGTCGTATAACCAGAAGCCCTATCGCCGCGCGCTGATGGAAACCTACGGCGCGCGCTGCATCGCCAGTCCGTCGATGGAGACGAACTACGGCCGCAGCGTGCTGGCCAAGTCGCCGGAGAGCAATGGCAGCCTGGGCATCGCGATTTCGGAGGCGGTCGAAGTCGCTGCCAGCCACGACGACACCAAGTACGCGCTGGGCTCGGTGCTCAACCATGTGCTGCTGCATCAGACCGTGATCGGGCAGGAGGCGATCGCGCAACTTGAGCTTGCCAACGATTACCCGGACGTGATCGTCGGCTGCACCGGTGGCGGGTCGAACTTCGCCGGCATCGTGTTCCCGTTCCTGGGCAATCAATTACGCGGCGGCAAGAAGGTGCGCATCGTCGCAATCGAGCCTGCGGCATGTCCGAGCCTCACACGCGGTCGTTACGCTTACGACTTCGGCGACACGGGGCACATGACGCCGCTCACGAAGATGCACACGCTCGGTTCCACGTTCATGCCGCCCGGTTTTCATGCTGGCGGTTTGCGCTATCACGGCATGTCCCCGCTCGTCTCGCATATCAAGCAGCTGGGATTGATCGAGGCGCGTGCCTATCAGCAGACGACCTGTTTCGAAGCCGGTGTGTTCTTTGCGCGGCACGAAGGCATCGTGCCCGCGCCGGAGGCGAACCACGCGGTCAAGGGCGCGATCGATGAGGCGGTGCGCTGTCGCGAGGAGGGCAAGAGCCGCGCGATCCTGTTCAACCTGTGCGGCCACGGCCACTTCGACATGCAGGCGTACCTGGATTATTTCGCGGGCAAGCTCAGCGACCAGAACTACGATGAGCGCGAACTGGCGATGGCACTCGCAGGCCTGCCGAGCGTGCCGGAGCCGGCGTAGGGCGCCTGATCCACGCCTGTCCGTCGTGAGCGGGGAATTTGTCGCCGCGCCGTCGTGGCGCGGTAGTCCTTCTGCCTGACTGCCGGCGGCCGCGTTGGCTTGAAATACTGTCGTGCCGGTTCCAAGCGTCGCGACGGCCTGGTGGCCGTTCTCGCAGGCCATGCTCGTGGCGCCGGACCCTGGGAGATCCTGGTGCGCCGTCTGCTGCTCGCGTCCGTGTCTGTCGTTGTGCTATCTGCCTGTGGCGGCTCCGACAGTGTCAGCTCGCCGCAACCGCCAGCGCCGACTTCCGCCCCCGCGCCTTCTCCTTCGCCACCGCCACCGCCACCGCCACCGCCACCTCTCGCCGGTCAGCTCGCCGCGTCAGTCACGCCCATTGATACGGGCAGTCGCAGCGAAGTCGTTGCGCGCTGGAACGACACCTATTTCGACAACACGCCGTTCTCATGGACCGGCGACATCGCAAACTGCCGCGCGGGCGACACGCCAGAGGCGTTCAAGCGCGCGGTCCTGAAGCGTCTGAACTATTACCGCGCGATGGCAGGGCTGCCGGGCAACGTGGTGCTCGATCTCGCCCTATCCGCGAAGGCGCAGCAGACTGCGCTGATGATGGACGCGGCCGACAGCCTGAGTCATGTTCCTTCGACCAGCTGGCCGTGCTACGGCGCGGACGGGGCCGAAGCGGCTGGTAAATCGAATCTCGCGTATTCGAGTTTTCCGAATCGCGGTGTTTCGATCCTGGATGGTTACATCACTGACCGGGGTGCGAACAATTTCGTCGTCGGTCATCGACGCTGGATTCTCTATTCGCAGCTTGCAGTCATCGGCAGTGGCGATGTGCCGCAGGCGAATGCGCTCTGGATTCTGGGACCCGGCACGACCGGCCCCGCCGCGGCAAAGATCGGCGTGCCGTGGCCGCCGCAAGGATTCCTACCGCGCTCGTTGCAAGGGCCGGGTGATCGGTTCTCGTATTCCTGCCGGGGCGCGAGCTTCTCTGGCGCGTCAGTCGTGATGCGCGGTGACATCGGCCAGGCGATCGCCACACGTGTTGAGAGCCGCACCGATAACGGTTACGGCGATAACACACTCGTCTGGTCGATCGACACGAGCGCATCACCTTCGAGCGGTTGGGACCGCGGCAATGCCGACACGGCGGTCACCATCGACATCGCGGGAATTGCGAATTGTGCGGCGGGGCCCACTGCCAGCTACACAGTCACCTTCATCACACCGTAGCGAGGCCTAGGAGTCTGCGCGGCAGAAACAAATCGGCTGCAACGGGCGGCGGCGAGTCCCACTTTGCCTCGGCTTTTCGTTGCGTACCTCGGGTACGCGGCCTCAAATCCGCGACAAATTGGCCTCTCGCCCCACCCGTTTCGCTTCGATCCGTTCTGCCGCGCAGACTCCTAGCGCAGATTGCCGGTGTGGCCGAGGGAGTAGCGGCCCGGCTGCGGCCACACCGTGAGGCCGTGCGGTTCCCTGGGCGATTTGACGGTCGAGGTCGCGCCGGTCGTGGTGTCGATCACGTAGATCAGGTCGTCGTAGCGACCTGACAGCCACAGCGTCCCGCCGTCGGCGCTGACGTTGCCCATATCGGGGCTCCCGCCCCCCGGGATCGGCCAGGTTGTCTCGACCTTGCGCGTGGCGAAGTCGATCACGGACACGCTGCCCTTGCCGCGCGGCGGCCCCCAGACCTTGTTCGAGCCGCGGTTTGCGACGTAAAGCTTCCTGCCATCGCGGCTCGGGTAAAGGCCGTGCGCACCGACGCCGGTCTGGATGAACCCGACCTTGGTGAACGAGTCACCGTCGATCAGGTGCACGCCGTCGGCCTTCATGTCGGCGACAAAGAACACCTTGCCGTCGGGCGAGACACGGATGTCCTGCGGCATGCGGCCTTTGCCGAGCGACAGGTAGCCGAGCACCTTGCGATTGAGTAGATCGATCTTCGCCAGGCTGCCGGAGTATTCACACGTGAATATCACGTACTTGCCGTCGATCGAGAAGTCCGCGTGATTGATGCCGGGGCACTGCGGTACGTCGATCGAGTACTGCATCGCCATCGTCTGCGGATGGCGGAAGTCCAGCCGCTTGCGTGCCTCGGCCACCACGATCGCAGAGGCGCCGTCGGGCGTGGCATACATGTTGTACGGGTCGTCGACCACGACGTCCGGCCCGCGCCGTTTGCCGGTCCTGGGATCGATCGGCGTCAGCGTGCCGTCGGTGCGGCCCTCGGCATTGTTGGTGACCCATAGCGTCTGCAGATCCCACGACGGCACGATGTGCTGCGGATTGATTCCGACCTTGATGCGATCGATCACCTTCATCGTCGCCGGGTCGATGACCGTCACATCGTTGGATTGACGATTGGGAACATAGACGCGCGCGAGATGTCCGGCCACCGCGGGGCTCAACTTGCCCGCAGTGGTTTCGCTGTACAGGTTGCTCGGATCGACCACGGGTGGCATCTGCGCGCCAGCGCCAGGCGGAGCGACGATTGCAAGCAGGCACCACGCGGCGTGCAGCGGGCAAGGGCGAAGTTTCTTTTTCATTGCGGTTATTGGTTCTGGTTGAGACGTGTTGAAGAACTGCGATGGAAATACCGGACGGCAAATTCGTTGTCGATGCACCCTAACGGCGCGCGGTCGCCTTTCTAATGGCGTCAACTGTCTGCGTGACGATCAGGTTGACGCCGAGCTGGCCGAGCTCCGCACTGGAGCGACGTGGATCCCCGTACACGCCATCGGCCTTTTCAGCCCGCGGCTCGGTCTGCAACCGGTCCACCCGCACCAGGCGCGCATCCAGCGCGAGCGTCAGCGACGTATCGGCGAGCCCGGCGTGGCTGCCTATCTCCTCGTCTCGGTAACCACGTTGCTTCAGCAGCAGCGCATACCCAGTCTCGGTCGCGTGGTAGTACTCAGGGACCGCGTGCACGCGCACACCGGTCGCAGCCCACTCGCGATTCAACCGCGTGGCGACCGCCGCGAGGTTTTTTCGATACCCGCCGTGATCGCCGAGCAGAACGATGTCGCGGAACCCATGATGCCGCAGACTGCGCGCGGCGGACTCGATCACTCTCTCAAAGGTCGCTTCGGGCAGCGTGATCGTTCCCGTGAAGCGCATGTGCGCGGTCGGCGGATCGATGTTGCCTTCGGCTACGTAGGCCAGCACCGGGGCCACCAGCGCGCCGCCCAACGCGAGCGCGATCTTCTCCGACAGCAGTTTCACGCGGACATTGTGCTTGCCGAGCACCATCGCCGGGCCATTCTGCTCGGTGCCGCCGATCGGGATGATGATGGTCGTTTTGCCGGCAGTGAGCTGAGCACGCAGCTCGGTCCAGGTCAGCTCCTCCAGGAATACAGTGTTCGGCGCCTGCGCAAAGGCAGCGGTTGCGACGAACAGCGCGAGCGTCAGCAGCCATTTGAATCGGTCCGGGATCACCCGCGCATGATATCGCCGCGCCGTCTATTCGCCGCGGAACACCGGCTTGCGCTTCTCCTTGAATGCACGTATGCCTTCCTGATAGTCGAAGCTGTCATACACGACACGCCGCAGGCCCTGGACGCGCTCGAATCCCTGCGGTGACATCGGATGCGCGCCGGCCAGAATGCGCAGCTGCTCCTTCATCACCGAGATGCTGAGCGGCGCATTTTCACAAATGGTGCCGGCCAGATCGAAGGTGAACGACTCCAGCTCGTCCTTTGGCACCACGTAGTTGATGATGCCGAGACGCTCGGCGCGCTCGGCACTGATCGGCTTGGCGGTGAACGCCATCTCCTTGCCGATGCGCATGTTCGAGGCATTGAGAAAAGTCAGCATGCCGGCGATGTTGTAGGGCACGCCCAGGCGGGCCGGCGTGATGGCGAAGGTGACTTCCGGCGTGGCGACGATCAGGTCGCACGCGAATGCCGTCTCGCTCGCGCCGCCCCAGACCGTGCCCTCGATCATCGCGATCACCGGCGCCGGGAAGGTCTCGATCTCGCGGATCAGGTAACGCAGCGGATCGTCCCATCCAAGTGGATCGCGGCGCGACTCCGGCAGTTCGTCCACGTCGTGTCCCGCCGACCAGACGCGGGCGCCGGGTTGCGCGCGCAGGATCGCAGTACGCAGCTTGCGGGACTTGAAGTCACCGAGTGCCGCAATGATGTCCTCGACCAGTTTGTGGCTCAGCGCGTTGCGTTTGGCGGCATGATTCAGCGTGATCACGCCGATGCGATCACGGATATCGGTCAGCACCAGTGACAAGGCAATCTCTCCATCGGGGGGTTTGGTTGAAGAACATTGTCGCCCAACGCCGCGGCCGTTGCTCCGGCGCGGCTGCCAGCCGCGGCCATGTCTGACCGTGGACGAACGCTACCGCTTGGCGCAGTGAAGCTGGAATTCGTCCTGCGCGCGGCGCAGTTCGAGCTCGATGGAAGCAGCACGGCCGGGAAGTGCCGCGTTGAGGTCGCCGCGATGAAAGGCAATTCGTCGCTCGAGTTCGGCACACGCGCGACGCTGTTGCGCAATCTGTTCGTTCAAGCGCTGGTCTTCGACCCAGGGATCAATCGGCGCGCGTTTCGCCGGTGAAATCTTTCCGGCAGACGCGTTCGACGGCGTTGCCTTGTCCGACGGTTCCGCGACCTCGAGCGTCGGTTCGCGGTCGACCGTACGTATCGTTCGCGTACCCGCCGGGCATGGACTGTCGCTGTAGGAAACCACGCCGCGGGCGGACTCGCAGCGATAGATCGTTGGCGAATCTGCGCCGAGAGCAGGCAGAGCCGAAAGCAGCAACGCTGAACAAAGCAGCCAAGCACGCGGCAGTTTGAACATCGGAGCCCCTCCCGAAGAATCGCGTGCTCAGTTTAGTCGCGACTCGGCCGTCGGAGGCAACAGAAAATGACCGAAGGGACCAGCGGAGCGTGCCGATTTGTGCCGATCGACGGGATCGTCAACGCTCGCATACGTGCGGCGCCGCGTCGGCTGCGCGTTGCCGCGCGCCACGGATTAGGCTGCTGATGCTTCAGCCGCCGAACTCGGCGCCGTTCTGGATGAAGCTCACGAGGTTGATGTTCGTCTCGTCGATGCCGGCGTTGGCGGCCAGTGCAAGTAATTCCGCCCGCGTCATGGAACCGCCGCTTCCCTGCAGCAGCCCGACGAAGTAGTCGAGGTCGGCGGGTGATGGCAGGACCCCAACCACATTCCTGTACACGAGGTTGACGAAGTCGGCATTGCCATGTGAACCAGCCGGCGACAGGAAAAGGGGTGTGTCGACGGCGAGCTGGCACACCTGCAGCATCGTCCTGCCGCGGTCGAACAGTTGCAGCCCGATGCCCACGTACTGAGGGATGATGCTGTTCGCGTCGAACGCCGCGCCGATGATGCGCACGCTTTTGCCGGCGGCCTGCCCTTGTGCCAAATCGAACGCGAGGTTCATGTCTGCGAACTTGAAGCGCTCGATGCTGGCTAGCGTGTCGTTGCCCTCCGGCCCTTGAACGCTGAAGCCTGAGCTGGCGGCGTTGATCGCATACGCCGCGCGGTTGCCGGTGTAGACGGCCGTGTCGGCGCAGGTACCGGTCGATGTCGGTGGACATCGCTTCGGCGTTGAACAGCGATAACGATTTCGCGTACTGAGCCGTGCAGCGTTCAGCCCGACGCGTTGAGGCGCGGCAAGACTTGGCCCCGATAAGTAAAACCAAGGAACTCGCACAACTTGCGCATCGCCTCCGGATCACTGACGTTCATTACCAGAAGATCGTCTTTCCGGTGTCTAAAGTACTCGATGATGGAACGATTGTGGTCGAGATACCGGGCAATGTAGGTGTCCCGGTCGTAGAGCAGCTTTTCGTCACCCCCGTAGTTCAGAACGAAGGCTTCCCAGAGATAGCCCTTGTACCGGTACTCGAACTCGCGCAGGTCATCGGGCGTGGGAAGCCGTCCCTTGTTCACGATCTTCGTCTGAAAACGCTTGACCGACTCGAACCACTGCTCTGGGGTATCGCGGATGGTGAGGATGAACTTGCTTCCCGGGAAACCCATGTCGAGCGCCTGGAAGGTAAACGGAAGGGAAAACGGAACATCCTGGAACGCATCGGCGGTCCTGCACAGCCCGAGAATGCGCACGAAGTCGCGCCTCGCCCAGTCGAGCTTCAGCATTTCGCCGCGCGCTTGAAGCCCCATGCGCAGTCCCAGTGAACGCAGGGCGGCTTCCAGCGAGGTCGTGCCGGTCTTGTTGCGTCCGACACAGAAGACCTTTCGGCCACCTGGTTCGCCCTTCATCGCCGCGGCGACTGCATCGAGCCCGGCATCGCCCAGTCCTCGGGTTGCGGCCGCTCGTATCATTGCGTCAACGTCCTCCCACAAACCCAGCGCGTACTTGCAGTTGGCCATGCTGCGCCAGCAATTCACGTCGTCGGGGGCGGATTTCAGCGCGCGCTCGAAGTACGGTGCCGCGCGCTGCAAGTCGCCTTCCTGAACGGCCACTACGCCCAGGTTGTGAAGCGCAACGGCGTTTTCCGCCGATTGCGCTAGCACCTGGTGATAGTGCGCCGCCGCTGCCTTCAGCTGTCCTGCTTGATGAAGGGTTGCGGCCTGCTGAAGCAGAGCGTTAGCGGACATTCACTAGGCCTCCAATTGCCGGTATCGCATTGACAAGACCCCGGGGCGCCGGAGTTATACCCTTCGCCATCGAAAGTTCAGAGCAGCTTTGATCACTTCGAGAAATCGGCTCCAGGTTCCGGAGCGATGGATCAAAGGGAGAGAATAGATTGTTGCAGGACCTGACCCCGCTTGCCCGACGCTTCTTATGCGGCAAAGAGGCGCGTTGCGACATTTGCTCAGCCGGTGCAATGCCGATTGCCTTGATGCGGTCGCCAGCCGCTGCCTTTCCGTAACCGTCGGTGCGGGAGACGGCGCTGGCGCATTGGTCGGCGATGAGGTCTCCTTGCCGAGCGCCCGCATGAAAGTGTTTCGAACTGCGAATGCAGCGCTGGGAACCGTGAGAGACGCCGGCGCGCTTTCACTTCAATTTGGCACCCGATGCCTGCCGCATTGTCGCGCCGCTCTCTGGAAATCCGCGCGACGACTTTCGACTCTCTGCGAAGATAGCGTCGGTTCCGCAACTACGAACGACAACAAATGGCGCTGCTCCAGCTAGACGAAGAACAGGTCCGCACGTGGACGCGGACGCAGAAGGACGAGTGGTGGTTCAGGAACGTTTATCGCGGCGACATGCCCCAGCTCACGCTGCGTTCGGCGGCGACCGGGTTTGTGCTCGGCGGCGTGCTGGCGGCGACAGGGCTTTATATCGGCGCCAAGACCGGTATCACGATCGGCGTGGGACTCACCGCGGTGATCCTGGCGTTCGCCATCTATCGAATCATGCACGGCGCCGGGATGGCGGCGGACTTCACCATTCTGGAGAACAACTGCACGCAGTCGATCGCGACCGCCGCCGGCTACATGGTCGCGCCGATGATCTCCAGCCTCGCGGCCTACATGCTTGTCACCGGCCGGATCATTCCCTGGTGGCACATGGTCGTCTGGATGTGCGTGGTCTCGATCATCGGCGTGCTGCTCGCGTTCCCGATGAAGCGGCGTTTCATCAACGAGGAACAGTTGCCGTTTCCCGAGGGGCGCGCCAGCGGCGTCGTGCTCGATGCGCTCTACACCGGTGCGGCCAGCGCCGGCATGTTCAAGGCCCGGCTGCTTGGCATCACTGCGCTCGTGACCGGCCTGTACCAGGCGATCATCAGCGACGGCTGGATGAAGCTCGCGCAGTTCAAGATCCTGCGAATGGATCAGTGGGCAGGTCTCAAGGAGCCATGGACTTTTCACGAACGGCTGGATTCCTACTATTACGCGGCGGCGGCAAAGGCCAACGCGTGGATCCCGACCATCCTTGGCACCGATATCCGCCAGCTCGGACTGCGCCTCACGCTCGATGCGGCGATGCTCGGCGTGGGCGGCCTGATGGGGATCGCCGTGGCGACGAGCTGCCTGCTCGGTGCCTTCATCAATTTCGTGATCCTGGCACCCATCATGATCCAGGCCGGCGACATCGTGCAGCGCGTGGGGCCGACCGGTGCGCTGGTGCCGATTTCGCGCGCCGAGATCGTCAACCAGTGGTCGCTGTGGTGGGGCGTGACCATGATGGTGGTGGGTTCGCTGGTGAGCTTGCTCGGTCGGCCGGAGATCTTCAAGGGTCTTTTCAAACGCGGCAGCAAGGCGGAGGGCGCGCGTCGGGAAGATGATGTTCTGAAGCACATCGAATTCCCGCTCTGGATCTCGGCGCTCGGCATTCCGTTGTTCAGCGTGCTCGGCGCGTGGGTCACGCACGCATTCTTCGGCGTGCCGTGGTTGCTGGCGTTCATCTCGCTGCCATTGATCTTCGTGCTGTCCATCATCTGCACCAACTCGATGGCGCTGACCTCATGGACGCCGACCGGATCGCTGTCGAAGATCACGCAGTTCACCATGGGCGCGATCGACCGCAGCAATCCCGCCAGCAACCTGATTCCCGCCGGCATGACGTCCGAAATCGCCGCCAACGCGGCGAACCTGCTGTCCGACATCAAGCCGGGTTACATGCTGGGCGGCAAACCGCGCCAGCAGGCCGTTGGCCATGTGATCGGCATTTTCGCGGGCGCGATCGCCTGCGTGCCGTTGTTCTTCCTGCTGTTTCTGCAGCCCGACTCCAACGGCGTGCGTTCGACTGCGGCGATGGTTTCCGATCAGTTCGCGTTTCCCGCGGCGCTGCAGTGGAAGGGCGTGGCCGAGATCATCGCCAAGGGCGTGAGCGCGTTGCCCTATTCGGCCATCGTGTCGATGATCGTGGCGGCGGTGAGTGCGGCCGCCATCGAAGTCGCCCGCATGGCCACCAAGGGACGGTTCGGGTTGTCTGCCGTGTCGGTCGGCCTCGGCGTGGTGCTGCCGCCGGAAGCGACGTTCGCCATGTGGGCGGGCGCGATGCTGTTCTGGGTGATGGGGCGTCGCCATCCCGCCAAAGGCACGCGCGGGCACGAGTTCTGGGTCGAAGGCATGGAGCCGATCTGCGCCGGACTCATCTCCGGTTCCGCGCTGATGGGGATCGGCAATGCGATCGTCAATGTGCTGATGAACTGAACGGTGCGGCCCTGTTTTTTTGTGACCTTCCTGGTGCCCGCCATCGCGGGATCATCGCTGTGCGCAGTCGATGGTGGCGAAGAAGAGCTGCTGGATTCTGATCCTCGCCTGACCGTCGCCGAGGCAAGTGCAACGGCGCCGTCCGCACACACCAGGGGCAGTGCGTGTACAAGGCGGACACGTGAACATCATCACGCACTTGGTGGGTGCCGCAATTGCCGTTGCCGGTAATGTGCGCCAGCGGACAGACTGCGAGCTCCGTGCGTCGTAATTTTCAGGCATCAAAGCGAAGTCGGGCGAACATAAGGTCCGCAAGATTCGCGAGTTGGGTCCCGGAACTAAGAACGAAATTCAACGCGTCATGTATCACGGCGAACGTCTGAACAGCTTCACGCACCTGGTGGGTGCCGCACTGGCGATTGCCGGCTCGATCGTGCTCATCGTGCACGCTGCGGTGCTCGGTGATCCGTGGCGGATCACGAGTTTCAGCGTCTTCGGCGCGATGCTGGTGATCCTGTACACCGCCTCGACGCTGTACCACTCGGTGCGGCCGCCGGCGAAAGACGTGATGCGCCGCTTTGATCACTCCGCGATCTATCTGCTGATCGCGGGAACCTACACGCCCTTCACGCTGGTCAGCCTGCGCGGCGCCATGGGCTGGACCATGTTCGCGGTCGTGTGGGCCGCGGCATTGCACGGCATCTGGCGCGCGTGGCGACGCAAGAACGACCGTCCGCAATCGGCGCTGCCCTACGCGCTGATGGGATGGATGGGCCTGATCGCCATCGTCCCCTTGCTGCAGGCGCTCGGCGCCACGGGCATGCTTTGGCTCGGCGTGGGCGGCCTGCTTTACACCGCCGGCATCGTCTTCTACGTCAACGACGAACGCTGGCGCCACGCGCATGGTGTGTGGCACCTGTTCGTCATCGGTGGCAGCGCCAGCCATTTCGCGACGGTGCTGTTCTTTGTTTGACGCGAGTCGCAAGCAAGTCGACTGCGCGGCTTGTAAGCTGTCGCGACACCTCAGCGCAATGACTTCAATGCGGTCGTCGGGTCGATCTCGTATGGGTCACCGATGGCAACGACTCTTCCTCAGCTGCACTGCCCCGTATACCCGCACGCCGTGCAGAACTCGCAGCCATCGCGCTTGATCATCGCGGCCGCGTGACAGCTCGGGCAGACTTTCCCTTTAATCGGTGCGGTTTCGTTTTCGATCACCTTCACCGCGTCGGGCAGGGCGAGGATGCCGGCCGACTGAATTGCGCGGCCTTCGTCGTCGAGGATGCCGAGCACCTTGTATCGGTGCAGCAGCAGCGTGGCGATGTAAGCGACTGTGCTCGGATACAGAGATGATTTTTCCTCGCCCGGCACCGGCGCCCAGAACTCGCCGTTCTGTTCGCCGAAGTTGAGCAGCTTCTTCAGTTTCAGCCCGATCCAGTTTGCGTCCATCACCCGCATGTCGAGCGAGATCAGCTTGCACAGCCCGTCGAGCACCTTGGGATACTCGCCGGCGAGCCAGATCGAGTAGGGGCGGCGACTGCCGTCGGGCAGTTGCAGTTCCTTCACGCCGAGCACGAAGTCGTCGCCAGCCCTTGGCTTTCGACATGCAGGTAACATGCGGTCGGGAGGTTTGGCATGAAACGCCACTTTGACATTGTGATCGAGCGTGATTCCGCAGGGTACTTCATAGGCTCGGTGCCTGCCTTGCCTGGCTGCCATACGCAGGCACGGTCGCTTGATGGGCTTATGACTCGTATGCGCGAAGCGATTGAACTTTGCCTTGAAGTGCAGGGAGCACCGGCGGCGGAACTGGATTTTGTTGGCGTACAGCGCATCGCGGTAGAGGCATGATCGGCTTGCCGGCGATTACGGGCAAGGGACTGATCACAGCGCTCAAGCACACCGGCTTCGATATCGCGCGAATCAAGGGCAGCCATCATTTCCTGCGCCACCCTGACGGACGCACGACCGTTATTCCGGTGCACGCTGGCGAGACGATCGGCCCTGGGTTGCTGTCGAAGATTCTTCGCGATTGCGACATGACGCGGGAGCAGCTAGCGGATCTGCTGTAGCCTGCTCGGCCGGCGCGTTGATGACCAGGCGAAGCCGTTCGGTGCGTCGTGAATCAAAGAGGTGAAACAGGGAAGAGGCGAGACCTGTCCCTCGGTCGGTGACCCAGGTTTGCTGTCGCGAGGCTGCGCAGTTCTGTTGCGGCTCGATGAGTCAGCATCCGCGATGCGATCGGCTCAGATCAATGCGTTGATGCAAGACCTGACCCTGTGACCCGAGGGGATGGAATTCCTCCTCGACAAGATGCGCCATACCAGGAGCAACGCCGAGTTCTTCGAGATGATGCGACGGGGCGGTTGGCCGCCCTGTGCCCGACCGGCGCCAGTTCGCAGAGCGCCGGCTCAGAGTTCACGCCGACACTCGGCCTCGCCGGCCGCACCTTTGGCGCAGCGCCCGCGACCGCGTCCACCTGCGCCCGATCAAAACGCCCTCTGCGCGCACGCTGAAAATGCTTATTGAGACTGTGGCCCACAGTGAGGTCCGGGAGGGAGGCTTGATGTTGACCGAGGCGTTGCTCGAACGCGAACACCGCTCCGATCGCTCGGGCGGATCGACGTGGTGTCGATGGCTTCCGATCCTCCTATCTGCGGTCCTCTGGCTGGGCGCCTGCGGCGGCGGTGCCGGTGACCCGGACGTCGCACCGACGATCATGTCCCAACCTACCGACCAAACCGTCGTTGCCGGTAGCGCGGCTACCTTCACGGTCGCCGCGGCAGGCACCGAGCCTATCGCCTACCAGTGGCAATCGAGTAGCGACGGTACGAGCTTTGTTGCTATCGCCGGCGCAACGGCGAGCAGCTACCAGATCGCCGTGGCCACGGCTGCGCGGCATGGGTGGCGCTACCGGGTGGTGGTCAGCAACGGTGCGGGCAGTGTCACGAGTTCCGCCGCGACGCTCAACGTTGCCATCACGCCGGTGATCATGGCGCAGCCTGCCGATCAGAGTGTCGTCGCTGGCGCCGACGCGCGCTTCAGCGTTACCGCCGGCGGTAACGTCTTGAACTACCAGTGGCAGTCGAGCAGCGATGGCTCGACCTTCACCTCAATTGCCGGCGCCACTGCAGATTCGCTCAGCCTCGCGACAACGACGCTGCTGCAAGATGGCAATCGCTATCGCGTGGTCGTCAGCAACGCCGCGGGCACCGTAGCGAGCGACACTGCCGCACTATCGGTGAGTCCCAGCACCGCGGGACTCACCTGCACGGGAACCGGTGGCACCGGATGGTGCGCAGTCTCTTCTCGGCCGGCGACGGGCACCCTCAACGCGGTCGCGAAGGTCGATGCTTCGACCTTGGTTGCAGTCGGCGATGGCGGAGTGATCCTGCGCAGCAGCGACGGTGGAGTCAGCTGGAACGCCGTGTCCAGCGGAACGAACCAGACGCTGCGCGCAGTCGCCTTTGCGGGACCTGCGGTTGGTCTCGCCGTTGGGTCGGGCGGGACCGTGCTGCGCTCCACCGATACCGGGCAGAGCTGGACCTCGGTGACGACTCCGGCCGGCGCCGGTGCAGTCTTTAGCAGCGTCGCATTCGCCAGCCCCGCCGTCGGCGTCTTGACCAACTGGAATCAGAGCTCCGATGCGGCCGGCATCATGTTGCGAACTCAGGACGGCGGTCAATCCTGGAGCAGCGCGACCATCCCGGTCATCAACCCGGGTTGCACCGTGGCTCCATGCCCCTATTACCGACTCCGGGCGGTGGCCTTTGCCAACTCGCTTCAGGGAATTGCCATCAACAACGGCAGCATGACGCCAAGTGTGCTGCGCACGACGGATGCCGGAAACACCTGGACGCAGGTCAGTTCCCCCAGCTTCAGCCATATCGACATCGGGTTCGCAACGCCCGAGGTCGGGGTCATCGTCGGTGCAGCATGCTTCAGCGGCACGATTTACCGTACCAGCAACGGCGGGCAAACATGGCAGACCATCATCGGCAGCGGCATCACAATCAACGAGTGCTATGCCGCATTCAATGCCGTGTCGTTCTCAGGTCTCGAACTCGGCATTGTCGTGGGCGTCAGCGGAGGGGGCGGAACAATCGCCCGTACTTCCGACGGCGGCATCTCCTGGTCGACCATCGGCGCTCCCTTTGACCTCACGATTCCCGCGCTGTACGAAATTGCCGTCGTCAGCCCGAAGACGGCAGTCGCCGTCGGCGCGCGCGGGACGATCCTGATCACGACATCGGGAGGGCTCTGAGTCCTTCAGGACTCATCGGGCCCGGGGCGACCCTGCGCGGCACGGATGGTGCCGTCGGTTGGACCGTAGTGGCAAGGGGCATGCTTTTGGATCAGCACGCACGCGGTCGTTCCGCAGGCCACCGGATCTCCCGAGGAGTAAACCAACTGCAAGGACCGCAGAGAATACCCGCTGGTTGAGCTGGAAACCTCGTCGGAGTCGCATTCGTTCTACGCCGGTGCGCAGATCCGAGCGTCGAAACCGGCCGGTCAAGACGTTCCGCCATAGGTTAGCCGCCAAGACGCAAGCTATCCGCGCCGCGGCCCCCGAGGCGACCGAGGCCAAGAAAAAGCCCAAACAAGCCCGGGCGCGCGATCAAGGAACGGGCCGCCTCATGTTGCCCGTTTTCGTTTGCGTTACCGATGCACCATCGCCACGGCGCTGATCGACACCGGCTCGCGCATGGACGACGTGATCTACGAGGAGTTGAAGGCCACCGGCAACATGGAAATCCACAGGTACGACCCGATACGGCCCGTGCTACGAACACTGCCCCGTATACCCGCACGCCGTGCAGAACTCGCAGCCATCGCGCTTGATCATCGCGGCCGCGTGACAGCTCGGGCAGACTTTCCCTTTAATCGGTGCGGTTTCGTTTTCGATCACCTTCACCGCGTCGGGCAGGGCGAGGATGCCGGCCGACTGAATTGCGCGGCCTTCGTCGTCGAGGATGCCGAGCACCTTGTATCGGTGCAGCAGCAGCGTGGCGATGTAAGCGACTGTGCTCGGATACAGAGATGATTTTTCCTCGCCCGGCACCGGCGCCCAGAACTCGCCGTTCTGTTCGCCGAAGTTGAGCAGCTTCTTCAGTTTCAGCCCGATCCAGTTTGCGTCCATCACCCGCATGTCGAGCGAGATCAGCTTGCACAGCCCGTCGAGCACCTTGGGATACTCGCCGGCGAGCCAGATCGAGTAGGGGCGGCGACTGCCGTCGGGCAGTTGCAGTTCCTTCACGCCGAGCACGAAGTCGTCGCCCGTGTTCGCGTTGTTCACATCGACCGTCCAGCTCATCGTGCCGCGCGGCCCGGCCTTGGGCTCCTTCTTGCTGAACAGCGCATTCATCATCGGCGTGGGAATCGGCAGCAGTTGCTGCTCGAGATCGCGGAACACGCCCAGTTGCTCGCAGCGCCAGCGCACGATGTTGGCGAACGCGGCCACCACGCCGCTTTGCCATTTCGGCTCGCGTGTCGGCGGCATCGCCAGCATGAAGCCCTGTTCGTCGCGCGCCTTGGCCAGCGCATCGAGCTTCATCTTCAGCCATGCGCGGTCCTCGCTGCGCATGTCCATCGACAACGCCTTCGCGATTGCGCCCAGCCCGCGCGGCTGCTCGGCACCGTTGACCCACACCTCGAACGGCATCGGCGGCGCGCCATTGTTCTCCACCTGTCCAATGAAGATCGCAAATTTCTCGTTGCGGCCGGGAATCTCGACCATGTAGGTCCACGCGAGATTGCCTTCGGCCAGGTCCGGGCGGCTCGGCCACTTGAGGCTCGCCAACGCCGGTTGTGGCGCGGAGTCCAGGCGCACGCGGCGGTCGGGATCGTCCTTCAGATCCTGCGGTTCCTGCACGGCGGGTTGCTTCTTCACCTCGAGCACGGAGCCGATCACGCTGTTCGGCCGATAAGTGGTGATTCCTTTCAAGCCGGCCTTCCACGCTTCGGAGTACAGGCGCTTGAAATCCTCGAACGGATAGTCCTCGGGCACATTCACGGTCTTGCTGACCGCGGCGTCGATGTACGGCTGCACCGCGGCGATCATCAACATGTGATCCATCGCGCCCATCTCAAGCGCGTGCACGAAGGACGGTGGCAGGTGATGCTCATCGCCGCCCAGGTGCCGGTACATGCGGTACGCGTAATCCTCCACCGCATATTCCTGTTTGCTGCCGTCGGGCATGCGTTTCTTGCGGATGTAGGTCCAGGAGAACGTCGGCTCGATGCCGCCCGAGGCGTTGCCCGCGAATGCGAGCGAGATGGTGCCGGTCGGTGCGATCGAAAGCAGGTGCGAATTGCGGATGCCGTGCATGCGGATCTTCGCCTTCAGTTCGTCCGGCAGGCGCGAGGCGCAATGCGGCGCGGCGAGGAATTTGTCGGATTCGAACAGCGGGAACCTGCCTTTCTCGCGCGCCAGTTCCATCGAGGCTTCGTACGACCCATCGCGCATCGCGCGCGAGATATCGCTCGACATCTTGCGTGCGGCGTCGGAGTCATAGCGCAGGTTGATCATCGTCAGCGTGTTGCCCAGCCCCGTGTAACCAAGGCCCACGCGGCGCTTGTTCATCGCCTCCTTGTGCTGTTCCGGCAGCGGCCACAGCGTGGCGTCGAGCACATTGTCGAGCGCGCGGATCGACACCTTGACCACTTCGTGGAACTTGGCGAAGTCGAACGAAGCACCCTCGCCAAATGGATCGAGCACGAAGCGCGTCAGGTTGATCGAGCCAAGGCAGCAGCAGCCGTAGGGCGGAAGCGGTTGTTCGCCGCATTGCCCGGTGACGAGTCCGTTGAAGATCACGGCATTGCCGTCGGGCTGCGTCGTGTCATAAACCGCCTCGCGCCCTGCGTGCGTGATCGACGCGATGCGCGAAGCAAAACGCTGCGTCTTGCGCAGTGCCTTGTCCGCAACCCACGACTTGTACTTCGCGTTCTTGGTGGCGCCGAGGAAACCGATTTCGTGCATGAACCGTTCGCGCGATTCACCATCAATGATCAAGTCGAAATCGGCCTTGCACGCGTACTCGCGCTTGCCGCCACGCCCGTCCGGAAGAATCCGTGGCCCCGCTTCACGCCGCTTGTGAATGCGACAGAAGACGCCGAAGTTTGCCAGCAGCCGCTGCACATCCTTCAGCAGTGATTCGTGACTGGAAGCAAGGCGAATCGAGCAACTCTGACTGCTGCTCGACACGTTGACCGTACCATCAGTCTGGAACAGGCCGCGCAGGTACGCACGAACACAAGCCTCGCTGCCGCGCCAGATGATTTCCGGCACGCTGTGCTTCGACTGCGCTGAGAATCCATGGTGTTCAAGCACTCGCGCCAGCAGCACGGAGCGGATGAACGCGTGGTTGCGTGCCGGCACCGCGACCGGTGTGACCTCATAAGTCCGCGGATTTGCCGCCAGGCCGGCGATCATCGCGTTGACGCTTGCCGCGATCGCCGGCGCGAGCGCGCGGTCTTCGCCCCAGAAATTCAGGATCGCGGCTTGTTCTCCATCGCCGCGGTTCGTGAAGTGACCGTCGCCGGTGATGAGCCCGATCAGCAGCCCGAGTTCTTCGCTGCCTTCACTTCCGAACTGGCCTTTGCCAGACTGCACGAGCAGTTCATCGCCAGCCTTCAGGTCGCGCAGCTTGATCTTGCCGCGCGTGGTGTAGAAGTCGTGCCACTCGGTGGCCTTGATCTCGTAGCCGGCCTCGGTGACGACGCGATATACGTCTGCCGATGCCGTCGTCATGAAGGCCGGGGCCGCGTCGCGCACGGTCGTGCCACGCTCCGCCTCGGGCGCGAGGAGCGAGCGTTGATCGACCGTCGCCCGGATCGCCGTGCCGCGCGCGACCAGCTCACCGATCGGCACCAGACCGAACTGTGTGGCAAGTCTCGTATCGGCCGTCACGCATGGGTTGGTCGCCGCGATTGACTCGCAGTACGACAGGTTGTTGTCCTGGTTGATGCGGTCGATGAACACCACGCCCGGCTCGGCGTGGTTGTAGGTTGACTGCATGATCTGGTCGAACAGGTCGCGTGCGCGCGCCTTGCGGTAGACCCAGGTGCCCGCATTTGGCCCATCCATGCGCTTGTAGCCGCTGTCCTTGTCGAACGGCTCGGCCGCGTGCCACAGTTCGATCTCACCGTCGGCCTCGACCGCGCGCATGAACTCATCGGTCACGGCGACCGACATGTTGAAATTCGACAGCGAGCCGTCGCGCTTGGCGTGGATGAAGTCCTCGATGTCAGGATGGTCGCAGCGCATCATCCCCATCTGCGCGCCGCGCCGGCTGCCGGCGGACTCCAGCGTCTCGCAACTCTTGTCGAACACGCGCATGTACGACAGCGGGCCGCTGGCGCGCGAATGCGTGCCGCGCACCAGCGCGCCGCGCGGGCGGATGCGCGAGAAGTCGTAACCGACGCCGCCGCCGCGGCGCATCGTTTCGGCCGCCTGGTTCAGTGCGTGATAGATCGACGGCACGCCCTCGCCGTTCACGCCGCTGATCGCATCGCCGACCGGCTGCACGAAGCAGTTGATCAGCGTGGCGGCGATCTCGGTGCCGGCGGCGGAATTGACGCGTCCGCCGGGAATGAACCCGTCGACCATCGCCTCATAGAAGCGACGTTCCCACTCGGTGCGCAGTTCGGGTTTTTCGACCGATGCCAGCCCGCGCGCGACGCGGCGACGCACGTCGTCGACGGACTTTTCGTCGCCTTTGGCGTATTTTTCGATCAGAACGTCGATCGAGATGGGCTGCTCTTCGAGCAGCAACTGGGCCTTGTCCAGCTTCATGAAGGAGACTCCCGTGCTCGCTGTCCGTGCGGTTGCGGGCAGCGTTTGAATTCGATTTGGAGCGGCTCAGTATAGGAACTTCCAGTGCGGTGTGCAGAAGAAAATTTTTTCCAGCGCCGTTTTTGATCTGCGTTAAGACCACAATATATTGCGTCGGTCTGCAGGATTGACCCAGCATATAGCGCATGTCGCGGTCCGCGGCCGGGCGGATACGCCCTCCTATACTGCGCGCCACGGAGGGTTTCGCGATGAACCTGCAGCAGTTCCGCTTTCTGCGCGAAGCCGCGCGGCAGAAGTTCAACATCACCGCGGCGGCGCGGGCGCTGCACACGTCGCAGCCGGGCATCTCGAAAGCGATCATCGATCTCGAAGGCGAGCTCGGCGTGCCGATCTTCGCGCGCCAGGGCAAGCGCATCCTCGGACTGACGCCGCCCGGCCAGCAGATCCTGCTGGCGGCCGAAGCGATCATGCAGGAGGTCGACAACCTCAGGAAGCTGGCGCGCGACTATGCCGGGGCGCCGTCGGGCACGCTGCGTCTGGCGACCACGCATACGCAGGCTCGCTACGTGCTGCCCGCCGTGGTGCAGACGTTCGCACGCAAGTTCCCGCAGGTGCGGCTGAAGCTGCTGCAGGGCAATCCGCCGCAGATCGCGCAGATGCTCGCCAACGGCCAGGCCGACATCGGCATCGCGACCGAGTCGCTGGCCGAAACCCCCGGGCTCGCCTGCATCGACATCTACGAATGGACGCACGTCGCCGTCGTTCCGCCCGGACATCCGCTGGCGAAGATGCAGACGACGCCGGGCAAGCTGACGTTGAAGGACCTCGCGCGCAATCCGATCGTCACCTACGAGGCGCACTTTTCCGGCCGCACCAAGATCGACCATGCCTTCGCCGAAGCGGGCATCGAGCCCTCGATCGTGCTCGAGGCAATCGACGCCGACGTGATCAAGACCTATGTCAGCACCGGCATGGGGGTCGGAATCATCGCTGGCGTGGCGGTCGATCCCGCCAACGAGCCGCTGATCGTGTTGCCATGCGGCCATCTGTTCGGCAAGAACATCGCACGACTGGCGGTCAAGCAGGGCGCGTATCTGCGCGGCTTTGTGTATTCGTTCATCGAGTTGCTGGCACCGGGATGGGACAAGCGCCGGCTCGAGCAGGCGTTCGGCGGGTGAGCCTCGGTGCATATCGCGCCGGTGCCGAACGTCAACCTTTGGTAGGGTCGTGCCGGACTAGACTTGTCGCCATCCGGTCGAGAGGACCACGCCATGAAAGCCAAGCCGACCAGTCCAGTGCCGATCCACGGCCTGCATCACTTTGCCTATCGCTGCAAGGACGCAGAGGAGACGCGGCACTTCTATGAAGAAATCCTCGGCCTGCCGCTGTTTCACATCATCCAGAGCGACTATGTGCCGAGCACGGGCGAGTATTGCCCGTATACACATATCTTCTTTCGCATGACTGATGGCTCCTGCGTCGCGTTCTTCGATCTCGGCGACGACGTCGGCAGTGCCCCGTCGCCCAACACGCCGGAATGGGTCAATCACCTTGCGCTGCGCGTGGACACCGTCGAGCAGCTTGAAAAGACCAAGGCACGGCTGCAATCGCATGGCATCGACGTGATCGGCGTCACCGACCACCATATCTTCAAGTCGATCTATTTCTTCGATCCCAACGGGATCCGGCTTGAGCTGACGGCGCAGCTCGCGTCCGAGATGCAGATGCTCGAAGAGAGCAAGACCGCGCACGCGCGCCTGGACGAATGGACGCGGCGCAAGAGTGAGTGGCGCCGGCAACGGTCGGCAGGACAGGGACCCGCGGTGCTCAAGCCCCAGCAGAATGATCGGCCCGAAGTGGCGGCGCGCGCGAAACACTCCGCATGAGGGTCTGCATCGTCGGCGCCGGCTCGATCGGCGCCGTGCTCGGCGCCAGGCTCGCCGCGGTGGGCCATGACGTGTGCCTGATCGCCCGCGGCGCGCACCTGGACGCGATTCGCGCCGGCGGCCTGAAGCTGGTCGATCACGTCGATCAACGCTCGGGCACGTTCAAGCTGGCGACGAGCGCCGAGCCGGCCGATTTTGGTGCGCAGGATCTCGTCATCATCGCGCTCAAGGCCCACTCGATTGCGACGATGCTGCCGCGCATGCGCGCGCTGATCGCAGGGCACACGGTGGTGGTGCCTGCAATCAACGGTCTGCCGTGGTGGTACTTCCATAAAGAAGGCGGCCCGCACGACGGCATGCGCGTGCGCGCGCTCGACCCCGACGGCACGATGTTCGCCGCGCTCGATTGCCGACACGTTGTTGGCTGCGTCGTGCACATGTCGGCCGAGGTGCGTGCGCCGGGTGAGGCGCACCACACCGGCGGGCGCCGGCTGATTCTTGGCGAGCCCGACAACTCCCGCTCGGCGCGCCTCGACGCGGTGTGTTCCGCGCTGAACGCAGCCGGGTTCGAGGCAAAGGCGTCGACCAGCATCCGCCTTGATGTGTGGACCAAGCTCCTCGGCAACCTGTCGTTCAATCCGGTCGCGGCGCTGACCGGCTACCTGATGAACCAGATCTGTGCCGACGATGACGTGCTCAATGTGATCCGCGCGGTGATGCGCGAAGGCATGGCGGTATCCGAACACTATGGACACCGGATGCCGATGACGATCGACGAGCGCATCGACATCGCGCGCCAGCTTGGCGCGGCCAGGATCTCGATGCTGCAGGACCTCGAGCAGCGCCGCCCGCTCGAACTGGCCGCCGTGGTCGGCGCGGTGATCGAGCTTGCCGATCTGGCCAACATCGCCGTGCCGGCTACCCGGATCGTGCACTCGCTCGCGCTCGCCCGCACGCGCGCGCTCGGAATCGCTTGACGGCGCAGCCGGCCCGGCTACGCTTGCGCCCGACTCCAGACGCCCGACGCCCGACGCCCGACCAAACATGCCCGACGACCCCATTTCCGCACCCCTGACCCGCACAGCGACGGCGGTCAGCGATGGCGCCTACGAACTGCCGGTCTATCCGTTTGTCGAGCCGGCGGAACTGAAGGGCAAGCTCGGCCGTCATCCGGTGGTCATCATCGGGGCCGGGCTCGCGGGGCTGACGGCGGCCTGCGACTTTGCCGCGCGTGGCATTCCTGCGGTGGTGATCGATGAGGACGACACCGTCGGCGTGCGCGGCTTTTCCAGCCGCGGCATCTGCTACGCGCAGAAAAGCCTCGAGATCTTCCGCCGCCTCGGCATTTACGAGCGCCTGCTGGCCAAGGGCGTGCAATGGTCGGTCGGCCGCACGTTTGCCGGCAATGACGAGGTGTACTCGTTCGACCTGAAGAAAGCGCGCACGCACGATGTGTCGACGCAGCCGCCGTTCATCAATCTGCAGCAGTTCTATCTCGAGTGGTACCTCGTCGATCGCATCTATGAACTCGGTGTGGTCGAACTGCGCTGGAAGAACAAGCTGGTCGACATCTTGCCGGCGCGCGACCACGTGCGGCTGATGATCGACACGCCCGCCGGCCGCTACCAGACCGAGGCGCAGTGGGTCCTCGACTGCAGCGGCAGTCACAGCGCGGTGCCGCGCATGCTGGGCGTGGGTGCCGAGACGGGCCGCATTCTCGATCGCTGGTGCATTTCGGATGTGCGCTTCAAGGACGTGCCGCCAGCCGAGCGCTGGACCTGGATCGAAGCACCGTTCAACGAGAACCGCGCCGTATGGCAACACCTGATGGCCGACGAGGTGTGGCGGCTCGACTACCAGATGGCGCCCGATGCCGATCCCGACGCGACCGCGCGGCCCGAGGTCGTCGACGATCGGCTGCGCCGGCAGTTCGGACCGAAGGTAGCGTATGAACTGGTGTGGGTCGGGCCGTACGCGTACCGCAGCCAGTGCCTCGACAGGTTTCGCGCCGGCCGCGTGCTCTTTCTCGGCGATGCCGCGCACGTGATGAGTCCGTTCGGTGCGCGCGGCGGCAACAGCGGCATCCAGGATGCCGACAACCTGGTGTGGAAACTCGCGCTTGTGCTCGAAGGCCGCGCGCCGGAAACACTCCTGGACAGCTACGACGCGGAGCGACGTTTTGCCGCTCAGGACAACATCCGCATCACCAGCATGACCACGCGTTTTCTTTCACCGCCGACCAAGACCGAGCGCATGCTGCGCGAAGCGGTGATTTCGCTCGCCCGCGAATACGCGTTTGCACGTGCCTTCGTCAACACCGGGCGGCTGTCGTCGCCGACCCGCTACGCGGAGTCGCCATTGAACATCGGCACCGGCGGTGGCGGGCACGTGCAGAATGTCGCGCTGATGTTGCCCGATGGTTCGCGCGGCGACCTTGTGGCGTTGCTGATGCAATCGGACTACGCGCTGCTGGGGCTCGTCTTCGGCGACCTCGACGCGTATCACGCGCAGGAATGCCAGGCGCTGGAAGATCGCTATCCGGTCCGCTTTCTGTGCGTGCGTACGGAAGAGGGCAGCACCAGCACGTTTCCCACCGTCATCGATGCCGAGGGGCATCTGGCCGATCAGATCGGCGCGGCGGGCAACGACATCGCGATCGTGCGCCCCGACCTGCACCTTGCGGGGCTGATCGACGATGCGTCGCCAAGCGACATCGAACATGCGCTGCGCACCGTGCTGGGGGTTCAATGACAATGAAAACCGAACTCAACCTGAAGAATCCCGACGCGTTCTATGAAGCCTGGCTCGACGCGCATCGCGGCCTGGCTGATGACCAGAGCGCGCAGTTGAATGCGCGCCTCGTGTTGCTGCTCGCCAATCAGATCGGCGACGACAGGGTGCTGGCCGACTGTGTGGCGGCCGCGGCCAAACCTTTTTCCCATGCGCGATGAGTCACGGTGCGCCGGTGCTGCGCGTGGCGCGGCCGACCAACGACCTGGCGCCGCTGCGCGCGTTCTACTGTGAAGGGCTCGGGTTCGAGGTCCTCAGCGCGTTCGAGGACCATGACGGCTTCGATGGGCTGATCGTCGGCCATCCGCATGCGCCGTATCACCTGGAGTTCGTGCGCGAGCGCGGCGTGACGGCGGCGAACTCGCCGAGCGACGAACACCTGCTCGTGCTGTACGTGCCCGACACCGCGCACTGGCATGCCGCCGTGGCGCGGATGGAGGCGACCGGCTTCCCGGCCGTGCGTCCGCATAACCCCTTCTGGGCGCGCAGCGGCGCATGCTTTCGCGATCCCGACGGCTATCACGTCGTGCTGCAGAACGCGGCGTGGAGCAAATAGAACGTCAGAATCTGAAACCAATCTTCGCGCCGAAGCTGGTCGTGCTGCCCGTGTTGTCGACTTCAATTGCGAGATTGCCGCCGGCCAGGTTGAAGTTCAGTCCCGCAAAGACCTTGCTCTGCGTGAAGCTCTCGCCGCGCAGCAGCGGCACCCCGTTGGGCGAACTCTTGACCCACACCTGGCCGATGCCGGCGTATGGCGTGAACATCGCCAGTCCCTTCGAGACTGACACATCAAGCGACCGCGTATCGAAATCGAGTTGATCCACGCCGGTCAGTCGCGTCAGTGCGCCACGCACCGCGACCGCGGGCGTCAGCGCGCCGCCTGGCAGAAACGCCCAGCGCAGTTCGCCTCCGTAGTAACGCAGGTTGGTGCCCGGCACGGCGGAAAACGCGGCGCCGATGTCGATATCCAGCGGCAGTCCCTTGGTGAGCCGCAGAGTCGGCACGGGCAGGGTGCCGGGCACGCTGTCGCCGCCCGACGCGCGCCGCCACAGGTCCGTGTGTTTCAGTCGCGTGCCGGTGACCGCCAGTCCGAGGTCGAAGCCGGTGATGCCGAGCGGCTCGGCCGGAATCAACCCCTTGTATGACAGCGCCGCGCCGAGATCTTCCGACAGGAGGCGAAACTCGTTTTGGGACAGCGTCTGGATTGAGTTGATGTCCGCGGCGCCGAGCGGCGTGGAAAACGCGGCCGTCAGTGTTGTAACAACTGCGGTGACGAGACGTCGTTGCATGGCGCGGCTCCCTTGATGATGTGGACGCAGTATGTCGCGCGCCGGCGCGCGATCGGCCGGACGGCGTCGCGCAATCAGGCGAAGCTCAATGACGGATACCGCGGCGGTGAATCAGGTCGAGTGCGGCGTCGAACAGCGGGCTCGCGGGACTTGCCAGTTCATCGCACACGGTCAGGTGATTCATGTCGGCGACCGCAAGGTGGCGAACGAAATTGCCGCGCCATCCCTTGCCGAGCAGCTCGGACTGGCGCCTGAACTCGCTCGATTCGAGCGCACCAACCGCGGTGATCAGCGGTGCCGTGGTCGCGGGCGCCATCAGCGCCGGCGAGAGCTTGCGCGCGCGCGCCAGGTCAAGCTGCAGATCGGCATTGACGAACGGCGCGTAGATCAGCGGCTCCAAATCGAACAGCCCGCTGATCGGCAAACCGCCCTTGACCAGATCGGCCGGCAGATCGGGTGAGTACACCGGCCACAGCGCGGCCATCATCATCGCCGTCAGGTGACCGCCCGCCGAGTGGCCCGCCACGAAGATGCGATGCGGATCGAATCCATAGCGATCGGCATTGCGATACAGCCACGAGAGCGCGCGCAGCGTCTGCCGCACGATCTCTTCCAGCGGCGTCTGCGGCGCCAGCCCGTAGTTGGGGAGCGCGACCGACACGCCATGATTGACATAGGGCGGTGCGATCCACGAGAAATCCGACTTGTCGAGCGAGCGCCAGTAACCGCCGTGAATGAATACCAGCAGCGGCGCGCCGTCACTGCGCGCGGGAAACAGATCCAGACGTTCGGGCGTGCTGTCGCCGTACTGCAGGTCGATCAGGCAGGCGCGCAGGCGACGCGTCGCGGCGGCCTGCTCGGCCCAGCGCGCGAAGATCTGCGGATGTTCAGGAATCATTGCACGCGCGTTGTATTCGCGTTCGCAGAACTCGACGGAGTAGGTCATGACATGGGTCGGCGAAGTCGGGATCCGATCAGTCTAAGCAGGTGCGTCGCCTTGAGACGGCTTCCATCACCGACGTATAATGCGCGCCTCGCCGAGTGGTTCAACTGCCACGCGGCGACGGATTTTGGGGACGTAGCTCAGCTGGGAGAGCGTCGCGTTCGCAATGCGAAGGTCGAGGGTTCGATCCCCTTCGTCTCCACCAAAATGCCAAGGGGCTGCCACCGCGCAGCCCCTTTCGCATTGTGTGCGACAACGTACGCTGCCGGCGCAATCCGCTCGCGGAACACAACCGCCGGACCAGCGACCGAAATGATTCGATGAAGAGGATTCGAATATTCCGGTGTTCACGCCGGAGGTGTGTGCTGTATATTTCTAAGGCGTATCCACTTAGCTCCACTAGGCCGCTACGGCGGATTCCTCCGTGGGCAGGACGATGTCGCCATAGGTCATCGGACCGGTCACCGCGGCCTGCTGCAACAACCGGTAGAACAGCATTCCTCGCGAATTGGAGGTTCGCCGGTTGAAGCGGAAGACGAACTCGTCGAGGTACGCAT